>WNGK01026745.1_pt1 | contig 11172 bp, 9 predicted proteins | sample 5400601 | NCBI WGS metagenome assembly WNGK01 (sample SAMN13153376, study PRJNA577476) | soil metagenome | isolation source: 60 cm soil or saprolite under Garry oak tree replicate 1 | place: USA:California | collected 2016-06-15
AAAGATCCGAAGAGGCTGTTGCTGAACGGAAGCTTCGTCCCAATCCAAAAAGCGGGAGTCCAGAATACCTCGTGGCCGCAAGCGAAGAGACACTTGTGACGAGCATGTGGGACGACATTAGTGCCTACGCGTTTACAACCGGATTCCCAACTGAGAAAAACGAGAAACTCCTTGAGAGAATAATCGGAATGTCTTCTGAAAAGGAGAACTTGGTCGCGGACTTCTTTTGCGGGTCGGGGACAACTGCTGCAGTGGCTGAGAGGCTAGGTCGCCGCTGGATTGGTTGCGATCTTTCAAAGTTTGCAGTTCACATAACTCGGAAAAGGCTCTTGGAGATTCCAGGCTGCAAGCCTTTCCAGATTCTGAACCTAGGAATGTACCAGAAACAGAAACTCATGGAGAATGGGAATGGGGGACGAAGATACTTCGAATTCATTCGGGAATTCTACGGGGCGACTCCGGTTCAGGGCTTCGCTTACATTCACGGCAGAAAGGGAAACCGGCTCGTACATATCGGGCCTATCGATAGTTTTGTTTCCGAAAGAGAGATTCGGTCTACCGCTAGGGAAGCGCTCAACGCTGGGTCCAAGGGGATCGACATTCTCGGATGGGACTTCGAGATGGGGTTGCACGACCTGCTTGACTCAATCATCAAGGAGCACGGAATCGACGTAAGGCTTAAACAAATTCCCCTCGAAATACTAGAAATAAAAGCTGACGAAAGGACAAAGCGGTTAGACGAAATCAAGTTCTTCGACCTAAACTATCTCGACCTAGCCTACGAGCTTGAAGGCCGAAAGGCGACTGTGGAGATCCGCAAGTTCAACATAGCCAATCCAGAGTTTATTCCTGAAGACGTCCGGTCATCGATCAAGGATTTCAAGTCGTACATTGACTTCTGGGCCGTTGATTTCGATTTCAAGGGCGACACATTTCATAACATGAGGCAACACTACCGGACCAAGGACAGCTCGGAACTCAGCACCAGGATCACGCACGAATACCCGGAGTCGGGAACATATTCGATATTAGTCAAGGTTGTGGACATCTTTGGAAACGATACTAACAAGCTCATCTCCAACCTGAAGGTGTCTCAGTGACCCAGAAGACCCTTCATGGCAAAGATGTTCGTCCGAGGATCGAACTTGACGCAAAAATCAAGGAAGCGATCATCAGATGGCGCGAAAAAGGATACGAAGGCGCTAGCGAAGTAACGAAACGTCTCTTGAACTTCTGGTTCTTCGAAGACCACTATGATACCTCGGGAAGACCATTTGAGTTCTGGCCTGCTCAACGTGAAGCAATTGAATCACTCATCTACGTCTATGAGGTATGCAAGTATGACTCGCTGACGAAACTGGCCAAAGGGTTCGATCTATCCCGGATTCCAGCCGATCCTTCATGGAGTACTTGGCCCAAGTATAGCTTCAAGATGGCCACGGGATCAGGCAAGACGATTGTTATGGAGCTTGCCACGGTGTGGCAGTATTTCAACAAGATTTTCGGGACTAGCAACGGCGTGAGATATAGCAAACACTTCCTCCTTCTGGCTCCCAACCTTATCGTGTTGGACAGGCTTCGAGAGTCTTTCGACAACGCGAAAGAAATTCGTGGATTTCCGTTTGTTCCTCCAGAGTGGCAAAAAGACCTCAACCTCCAAGTTTTGGTTCAGAGCGATAAGATCACCAAGTATGGGACGGGAATATTCCATTTGACAAACATTCAACAGCTTTATGAGAGGTCCGACGAGGCTCCAAACCCGGTCGCCGAACAGTTAGGACCAAGGCCCAGAACCGAGACAGATCCTCAGGTCTCCTGGGAATACCTCTTCGCCTCCTTGGCAGCCTACGATGATCTGTTGGTTATGAACGACGAGGCGCACCACGTTCACAGCGACGATTTGGAATGGAACAAGACAATCCAAAAGCTCCACAATTCTTCCACGGAGCGCCATAAGCAAGGGCTGGTGATGCAGCTCGATTTCTCTGCAACTCCGAAAGACTTGACGACAGGCTCTTTCTTTCCGCACATCATCTACGACTACCCACTCCGACAGGCAATCATCGACCGGAAGGTAAAGAGACCAAGAATTGGCAAGTTGGAGGAAGTACCTGAGCCGCCCCCTACTGCGAGCTTCGTCATCAGGAACAAGGCTCAGATTGAAGTCGGGGTGCGAATGCTGAAAGACTTCCAAAAGGAGTTGCTACCCTACGGAAAGAAACCCGTACTCTTCGTCATCTGTGATATCAACAGAAATGCAGACCAAGTTGGCAAGTATCTAACGGACGAAACGGGGCTCAAGGATAAAGTCCTGGTCATCCACACAGACAACGGGGGGAACATTACAAAGAAAGACCTTCCCTACCTACGTGATGCTGCACGGGGCATAGATAGGAACCAGTACGACGTCATTGTTAGTGTAATGATGCTTAAAGAAGGATGGGACGTCCGTAATGTGGTAGTTATTGTTCCTCTGAGAGCCCTGGTTTCTCAGATTCTTCCTGAACAGATTCTAGGTAGAGGACTTAGAAGAATGGAGCCATACAACGACCAATGGGATGAATACTTGATCGTCATTGAGCATCCCAAGTTCGAACAACTCTGGCGAGCGGAGGTTGCTGCTGGAGAGATCGAAGTCGATTTCGTACCACTCTCAAAGGCGAGACCGCCGATTCACGCTCTTGCTGCTGACCCTGGAAAACTGGATTTCGACATTGAGATTCCAGTGCTTGAAGGGGGAATCGTGAGACGCACGCCTGACATCAATCAGTTGGATGTTTCGAAGCTGCCGTCGCGATTGTTTAAGCTCTCAGAGATTCCGACGCCCCACATCCTGTACAAAGAAAAGGACCTATTGACCAGCAGGATCATGAGAGAGGAAGTTCTGGCGTTTGATTATACTGATGATTTTGATATTTTTCTAACATACATAACTAGGGCTATCACCCGCAAGGCAGGCTTCTCTCCTCTGTTTTCGGAACTTATTCCAAGAGTGGAGAATTATGTTCTCAACCACCTGTTTGACACTCGGCCGGACCCTAAGGACAAAGAGCAGGTGAAGAAGATGAACGATCCTCGCATCAGGGAACGAGTGTTGGACATCTTCCAGAAGGAGTTGATGAGACTCTCGATAGAACAGAAACCGGTTATCATAGTAGGGAGGCTCAAGATCAGCGAATCTCCAACACTGCACACCAGCAAAAGTGAGGAATACCTCTACAAGCCACTCAAATCCGTTTTCAACATGTTGCCGGCAGACAGCAGGTTCGAGATGGAATTCATGCGTTATCTCGACAACCAAGAGCATGTAGTTGCGTTTGTAAAAGTGGTAAAAGAGATGATTCCGATCAGGATATTGTACTATGATCAAGTGGGTTTCGTCAGGTACTATGTCCCGGATTTCATTGTCAGAACAGACGATGGATATTATGTCCTCGAAACCAAAGGTAAGGAGCTTGACCTTCTTCCAAACGTGAAACTAAAGGACAAGGCTGCAGAAACGTGGTGTAGGAACGCTTCGGAAATGACTGGGAGTCCATGGAGCTACGTCAAGATTTTGAGTAACGAGTTTCTCGCTGCAAAACACTTGCCTCTTCATGATATGTTGAAATCAGTCAGCTATTTGCAGTCATCGCTCGACCAAGCCTAGAACCCCGCTAGCATTCGATGCATCTGATCATTCCACTTGCAGTGCATCTGCCGATGGAACTCTGCTTCTAACCCAACATATGGAACGTCATGTCAAAGGTTGTAACGCGGGGGCTCTGTCTAAGCTAGGGGCTGATGTCTCCAGATGTTCTGTAAGAGGACACTTTCGTTTGAATGGAATTGTCGATGTAGTCGTAACCTCTAAGTGTAGACAGGGTAAGTTGTATTTCGTCGGTCTCGGCCCGAAATGACCCATCTTGACTACGTAGTAGGCATGTTATGGGCAAGGGGCACGATCCATCTTAAAGCGCCGCCCAAACTATCAATCAATATTGGAGTGCGTAATGTTGAGCCATGGCAGATTGAAGTTCTGAACAGCCTTCGTGCAGGAGGCCCAATGGATGCCACAACCATCTTGTCAGATCCATCCGTCGCGGCCTTCGCTAGCCCTCCACACAACCTGACAGCTGCCCAAGTTGACAGGTATCTCGACACTCTGACCCGACTAAAGACACCGATCGTAAGAAAGGTCGGAACAAAATGCCAAATCCGAAAGGGCGGCCGGTTTGCCGCGTTCTTGAAGGAGAAGAATCATGATCGAACCAACTTTCTCCAAGTTCAAAATCAGATTCAGAACCTGACTACCCAGCTCCAGGGCCAATTCGGTGCAGTATCTGGGCCCGGAATCACAGGTCCCTTCCATATTGCAAACTCTGTGATCGCCATTCCCCTGGCTCCAGCAATTATGAAACATATCACCAACACCTACTCTATTCCCACGACGGGAACAAAAGTAGACCTTGCATTCGAAATGACAAACATTCCTCCTTACATATCGAATGGCCAGAAGCCAGACCAATGGGATTTCCTTCAAGGCATAGCAGACGTTTGCGGCACTCTTGAAGGCAAGACCCCTAGAGGGATAGATGCACGTATCAAATTTGACATCCTAAATAATATTCAGAATCTATCGATGTGGCGAGCATCTATTGAGAAGGTGTGCAACCTGTGTCATTTCATCCAATTCCAGCTGGCAATTCCTCTTCAGGGAACCAACATTTCGAAGTCGAATAATGCCAGACCGCACAAACCAAAGATTTGGGTGGGGGATTTTGGCTATTCAGGTTACGCTCCCGGGCAATGGCCTCTGTGGAGAATCAAGACACAATATCAGCAACGCCTACTCATCGCTGCAGGAAAGTATACTGCGCGGAAATCCGCGATGCACCCCTCCCAGAAGGACGTGAACGGAACTATGAGCTACCTTCAAGGAAAGCGGCCCACCTATCCAAGCTACTGTCTTAACCTGAACTATTGCACATATCTTCAAACAGCGCTCAACAAGGTCCCCACATTACCCGGCACGAGCTTGGTCGCTGCCTTGAAAAAGAAACTCACAAAAGACCTCAAAACCGAGAAAGCAGTGCTTCCATAGATGAATGAAGCGACCATAAGAAACGCTGCTAAGTCGTACATGTCTGACCGGATGTCCAAAGGCGGCGTCAGATGCCTTCTAGGTCCAATGGTCTGGCACGGCAAAGGATCCCTTTCAAAGAACCTAAATCGACGAGTTGACCTCAATCCAATTCGCGGATTTGATCCAGCGTTCGATCAAGACCTCGACTATATGGACATCGAACCGGACCTTGTCGCGGTCTGTGCAATGGGCCAAAACGCACTTACCGTTGTAGGTGAGTGTAAGTCGAGGGGAAATTTGGCTGTGAGCAATCTCGCACAAGTTCTGCTCTATTCTTCGGTGTCTAAGGCCGTTGCAGGTGCGATGTTTTTCACCGGTTCTCCGACACAACCCGTAAGGAAAATTCTAGATGATGAAGTTCTCTTGTATCGTGGTTATGACAGAAACAGGACACTGAAAGAGAAAATGATTGGATTCTATCAACATCACCAAGCAAGTTCTTTTGGAAAAATGTGGCCGAAAACCTATGATGTGCTAGATGTGCGTTAGCTTGTTCCGAGAATCGCATCAACAGTCACAAGCCGAATGTCAAGCCCCAAATCGAGCCTTAGTCTCGATACCTCCTTATCGAAACTAGCCACGTCCGCTTGATCCACTGCATCGACTTGTTTGACGCGAACCGGGACGTCTAGTTCCACAAATCCGTCTATCCCAGGATCGCCAAGAAGCTTGGGGTTCGCCCGACCATGGAGTTTCTCAAACACCCAGTTCTGGAACTCGAAAGGTTGGAGAGCTTTCAGTTCTTCGGCCGTCCTGGGCATTCCAATTACCTTAGTATCGATCTTGAACTCTTTCCTTAGCCGATCTTTCATCAGGCGGCAGGCAGTGGGAGAAATGTCTATTCCAACCCAACTTCTTCCGAGAGTTTGAGCCGCAACCAGGGCAGTTCCACAACCGCAGAACGGGTCTAGAACTAAGTCCGAGCTTTTGCTGGACATCCCAATAATTCGTTTTAACAATTCCACGCTCTTCTCGGTAGGATACCCCATCTTGAAGGAGTAGGCGGGAATGTCATCCCAAAAGCTGGTCATGAGTTCGTGAGTGCTCTCTGGTATCAGATATTCTGGGCTCCCCGTTAAGGGATTGGCTCGCAGCCGTTTCTCTTCAATCGCCTGTTGCGATCTTTCCTTAGTCCATCTCCAGTGTCCGCCTGCCGGTGGTTTTCGACCGAATAGATCGTAATCCATTCCGGTTCTTAGTCCATTCGCATCGAACGCGTGCCATCTAGCAGGTCTGTGTTTTTCTCTTAAGGGCGGCGTAATTCTATGAAGGTCGGTCTTGGCGTAAAACAGGATTGAGTCGAAGGCGACGTTTAGGCGCTTTACTGTTTTGTACTCGTTAACGTTTTTTCTTATCCTCTTGACAGAAATCTCGTTTCGGAAGTTCGACTCGCCGAATACTTTGTCCATTTCAATCTTAAGATAATGAACAGCGTGCCAGTCACAGTGAAGGTACATCGCCCCATCAGGTTTGAGGACCCTCTGACATTCTCGAAGCTTGGGTTCCATCCAAGCTACATAGCTCTGGATGCCTCCCTTCCAACGATCCTCGAACGCTCTAAGCTCGTAGCCGTCCTTCCAAAGTGCTTCATACTGCTGATTCGAGAAGAAGGGTGGGTCCGCGTAGAGTAGGTCTACGGAGTCGTTGGATACGTATCGTCTGAGCACATCCTCGTTGTTCCCGCAGTAGATTGTGTTGTGATCTAGGGCTTTGGGAGGGATAGCTTCGCTCTCTGCTAGGTTTATCACTTTAGGGCAATCCTGAAAGGTTTCCTTATGTCCCCATCTCTCTCAGAAATAAAGTGATTTCCCGCTCAGCCCTCTGCCTGCTATCCAGTTCAGCTATCGCCCAGTTCCACCAAAGGTCCCGTTCGGAGCCGGGCACAATGTTTCGCATAACCTACGAAACGTGCGCGCATTGGCGCGATAAAAATCCCAAACCCAGAGGATGATTATCAGAAGAGTTCTTCGAATCCCAGCCAACAAGAGCGACCGCTTAGACGAATTCTAGCGAACGAGTAATGTGGATTAATCATGCTCTCGAATGGGGCAATCTCCTCTTCAAGCGCGCACTTTAAGACGCGGTTTCGGGAAGAAACAGATAGCTTTGGGAAAGCTTATTAACACATGATGTGTTGGAACTACACATATAGAGGAAAAGCAATGTCAGTCGATAAGCTCCCGAAGGTGATACAGGTTCTCAGAAAGCAGAACAAAGCATCTCCATCCAAGATCGCGACCGAGATCGGTTCAGACAGAAGGACGGTCGGTAGAATCCTAAACGTAGCCACCAATCTCGGAATGATAGACTGTGACAAAATTGAGATTTCTGGACGCACCTACCAAGCGTGTCAACTGAGCTCGGATTACAAACGGTTACTGGAAAAGAGGAAGTGACATAGGAGTTGTCGGCTACCTCTCAGCAGACGTCCGGACCCTCAGTAACGGTAACTATCAGGACGGTTGACGGTGAAACATGGACGGAGGCGTTCAATCTCAACGAGTCGGTGAAGAGCGTTATTCAGCGGGCGTTAGCACATTTCAACTTGCAACCAGCGCCCGGGGTCATCTACCACCTCCTCTTTGAGGGAAGATTGCTCGTTGACACGAAGACTCTCGAACAGGAAGGCGTGAAGAGTGGATCGGTACTGCTTCTTGGAACAGAAGCTCAGGTTGGTAAAGGCTGACACGTGACTCAACGTGACGATTGCTGTTTGCGTCTCGGTGCCTGAGGGTGTGGTCCTAGCCGCGGAAAGCCGACAAGTCTACCTAAACGTAAAGAAGAATTTTCGAGTTGTATCGGACACCGCTCAGAAGGTCTTCCAGCTCTCCAACACGGTTAGAGGACTGACTTACGGACAAGCTGTTGTCTCTGGGAAGAGCATCCTGAGCCTAGTTGAAGAATACAAAGCTAACGTCAAATCGAGTTCACCTACATCGGTCAAAGGGTTTGCCGACGGATTGGGGGGACTTCTTGATACGAAATGGAAAGCCCAAGCAACCGGTGAGTCGGACCCAGAGGGCGGAAATGTCTGGGTGATCGTGGCCGGATATGATGAAGACGGCTCCCGTCGGGTATTCGAGTGCACCATACCTGGTCCCTCGGTGGTTGAGATACGAACCCCTGCAATATGGAAAGGGCAAGAAGATGTAGCTGATCGTTTGATAGACGGCTTCGATCCCAGAATAGGGAAACTGTCTTGGTTTCGTTCGGAATTCACAAACGAACTCAGTAAGCTGAAATACATTCTAATGATCGAAGCAATGACGCTTCAAGACGCAATTGACTTCAGCATTTTCCTGATTCGTACAACCATCGACATGCAACGATTCTCTGACGGAATCATACTGGATCCTGGCGAAGTAGCAGGGACGGGGGGTCCTATCGACATCTGTGTAATTCAACCCAACGAGGGGTTTTCTTGGGTCCAAAAGAAGCAGTTGAGTGGCGATACTCCCGGAGAACGGGTTCATTTCCAACATCGTCAATCGATGCAGGGTGAGCCAGCAGCATCGGGATCGTAATGGGCTTGGGTCTATCCTTTTGGACGAATCGGCTTCACTTGCATTTGTAAATGCTCAGGTCGGAAAACTCAGGCTTCTTTCCCAACACCTTTCTATAGATACGATAGACTTGGAGAACTCAGACGTCTACGTTACCCTCGTGCGTATGAAAGATGGCAAGAAGTACACCATACGTTTGCGCTGCGATGGATACCCTCTGACCGCCCCCAGTGTGGTCTTCGTCAATCCGGCGGACCGCAGATCTGAAGGAGGCCAGTTCTGGCCCGACGACGGTAATCGCGCATTCAAGAGATCCGAGAACCCTCCTTTCATCTGTGTGAGAGGAATAAGGGAATACCATCAAAGACATGGTGGTGAACAATTCACGCAAGCCGACGTAAGTCTACCCGGAATCGTTGCAATGCTCGTAACTATGATGAACGTGTAGGGACAGTTCATGACACAGCCCGTCGTTAGGCCAGATAAGATCAGAAACTACCAGATTCCCATACGAGTCCTGAAGGAGTCTCAAAGCTACCTGCGTGATTATGGCAGAAAACGCTACGAAGGCTACATGTGCTGGAGCGGTGTGATCGTTGGGAAAGAGGATGCCTTGGTACGAGGTTGTATCTATCCGAAAAGCTACAAGGAATCCGATTTCAGGGAAGCCTATGCAGGCCTCGACATACAAGTCGCTTTTGACATTGGCAACCAAATTCATCATCGCGGAGAGTTTCTTCTAGCCCAACTTCACACTCATGGATTCGAAGCCTTCCATTCCAAGACTGACGACACATACCCGATCAGCCACAAAGTGGGTTTTGTGTCAATAGTCATTCCTTTTTTCGCCCGAAGAAAGTTCTACAACACGCGAACTCTGACGAATTGTAGCGTTAACGAATACCTTGGTAGAGGAAAGTGGAAAGAGCTGGACCCGAAAGAGCTACGCGGTCGCTTCATAGTAGCCAAGGAGGAGACACCAACTGGCGATTTCTGACCGAACAGATCGGTTCATCAGCACCTTCCTTCCCAAAGACACAGCAAAGGGACCGTTCAAATTCGACGACTTCGTTGTCGGCATCTCCTCAACCAATCACTTGGCTAAGACTGTGGCCGGGCAAATGATGATTCTCACCACAGTCAATCTAGTGGCAAGGTTCACTAGAAGGCTCGTTATCGGCGTTGGGGAGGAGATCTCGAACAAGATTTTTGTCCCCGGAGCAAACTCCGGAAGATTTGCGCCGAGCATCTATGATTACGCAAAGGCTATCGATCCCTCCCTGACTCTCTCTCATTGGGATTCCTGGCAGGGAACCCCGGACGCTTTAATAGGCATTGGGCCCATCCAATTCGACGCCCCCTTTTCGGTTACGATTAATTCCGACGGTTGGTTGGCAGAGCTAAGCGACAGATCGGACCTCGAATACACGAGCAATAGTCTGAACCCGATCGGTGCCCAAGCTGCGGCCACACTGGCCGCGGCAGAAGTATTCAAGGAAGTACTCAGGAGGTTAGGGAGCGACAACCTCGCTGTAAAGAAAAGGATATCTAACATTCGTTTCTCGACGCTGGACCTCACCGCCAACAAAGAAAACCCTCCAAACCCTGAACTTCCCTCCAAGATACGCTTTGGGGACGCTTACCTGGTCGGAGCAGGTGCAGTAGGAAGTTCACTTGTTTATTCAATGCGTTACGTTGAGGGCCTATCAGGAAGACTGACAGCTATTGATTTTGACGTTGTTGACAGTACTAACCTGAATCGGTATCTCACCGCCGGAAGAGCAGACGTCGGGCGCCCAAAGGTCGAAGTAGTCTCAGATTTTCTGAGAGGCTCAGAAGTTTCTGTTTCGGCTTCAAGAAAGAGCTACGAGACCTTCGTCAAAGACACACCCCATAGACCCTTATCTCTGATCATCTCAACGGTAGACAACAATCAGGCGCGCGAACACATCCAATCTGACCTCCCGCGTGGGGTCCTCCACGGGGCCACTCATGAGCAAACCTTCGTGATCTCGCGACACGATTTCATCAACGGAGCATGTCTAGGCTGCCTATTCTTTCGAAAGCCCAAGACATACAGCGAGCAGATCGCTGATGAGACGGGAATACTCCTGCCAGAAGTCGAACTAGCGCTCGAAACCAATGGTCCGTTTACGGCAGGCCATTTGACAAGCATGGTCGAGAAAAGGGGGGTTCTCAGGGATAAGTACCTGAAATCAATAGGTCGACCCTTCAAAGAAGTTTACGCGCGAGAAATCTGTGGCACGCTCTCCATTCAGGTGGGCGAAAGAGCCGAGGCCGCAACCGCTTCCTTCGTCTCATCGATGCCTGGTATACTTCTCATGGGAGAAATTCTCAAAGAAAGCGTACCAGAGTTGAGAGATTATCGACTCTCCAACTACTTTCAAATGAGCATGTTCTCACCCGATGCGAACAAACCGTTCTTCCGCCAGAAGGATCCACGGTGCGTTTGTATGTGCGGCGACTCAATAATGGTTGACGCATACCGCCGGAAGTGGTCCTCTTAGAACCCTAACTTGGTAT
>WNGK01007817.1_pt1 | contig 11166 bp, 15 predicted proteins | sample 5400601 | NCBI WGS metagenome assembly WNGK01 (sample SAMN13153376, study PRJNA577476) | soil metagenome | isolation source: 60 cm soil or saprolite under Garry oak tree replicate 1 | place: USA:California | collected 2016-06-15
GTCAATTCCCCATGCTCACACAGTATGTGTTGATCCCAATACCCACTTTGTCTACTTTCCTTTAGAGAATATCGACGGGCATCCATTCCTGCGCATAATGGAGCCAACCACCACGCAGTAAACATTCGGAGTAAGCAGCCCTTTTCAGCTCTCCTTGATTGAGGCGGTCTCGCCCCACTGCCGATCCTGGCACACCGGAACGCGACGCGTATAAAGAATGATTCTGACCATCGACTCAATACCCTCCCCGCTTAGAACTCTCACGCGTGATGGGTGGCTGTTGTTCCTTACACGATTCGTGCGCTTGTTCGCTTACGGCTCGCTATCCGTAGTGTTGGTTTTCTATCTGATTAGCCTCGGCCTGAGCGAGTCCCAAACGGGTCTGCTCCTCACGCTGACGTTGGTCGGGGATACTGTCGTCTCCCTCTATCTCACTACCCGCGCCGACCGGATTGGGCGGCGGCGCATGCTTATCGTTGGCGCCATTCTCATGGCTGCTGCCGGTTTAGCCTTCGCCTGCACAAGCAATTTCTTACTTCTGATTCTCGCGGGTACCATTGGCGTCATAAGCCCCAGTGGCAATGAAGTGGGGCCGTTTCTGTCGATTGAGCAAGCCGCGCTTTCTCATGTTGTTCCTGCCCGGATTAGGACAGAGGTGTTTGCCTGGTACACGCTCGCGGGCTCGTTGGCAACCGCGATCGGTGCGCTATGTGGAGGGGCTGTTACGCACGCGCTGCAGAAGACCGTAATGAGGCCGGTGGCCAGCTACCGCGCTGTGGTTATTCTCTATGCCGCATTGGGTGTTATGTTGGCGTTCGTTTTTACCCGCCTTTCGTCCGCTGCGGAAGTCACTGCACCTGGAGAAGAAACCGCCTTCCCGAGTTTCTTAGGAATCAGCCGCTCACGCCATGTGGTGACTAAGCTCGCGAGCTTGTTCGCTCTCGACTCCTTTGCGGGGGGTTTCGTAGTGCAGAGCTTCGCCGCGTATTGGTTCTATTTGCGTTTCGGTGTCGAACCAGGAACTCTCGGCATCATTTTCTTTTGGGCGAACATCTTTGCTGGCATCTCGTCATTGCTGGCATCGCGGCTTGCTTCCCGCTTTGGTCTTATCAACACCATGGTTGCCACGCACCTCCCCTCAAACATCCTTCTCATTCTTGTGCCGCTCATGCCAAACCTCTCATCAGCGGTGTTGGTTCTGTTGGTGCGTTTCAGTATCAGTCAAATGGACGTGCCGACCAGGCAGTCGTACACCATGGCGGTTGTGAGTGCGGAAGAACGATCCGCAGCCGCGGGAATCACAGGCGTAGCACGAACGACCGGTGCAGCCATTAGTCCATTGTTTGTGGGCTTCATGTTTGCTCGGCCCTCTCTGATTAACGCGCCCTTCTTTATAGCGGGAGCGCTGAAAATCATCTACGACCTTTTACTCTATAAGGCGTTTGCAGCCGTTCCACCTCCCGAAGAGCGGTCGTAATCAGCGTCTTCAGCATTTTGATAGCCGGTACGATCACCTGAATGCCAAATCGCTAACCTGCGTCACAGCCTGGCATCGTTCCTTGTCCGCATCAAGACCGATCCGAAAGCTGTACAGACTTTGCTTCGCCACAGTGATGTTAAGTTGACCCTCAAGCGTTACACCCACAGTGTCAGCGAGGGTCGCATGGCTGCGGCGGGGGCAATGCTGGTTGCGATCTTCAGCCACGCCGCAGACAGAAGCGGACTGAAAGCGGACTGAGCGAGAGGCAATTCGAGCCTAAGTCCTTCACCATCATCGTAGCCAGGAACCGAACCGGATCTCGCCGAAAAGTAGCGGACTGAGAGCGGACTGAGAAGTTTTGCCAGAAAGGAGTTAACTGCTTTGAAATGTGGTGGCCAGGGACGGAGTTGAACCGCCGACGCCAGCCTTTTCAGATCATTAGCCCTTCTCGCTGACCTTCATACGGCACGCGTAGCCCACACGCCTCCTCATCACGCTCCAACGGTTCAAAGTTGTCCTGTCGGGAACACAACCTTACACTGATACCAGTGATACCGGTTTGACCGTCAATGCAGGTCGCTAGAGGTCGTGCCAGACAACCCAACTTAGGATTTAGGATAAAGATTCCCGTCCGATCTGAAAGTTCACGGTCCTCATGCAGATGAGGACATATCCGAACAGCTCTGTCCCTTATGTCCCTTATTTGTCCCTTGTTCGTTCACGAATCGCAACACGCCACACGAATAAGCCCTGTTTTCGCCAATGTTCATGCCTGACTGCGAAGGCCAACCTATTGAAAATGCTTTCGACATTCTGATTCCTAAACTGCGTGTCGGCGGTTCGACTCCGCCCGGGGCCTCCACTCCTTTCAATCACATAGGCTTGCTCGAAGGGGAGCCAGGTGTCCAATTGGTGTCCAAAGCGGGGATGCTGTTTTCCAACTTCGTCATTGCATCCCGGACAGCCACGGGAACTGCTTTGATGTAGGACCCGGTTGTAGTGCTCACGTTCGCATGACGAAGGATGCGCTGAATCACGACATCAGGAACGCCGAGATGATTGAGATTGGTCCCAAGGCCGCGCCGGCAAGCGTGCCAGCCGTGCCATTCGGGGAGCTGATTGTCGCGCTTGTATTCGTGATCGGCTTTCGCGTGATCGCCTTCGGACTTGCGGCAAACTTCGCACCGGTTGAGCGCGGGACGAATCTCCCGGCCTAAAAGGTTGTTCATCATCCGCGGTGTTCCCTTGCCGGTCGGGAACATCGGGCCCAGTGCGGGATTGCCGGAGCGCAGGCGATGCATTTCCAGGCGCTCGGCAAGATGACGGATCACTGGAACAGGCGCGCGGCTCTTGGCGGTCTTAGGTTCCGTCTCGTGACCGTTCCATCTTGAATGTGAGACGTGGATCTCGCCATCGCGATAATCTTCCCAGCGAAGAGCTTCGATTTCACCCACGCGCAGCCCGGCATACGCGGCAATGGCAAAGGCAGTCGTGGCAGGCTCGGGGATGTGCGCCAGGATTGAATTCAACTCCTCGAGGGAGTATGCATAGGTTTCTTCGGGCTCTGGCGCCGAAGGACTGATGGCCGTGTCCATTACTGGATTAACACCATCGAAATAGCCCCTGCTGTTTCGCCACATTGAAGATCGCGCTGAGTGTGCTTTTGACATGCTTCTGGCTGTTGCGGCCCAGTCCCTTTTCTGCAATCTTATTGAGCCAACCTTGGACGTGAAAGGTGCGAACGTTCTTCATCCACACATCCGCACACACCGGCTTAAGATGATCTTCCCAGATATCGCGATAGCATTTCACGGTGGAGGGACGCTTGTGCCGCTCGATCCAGGGCAGATATACGCCAGTGACAAACTCGCCGATGGTAGTGATCCGCTCGGCTGGAATCTTCCCGCCGTTGACGGTTGCCATGTGTTGCTCGGCCGCCTCTTCGATGTCCGCGGGCGGATGCTTGCCGCGGGTGGTGATCGACCCCAAGCAGTGTGAAACTCGCTTCTGCTCGACAGTGCTGCCGATGTTGCGCCGCTCCCAATAGCGCACGTACCAGCGGCCGGGTACTGGGCTAATTCCGTGTTGCTGATTTTCTTGCCTTGGGCATTCTCGCCCGCCTTTGAATCAGTCTTTCAAAGCCCCTAATGGCTTCCCGCAGGTTGCGCCGTTCCTCGCTTGTCCTAGCATCTGCAAATCGGCGCTTCGCTTCGTCCAAAAAAGGCTCCCAACCTAACGCATTTTTCGCTTGACTTCTCGTCTCATTATCCATGATAATACACTCCATTATGCCCGTGAACTACCAACAAGTCATCAGTGAATCACGGAATGAATTGAAGCAGTGGCTTAAGCAAAGGGACAACGTTGACAAGCGCATCCTAGAGCTTACGACCGCGCTGCGAGCCTTGGTTCGTTTCGTCCCTGACGAAAATCAACGCGAGCAGATTTTGCAAGAAGTAAAAGATGCTCGCAGAAAACAGCCTAGTCTTACCGAGGCGATCTTCGACATTCTCTCTCGCAACAAAGAAGGCTTGAATGCTAAGCAGATACGAGAGGAGCTTGAGCAATCGAGCTTCGATATTGAGGAATATTCTCAGCCTCTGGGAGCTGTGATGACTGCCGCACAAAGACTTGTAGAGGCGGAAAAGGTTGAACGGGAAACGACAGAAGAAAGCGGTGTCGTTTTCAGAGCGAAGAAGAAATGACTTTGGGGAGTCAAATACGAACGGCCCAACGTAGTCAAGACGCTGAGCCGTCGCAAATCGGAGGTGTAGGCTATGCCGCCGCCACCAATTGAATAGCTGATTAAGCACCCCGGCTTCCGCGTCAACGGAGGTCGGGGCTAATCCAAAGCGCGGAGTGACCCACGCCTCAGACCCACAGATATTTTGGCTGGTTTCTCCGCATAACGCAAGCGGAGAAATCAGATGACCTGCCTCAGATGCCAGCACGGAAGAGCAAAGCGGTTTGGATTCTACAGCAAGCGCAAAATTCAGAGATGGCGCTGCACATCGTGCTCTGCCACGTTTGCTGATCCTTCCACTCCTAGACTTGGAACGCATTACATCGCGCCTGAAATCGCAGCCAAGGTGCTCACGCTCATGCTTGAAGGGATGAGCATTCGCGCCATTTCCCGCTTTACTGGCCTTCACAAAAACACGATTCTGTCTCTGATGCTCACGGCAGCGCGGAATGCTAATCACGCTCTTGATGCGCGATCCGCCACCTGCGCCCGAACTACCTGCAATGCGATGAGGTTTGGTGCTTCGTTGGAAAGAAGGCGCGGCAAGTTCGCAAAACGGACCCTTCTGAAATCGGAGATCAATGGGTTTTTGTCGCACTCGACGCGGAAACCAAGTTGGTGCCCTGTTTCGAGATCGGCAAGCGGACAAAAGAAACCACACTTCGCTTTCTGTCGAATTTGAAGCGGCGTCTCAGCGTAGAGCGTTTTCAGCTTACGACTGACGGCTTTCACTTTTATGAGCGGGGAATCGAGGATGTGTTCGCGGGACAAGCTGACTTCGCACAGCTCGTGAAATTGTTTGGTGATTTCGGACAGTTCGATAGTTCTGAAGCGAGGTATTCCCCACCAAGAATCACGGAGGTCATATCCAAAGTGCGCGACGGAAGGCCCGACCCGGAACACATCAGCACGTCTCATGTCGAGCGGTCCAATTTGAGTTTACGGACTCATCTTAGGCGCTTTACGAGGCTCACCAATGCCCATTCTAAGAAGCTAGAGAACCTCAAGGCTGCCGTCACCCTTTATTTCGCTTGGTACAATTTCTGCCGCGTGCATCAGACGTTGCGCTGCACACCCGCGATGGAAGCGGGAATTGCGGATCACGTCTGGGAACTGAAAGAACTGCTGGCTGCATGAATCTCTTCCGAGAGACCATTGAGTCACGTGGCCCGGAGCCGACGCTTGCTAAAGCGCCAAGAAATGCTTTTCGAGGGCAGCGTAGTTCGCCAGTTGTGTGCCGCGCTCGTTCTCTGGAAGATCAAATGTGCAGTTCACGAAGCGTATTCCGTCAAGTGTCGCATTACCGTCACGATACACAATATGCGTATTGAAAAAGACCACGTTTTTCCACTTTGCTCCGTCGAGAACTTGAGAACCTCCAAGCATGATTAAACCTGTAATCGTAGGGATCAGGCAGCTCGCTCGGAAGAGTAGGTACGATAAATATCGTTGTCCCACTAGGAATATCAAGCGCATTTATGATTGCCCCATCTGAACTAACATGAATTCCACGGCGCAATTGTAGTGAATCCGTTATCCGATAAACCGCCCTATTATCGACTGAGATGGGAGGTATGATGGTTCCCGGCTCAAGCTGGATTTTCATTAGGTTTTTGGGAATGTCCGGTGGAGGTTCCAACGCAGAGTGGTATTCGGTCAGAGCGATACGCGCTCCGAACAATTTACTGGCAACTGCTGGTTCAGTTGACTTTACGTCGTCAAGAAGGGTAAGCGTCCTAGCAAAGTATCCAGGAGGAGGAGGGACTTTCTTTTCCTTGGCAACTGCTACCAATGATTTCATATTCTCTACGGTCTGTATCGCAAGAGCGTTGTCTCCCCTCGCTGCGTATTCTTTGACCTCGCCGATAAGATTAATCCCTGCCTGCAACCCTAGCCTTGTATCAATGACGGTCAGGCGAATGTTTATATCGGTTAGTTTCCCGAAGCCAGACCAAAGCGTCGAGCCAATTGCCAAAAATGTGGCGATGAGAACAACAATTAGGGCTTGCCCCCAAGGAGGAACTTCTAGACGGTGTGCGATCCATCCCCACAGTCCAGTTAGGGTCTCTGGTTTCCGCTGTTTACCGTCGGCCACTTCTCTTGTGCCTGCTTCTAGGGGAGGAGGGAAAGCGTACACTTCGACTGTATCTGTGTCAATTTCGATTGTGTTTAGTTCCGACACTGAGGGCGCGGCCTTATCTGGATTGTTGGCAGAGCGTGCCTAGCAGAATTTTCTCCCTATTCAGCCGCTTTATCCAAGGTGCCCTTAGTTCTTGCCCAAACGGCCACCAGTAGTTCATCTCCACGCTATGACCCCACTACCGAAGAAATTGGCTGCTTGACGCGGCCCGGCTTTTCTGCTCTACTTGGCGCGCTAGCAACCTTCCCCGCAGACCCAGGCCCTCGCACGCTTCGTCATTCAACATCGAATATCACCAGCCTTTCCTCCCCCCCGAGGAAAATCAAACATGCGCAAAGCCACTTTGTTCGTCCTCGTCCTGCTCGCGGCCAACGTCATGGCCCAAACAACCAACATAACATCTCTTGCCACTGTTGCCGTGGCAACCTTGACCGCTCCTGATGGCAGCCCGGGGATATTTGAGGTTGCCCGCTACTCTCCAGACTGTAGCGCGACGGGTTGCACGGAAATGTTGTATTCCTTCTGCCTGGATCAGATTCCCGGCTGCCGGGAGGGTTTTGGATCTGTTCCGCAAAGCTCATTCGCTGGCACTGTGACCACCAACTATCTCAGGCATGACAAGTTGACGTTTCAATACGAGGCGGTAGCCAGCGATAGCACTTTCTTCACGAATTTTGTCTGCAATGCCTTTGACCAATATGGGGACTGCCTTGACGAGACTGAGGTCCCAGGAGACGCCGGGTTAATCCAACTGGCCTTCACCAAGACCTCAGTTTGGGCAGATCTGAACAACAGCGTTGAAAAGGAGATTGTCAACGGTCTGTCGCGGCAAACCGCCACAGGTATTGACGATGCATCTTCGGCCAACGTTTCTGGCAGTGTCTTAGGGGCCATGCCTGTGCAGGGCATGCTTGAGTTATATGTTGTTTACTACTCACGCGTAGCGCGACCTGTGCTGAGCCTGCAGCTCAAGTCACACCTTACCGACGCAGCTAGGCGACGCCTTGAGATGCTTGAGCTGAAGATCATGAAACCGTAGGCTGGCCGTCTGCTCAATGATCCGTCTGGTAAGCGAGGAGTGGACCAAAGTGTACGCTGTTATACGGAGAACCGAGTTAGGAGCCGAACATTTATAGCAACACGGAATTAGCCCAGTACCAGCGGCCGCTAATTTTGACGATGTGACCCTTTTGCTTACGCATGGTTCCTCCCCTTTGCCACTTCCTCTACGTCGATTGACTTTCCAAGTTGCCGGTATCGGTTTGCGAGATTCTGACAGGTGCGACCGCAATAAAACTGATCGGTACGATCCGGGATGAACGCCTTCCGGCATCTGGAGTTGCGACAGCGCCTCAGCAAATGGCCCTCGCTTACGTGTTCCATCAGGCGCAAGAAAACCGCGTCGAGAACGCAGCCCGTAACTGCGCCCGGAACTATGACTCCCTGGAAGTCCACCGGCGCGAACCGGGCCGTTTGCAGCCCAACGGCGATGGAAGCGGTAACGAGTCGTTCCGCGTCATAGAGCGGGGCCTTGTAATCCTTGGCATGTTTTCCCGCTTCGTCGATCAGCCGATCGTGTCATCAAAGAGGTGAAGGGACCCGACTTCGGCTGCTGCGGCGTTCTGACCGGGCGAAGAGAAAATGTCGCCTGTGTGGTAGGCCCAAGCGTCAACGGAAGCAGGAATCGCCTGTGCTCATGGAGCACGCACAGGTTTAATTGATGCGTCGAGGCAGCAACGACGCCGTTACTCCTGTGTCGCGACCAGAAACGTCAGGCTTGAAGTCGGCACAAACAAAACGGGTGTCTGAATCTTCGATACCGCTGGTGCCCAAGCGGAATCTTGTTGCAACTCGCCCAACAACTGCGGAGCCTCGATCCAGAAGCCGGAACCGTCGGTCTCAACCACTCGAACGATGCCGACACTGACACGGTTAAGACCAACTAGTCGAAAAGCAACCTGCTTACCTTGGAGATGCGCCTTGTCAGTCGTAGCGCCGGAATTATACCCGGAATGACGCATTTTCAGCCCCAGCGTGACGCCTCCCAGCGCGAGGATGAGGGCCAGGGCCAGGAAACCGGCGCGGCTCTGCAGCCCGTGTGGCGGCGAATTTCGCCCTACGCGCGATTGGCAGAAACAGTGCTCCCCAAGATGCCGGCAGAGGGCGTATGTGCAGCGCCCGGCTGAGGGCGTTGTGGGGTACTACGGAGCATGAAATATGGAGGGACTGTGACAGGACAACGAAGTTTAGAGGAAACACTCAGGGAAGTTTTAACAGTGCTTCGAGCGCGGGCTGAATGTCAGTTCCAGATTCTATTGCGCGCCGCAAGGGAGCGAAGACCGAATCAACCGCCTGCTTCGCCTGCGGCAGATAGCCCCGACATTCTACGGTCAACGCTGGCCTAGATCGCAGCACTTCGCTCATGGCCATGTGCTCTTTGGTGATCTCGCTAAAATGGTCGAGCAACTCCAGCGCCACTCGCTTGTATTCGTCAGCACTTGTCATAGCGGCCGAAATTATACGTCGCCGTGCAGCGGCAGGGGCAAGGAACTCAGTTCTGTTACGTGTTTCGGAATTGACTTTCGCCACACGCGGCGCAGCTTGGAAAGTTTGTGGGGAAGAAGTAGGAACTCCCTTTCCTCTCTGTTGCTGCCGTCGATGAACGTCAGGATGTCTTCCTTCTGGATGACCGCGCTGTAAACGGCAGGATTGGGCAAACCAAAACGATTCGCTCGAAGTTCCGCAAAACGCTTGGCAATACCTTCGTCAGCACTCCACGAATACCCGCGCACCCGACGCTTAGCGCCAATACCAGCAACGCCTCGATACACAATGAAGGAATCGCCCGGAGGTAGGGGATCACCTGTTCTTAGCATGGCGGCACGATCAAGCTTTGCGAGGATGGCGCGGCAGAAGGCAGGAGTCCAATTAGGACAACCCCACTTCTGAGCGCCCCACGCATCTACAAAAGCCTCTTCGAGTAAGCCTGCTTTCTGGAGCACAGGCCAGTTATCAAGCACGAGATCCAGCACGTGGTTGCTGTCAGCCCAAGCATATTCGCGCAGCAGCTTTTCGAGTTCCGTCGTGGGGTTGCGATGCTTCACTTCGTGGGCCATGTCCAGAAAACTCCGACTCATGATCGTTCCTTTTCGCCCGGATTCCAGGGCCGAGCCAGCTTCAAACTGGCAACTTCCACTAACACTTCCGGGCGCAGTTTCACTGACGCGCACTCGGTATAATCTAAGAGATTCCTGCGCTCCCGCTCATCCTGCAATCTGCGGTCCCTGGCTAGGATTTGGTCGAGAGTTAACGTACCTAGATTTGGCTTAAGGAGCATGGGGGCGCCTCCCGCGGCTGCTGTGTCAGTGGGTAGGCTTCAGCAGCGACTCGGCGGTTCTGCTTTCTACAAGAGCTTGTTGCGCTGTTGCATTCGAACGGGAGCCGCTGCTAAAGCCGCCCGCAGCTTCGTTGTATCAAAAAAGCAGCCTGTGAATGGACGTAGACGCTGTGCATAACCCGGCCCGATATTGACTTTCCGCACGTTGCACGTTACATGAGAGAGTGAGTGTTCCGAACCTGGAAACTCTGCCAACCCAGCCAAGCGTTTTACATGGCTGGGAATGCTAGGCTGGGTTGGTGAGTTGGGCCGAAGTGCTTAGGCCGAGGCGTCGTATTTCGAGCAGACATGCTGCTCAAAAGTGAATTGAGCGATCAAAGATAGTTGGGATGCCTCTTCCAGGGTTAGAGCGCGATATATCCAGTTGCACTCACTACAGCCGTAGACGAGCACCACTGGACCCTTCTCCGGTGATACAGTCATGTGCCGCACGTGCCCTCATGTTAGGCTCACGAAACAAGCTGTCAACGCCCGTTTTGTGTGCAATCGATCGTGTTATGCTCTGGTTTCCGACAATGGCAAAGAAGGGTGTGCTGTCCCAGTACCTCGCGGAATTGGGGCGTAAAGGTGGCAAGGCCACGGCTAAGAAGCTGACACCCGAACAGCACAAGGAATCAGCTCGCAAAGCGGCCCAAGCCAGGTGGAACAAACAGAAGGCAAAGTTTTCGCGCGATACAGAGACCTAAAGGCTTCCAAGGTCACGCTGCGCCACTGATGTACGGCTCCACAGCGATTTCCCACTCCTCAAGCAGCCATTCCGGTATGTAGCACCGGTTCTTATTCCGCTCTCACCAATTCCGTAACGCCACTGAACTGGTAGATGTTTTCTTCGTGAGTCCCAAGTGTCGAACTTGTACTTCGAACTCAGTAGCAACAGCTGGAGCGGGCGGAAGCGGCCTTCCCCAGTTGGGATTTCCACGGCGACGCCTGACCGGCTGGATGAATGGTTTCACCATGCCACAGATGATACTCCGCTCGGCTTGGGTTACAAGACTTTGGTGTCCAAACAGCTGTCCGAAAACTGTCTAATGACGTAACATTACGTCGCTTTGCAGTATCGGACACCACTCTAAATAACTGATCTCACGTAGCACTGCATCACTCCCGAGAATTCCTAAACTGCGTGGCGGCGGTTCGACTCCGCCCGGGGCCTCCACTTCCCTGCTATTGCTCGTTGATCGCGATTATTGACTTGTCCCATGCTTTTGGGTGTATAAATGGCCCCGCGCCTGCCGGAGGCGCAGTTGTCCCCGGACTGCGTCTCCTTCATCGTCGGTGGAAAGGAGTCCTCTATTATGGCAAGTGCCCGAGTTCCTGTTCCCATTAGAACTACTGAAGATCTCAATTCATTCCGCATTGCGATGCGCCAGTTCGATACCGCCGCCGAAAAGTGCGGCCTCGATCCT
>WNGK01015482.1_pt1 | contig 11166 bp, 9 predicted proteins | sample 5400601 | NCBI WGS metagenome assembly WNGK01 (sample SAMN13153376, study PRJNA577476) | soil metagenome | isolation source: 60 cm soil or saprolite under Garry oak tree replicate 1 | place: USA:California | collected 2016-06-15
CGCAATAAGCCGGGCGGTTCGCGTGCGGCTCTTGTGATAAAGAAGTTTTACGAGGCCGATTGGCAATCCGAAAGTGACAAGCCGGCCATTGATATGACGCAGGGCGACGTTGATGTCCGGCACACATAGGATGAAGCCAGCCGGCTCGTCGCCGACTTCCGCGATGAGCGTGAACTCCGGAATTACGAGCTGCTTGAGCTCGTGGGTCATGAACTCGATCTCCGGTTCCGTGAACGGCACAAAACCCCAGTTCTTTCCCCACGCCTGATTGTAAATTTGGCGAAGCCGCCTGCTTTCTTCGCGAATATTCTTGAGATTTCCAGTCCGGATCGTGACCGGCCAACGCTTCCGAAAACGTTCGGCCAGCGGGCGCAAACGCGCCGCGGCTTTTGCCGGATCGGCAAACCACCAGGCGTACCAGTCTTTGGTCTTTGTAAAACCGCAACTCTCGATCAGCTTCCGGTAATATTGCGGATTATGTGCGGTCAAAATCGTGGGTGCGAATGGGAATCCGTCGATTAAGAGACCGCAGACGTAATTCGTTGAATAATCGATCGGCCCCATCATCTCGGTTCGACCTTTTTTGCGGAGCCAACTGGCTGCAGCCTCGAAAAGTGCGGCGGCGACGTCGCAGTCGTCAATGCACTCGAAGAGGCCAAAACAGCCGACGTTCGATTGATGCAGCGAATTGTAGTTCGGATCGTCGCTCGCCATGATGCGGCCAACGATTTCACTCCGGCAGCTGCCGGATCGCGCGAGAAATAATGCGGCGTCACCATGCTTGTAAAACGGATGTCGGTTGCGGTTGAGGAATGCCTTGCGTTCGATGATTAACGGCGGCACCCAGACCGGATCATTCGCATAAATTCGCCATTGAAATTTGATGAACGCATCGCGATCCCGGCGCGAGCTGACTTCTGAAATTTCGATCTCCGACATGCGAAAGGCCGTCTAGGCCGTCCGGCAGCTGCCGGGCCACTTCACCGTCGCTTCCACCAGTGATTCGGACATGTTTTCCTGGCGGATAATCAGATAGACGAACAGCAAATTAAGCGGGATGAATTCGAACCAGAAATAGTAAATCGGCTGGCCGGTGAACAAGAGGGCAAACAAAACCAACATTCGGGTGTTCGTCATCAACAGGCTCCACCACTTCAACGTCGGGCTGACCAGATTTCGATAACGCGTCTCAAACCAACTCGGGACTTGGCCTTGAAACAGTTGGCTGGTTATATCGCGCAACTTTTTCAGGTGCGGCGCGAGCATTTCCTGTTGACGAGTAAAGTTCAAATACAATGTGAGCAGGAGTTTATTCCACGGTTTGGAACGCCAACTGAGCTCTTGATAATCGGATTGCAAGGCAGAGGCGGAATCTAATCCCGGGCGCGCTCGGTTTGTGACAAAATAAAGATAGGTGCTGCGGTAATAATCAGCTGCGGCGCCTTGCAATGCGTGACTGATCCCCGCCGCAAGAGCGAGAAGGCAGATCGCAGGCGATGAACCTTCGGCGAGGTAACGGAGAGTCAAATGCACATAAATACTTAGGAAGCCGAGGTGGTCGGCAATGCTGTCAATAATGCGACCCTCGCGGCTTTCCCGGTGAGTCAGCCGTGCGAGCTGACCGTCCGCGTTGTCGAGCGCATTGGCGCAAACATGAAACGCCATGCCCACAATGTTGATGCGTAAATCGCGATAGTAATAAAGGTGTCCCGCTAACACTCCGAAGAGACCGGCAAGCCAGGTCACGCCTGCCGGCGTCATTTTGAGCCTCTCGAAAAACTGAGCCAGTCGAAGTCCTATTGGCCTGTAAAAATAAAGATCAAAAACTCCCTCGACTTCGCGGGCTTTGTAAGTGGCTTCGACGCGCGGATGCTGCGCCTCTGTTCTCTGCGGCATGAAAGTTCAGTGCGATAGCGCGCTCAGGCGCTCTGGCTCTGCAGTGCCGCCGGAACGAGTGTGTCCTCGAGAATGTTGAGTGCTTCGTCCAGATCCGCGCGCGTATGTTTGGCCGTCACACAAGCGCGGAAGCAGATTCGGTTTTGCGGCACGGCGGGATAATCCACCGGCGCAACCCACAGACCGCGCCTCCGAAGTTCGTGACCGAGCCGATACATGCGCTCCCGGTCGCCAATGACAATGGGCATCACGTACGTTGTTGATGCTCCAGTGTCGAGGCCCAGGCCGCGAAGTTGCGCGTGAAAGTAATCGGCGTTTTCCCAAAGTTGCGCGCGCAGTTCCGGTTGACTCGTGCCGAGCTCGAGCGCTTTGAGAATCGCCGCGATCACAACCGGCGGGAGCGCACAGGAGTAAACATACGGATGCGCATAGAAACGCAGATATTGCAGCGTCTCTTTGGAACCGGCAACGAAGCCGCCCAGCGCGCCGAAAGCTTTGGAGAATGTCCCATAAACGAGCGGAACACGATCTTCCACGCCAAACTTCTCAGCGGCGCCGCGACCATGTTCGCCACAAGCCAGCATGGAGTGGGCCTCGTCAATAAAAACGCTCGCGCCGTGCGATTGTGCGACGTCAGTTAATTCCTTCAGATTGCCGAAATCGCCATCCATGGAATAAATGCCTTCTACAATAACGAGTTGCCGCCGGCCTTTTTGACGGCTCAACGCTGTATCGAGTGAGACCGGATCGTTGTGCTCGAATTTCTCCGTGCGGCATCGGGAAAGTACCGCTCCATCGCGAAGGCTGAGATGCGAGCGATTGTCGAGAAGCGCCACGTCGGTTTTGCGAAGCAGCCCGGAAATCGTGCCCAACGCGCCGCCAAATCCACTGTTAAAAAGCATCGCGTCCTCGCGGCCGAGAAATTTCGCTACACGTCGTTCGAGTTCCCGATGCAGATCGGTCATTCCGGAGAGCATGGGCGAACCGCATGCGCCCAGCCCGTGGGTCCTGAGCGCTTCGTGCGCGGCGACGAGCACTTCAGGATGATTGGCAAGACCGAGATAATTATAGGAGCAGAGGTTAATTACGGGGCGTGGTTTGCCGCCGTAGGTGATCATCGTGCGCGCATCTGCTGTGGAGAGAAGCTCGGGTTCATACAATTCGGCGGCCCACGCCCCGACGCGCATCCAATTTGTAAAGCTCGCTGGAGCTTGCAGCGGGTCATTGCTCTCCCCCGCCAGAAAATTACTCAGACTAAGTTTTGCCGGGTCCTCGTTCATCACGCCGTACACTCCCTGCCAGCAGATCCCATTATCGCGCTAACAATCATCGGGAGCAAAAGCGCCACAGGAATCAATTGAACAATCGGCGCGAGCGCGCCGGGCGGCGCTTTCAGGCGAAATTGAAATTCTTTGTCCTTCACTAGACTCCTTACGAAGTTCGGGCTGTCACTGCGCGCCACGAAGTTCCGTGTCGGGGCAACCATTTTACCGGTTTTCGGGTTCCGGACAAGACTTTTAGTGAGACCGACTGCGGCCACCTCCGAGCGGACCAAATTTCCTGAGAGGCGCGTTATCTTCGCGTCGTTCGAAAAACGTAGTCCCAAAGCGGCGAGCTGATGCCGTATCCGACGTGATCATCCTTGTAATGATGGCGGAGATGGTACTGCTTCAGCCAGAGCAACAGACCTCGCTTCATGGGGAAGTGGTGCGTTGCGTAATGGAGCATGTCATAGCAGACGTAGCCAAAAACCAATCCGGCAAACACGCCAGGCGCCAGGCGCCAGAAAATCAGAAGGAAGAGACCATAAAAAAGAAACGCAAGCGGATCGGTGGATGAGGTACTCGATGAGCGTCCAGAGTAAAATTCCCAGCGTGAATAGCCCGGCCACAACGAGGATCGACAATTTTTGCTGCCAGATCGACACATAAAGCATGTAGCCGACGACTGGCAGGTACAACACCAACGGGATCGCCGGATGCACGCGCGAAAAAAACTCCATGAAATCGCTCTCGAACATTCGGACCGTTTCGTTTTTATTCGAGACGTAAGCTCGCTCTGCCATAATTAAAAAGTAATCGGCCTCGCGCTTAGATCAACGCCGCTCATTCGACCGGTCGTTACGTCTGGAATCGCTGGAGAACTAACCCTTTGTTTCATTCGTTCAATCCGCGAATACAAACTATAGCGCTCGTCAAAAATAAACTGGAAAAGCAATCGGGTCCACGACGTGTGATACTTCAGATTATCGTAAAATTCCGGGGCCATCACGCGCAGCTTCGGCAGATTGTTCCACGGGATCGAAGGCAAATCGTGGTGCTCGTTGTGGTAGCCCATGTTCAGCGCGACGAGGTTGATCGGGCCGTAATAGCTGAATGTCTCCTGGTCGAAATCGTAGGTGTAATGCTCCTGAATCCAACGCGCGCCTACAGGGTGCAGCCCAATCGAGAAGAAAAACGCGAACGTAAGATACAGAAATCCGGGCCACCCGCAGAAGTAAACAACTGCCGCATCGTACGCCGCCGCGCACGCAAAATTCACAAAGAACCACCGGTCCCACATCTTGATAGCCTTCAACCGGGGCGGCCGGGTCAGTTGGAAAAATGGAAAGAGCATAAGCCAGATCGCCTTGCGATACCATTTGTTGCCCACCAGCCGCGCCTCCCAATGATTCGCGAGATCAGCGTCGTATTCGTAATCACCCTGATGCGAATGATGCTTCAAATGATATACGCGAAAACCCATCGCGCCGGGTGTGAGATTCGGGAGATCGGCGATGATGCCCACCATTTTGTTCCAGCTTTTGCTCCGGAGAATCAGATTGTGAGTCGCATCGTGGATGATCACGTAATTGGCATGATTTGCGAACGCGCCGATGCAATATGCGATGAGAAGGCTGAGCCACCAGTAACCGAATCCCAGCGTGCCCATCCAATACGCGATCGATGTTTGTATCGTCACGATCGAGACCGCGATCAACGCGGTCCACGGATTGCGCACCATCAACTGGCGAACTTCCGGGTGCGCCTTAATGATCGCCCGCGCCCGGCTCGGGTGCGGCTGATCAAACTCCGACTGATAAAAAGCGGCCTGCATCGATTCTTAAACTATTAGCACAACGAACTCCGTAACCGAGTTTTTTCAAGCCGTCATCGGAAGCGAGCTTGGCGCGGCTCCAGACGGCCTTTATCTTTCCTAGATCTGAAGCAAAAAGAGGCAGCGGTCAAAACCGCTGCCTCTTCGGACCTAACACTAACGGAGAAATCTAGAATCTCTTCTTTAGTCCCACGTACCAGAACCGACCTTTGATGGTAGCAAGCGACTCATCGTAGCCGTTCTCGAAAGAGCCAGCCACGAACGGTGGGTCTTCATCAGTAACGTTCTGCATACCAAGCGTGATGGTGGTGTTGTTCAGCCACCATCTCCAGTCGCTGCAGCCGTATTCGGCCGTGGACACCGGCACGACGTTCTTTTCCTTGCCATCCTTCATCTTTACGTTTTTCCCGCCATCCTTGGCAAAGCCAGGCACCTCGGCCGGCGCAGGCGGCGGCAGGTTGAACGTGTAGTTTAAGATCAAGTCGAGCGTAGTCCATGGCGCCACTTTCCGCGCCCGGATTTCACCAAAGTCAGGGAATCCACCACTTCTCGGTTCATTAAGCTTTGTCGATCCTGTCAGACTGGCGTTGTCGTCCTCGTATTGACCGGTCCAGTGGACTACCGCGCCGACATCGAGGCCAGCCATCCACGTGTCAGCCGGGCCATCGTAGAAGATACTAAAGTTGGCCCGATGCCATGGGATCGAACTGGTTAAAGCCAATCCCGGCGGCAGGAACGAGCCCGCGATGCCGAACCGTTTTGAGTCGGGGGTAGGTTGAAACTCACCCCGGGATATCCAGGTGCCGTTCACTGTGGTCGTCAGCCTTCCAAAGTCCCCGTGGCCAAAGATCGAGGAATCCAGAATATAGATCGCTTCGTAGTCGAGACCTTCGAAGATTGCGCCGGCGAGGTTTTGGCTGGGATCAATCACCAGTACGACTGGCCCAGCTTCACCGGGAATTGCAGTAGGCCCACGAAAAACCAAGGGCCCCTGCTGCTGAACACCCGGGGTCGGAGGATTAGTCTCGATGATGAACTGCGCGCCGAGGGCCGACACGATGTCGCGCATATCAATATGCCACCAATCCGCGCTCAGTGTCAGCCCCTTGAGCCATTTCGGGCTGTAAACAATTCCGTAGGTCCATTCATAGGCCACCTCTGGGTGCAGACCGGGGTTTCCTAGAATGCGTTCCTCAACCTGGGGGTCTGTCTGAGAGGAAAACGGATCTTGCACGATTGGGAAGTTTTGCGAGCTTGCAGGCGTCAGTTCTGACAGCGTCGGCGCATGAAACGCCTCGGTATAGCTGCCACGCAGGGTCACCGCGCCGATATACTTGGGATCTAGCGGTTGCCAGCGGATAGAGACCTTCGGCTTTTGCGCGTTATACCGGGTGTGTACGGATGGGCCCCCTGCAAACAGTCCAGAAGGCAGCACCCCTGAGGTGTTATTGCTGTACCACTCCTCGCGCTCCGCAAAGTCCACCTCAAAGCTGTAGAAGCCAGGGAAGTTCCACGTCGGACTGGTGAATGGCACCCGCACTTCCTCATAGACTCCCCAAATATCCCGGTTCACACGGAAGCTTTGCCCATCTACCGAGCCAATCGACTGAAAGGTATTATTGAGCGCGTCGCGATCGCGAGTGAATCTCGGCGCATCGTACTCGCCGCCAATCGCAAAAGAGACCGGCCCGGCGGGAAGATTGAACAGGTCACCGTTAAAAGTGGCATAATATATAGGCAACTCGTATTCGCCTGAGTTATGCAGAGTGACGTAAACAGCTTGCCTGGCCCTCGGGGTGTTCTGGCCGTTGATACCGAGGAAGGGGTCAAACGCCGTGGCCGGGTTTGTGTCCAACAGCGCGTCCCGCAACCCAGGCTGGCTGACTTCGCCAACTGACAGGTCCTGCCCCTCGTTTCGGGAGTAACGGAAACCAGCCTCCCAATTCCACGTCTTGAAGTAATCGCCAAATTCTCCCATCTCACCGCGCAGTCCGACGTCGAACAGTTGGTCCCAGTAAGTGAATTTTTCGCTCCTTGGACCGGTATCGTTGATACCGCGAAACCGAACGCCAGTAGTCATCGGGACTGGCACTCCGTTAATAACCAGAGTCGCATCCCCGACTGTGAAGGGATTAAACGGGTTCTGGATCGGCACACTAATCCCTTGGGGACTAAAGAACGTGTTAGTGCCCGGTGTCTTAAATGCATCAGGCGTAAACGGTACCGCCGCCAGGGACGAATCGAAAAACGAGCGCGAATACTTGAAGTCGGCAAACACCGTGAGGTACTTATCGCACAGGTCGCGCGTGAAAGAACCGTAATAAACCTGGCGATCAGCCGGAGGCAGCGCCGGCGTGAAAGCAGCAAAGTTAAAGAAGAAGTAGTCGCCACCACCCCTATACTTAGGGCCGGTCTGTGGCTCGGATACTCTTGGATTATTGATACCAGGGGAGCCTGGATATGCATTGGGATTAACCGCAAAGGGGCTCTTGTAAAATGGAGAAGTTGCCAGGTTCGCAGCCGAATGTGGCAGTGGGGTATTCACACCGAACACCGGAGTGCCGCCGGGGGCGAAAAATATGCTTGGGAGCAAACGTTCACCTCGAACGCGGCCAGGAAAATTCCCGCTGCGCCCATCAAATCCGCCAAACGGAATAAAGAAGGCGTTGCGAGAAATATCCCGGTCACGACTGAAAAGGCCATTGGTGCGCTCGAAGAAATCGGCAACGACCACGATGTCGGTCTTGTCATCTCCAGTGCCGGCTTTCAACCAAGCTTCCCATTCACCCATCTCATTGGAGGCCCCGAGGTTTGTGTTCCCGTACGTGCCTCCGATCTCCAGACCGCGGAATTTGTGGAGCAAAAAGAAGTTCACCACGCCAGAGATCGCATCGGAGCCATACACAGCCGAGGCGCCATCCTTGAGGATATCCACGTGATCAATCATCGAAAACGGAAGCAGGTTAATGTCCACACCTGCGCTGGTCCCGGCGGTGCCCAGCGAGCCGTACGCGACGCGTTTGCCATCGACCAAAACCAGAGTCTCCTTGGGCAACAGGCCACGCAGGTTGAATTGGATAGTACCGTCACCACCATTAGCGATGTTTGTGTTCATGCCGCCGCCTGTTTCCTGCGGAATGAATTCCTGCAGGTCCGTTGCGTTGCGGATGCCCAGTTTCTCAATGTCCTGCGGCCGATACGTATCCACTGGATTCGGCCCGGTCTCTTCTGCGGTCGGAATGTTCGAACCGGTCACAACCACGCGTTCCACTTCAGCCGCCGGTGCCGCGCCTGGCTGCGCTGGAGCCGCGGCAGCTGGAGCCGGCAACTGAGCAAATGCGTTCGATGCAAAAATTAATCCCGCCACTGCGGGACCGACGCCCGCCACGAAAGCGGCCGGAACGAATCCAAGTTTATTTAGCACATTTTTAGTCATTAGTTTCTCCATGTGGGGCGGTATAACGCACAATGAAGTTTTCCCGTTAGGACAAAGAAACGACAGTTTATGCCATGGCTTTTGACGGCTACTTAGGAGTGAGCTGAGGAGCGCTCTGGCAAATGAACAGTTTTGTCTTACCTCGACCGGGCGTGGTTGAACAAATCCCCTTTCAAGGTGTCGCATGTCTGGCGTGCGTGAGCCGAATCTCACCTTCACAAGGGTGCTTTGTGGAATCCCGCTTTGCTACAACTCTTCAAAATGAGTGCTGACATGACCGAAGCTACTCCTGCCTGATCCCGATGTTACCGAGTGATCAGAGACAGTGCCCGCAGAACGCGAATCGAGCGTATTAATGTGATTGCGAGGCCGATGACAACCGACCGATAAAGTGTTCCAAATCGTGCATAGCACGATCTCGCACTCAGGCGTGCGCCAACAGCGGCTCTACAACTCTGGACCGCCGATTCAGTAAATCGCCCTGCGGTGTAGTCTCAAGCCGCGCACGATAGGTGCTTGGCCGACAACCTATGTGCCGCTCAAATGTTCGACTAAAAGCATCTGCGCTTTTGAATCCAACAGAGGCGCCGACGCTCTCAATGCTAGTGCGAGGAACTCGCAGTCGTCGCTGCGCTTCCCTGATACGAGCAGTAGCGACAAACTCCGCGGGTGTTGTGCCGAAAGCATGCTTGAACAGACGGGCAAAATTTCGCGGCGACATACATGCCCTTTGAGCGAGCGCCTCAACCGAGAGATCCTGATCGAGATTGCACAAAATCCAGGCAGCCAGATCAGCGAAGCGTTCGGACGACTCGACCTGAAACTGTAACGGCTCAGAGTACTGCTCTTGTTCGCCAGATCGTTTAAGTTGAACAACGAGCTCGCGTGCCAGTTTCAAAGCAATCTGGCGACCGTAATCTTCCTCGATCAGCGAGAGCGAAAGATCAACCGCCGACGCGCCACCGGCACAGGTATAAAACGGGCTATCCTTTACGAATAGGCGATTGGGATTAACCCGGAGCTTGGGAAATCGCAGAGCGACATCCTTAGCGAAACGCCAATGCGTTGTTACCTGCCTGCCATCCAGCAACCCTGTCGCTGCGAGTTGATAAATGCCAGTACCGAGGGCTGCAATACGCCTTGTGGCAGGTGCTCGGCGACCTAGCCACCTTGCGATCTTCTTGTTTAATCTCGCATCGTGAATGCCGCTGCGCCCAGAAACGATGAGAGTATCAAGTGGCGGCGCGTCTTTGATAGCCAGCTGCGGTTTTACAATGATGCCACATTCCGTCACACAGGATTCAGTGCTGATACCGAGTGTTATTATGTGGTAACAACGGAATTCGCGCCCGTCCCCAGTTGGCATCTTTGCTCGGGAAAAAACTTCGGCCGACCCGGCCAACTCGTCGGCGGCCATTTGCTCGAATACAATCAAGCCGACCGTTTTCGGGCTCATGATTCAGCGAAGCGCGAACGAAATGCCGTTTGGGCAGCTGAAAAAATCGCTTTTTGCGAATGACGAAACGGTGCCGTCCGTCGCGATCTTTGCGATCGAATTACCGCGCCAATTTGCGACATAGACATCGCCCGTTTGCCTGTTGACCGCTATGCCTACAGGGCGGAAGTTTTTCATAGCATTGGTCCTTTCCTTTGCTAACCTATAATCGTCATTACATCGGTTATGAACGTTGTCAACCTATGAAAGCAAATTTACCGGTTATAGTCGAATCTCACCGGTTTTCCACGAGTGACATCATCGGCGGTGACGCAGCGCTCGACTTCATCAATACCGTCACTGGCCGCGATCAGTCGCCTCGCGACTGGCTGGACAGCTACACGCGCCTGCTCGAATGGGCAGCACTGGTGCATCTCTTGCCGGAAAAAATTCTGCGCGCTCTGGCGAGAAAGGCGCAGAGCGAGCCCGCGGCGGCTGCGACTGCGCTGGCGCACGCAAAGGTGCTGCGCGAAACGCTGTTTGCCCTGGTCACAGGGATCGTTTCCGGGAGTGCGCGGCCGAAAGCCGCGCTCGCGCTGCTACGAGAGCATTGGATCGCAGGCATCAATGCGCACGAGCTGCACTTCGACGATGGGCACGTGGTCGCTGAGCTGCGCAATGATGCAGCCCATTTCGACCTGATCGCATCGATGATCGCCTATCGGATGGTCCAATATGTCTTGCCATTGCCGAAAGATCGACTGCGCATCTGTCACGGACCCAACTGCTCATGGCTATTCATTGACAGCTCGAAAGCCGGCCGCCGGCGTTGGTGCGACATGGCCGTTTGCGGCAACGTCGCCAAGTCTCGGCGCTTCTACGCACGCTCGCGCCAGGGGCGCAAGAGCCGACATCCGTCATAGGAGGCTTCTCATGAAGCTCGCGCTCATCGTCTCTACGATTCGCAAGGCGTCGCGACGCCTGACTAACGCGAAATGGAAAGGACGGCCTCTTTACAGACCCTTCGTTGTCTTTATGAATTTCAACGAAGCTGAATTGAGACAATAACGCAGATGCGTTGGAGACGGACCATCATTGAATACATGCCCGATGTGATCCGCACCGGGCGCACCTCACCTCCTCGCGCCTCATGCCACCAGTATTATCGGCAAGTACAACTATTTTGTCCCTCGCGAGCGGCTGATAGAAGCTAGGCCACCCTGTGCCGGAATCGAACTTCGTACGAGATTCGAAGAGCTCATTTCTGCATGCCGCGCAGACATAGATCCCTCTTTCATCATTA
>WNGK01026416.1_pt1 | contig 11166 bp, 13 predicted proteins | sample 5400601 | NCBI WGS metagenome assembly WNGK01 (sample SAMN13153376, study PRJNA577476) | soil metagenome | isolation source: 60 cm soil or saprolite under Garry oak tree replicate 1 | place: USA:California | collected 2016-06-15
CGGCCAAGAGGCGCACACGTATCGCTACGAGGCGGGAGGCGCTGCGGTGCTCGGCAGTGTGCAGCCGCAGCCTATCGACAACGCGCCCGACGGCACGCTGCCGCTCGAAGCGATCGAAGCCGCGATCAAGCCCGACGACTCGCATTTCGCGCGGACGCGGCTCATCGCGATCGAAAACACCAGCCGCGGCCGCGTCCTCCCGCACGGATATGCTGCATCGGTGCGCGGACTTGCCGACCGCCGTGGGTTGCGCACGCATCTCGACGGCGCGCGGCTGTGGAACGCCGCAGTCAAGCAGGGGATCGCGCCGAGGGAGGTCGCCAAGGACTTCGATTCGGTGTCGGTCTGCCTTTCCAAGGGTCTGGGTGCTCCTGTCGGCTCGGTGTTGTGCGGCAAGCGCGACTTCATCGCCTCGGCACGCCGCTGGCGCAAGATGCTCGGCGGCGGCATGCGCCAGGCGGGCATACTCGCCGCCGCCGGCCGTTACGCCGTCGCGCACAACATCGCGCGCCTCGCCGAAGATCACGCGCTGGCGCAAGCGCTTGCGGCGGGGCTCGCGCGCCATTCCGAATTGACCGTGTCGACGCCGCAGACGAACATGATCTTCGTCGGCGTTCCGAAGGCGCTCGCCGAGCGTTTCGCCGCGCATCTCGCGGCGAGAGAAGTTCTCGTCACGGGCACCACGCAACAGCGCTGGGTCACCCACCTCGACGTCGGCCCGTCCGACGCCGATCGGGCGCTGGCGGCGGTCGACGATTTTTTCCAGAACGCGGCGTGACTTGAGGAGGCGCGGCACATGAGCCGGAAGTACAGCACGTTCCGCGAGTTCTATCCGTTCTATCTTTCCGAGCACGCGAATGTGTCGTGCCGCCGCCTGCATTTTGTCGGCTCGACACTCGTGCTCGGATGCATCGTCGCGGCGGTGGTGACGGGAAACCTCTGGTGGCTCGCCGGTGCCGTGCTTGCGGGCTACGGCTTCGCGTGGATCGGACACTTCGCCTTCGAGAAAAACCGACCAGCGACTTTCAAGCATCCCGTATATAGCCTGATGGGCGACTGGGTCATGTACAAGGACATGCTGACGGGCCGGATCCGATGGTAGCGCGCTGCATCGCGCGTTGACCCGGCATCCCTCGCCGGGCGATAATTCACCTTTTTCGGGGTGTAGCGCAGCCTGGTAGCGCGCTTGCTTTGGGAGCAAGATGTCGGGAGTTCAAATCTCTCCACCCCGACCACCGGCAAGACTGGCACTTCGGCAATCGAAAGGCGCCCGTAGCTCATTCGGATAGAGCACCGGCCTTCTAAGCCGGGGGTAACAGGTTCGAGTCCTGTCGGGCGCGCCATCCGCCGGCGCGTTCAGGCAGGGAAGTTTGAAATGGTGGCTGTAGCTCAGCTGGTAGAGTCCCGGATTGTGATTCCGGTTGTCGTGGGTTCGAATCCCATCAGCCACCCCAGTCTCTGACGCGCGTTCTCGGTCCGATGCTGGGCGCCTTCGGAAAGTTCGAGCGTGATTTGATCCGCGAGCGCCAGCGCGAAGGCATTGCAATCGCCAAGGCTAAGGGAGTCTACAAGGGCTGAAAAGAAGGCCCTTGGTCCGGTCGAGGTTTGTGAGCTGATTGTGCAAGCTCACGCAGGGATTCCAAAGGCGGTCTGGCGCGCGTATGGAATCAGTCGAGAGACGGCGTATCAGTACCTTTGGCAAAGCTATTCAAGGGTGGTCACCTGCGCATTTCGCTCGTCTGACATATCGAATTTCAGCCTGACCATGCGCGGCCCCCTGACCGTTCCGTCATGCGGCGTCAGGTTTAGCGCGCAGCGAGCTTGTTATCGCGTCTGCTGCATCTCCGTAGGTGCTGCCAGGTGCCAGCCCGAGAAGAATGCAAGTCCCGGAAGGCAGAGGATTTACGCAACCCAAGAGATCGCGCACGGTATCGCGAAGGCCGGACTGATCATGCTGATCCAATGCGTTCAAGAACCTGTCGCGCAGGACAGGGGAAGCGCGTTGTCTGGTAGGGGTGGGAATGAGGTACATGGGGTGGTCCTGGCTCGGCAACGACTCGCCTGAAGCACCTCACCAGCGCATTGGCAGGATTGTTATTCGACGATGTCGTGGCGCTCCCGCGTGTCAGCCATGAACTCATCAATCGACATCTGGGTCTCGGACTCGTCGTGAACGTGCCCGGAACGCCGAAATCCCTGCATCTTCCAATTGCCTCCTCGGATTCGTGCCGGATCGTCTACCACATCCAGAGCGTTGAGGTTGCGATGTGCCGAGCGAAACATCATTTCCCGATTGATTCCCCTCACCAACGCGTGTTTCACGATAGTCTCTCGCTCCCAATGTGTCCAAAAGATGCTGTAATCTACGTTCACACAGTGTGCGCAACCGGGTTACATGTCTATGCGGGAACGCACATAAGCGGCTCGGCGGACCAAAGAAAATCCACAGCGGAAGGCCCGGGGCTTCAAAGGCGTCACAGCAGTCCCGCTAGACGACGGGTCATTGAGACGCTAGCCAGCGTTACGGTGAGGCTGACAATAATCCATTGGCCTAAGGCGGCTGCAATGGCACACCGGTCAACTGCGCGGTTTTCTCTTTGAGGTAGACGCAGCAAGAGAAACTGTCGTTACTTGGTTTGTTCAGGCCACCCTGAAGCGTTCAAATGGCAGCAGAGTCAGATACCGAGTCTATATGGCAGTAAGCGGTCGGACTCTTTTTTTACCACTGCATAGCACTCGCATACGAGTTCTTCCAGCTTCGGACGATCCAGTACCGTAATGCGGCCGCGGCTGTAACGGATCGTTCCGTTCGCCTGCAGTTTGCCGGCAGCCTCACTGACGGCCTCCCGGCGGACTCCCAACATATTCGCGATCAACTCCTGTGTCATCGCCAGCTCATTGCTTGGCAAGCGGTCCATGCTTAACAACAGCCAGCGGCATAGCCGCTGTTCTACCGCATGGTGTTGGTTGCAGACCGCCGTCTGCGCCATCTGCGTAATCAGCGCCTGCGTGTAACGCAGCGCCAACAGTTGCAACGCACCACCCAGCGCGAATTCGCGTTTCAGAATATTCGCCTTGAGCCGGTAGGCGTACCCTGCACTCTGCACCACCGCCCGGCTCGGCGTGCTCTCGCCACCCATGAACAGGGAGATGCCGACCAACCCCTCGTTGCCGGCGATCGCGATTTCCGCCGATTCGCCGCTTTCCATGGCGTAGAGCAACGCGACGACGCTCGTCGTCGGGAAGTACACGTAGGCCAACTGGCCGCCGGACTCGTAGACCACCCATCCCAGCGGCATCGGTATGAGTTCCAGATCGGGCAGCAGTCGCGCGTAATCCCCGACAGGCAGGACCGCAAGGAGATGATTTTGCTTCGGGTTATACAGTGAAGACAACGTCGTCGCCTTGTTACCGTCTGGACCTGTCCCGATGACCAAGGCAGAAAGCAACGGACCAACGAAGGATGTTCCTGTATAGGTTACCTCTTGGATTCGCTACTGCACAATGGGTATATGCACTAGCGACGCTCGGCTACACCCTGGGCACGATCCCGGCGTTGGAATCGTGTGACATGAAAGTCATTCGACGATGTCGAAGCGCTCGTGCATTTCGGTCATGAAATCGGCCATCGCCTTTTGGCACTCGAACTCGGCGTGGTCGTAACCGGAGCGATGCATTCCTTGAGTCGTCCAGTTGCCGCCGTGAGAGCGAAGCGGATCGTGCACGACATCCGCGATACGGAGGTTGCGACAGGACGGTAGCGACGCCATATGCGCGTGTATCTCCGCCAGCAATGCTTGCTTCACGATTCTTACTCGCTCCATGGCACGTCCTTTTAGTGTTCCGAATCGGGGACCGACATGGCACCCGAAACCGGCTTCCGTCCTGCGGGTCCCCCGACTTCAGCTTTCAAGCCAGTCATGGCGCGGTGTACGCTTGCGGGAAGTCGACGCTGGCTCGGACCGCAAATTGGTCGATCCATTTCTCGCCATAACCGCCCAGGTACGCCTTACCCCTGTGGGGCCGGCCGTCGCGCAACTCATCCACAAAGACGTTGTACCTTATTCGCTTGCGGCCATCGCCGATTATGCGTCGCACCGTCACCCGAAAATCATTCAACTTGTAACCGAGTCGCGTCAGCTGAATCACGAACGCATCCTTCTCCCCCAGCGTTCGCAGCAAGTGAAACTCACCTGCCCAGTGAATACTTGCGGCAGGAACGCCTCCCACGACGGACGAAACTGTTGACTCGGAACCTCGTACCTGTTTGGTCATTTGTCCTCCGGGGGCGTGTTGATTGCGGGTTGCGCTTTCGCTGCGCGTGGAGCCTCGACCTTCGGCGATAGGCCGCTGATGTCGTCCGAGTTTACATTCAATTTCTCAGTGCCCGAGTTGATGTGCGCATCGGGTAACTTCGCTACGTTAACGCTATTTCGCATGAGCTGCGTCCTTGCGGCCTTGAAGAGCAGGGCCGACGTCGATCTTGTGGGGTTGTATGGGACGTAACGCATGGAGCGTGCATCCTGCCACTAGCGCCATGTGTGGTCTATATGGTGGGACACATACGCAACGATGACGAGGTGTTGTCGCTTCACCGCACCTAGCCGCCGAGATCGCAGCGCATGCAACTGCGCCACGCGAAGGCGGCTGTACGGCGTGGGACACTACCGGAACGACGCGAGCCGTTCCGTGTGCTGCTGGTCACTGGATCGCGAGCTTCTTCCCCGCTACCGCGGCCTTCTTGACAAGCTTGAGTTCAAGGACGCCATTGTTGTATTTGGCTTCGCACGCCGACTCGTCCAGGTCCGCCGGCAGCTCGAAGCTGCGATAGATGTTGCCGAAATACCGCTCGCTGCGGAGTAGCCGGTCGCCTTCCTTCTTTTGCGATTCCGGCTTCACTTCGGCGCCGATGGTGACCAGGTTGTTCTCGATCGCGACGTCGATGTCTTCTTGCAGCTACTGATGTTCTGGGCAGTGTTCGCGGTTTTGTCCGTGTCACTGCTTATGCCCTCGAGAAATGCCGAGACGATCGGCGCCGGTAAAGACAAACGCGACCGCGGTCCGATTCACCAAGGCAGCATCGTGTCGTTGAAAGTAAAAAAGCAGCCGGTCTCGTGCCGGCTGCAGCGCTGAATGACAGCGCGCATGCCGGCCACGCTGCGGTCCACATCGATGCGCGCCCCCGGTTCGGTCTTCGCCCACCCGGGATGCAGCGCGAGCACCAGGATATGTCGCGGCTGCAGATCGACCGCGAGCCCCTTCACGACGGCATTCAGACCCGCCTTGCTGGATCGATAGGCATACGATCCGCCCGTCATATTGAGGGCGATGCTGCCCATGCGGCTGGAGACGAACGCCATCACCTTCATCTGGCTTGCAGCCACATGCTCGACGAAGGCCTCGGCGAGCTTCATCGGACCGATCAAGTTGACATCCAGAATGCGGTGCCAGTGCGCATAGTCGGTCTTGCCGAACGCCGGATGAGGCCGCCCGATTCCGGCGTTGCTGAGGAGAATGTCGATGGGCTCACTTCGCAGCTCATCGGCCAGCGCGTCGATTGCCGCCAGATCGGAAACGTCGAGCTTGAGAACTCGCACGTTCCCCTTGATCGCGCGCGTGGCGTCCGCCGTGTCGGGATCAAGGCATGTTGCGAAGACTCGATAGCCCTCGGCGGCATACTGGCGAGCGAACTCGACGCCCAGTCCCGTATCACAGCCGGTTATCAGAACGGTTATACATGGGCGGCACGAGCGCTCACGTGTGCTTCGGCTTGGCTTCGTGATCGGAGTAGGTCCGTCCTGGTTTGCTACGCAGGTGCGACACCGTCTGGCGCCGGGCGGGCTGGAGCCGCACCGGAGGAAGGCCGCGGAAGATCAACGCGAGATCGTCCAGGATGCGTTCGCCGATGTCGCGAAAGGCTTCGGGGATACCTCCGGCCCGGTGCGATGACAGAAGCAAGCCTTGGTTGTGCCGCACGTCGTGGTCTCGCGGTACGGGCTCTTGCGGGAATACATCGGTCGCCACTCGCAACCGGCCGGACGCCGCGAACTCGAGCAGGGCATCGAAGTCGACGATCGCCGCACGGCTCGCCAGGATCACGGCGGAATCCGGTCGAATGCGCTCCAGCTCTTGTCGGCCGATGAAACCCTCGTTTTGTGCCGTCGCCGCCGCGCACAGGAATATGACGCGCGCTTCGGTCAGGAGCGCGTCGAGGCCGACCGGCTCGGCGCCTTCGTCGCGAATGGCAGACGCCGGAAGCCAGGGATCGTACACTAGCAGGCGCGCGCGAAATCCCTGGAGGAGGCCGCGCAGGGCGCGCCCGAGATTCCCGAATCCGACGATGCCGATCGTGGCGCCCGAGAGCTGGAACGCGCCGCTGTTGCCGGCATACCCATAGACCTCCCGCCCTTCGCGGAACGCCCGGTCACCCGCGGTGATGCCGCGCACGAGGTCGAGCGCAAGGCCCAACGCCATTTCGGCCACCGGCAGCGCGAACAGCGGCGCAATGCATAACACTTCGATACCTCGCACGAAACACGCCTCGTAATCCACATTGGGAAAGAAATTCCCTTCGATGTTGATGACGGCGCGCAGATGCGGTGCGCGTCCGATCCGTTCCCGCGGAAGGTCGGTCTGCCCGAGAATGGCCGTCGCGCGGGCCAGCGCCCCTTCGACCGTGGCTGCGTCCATGGGCACCTGGCCGTCGCTGCTGACCACATCGGCCATCGCTTCGAGACGCGGCCACTGGTCGTCGCTGAATATCATTTGCCGCCGTCGCGGCCACGGGTCGACCAGGACCAAAGGCTTCTGCATCAACTCGTGCCGGAAATCATCAACGGCTCGCGCAGATCGATATCCTGAGCGCGGAAAAACAGGCGCACCGGGACGCGCGCAGAGCGTCCGATGCCTGGCTTTTCAGCGGCCAGCCGGATGTTGTGGGAATCGTTGTCGGTGATGACGAAGCGGCCCATAGAATCGGTGGTCGCGCGCGTCTTCTCGACATACGTAGTGAAATTCAATACCCAGAGCACGACCGTCGCGCCGGGAACGGGTTGCCCGGCCATGTCGACCACCCGGCCGGCGACGACCCCATGATCGTGGGTCGAGACATATGCATTCCAGAGCAAGACGAGCACGGCGATCGTCACAGGCACCAGGACGAAGCGGTTGATGACGAGGCGCCGCCAAAGCGGAGACTCGGTGTCCTCGGCGCTCATCCCTTGGTCGCTCCGGAGGTGAGGCCGCGGATGAACTCATTCTGCGCCAACAGGAATAGAAGGATGCCCGGCGCCAGCACCATGATGCAGAACGCGTACAGCGCGCCGGTCGTGTCCTCCTGGTATGACAAGAATCGCGCCAGGCCCAGCGGGAGCGTTTGCATGTCGGCGCTGCGCGTGACGATCAACGGCCAGAGAAAGTTGTTCCACGACCAGATGAACGCGAGGATCACGTTGGTCGCGATCGCGCCCTTGGCGAGGGGCATCATGACCTTCCAGATAATCCGCCCCTCCGAGAGGCCATCGATGCGCGCCGCGTCGATCAGCGATCGCGGCACCGCGTCGAAGCTCGACTTGAACACGAAAATGCAGACGATGGTCGAGCATTGCGGCAGCGCCAGCCCCCAGTACGAATCGAGCAGACCCAGCCGGCCGGTGATCAGGTACGCCGGGATGATGGTCGCCTGGAAAGGCACCATCATGCAGGAGAGAAACAGCAGCAGGACGAACGGCTTCGCCGGAAAGTCCCGCGTCAGCGCATAACCCGCCATGGCGTTGAATGCCACATTGGCGATGACTGCGATTGCCGAGACGATGACGCTGTTCAGGAAGTAGCGCGCGAACGGAATGTAGTACCAAACGTCGACGTAGTAGAAGGGGTGCGGCGCCTTCGGGAGAATGCTCGGCGGATAAGCGAAGATGTTTTCTCCTGTGACGCTGGTCTTCAGCACCCAGTAGAACGGGATCAGCATCGCGAAGCTCACGCCCACCAGGATGACGTGAATCGGCCAGCGCGGGTACCGGTACATCAGTCCGTCTCCACCGCGCCCGCGTTGCCGCCGGACAGGCGGTTAGCCATCCAGGCGATCGCGACCAGCAGAACGAAGAAGACGATCGTCACCGCCGCGGCGTAGTCGAATCGCGTCTGGGAGAAGCCGAGCTTGTAGATATAAGTGACCAGAAGCTCGGTCGCGCGCCCCGGGCCGCCGCCGGTCATCACGTAGACCAAGTCGAAGCTCGTGAACGAATTGAGCATCCCGATCACGATGCAGAGGAACAGCGAGGGCTTCAGAAGCGGAACCGTGATGCGCCAGAACCTGCGGCGTGCGTTGGCGCCGTCGATCGCCGCCGCCTCGTAAAGACTGGGGGGAATGTTCTGCAGCCCGGTCAGCAGTATGATCATGTAGAAACCGAGCATCTGCCAGATGTTCGCGACGATGACCGATGGGAGCGCCCAGACGAAGGAATTGAGGAACTGGATCGGGCGGTCGACCAGATGGAACGATCGTGCGACATAGTTGATGAGCCCGACCCGCTCGTCGAAGAGCCACCGCCAGATGATCGCGACCGCGACCGTCATCAGAGGGTAGGAGATGAAGATGATGGTTCGATAGATGTCGCGTCCCCGAATCTCCGAGCTGACGAGTAGCGCAAGGCCGAGGGCGATAACGATCCCCACCGGCGCACTGGCGATGAAGAGCAACGTGTTCCAGAGCGCCTGCCAGAACACGTCGTCGTGAAGCATCTCCTCGTATTGATCGACGCCGGCCCAGCGCATCGTCCGCAGCGGCGACCAGTTCGCGAACGAGAGCGCCACGTTCCAGAGCAAGGGGATAATGCGATAGAGCAGGAAGATGGCAAGCGACGGCGCCAGGAAGCACCACACCAGCACCGCCTGACGCGTGCGCTTGCGCGCCAGGAAGGGCGGGCGATGGGCGACCGCCGGAACGACAGCCACGAGGAGGCCGACTCGCGTAGATGTCTAGGTATTCCGGCTCAGCACCCGATTGACCGCGCGCTCCGCGTCGGTCAGCGCTGCCTTGGCGCTCTTGCGGCCGAGCACCGCATTCTGGATCTCCGGATAGAACGCATCCTTGAGCTGCGCGTCGAAGGGCAATGGCCAGTTGCCCGTGAATTTGTCGGTATGCTCGAGCTGCGTTTGCAGCACCTGCGCCCCCAACGGATCGTCCTTGCGCAAGTATTCAAGTCCGGCGCGATCCGCGGCGACGTTGCCCGTCAACAGCTTGCGGCTCTGTGAGAACCGGGTGGCCCATTTGGTCCCGGTCACGTGCTTGATAAAAGCCCAGGCGAGATCGGGATTCTTGGTGCTCTTGGAGATACCGAAACCGTGATTGGTTGGCGTGGCCCAATAACCCGGCGCCTGCGCCACGCCCAGCGTGTTCTCGTTGATCCATGACCCCTGGCCCTTCACAAAGAAATAGGACGAGGAGTGGGCGTGCAGCATGCCGACGGTGTTGCCGGCGAAGGCGCCGTTCGGCTCCACCCAGCGTCCGGTCCAGGAGATCTTGTTGATCGCACCGCTGTCGGTGGCCTTCGCCAGACGCTCCAGGACAGTGGCCATCTGAGGCGTATTGAACGCCGCCTTCTTCATGTCCGGGGTCAGCAGCTCGATGCCGTTCATCTTGAACAACGGCCAGTAGAGCCAATCGAAATTCAAGGTGAGGAAGCCCGTCTTTTCGCCCTTCGCCATTTTCGTCGCGTAGGTCAGCAGCTCGTCGAAGGTCTGCGGCGGGGCCGACAACTCTGCTTCCTTGAACAGCGTCTTGTTGTAGTAGAGAAGCGTCTTGGCGATGTAGAAGGGAAGCATGTAGTTCTTCCCCTGGTACTGCCAACTCGCGAGATAGTCCGGATTGAACAGCTTGGCGACCTCCGGCTCCTTCTTCAGGTACGGCGTGAGGTCGAGCAGTCCACCGTTCGCCGCGTACTCGACCCATATTGCGCCCTGCAGATCGACCACGTCGGGCGCTGTACCGGCGACGAGCTGAGTCTGATAGAAAGCCGGCAGCTCGGTGCCCTTCTTGTCGAGCCATTCGATCTCGACGCCGGGGTTCGCGCTGCGAAAATCGGCGAATTCTTCCTTGAACAGCTGCTCCTGGTCCGCGATGTTCCAGGTGAGGTAGCTCAGCTTTCGTGACGTTTGCGCGCGTGACGCATGGGGCACGGCCAATGCCGCAGCGCCTGCGAGGGCGGCCTGCAATACGGTCCGGCGTTTCATGGCTTTCTCCTCCGAAGATACCGTCTTTTGGTGGGCTTGCGCGTGCGGGAATAGTTTGGTTCGGCCCAAGGTCGCCGCGCCGCCATTGGCGTGCGTACGCTCGAGCTCGGCGTTCAGATGATAGCGCTTGCAAATGGCAAGTCAACACGATGTTCTGCCCTTGATGCTCCGGAATTGCGTTGTCACGCATCGTCATTGACCCTGCACCCCAAACCGATATCATTCCGCGATGGACGAGCTCCGCCGCCGCATCATCCCCCGAGCCGCGATCTCCTGAAGCTCACCGTGCCGGAAGGCAGCTGATGGCATCCGTGTCGCTCACCGAAGTCACCAAGTCGTTCGGTGCGGTCGAGGTCCTGCATCCGCTGGGCCTCGAGATTCTTCACAAGGAATTCCTCGTGCTCGTCGGTCCGTCGGGTTGCGGGAAGACGACCTTGCTGCGGATGATCGCGGGTCTCGAGGACGTCACTTCCGGCACGATCGCGATCGACGGCCGCGTCGTCAACGATTTGCAGCCCAAGGACCGCGACATCGCGATGGTCTTCCAGGATTACGCGCTCTATCCGCACATGACGGTGTACGAGAACATGGCGTTCGGGTTGATTTATCGCGAAGGGCCGAAGGACGAAATCCGCCGGCGCGTCGAGAATGCGGCCCGGATTCTCAACATCGAAGACTATCTTGCGCGCAGGCCGCGGCAGTTGTCTGGGGGCCAGCGCCAGCGTGTCGCCATGGGACGCGCGATCGTCCGTGATCCGAAGGTATTCCTGTTCGACGAGCCACTGTCCAATCTCGATGCGAAGCTGCGGGTGCAGATGCGCACCGAGATGAAGAAATTGCACAAACGGGTCGCGACGACGACGATTTACGTCACGCATGACCAGGTCGAGGCGATGACGCTTGCCGACCGCGTGGTCGTGATGCGCGACGGCC
>WNGK01020396.1_pt1 | contig 11165 bp, 13 predicted proteins | sample 5400601 | NCBI WGS metagenome assembly WNGK01 (sample SAMN13153376, study PRJNA577476) | soil metagenome | isolation source: 60 cm soil or saprolite under Garry oak tree replicate 1 | place: USA:California | collected 2016-06-15
AGAGTGTTGTGCCGGGGCCCGAAGCGCAAGAGCGCGTCTGGGCCGCGCTGCATCGGGACATCGCCAGGCTTGGCGAGGTCCACGGCATGGACTTCTAGCGCCGGGCGGCCCGAAGAATCGACATCACGGCCAGCTGAAGAGGAAGAGCCGTGCCGATGACGGCGCCGATCGCTGGCGCTGTCCAGGCGATGCCATGCAGGTGCCTCGACGCCATCACCGCGACGTACGAGCCGGTCGCCAGCAGGACGAATGTCTGAAAGACGAGAACCGTCTTCACCCACCGCGCTATGGCCGGTCGTGCCAGCTCGAGATCGGCGAGCCGGAGCGCGCGCTGCAGCATCGACGCGTACAACCCGTACTGGACGGCCGCGGCCGCGAGGAAGCCGACGAGGCCGAGGACGAGGTAGGTGCCGTCGCTCAGGCTGGCGAGGCTAGGCGGCGTACGTGCGCAGGCAGCGCGTGCAGACCTTGGCCCGGACAGCCCGCCCGGCGATGGTCACGCGGCCCATCTGGAGGTTGGGTTCGAACCTCCGGTTGACCCGGTTCTTGGCGTGACTCACGTGGTGTCCGTATTGCGGCTCCTTGCCGCAGATCGCGCAGCGTTTGGCCATGAAAATCCTTCCGGTGGGGGGAGATCGCCTCGACGGCCGCAGCGGTCGCCGGCGGGTCGCAATTGTACCATTTGCCTTTCATGGCTTCGAAAACGACGACCGCGCTTGGCCACTCGCAGCCGTGGGGACGGATCGAGGTCTTTCCGGCCGCCGTGGCGGCGGTCGCCGGGCATGCCGCGCTGCGCTGCTACGGCATCGCCGGCATGTCGGCACGGGGCATGAGGGACGGGTTCGCGGAGCTGCTGCACCGCGAGAACGTCGATCGAGGCGTGGAGGTCTCCGAGGTCGATGGCGGGCTGGCAATCGACGTGTATGTGGTCATCCAGTACGGCATCCGGATCACTGAGGTCGCCCACAACCTCCAGGAAGCCGTGAAGTTTGCCGTCGAACGATCCGTCGAAGTGCCGGTCATGGAGGTCAACGTCAACGTCCAGGGCGTCAGGGAAGAACGGCGTTAGGTTGGGGGGAGCGAACCGGCCGTCCAGTGTGGACGGTCCGCTCTTCAAGCAGGCCCTGCTCGGGAGCCTGAACTGGCTCGCTGCCAACCAGGAAGAGGTCAACCGGCTCAACGTGTTCCCGGTGCCGGACGGCGACACAGGCACCAACATGCTGCTGACACTGCAGTCGGCGGTCGAAGACATCAAGGAATCGAACGCCACCGAGGTCAGCAGGATCGCTCGGCTCGCCTCGCATGGAAGCCTCATGGGCGCGCGCGGCAACTCTGGCGTGATCCTCTCCCAGATCTTTCGGGGCTTCGCGCGCGCGGTGGAGGGAAAGGCGACGCTGCAGCCGAAGGAGCTGGCGGCAGCGTTCGAGGAGGCCGCCAACGCTGCGTACCGTGCCGTCAACCGGCCGACCGAGGGCACGATCCTCACGGTCGCGCGTGAAGCGGGCCGGACCGCCACGGCGGCCGCGTTGGAGCCCGACGCCAGCGCGACCAGCGTGATCGCCGCCGCAGCGGCAGGCGCGCGCTCTGCCGTGCTCAAGACCCCGAGCCAGCTGCAGATCCTTCGCGACGCGGGCGTGGTCGACGCCGGCGGCTTCGGGCTGCAGATCATCCTCGAGGGCATGCTCAAGACCATCGAGGAAGCTGACGTCGTGGTCGCCATACCGACCAAGATGAAGGCTGCCGCACAGGTCTCGATGGATCTGCCCGAAGGAGGCTGGGGCTACTGCACCGAGTTCCTCATCGAAGGGCAGGCACTCGATGAAGAGAGAATCCGCAATCACATCGAGTCGCTCGGCAACTCGGTGCTCGTGGTCGGTGAGCCTGAGCTTGTGAAGGTGCACGTGCACACGGACGACCCGACGCGCGTGATCAGTGTCGCCGGCGAGTACGGCAAGCTGCTGAAGCTCAACGTCGGCGACATGTCGAGCCAGCACCGCCGCATCCTCGAGGGTGAGGCTTCTGCGGCCGCCAAGCCGCCGCGAGCCAACGGCGTCGGCATAGTGGCGGTCGTGGCCGGCAAAGGGTTGGTCGAGATCTTCAGGGCGCTCGGGGTGGACGCCATCGTCGAAGGCGGCCAGACGCTCAACCCATCGACGCAGGACATGCTCACCGCAGTCGATGCTGTGCCCTATGACCACGTTATCCTGCTGCCCAACAACGGCAACGTCATCCTCGCGGCGAAGGAGATCGCCGGCCTGACCAAGAAGAAGGTGCACCTCATCGAGACGCACAACGTGCCCCAGGGCGTCGCCGCGGTCGTCGCATTCAGCCCGGATCGCAGCGTCGACGAGAACGTGGCCGGCATGCACGCAGAGGCCGAGCGAGTGCAGACGATCGAGGTCACGCATGCCGTGCGGGACACGCGATCGAACGGGCTGCGAGTGAAGAAAGGCGATGTCATCGGGCTCGTCAATGACAAGCTCGAGTTCACGGGCAACGACTACTCGGAGGTCGTGCAGAAGGCACTTGGCAAGCTCGGGCCGGATGACTACGAGCTGGTCACCGTGTACCGCGGCGAGGACGCCACCGATGAGGAGCTCGAGATGCTGGAGTCATCGATCCGCTCGAGCTACCCGGCACTGGACGTCGAGGTCCAGCAGGGCGGGCAGCTCCACTACCCGTTCATCTTGTCTGTGGAGTAAGCGTCACGTTTCGGCCCGGCAAGGGCCAAACCCGCAGCAGCTGCGGTGTGAACTTCACGACCCGCGGCACCGTCGCGGTCGCAATCCGAAACGCGCGCCGCTGCGCCGGGCCCCAGGCGAGGTCGTACTGCTCGCGCAGCGATTGAGGCAGCAGGCCCGCAGTGACGATCTCGAACGGGATCATCGCCGGGCCCGGTAACAGCGGAAGCTGCGGCCGCAGGACCAGCCGGCCCAGCGCGCGAGCCCGGTCCGTGACCGACACCCTGCCCGAGGCGATCATCTCGGCGACGTAGCGGTCGAAGTCTGTGATCGACTTTGGAAACGCGTCGCCGGGGATGCGCAGCAGCTCGCCCAGCAGCTTCGACTCCTGGTAGAACTCGTCCCTTTCGCGATCGGTGAGCGGCTGCACGAACGTCGCATACGTGACCAGCGCGGAGTCGACCAGAGTCGCGTGGACCCAGAGGAGCAGCTCGGGATCAAGGGCGTGGTAGTCGTCGCCGCGGACGCGGGCGTGCACCCCGTTGACCGCGCGAGCTGCGGCGAGTGCGGTGTCGCCGTCGCCGAACACTATGGCCATCGTCATTCGGATCGTGCGGCGCAAGCGGCGCACAGGATGGGTGCGAAAGTCGGAATGGTCGTCGACGCCCGCGGCCACAGAAGGATGAGCGAGCTGCATCAACAGCGCCCGGCCGCCGCCGAGCAGCAGCACGTTCTCGCGGTTGATGCGCCTGGTTATCGACCCCTCGCTGTAAAGGCCGGGCTGCACCGCCCCATTAAACGCTTGCAGGCGCTTAGGTAATCTCTCCTTCGATGGGCGCACAGCTGCTGACGTTCGGCGCTGCGTTCCTGGGCTCCGCTGTCGAGTCGGTCGAGGCGCTCACCATCGTGCTCGCGGTCGGGCTCACTCGAGGCTGGCGTGCGCCGCTTCTCGGCACGCTCTCCGCGCTCGGCCTGCTGGCCCTGCTGGTGGCGATATTCGGCCAGCTCATCGTCACGCGCGTGCCCGAGCTGACGCTGAAGCTCATCATCGGCACGCTGATAGTCCTGTTCGGACTGCGCTGGCTGCACAAGGCAGTGCTTCGTTCGGCGGGCGTGGTCGCCATGCACGACGAGAACCGCGCGTACGCGCAGACCGTCGAATCCCTGCGCGCGGACCAGGAAAAGACCGACTGGATCGGTTTCACCCTCGCCCTGAAGGGCGTCTTCCTCGAGGGCCTGGAGGTCGTCTTCATCGTCATCGCGGTTGGCGGCACCAGCGGTGGCATGGGCGTCGCTGTCGCCGGCGGCTTGCTGGCAATGCTCGTGGTGGCTATCGCGGGCGTGATCATCCGCAGGCCGCTCGCACAGGTGCCTGAGAACACGCTGAAGTACGCGGTGGGGATCATCCTCACGAGCGTCGGCACGTTCTGGGCCGCCGAGGGCATGGGAGTCTCGTGGCCGCTCGATTTCGTCTCCATCGTGGGCCTCGCCGCCCTCTACCTCCTGGCGTCACGGGTCGCCATCGGGCTCATCCGCAGGCCGGCGTTCGCATGAAGTGGCTCCGCGCCGCCGCCTCTGAGGTGATCGGCCTGTTCGTCGGCGACTGGGTCCAGTCAGGAGTCAGCGTCGCCATCCTCGCCGCCGCCTGGCTCGCGCTGCCTCGGCTGCACGTCGAGGGCGTCGCTTATGTGCTTGCGGTCGCACTTGCGGTCCAGCTCATCCTGGCCACCGCCGCTGAGGCTCGCCGGAAGAAGGCCTAACCGCGCGCGGCCAGCGACAGCTCCTTGTGATACGTGTCGATGAAGGGTTGGTAGAACTCGTCGATCTTGGTCGACACCTGCGAGATGTCGATCTGCTTGCCGGCGTTGATGTCATCGTTCGTCTTGGCCTGAAGCGACTTGGCCGCCGCGTCGTCGCCCTTTGTGACGGCGTTGAGGTAATCGACGAGATCCTTGAAAACGGTCGCCACCGACTGCATGTACGCGCGCAGCTCAGACGGAAACTGGGGGTCTCCGGACAGGCTCACGGCTTTGCCGGCGTCTGCCGGAAACTGCGACGCGGCGGCGAGCGCGCCTAGCGAATCGCCGCCCTGCTCCTTGGTGATGAATGTCTCGACGTCGTTGAGGAAAGTCGCGTAAGCCACCAGGAACTTCCCTTCGGCCTGGCGGTCGACGGCGATCGTCTTCGCTGCATCCAACGCTTTGTGGGCGTGATCGAGGCGGCCAGAGGCGCTGTCGAGGCTTCCTTTGCGGACGACCGTCAGCCACTGCTGGTCGCGCAGCTTGCCGCGGGCCGCGGTCAGCATCGCCTCATCGCTTGCGATCGTCGTCGACTGGCTGGTCCAGGTCTGGACCCAGGCGGCGGCGTCCGACTGAAAGGCCTTGGCGTCGGACCGCTGGATGTCGAACGTAGACGGTGCGTTGTCGAATGCGCTGCGATGCGAGGCGGTGGTGTCGATGGCTCTGTTGGCTGCGGTGAGCTTGTTCCCGGCGGTCACGTAGCCGGCAACCCCGTAGCCGGCGCCAATCACCAGCAGCAGGGCCACCACGGCGACGGCGGTCAGGATCGTCGATACGTTCCGCGACGACCGGCGCGCCGGCGGAGGCGGCGCGGCCATCTGCTGCCCGGAGGAGTAAGGCGGCGGCTCCGCCGGAGATGGCTCTTCAGGCGGCGGCGGGGGAGGGGGAGGAGGTGGTGGTGGCGGCGGATACCCGGGCGGCTGGTCCATGTTCGGCTCGTACGCAGCGTAAACCGCTCGGCCCGGCTGCCGCACCGGCGCCTCTAATCTGGTTGGCTGATGTCCAGCACGGTCGCGACGCGCTCGCTGAGCTCACCGGTCGCGTCGCTCAGCAAGGTCAAGTCGTCTGATGCCAAGCGGCTGTCGAAGCTTGGGATCGATACCATCCGGGATCTTCTGCTGACGCTCCCGTTCGACTGGGAGATCTACGGCGCCCCCAGGCGCATCGCCGAACTCCGGGACGGCGAGCCGGCGACCGTGGTCGGCAGGATCTCATCGAGCGTGGCCCAGGTCACCTATCGCAAGCGCGTCCGGCTCACCCAGGCGACGCTGACGGACGACGATGGCGACGCCATGCGAGTCGTCTGGTTCAACCAGCCCTACCTTGCCAATCGCATCCCGGCAGGCTCGCGCGTGGCGGTCGCGGGTCATGTCAAGTCCGGCCCTCGCGGTCTGGAGATGCGGAACCCGCACTACGAGCCGCTGCCGTCCGATGGCGGCGCCGGGCCGAATCGAATCGGGGGGCTGATGCCGAAATATCACCTCGTCGCGGGCATCACCTCCAAGCGCATGGCCGAGTTCGTGGCCGAGGCGCTGCCGCTCGCGTCGGACCTCGAGGAGCTGCTGCCGGCTGAGACGCGCCTGCGCATGGGATTGGTCGGCGTGGTCGACGCGGTCAGGCTCGGTCACCAGCCCAGGACGGAGGCGGACTGGCAGGTGGCCAGGAAGCGAATGGCGTTTGCCGAGCTGTTCGAGCTGCAGACGGCCTTTGCGCTCATGCGGGCCAACCTCGCGCTCGAACCGGCGACGCCGATCCCGTACCGGCAGGAGGTGATCGACGCTTTCAAGGCCGGCCTCGGCTTCGAGCTGACGAACGCGCAGCGCCGCTCGACCTGGGAGGCGTTCCAGGACATGCAGCGTCCATCGCCGATGAACCGGCTCCTGAACGGCGATGTGGGCTCGGGCAAGACGGCGGTCGCGGCCGCGTGCGTGGCGATGGCTCACGCGGCCGGCCTGCAGTCGGTGGTCATGGCGCCGACCGAGATCCTGGCCCACCAGCACCTCGGCAAGTTTCGCACCTACCTCGAAGCGAGCTTTCCCGGCCTGACGGTCGAGCTCCTTGTCAGCAGCCAGAGCGCGCCGGAGCGTCGCCGCGTGCGCACCGCCGCTGCATCAGGCCACTGCGCGCTGGTGATCGTTTCGGCACCCGTCAGCGCGAGCAGCTCCGCGGCAAGGGCAGCGGCCGGCCGCACTTCCTGGCCATGACCGCGACGCCCATCCCGCGGACGCTGGCCCTGGCGCTTTACGGCGAGATGGCGGTATCGGTCATCGACGAGCTTCCGCCGGGACGCACGCCCGTGACGACAGAGGTCATCTCGAAGCACGACCGGCGGCGCGCGTACGACCTGGTCCGCGAGCAGGTCCGCCTCGGCCGGCAGGCGTTCGTCATCTGCCCGCTCATCGAAGAGTCCGAGGTCCTCGTGGTGCGTTCGGCTACAGCCGAGCTGGAGCGCCTGCGCAAGGAAGTGTTTCCCGACTTGCGGCTCGATCTCGTGCACGGACGGATGCGCGACAAGGACGCGGTGATGCAGCGATTTGTGGCGCGCGACATCGACGTCCTGGTGGCGACAGCGGTGGTCGAGGTGGGCGTCGACGTGCCGAATGCGACAGTGATGATGATCGAGGGCGCGGAACGCTTCGGGCTCGCGCAGCTTCACCAGTTCCGCGGGCGCGTAGGCCGCGGATCCGATCGCAGCTACTGCCTGCTGCTCACCGACGACGAGTCCGTGTTCATCCTCGACCGCCTCGAGCTGGTCGCGCGCACGCCCGACGGCTTCAGGCTCGCCACCGAGGACATGAACCGCCGCGGAGTCGGCGAGCTGATGGGTGCTCGCCAGCACGGCATGTCCGATGCGGCGATGCAAGCGCTGCGTGAGCCGGAGCTGCTGAATGAGGCGCGCCAGGAGGCGGAGGCGCTGCTCGCAACCGATCGCGAGCTTTCGAAGCATCCGGCGTTGGCGCAGGCGGTGGTCCGCCGGCTCGAGCTGACCTCGATCAGCTAGCAGGGCGATGAAAATGGGCGTCGCAGATCCGACGATTACTTTTTCAGCGGCCTGCCAGCCGCCGGCTTCTTTGCGCGCCGCGTGTACCCGGCGGTGAGCATGCCGAAGTAGGTTGGCGCCTCGTAGCTGATGAGGCGGCCGCGCCAGGCCTCGCCGGTCGCGCCGGCAAGGATGAGCATCTGCCACCAGCTGTCAGCCTTCGCGCGCTCGACGAGCTCGGGCTCGACCTCGACCAGCCGCTGCAGGTCGCCGCGCCGGACGATGTCGCACACGAGCTCGTCATACACACGGGCCTTCTCGTCGAAGCCGTAGGGGCCATCGGCACTGTGCGCGTGCCCATGGTCCGCGCTCGCGATGAACGCCACCCTTCGCCCGGAGTCCTCGGCGGCGCGGGCGATGGCGCGTCCGGCTTCGACGTGCGCGGTCACAGGCAGGTCCCTGGCTGGAGTCACCACGACCACCGGCACCGGAGGGTCGCTGCGTCCGCCCATGAACCACAACGGGATGAGCACGCCCCAGTCCATCGGAGCGACCGCGGAGGAGGGGTCGTTGGAGCCGAAGCTGATGCCCACCGACGGAATCTCGGCCTCCACATAAGAGGCAAGGACGCGCCAGGCAAGATCCGCGTCGGTTGGACAGTCGAGGGCCACCGAGCTCGGGGCGCCGTCGAGCTGGCCGGCCACGCGGCTCGACACGACCACGCCGAGCGCGCCAGAGATGTGGACGTTGTGCGGCGTGGCGACCACCACCGCCTCCGGTTTCGCGGCGACGAACATCCGGCCAAGGCTCTGCATGCCTTTGCGGGTCGCGATCGCGAGCTTCTCCTCGCCGGGCCCGCACGCCTCCTCGATGGCCAGCCCGCCGTGGGGCGCGATGGCGGCGAACACCAGGGCCACAGCCCCATTGTCCCCTCTCCCACTTGCGGGAGCACAAAGCGAGCGCGAGTAACGCGTCCGGACCGCGCCTGGCGCGAAGGGCTAGGGTGAGGGTCGTGAACGAAGTGTCCCCTCTGCGGTTGACGGAGTACAGCCACGGGGCCGGTTGAGCCTGCAAGCTCAGCCCGGTGGAGCTAGGGCAGGTAATCGGGGCGCTGCCCCGAATCGTCGATCCCAACGTGCTGACCGCCGCCGCGTCGCGAGATGACGCCGCGGTGTATCGCATCGCGCCCGATCGCGCGCTCGTGGCGACGGTCGATTTCTTCACACCCATCGTCGACGACCCCGCCGCTTTCGGCGCGATCGCAGCCGCGAACAGCGTCAGCGATGTGTACACGGTCGGCGCGAAGCCGATGTTCGCGCTCGGCATCACCGCGTTCCCACGCGAGAAGCTGGACACGGGCTTGCTGGAGAAGATCGTTGCCGGCGGCGCCAGCAAGCTCGCCGAGGCAGGGGTGCCGGTGGTGGGCGGCCACTCTGTCGACGACCCGGAGCCGAAGTTCGGCTACGCCGTGATCGGTGAGGTTCATCCCGATCGCGTGGTCACGCACAGCGGCGCCCAGGCCGGCGACGTGCTGTTCCTCACGAAGCCGCTCGGCTCGGGCCTCGTGGCGACCGCCATCAAGCGCGGCTTGTGCCCGCCAGACCTGGAGAGCGAAGCCATCCGCGTCATGAGCACCCTCAACCGCGAGGCTTCGGAGGCGATGCTCGCCGCCGGCGTGCACGCCGCGACCGATGTCACCGGCTACGGCTTGATCGGGCACCTCGCGAATATCGAGGGCGGCGCCGATGTCGAGTGGCGCCGCGTGCCGTTCATGGATGGGGTGCGCGAGCTCGCCGAGCGTGACCTGTTCCCCGGCGGAAGCCGGCGCAACCACGAGGCCTATCGCGACATGGTCGAGTGGGGAGGCCTCCCCGAGCTCGAGCAGATGATGCTGTGCGACTCGCAGACGAGCGGCGGCTTGCTCGTGGCGATCCCGAAGGAGAACGCGTCGAAGTTCGAGTCGACGGTGAAAGGGGCGTCGCGCATCGGCACCATCAACGGCACCGGCACGATCCGAATCAGCCCTTGAGCCCGATGCGTGTCACCGGCGGCGAGTCAAAAGGCCGCCGGCTCAAGGCCCCACGCAACATCCGGCCGACCCAGGGCATCGTCAAGGAGGCGATCTTCAACATCCTGGCGCCGTACATCGAGGGCGCGACGGTCATCGATCTCTTCGCAGGCTCGGGCGCGATAGGCATCGAAGCCCTGTCGCGCGGCGCCGCGCACGTCACGTTCGTCGACCGCGAGGAGCGTGGTCTTGCTATCCTGCGCCAGAACTTGGACGCCCTCGGACTCAAGCAGCGCGCGCGCATCATTCGCGCCGACGTTGTCCGCTGGATCGAAGCGTCACCGGACGAGATGCAGGCCGGCGCCGCTACGGCGACACCATGCTGGCGGTCTTGCGCCCGTGAGCGAGAAGATCGCCGTCTACCCCGGCAGCTTCGACCCTTTTACCAACGGCCACCTCGACGTCGTCGACCGCGCACTCGGCATCTTCGACCGCGTGATCGTCGCGGTTGCCGCCAACCCCGACAAGCGGCAGCCTCTGTTCACAGTCGAGGAGCGCATCAAGCTGATCGAGGAATCGCTGAAAGGGCGACACGGCGTCGAGGTCACGAGCTTCACGGGCCTGACGGTTGAGTTCGCCCGCTCGCTCGGGGCGACGACTCTGGTCAAGGGATTGCGCGCTTACTCGGACTTCGACGCCGAGCTTCAGCAGGCGCTGATGAATCGAAAGCTCGCGCCCGACATCCATACGGTGTTCCTGATGTCGAGCTTCGCCCACATATTCGTCTCGTCAAGTATCTTGAAGGACATCGCGAGCTACGGCGGGAAGGTCGCCGACCTGGTGCCGCCGCCGATAGCGAGGGCGTTGAAGGAGAAGTACAGATAAAGGTCGACGAGCTGCTTGACCGCTTCGAGTACCTCATCCAGAACGCTCGCCACGTTCCCCTCTCGACGCAGGTGATGGTCAACGAGGACGAGATGATGGAGCTGATCGACCAGATCCGCTTCAACCTCCCCGACGAGATCAAGCAGGCGAACTGGACGGTTTCGGAACAGCAGCGCATCGTCACGGAGGCCCATTCCGAAGCGGCCCGCATCATGTCGCGCGCGAACGAGCGCGCCGAGGAGACGGTCTCCGAGCACGAGATCCTTCGTCGTGCCGAGCGCCATGCGGCGCAGGTCGTGCGCGACGGGCAGGGCAAGTCCGACCAGATCATTCGCGAGGCCGAGGCGTACGCGCTCGAGCAGCTCAAGCAGCTCGAAGCGCATCTGGGGCGAACCCTCGCGACCGTACGGCGCGGGGTGGAGGCTCTGCAATCGAGTACCGCCCCCTCGGAGGAGACCGCCGACCAGGCGTCCGGTTCTTAGAGGTTCGGGCGGCCGAGCCTGGTATCCCGGTAGAATTCGGCGGCCATGGCTCTACCGAAGGTCAAGCTGTCCAAGTCGAAGAAGGGCCGCCGGCGCTCTCACCTTGCGCTGGCCCTCGTGCAGATCCAGCCGTGTCCGAACTGCAAAAAGCCGAAGCGGCCGCACGCCATATGCCCCAACTGCGGGCACTACGCAGGCCGCGAGGTCATCAAGACCGAATAGCGCGTGCTATTGACCTCCCCGCTGGCGGGGAGGATCAAGGTGGGGGGTGTCAAGCTAACAAAATCAAATTGCCGAAGCTCGCCTTCTTGTATCCGGGTCAGGGCTCCC
>WNGK01007822.1_pt1 | contig 11162 bp, 11 predicted proteins | sample 5400601 | NCBI WGS metagenome assembly WNGK01 (sample SAMN13153376, study PRJNA577476) | soil metagenome | isolation source: 60 cm soil or saprolite under Garry oak tree replicate 1 | place: USA:California | collected 2016-06-15
AGCGCATCGACCGAGATGCCCATTCCCGGAGCGATCGCGCCACCGAGATAGTCCCCCTCCTTCGAGACCACGTCGTAGGTCGTCCCGGTGCCGAAGTCGATGATGATCAGAGGACCGCCGTACTTCTTGAAGGCCGCCATGGCGGCCACGATCCGATCGGCGCCAACCTCCTTGGGGTCGCGGTAATGGATCTTCAATCCGGTCTTGATCCCCGGGCCCACCATCATCGGCTCCCGGCCGAAATAGCGTTCGATCGCCTGGACGAGGCTGCTGTTCAGCGGCGGGACAACGCTGGCAACCACCACGGCCTCCACCGCCTTTGGGTCGAAGCCTTCCTGCTGCATCAGCTGAACCATGAGGAGGCCGAGCTCGTCGGGCATGCTGTCGCGGCGCGTGGCCAGGCGCCAGTCGTGCCGCAGCTGATCGCCCTCGAAAAGCCCGAACGTCAGGTTCGTATTCCCGAGGTCGATCGCGAGCAACACGCCGACAGTCTACCCGCGCAAGATCAGAAGGCTTTGGTTTTTACAATGAGTCGTGGCCGCTGCCGACCGGAACGCGGCCGCCGAAGAGATGCGGAAGTTGCGGCCCTTCTGGCGCGACGGCCGGATCACTCAGTGGCCGGCTCGGGAGAGCCGCCGCCGCCTCGTCCTGGCCGAGGTCGTGCGCGCCTTCCCACCGGGAAAACGGCTGGCGGAGGCGGACGTCGACGCCATCCTTCGGGAGTTCTGGCCGGACCACTGCCAGCTCCGGCGGGCGCTCGTCGAACGGGAGCTGTTGAACCGGAAAGACGGCGTCTACTGGCGGGTGGGCTGAGCACTCCGGCGCGGTCGCCTACAATTCTGGCAACGTCTCATTTCAGGCGTTAGAAGATCTAGGGAGGGGAAGCATGAAGCGTCTGCCCATGATTGTGGTCACGGCGGCCGTAACGCTCGCCGCCTGCGGGGGTACGTCAACCGGGCCGGCTTCGAGCTCGGGCGGCCCGAGCAAAGTTGCGACCATCGCCGCCGAGGTTCCCGACTCGATCAAGTCCCTGGCGCCGTTACAGATCGCCACCGACGCGACCTATCCGCCCAACGAGTCCATCAATCCGGACACCGGTGCCATCGAGGGCTGGGACATCGACTTCGGAAAGGCGCTCTGCAAGGTCATGGGCGTCGCCTGTACGTTCAACAACGTCATCTTCGCCGACATCATCCCCCAGCTGAAGGCGACCAACCCACGCTACGTCTTCAGCATCTCCAGCTGGACGCCGACGCAGCAGCGCGAGGACGGCGGCATCGACTTCATCACCTACTACAAGGCTGGCGAAGCCTGGATCGTCAAGTCGGGTGGTCCGACGGTCAACACCGCCGCCGACATGTGCGGCCACACGGTCGCCGTGGAGACTGGCACCACTGAGGAGAGCGACGCCTGGGGTTTCATGGGAAAGCAGGTGGGCGGAACGCCGATTGCCGGTGACAAGGACAGCTGCGCGGCGGCTGGCAAGCAGAAAATCACGGTCAGTAGCTTTGACAAGCAGACCGACGCCAATACCGCGCTACTGTCTGGCCGGGCCGACATCATGTGGGTCGATCAGCCGGTCGCCGATTATCAGGTGAAGACGAGCGGCGGTAAGATGAAGCTCGGCGGCCAGCCCTGCAGTGTCTCGCCCTACGGTATCGCCCTGGTGAAAGGCAGCCCGCTGGAGAAGGCCATGACGGACGCCGTCAAGTACCTGATGGATAACGGCGGCTTCTACACCAGCATCCTTAACAATTGGGGCGTAGCGGACGGTGCCATTAAGAGCTCGGACGTGAAGCTCAACGACAACAGCTCGATCGGCTCCAGCTGCGTCCCGTCTTACTGAGGTAATCGGGCCGGTGTGGCTGATGCGTTAAGACCACGCCCGGCGGCGATCAAGGCAGTCCCGGTTCGGCATACCGGGCGCTGGCTGGCGGCCATTGTCGTACTGGCCGTCGCCGCTGCGCTGGTGTTTACATTCGTTACCGCGCCGAATCTGAGGTGGAGCGTGGTGAGCCACTATCTCTTCCACCGCCTGATCTTACAAGGCGTAACGACCACCCTTGAGCTGACCGTACTGGCCATGGTGATCGGCATCGCGTTGGGGGTTGTCCTGGCCGTCATGCGCCTTTCGCCGAACCCGGTGATGTCCTGGGTGAGCTGGATCTACATCTGGTTCTTTCGAGGAACGCCGGTCCTGGTGCAGATCTTCTTTTGGTTCAACCTTGCCCTGGTGCTCCCGCACATCGGCATCGGCATCCCCTTCACGTCCATCCACTGGCAGGCGGACACGAACACGCTGGTCCCGGCCTTCATGGCCGCTACCCTGGGCCTGGGGTTGAATGAGGCTGCCTATATGGCCGAGATCGTTCGGGCGGGTCTCATCTCCGTTGAACATGGGCAGACGGAGGCGGCCCAGGCGCTGGGGATGACCCGGTCGTTGGTCATGCGGCGGATCGTTCTGCCGCAGGCGATGCGGGTGATCATCCCGCCAACCGGGAACGAGACCATCTCAATGCTCAAGACCTCATCGCTGGCTTTCGTGGCAGCCGTCCCCGAGCTGTTCACGCGATCGCAGCAGATCGCGAGCGCCACCTTCGAGGTGATCGAGCTAGCGGTCGTCGCCAGCATCTGGTACCTGACGATGACGTCGATCCTAACCGTCGGCCAGTACTACCTGGAACGTTATTTCGGACGCGGCACTCAGCGCGGCCTGCCCTTGACGCCGTTCCAGCGCTTTCGCCGGATGCTCGTCACCTTCCATGCGCCGCCGCCAGCCCCCGTGGAACTGCCGGTGTTATTGCCGAGGGGCCATTGACGATTTGAGCTTAACTCCCATGGTTAGAGCGGAGGCGGTGCACAAGAGCTTCGGCCGGCTCGAAGTGCTGCGCGGCATCGACCTGGAGGTCAACCAGAAGGAGGTCATGTGCATGATCGGCCCCTCGGGCTCCGGCAAGAGCACGTTCCTCCGCTGCATCAATCACCTGGAGAAAATCGACGCGGGCCGGCTATCGGTCGACGGCGAGCTGGTCGGCTACCGGCAGCATGGCGACAAACTTTACGAGCTCCAGGACACCGAGGTCTGCAAGAAGCGCTCAGAGATCGGCATGGTCTTTCAACGCTTCAATCTTTTCCCCCACATGACCGCTTTGCAGAACGTCATCGAGGCGCCGATGCGCGTGAAGGGCGAAACCCGGGCCGTTGCCGTCGATCGAGCGCGGAAGCTGCTTGACAGGGTGGGCCTAGCGGAGAAGTTCAATGTCTACCCCAACCAGCTGTCCGGCGGCCAGCAGCAGCGGGTGGCGATCGCGCGCGCGCTGGCGATGCAACCAAAACTCATGCTTTTCGATGAGCCCACCTCCGCGCTCGACCCGGAGCTGGTGGGCGAGGTGCTCGATGTCATGCGAGGTCTGGCGGATGACGGCATGACGATGGTCGTGGTCACGCATGAGATGGGGTTCGCCCGGGAAGTGGGCGACAGTTTGGTGTTCATGGACGGCGGGGTCATCGTCGAGACCGGCAAGCCCCGCGACGTGCTCGCCAACCCACAGCATGAGCGGACGCGCTCCTTTCTTTCGAAAGTGCTCTAGTAAATGTCTTCTTTGCGGGTGTCTTCGTCGGCCTCAGGAACTTCCACCTCGTCCTCCGCCGATTCGACGGTATGCATGCCGTCCAGCTCTTCCGCCGGCTCCTCGCCGTCTTCCTCGGTTTCCTCGGCGTCGGCGTTCCGGGTGAGCAGCGACTCCTTGGCGTAGGGCCTGAACTCGTCGCGCCGGCTCTTGATCGGGAAGGACGGCCGCCCGAAGAACTTCGGGTCCTGGTAGGTCTCGCGGACGATGATCTTGACGGCGCCGCCATCACAGGTGGCGACCGCCCCGGAATAGCGGTTGCCGCCCTCCAGGAACTTGATCAACCGCCGCCCGAGCGCATGCTCCAGGTGACCGAGGTAGATGCCACGCGCCGTCTCGACGTTCATCGTGTCGCCGGCGACGATCAATTTGACCGGGTCGCCACCGGCAACCTTGCTGCAGGGGTCGCCTTCGGCATGGACGTGGAGGGCCGTCAGCGAGGTCTTCCCCGTCTCCTCGATGAAGGCGTCGACGTCGACCCTGGCCTTCGAGGTGGGAACCGGCTGTCCGCCACGCATGGCCTGGAGCTTGCCCAGGTTCTTGACCGCGATCGGGTTGACCGGGTTCATCTTCAGGGTGCCTTTGTAGGCTTCGGTCGCGTCGTTCAGCTGGCCAAGCTCGGTGTAAGCCTTGCCCAGACGGTTGAGGGTCTCCTCATCCGGGCCAAACCGGTCCATGATGCCCCGGTTGACCTGAACGGCCTCTGCCCACCGGTTTGCGAGGGCGAGCTCGATCGCTTCATCGACGTACTGCGCCCGGGGTTTGATGCGCTCTGCGAATTCGGCCAAATCGGCTTGCCCTCCTGATGCGTGCTATACCCTACGCGGGCTTGAAAAGCGTTGTCAAGCTTGGTATCGAGTTGCTGCGCATCACAACGGAGGCACTGCCGGATGCTTGTGGGAAACCCCCGTGATTATTAAGTGGTATTAGAAGAGTTGCCCCGATTGTTGCAGCGTTCTGGGCAAGGTTGTATAAAGAGCTACGCCTTTGGGCGCTTCGAGTTCAGGGTTGTATTCACATTCGGAAGGAGGATGCGTATGAGACTGCCTAAGTTGCTCGCCGGGCTTGCCGTGGTCAGCCTAGCGCTCGCAGCGTGCGGGACATCGACGAGCGGCACCGCAAACAAGGGGACCATTAAGATTGGTGTCGACTTCCCGGAATCGGGGGCTGAGACCTCCAACGGGATCCCCAGCCTCAACGGCGTCAAGTTCGCCGTCAAGCAGTTGGCCTCGGTCGACGGCTTCACTCTCGAGGTGTTCAACCTCGACGACGCCGTCAACGGCGTTCATGACCCGCAGAAGGGCGCCCAGAACGTGCAGCAGTTCGTCGACGACAGCAAAGTGCTCGGAATGATCGGGCCCTTCAACTCCAGCGTCGCCCGCGCCGAGATACCGATCACGAACCGGGCCCACCTGGTCCAGATCAGCCCGGCGAATACCAATCAGTGCCTGACCAAGGACGTCTACATCCCCACCGCCTTGACCGGCCTGCCGGACGTGGACTGCAAGGCGGCCGGCGTGCCGTTCCCCAAAGATCTGCGGCCAACCGGGACCAATAACTACTTCCGGGTCGCCACCACCGACGACCTTCAGGGCCCGGCCCTATCCGACTACTTCTACAACGAGCTCAAGCTGACCAAGGTCGGGGTGGCCTCTGATGCTGAGGCATATGGCAAGGGCATCGCGGACACCTTCAGCGCGCGCTTCAAGAAGGATGGCGGCACGGTCGTCAAGCGGCAGGACTTCCCGAACGCCTCCCATGTCAGCGACTTCCGGTCCTTCCTGCGGGCGGCCCTCGCGGCCGGCGCCCAGGGGATCTATTTCGGCGGCACCGATAGCAACAACGCCTGCGTGGTCCGCAACCAGATGAAGGGCATCTTCCCGGACACCGCGCCCTTCGGCGGCGGTGATGGGATCGTGACCGGGCAATGCATGAAAGATGCCGCGGCTCAGGCCGTTGGCATGTACGGCACCGTCGCGACCGTGGCGGCGGAGAAGGTCTCCGGCTCCCAGGCGACGATCGACGCGTTCAAGTCGGCCTACCCCAACAAGGACGACTACGGCGCGTACACGATGCCGTCCTATGACTCCACCAAGATCCTGGTCGCCGCGATCCATCGGGCGATCCAGGCCAACAGCGGCAACATGCCGACTCGGCAGGCGGTCCTCGACCAGATGTACAAGACCGACTACACCGGTGTGCTCGGCCACACCGCCTTCGATCAGCTCGGAGACACCACCAGCAAGGTGATCACCGTCTATACGGTGAAGGCCGCGGCTACCGGGTGGGAGGTCACGAAGACCGTCGACTTGTCGCACGGCCTGTAAAGCGCGTATAAGAGGGAGCGGGCGAACCGTCGCCCCTCCCTCCTCGAAACAGTGGTAAGAGTAGCTGCGGCGCTGAAGGGGACCCGAACCGCCCTGGGCGGCGTTGTCGGCACATGGCTGTTCGTGGGCGCAGCCGTTCTCGTCCTGACGGTCCTGCTGCTGCCGAAAGCGGTTTCCAATCCGCCATTCTTCCTGCAGATTTTCATCTACGGCGTCGCCAACGGCGCGATCTTCGCCCTGATCGCGCTGGGATACACAATGGTGTACGGGATCATCGAGCTGATCAACTTTGCCCACGGCGACATCTTTACGCTGGGGGCCTTCATCGCCCTGCCCTTGATCGGGGTGTTCGGCCTGACCGACGCCAGCTCCTTCTCCATCGGTGTCGTACTGATCCTGATCGTCGTCACCCTGCTCGTGATGGTGATCGACGGGGGTATCAACATCGCGATCGAACGGCTCGCCTACCGGCCGCTCCGCAATGCGCCCCGGCTCGCGATTCTAATCACCGCGGTCGGCATGTCGTTCATCCTCGAGGGCATCATGTACCTCTGGCGGGGCGCCAATAACGTGCATTTCCCGGACTTGCTGCCGGGCACCCGCATCCCACTGTTCGGCGACGCTTCGCTGGGTATCAAGGACATCATCGTGATCGTCACCGCAGTCATTCTTGTGGCGCTGCTCAACATCTTCATCAACGGTTCCAAGCTCGGCAAGGCGATGCGTGCCACCGCCCAGGACCGGGAGGCGGCCCAACTGATGGGCATCAATATCAATCGCACAATCGCCGCCACCTTCTTCATCGGCGCGGCGCTGGCCGCCGCCGGCGGCATTATCTTCGGGCTCTACTTCAACAACATCCGGTTCGACGAGGGGTTCACCGCTGGCCTTTTCGCCTTCACCGCGGCGGTCTTTGGCGGTATTGGCAATATCCAGGGCGCCGCGCTGGGAGGCCTCTTCATCGGCCTCGTCCAGGCGTTTTCGAATGCCTATTTCCAGGCGGCACTGACTGACGTCTGGATCTTCGCCATCCTGATCCTGGTGCTCGTCTTCCGCCCCACGGGTCTCCTCGGGATGCAGGTGCCGGAGAAATGAGTCGGCGGGCGCTTGACACCGACACGGCGGCGCGCTGGGCCACCGGCTTATTCAAGGACCGCAACCGCACCATTTATACCCTGCTGATCATTCTTGCCCTGCTCTTCCCCAGCATCGCCGACGTGTCGACGGGCGGCTCCGGTAATCACCTGGTCAGCACCGCGGCCGATGCCGGCGTTTATGTTCTGTTAGCGATGGGCCTCAACATCGTGGTGGGCTTCGCCGGGTTACTCGACCTCGGGTATGCCGCCTTCTTCGCGATCGGCGCCTACACCTACGCGCTCCTCGCCTCGGGACAACTCTCCGGCAGCCCGTTACACCACGAGTTCCACCTCCCCTTCTGGTTGCTGCTGCTGGTAGCCATGCTGGTGGCGGCAACCTTTGGCGCGATCCTTGGGGCGCCGACGCTTCGGCTGCGCGGCGATTATCTAGCGATTGTCACGCTCGGTTTCGGCGAGATCGTTCCTCGCATCTTCAAGTTCCTGGGCGCCGGGTCACCAATCGGGAACTGGACCGGTGGCGTCAACGGCATCTCGGCAATCGACCCGCCCAAACTGCCGGCCTTCATCACGGGACCCTGGGTGGGAGCGCCGATCAAGGTGGTCGCGCCATTCGACTTCAGTGATTCGAGTTGGGCCCCGATGGACTATTACCTGCTGATCTTGGTCCTGGTAGCCCTCTCCATCCTGCTCGTTACCAACCTGTATAACTCCCGCCTGGGACGGGCCTGGATGGCGGTACGCGAAGACGAGGTCGCGGCGGCGGCTAGCGGGATCAACACGGTCGCCATCAAGCTGCTGGCCTTCGCCATCGGGGCGTCCTTCGCCGGCTTCGCCGGGGCCTTCTATGGCGCCAAGCTCTCCCTGGTCAGCTCCGAGAACTTCGAGTTCATCGTCTCCGTCAGCATTCTGATCATGGTGGTCCTCGGCGGCATGGGCAATATCCCGGGCGTGATCGTCGGGGCACTGACGATCTTTTTCGTCCAATTCTTCGTGCTGACCAACCTCCCGGACTACGTCTCGAGCTTCGCCAACCTAGTCGGCCTTGGCTTCCTCAACAAATCCGGCGGCAGCTGGGTTGGCCTGCACGACGAGGTCCAGCGGCTCAACTACATCGTCTTCGGACTGATCCTTGTGATCGTCATGCTGCTACGACCACAGGGGCTATTCCCCAGCCGGATCCGCGAGCAGGAGCTGGAAAAGGGCACCAAGGAGGAAACAGTCTTCGACCTGCGAGAGGGAACCGAGTGACGGAGCCTGATAGGGCCTCGCCGGCCTGGGAGCCAATCCTGACCGTCGACCGAGTGACCAAGCGCTTCGGCGGCCTGACGGCCATCAATGATGTCAGCTTCACCATAGCCAAAGGCCAGATCTTCTCCCTGATCGGCCCCAACGGCGCCGGGAAGACGACCATGTTCAACACCATTACCGGGATGTACAAGCCGACCGCGGGTTCGATCCAGTTCCGGGATCGAGACATCACCGCCCTCAAGCCCTACCGGATCGCCGGGCTCGGCATCAGCCGCACCTTTCAGCAGATCAGGTTGTTCGCCTACATGTCGGCGCTCGACAACGTGCGGATCGGCGAGCACGCGCGTATGAACGCGAAACTCTGGGACGCCGTTTTCAAGACACCGAAAGCGCGGCGGGAGGAGAAGCGGGTGCTGGAGCGGGCCAACGAGCTCCTCGAGTTCGTTGGCATCCGGCAGCAGGCTCACAACTACGCCCGCAACCTGCCTTACGGGCACCAGCGGCGGCTCGAGATCGCCCGAGCCCTGGCGAGCGATCCCAGCCTGATCCTGCTCGACGAGCCGGCCGCGGGCGCCAATCCTCAAGAGAAGCGCGACCTGATGGCTCTCGTCGAAAAGGTGCGAGAGCAGGGCATCACTGTCCTCCTGATCGAACACGACATGAAGGTCGTAATGGGCATCTCGGAATGGATCGTCGTTCTCGACTACGGCGAGAAGATCGCGGAGGGAAAGCCCCAGGACGTCCGCAGTAACCCACGAGTCATCGAAGCCTACCTCGGGAAAAGCGCCTAAGGGTTCTGATGGCCGATCTGTTGGAACTCGAATCCGTCGACACCTATTACGGCCGCGTCCAGGCACTGAGCAACGTCTCCATGCGCATTGTGGAAGGGGAAATCGTCACCTTAATCGGCAGCAACGGGGCCGGTAAGACCACCACCCTGCGCACCATCTCGGGCCTGACCAAACCGGCGCGTGGCCACGTTCGGCTCCGCGGTACCGAGATCTCTGGGTTGGGGCCCGATCGCGTGGTGATGCGCGGCATTGGCCACGCACCAGAGGGACGCCGCGTCTTCGCCCGCATGTCGGTACGCGACAATCTTTTTCTCGGCGCCTACGTGCGCAAGGATGCCGCCGCCATCCGCAGCGACGAAGAGCGGATCTTCAACTTCTTTCCACGCCTCAAAGAGCGGCGTCACCAGATTGCCGGAACACTCTCAGGGGGCGAACAGCAGATGCTGGCGATTGGCCGCGCCCTCATGTCTCGCCCAAAACTTCTCCTCCTCGACGAGCCATCCCTGGGTCTGGCGCCGATCCTGGTCGACACGATCTTCGAGGTAATCGTGGAGATCAACAAGGAGGGCACCACGATCCTCCTCATCGAGCAGAACGCGGCGAGGGCGCTGCAAGTGGCGAACCGCGGCTACGTCCTCGAGACGGGGCGGATCGTGAAGGAAGGGACCTCGAAGGCCCTGCTCGAGAGCCCCGATGTGCAACGGGCGTACCTCGGAATCTAGCCGGCCTTTCGTGCGGATCGTCTGCCTCATCTCAGCGATAATCCTTGCGGCCTGCAGCCGCGATGCCCAACCCTCGAATCCGCCGGTTAAGGGGCCCGTTCTCGCCAGCATCGTCGTGGGCGCTCGGCCGGCGACGCCGGTGGTGGGGGAAGGCGCGGTCTGGATCCCGAATACCGGCGACGGCACCATTTCGAAGATCGACCCGCTTACGAACCGAGTGGTAAAGACCATCCGAATCGGTGACGCGCAGGCGCTCTACAAACGCCGCTGCGAGCCGTATGGCTCTGTGCACAGCTTCATGGGTCCAACCTTCACCGTGCGGAGATGCGACCTCCCGAGCGCGGTGGCGGTCGGGAGTGGCCTCGTTTGGGCGGCGCAGAACGATACCCGCGCGATCGTGGCGCTCGATCCGAAGGATGGACATCTTGTCGGCACCATTCCGGTCGACGCAACACCATTCGAGCTATCCGCCGCCGAGGGAATGGTCTGGATGACCAGCTACCAGGATGAGACGATCCAGCGAATCGACCCGCGCACGAAAGCCGTGGTGGCCACCATCACCCAACTCGGACAGGGCCCCGCGGGGCTTTCGATCGGCCCACAGGCAGTCTGGGTAACGAATAGCCGCGCCGGAACCGTCCTTCGGATCGACCCGACGACGAATCGGGTGGTCACCACGATCACAATGCCGTGCCCGGCACCATGCACGTACGGCGCCGTCCCATTGGCGATCGCCGCCGGACCCGATTCGGTCTGGGTCCGCAACGAGGGAATCGCCACGCTGGCCCGGATCGATCCGCGGACGAACGCGGTGGTTTCAACCGTCGATGTCGCCGCGTTTTATGGCCGAGACGGCGTCGATGCGATCGCCATGACGCCCTCGGGCGTCTGGCTCAGCGGTCTCAGCCTGCAGCGGATCGATCCCATGACCGGCAAGCCGGTGGGCACTCTGCAGCAAACTGGCATCACGCTCGCGTACGGGAGCGGCTCGCTCTGGGTCACGGACATCCTGGGCCGCATCCTGCGGATCGATCCCCAGCGGGCCAGCGCGCGATGAGCCGCTCGCGCCTCGCGGTCCTGATGCTTGGCATGCTGCTGGTTGCCGGGTGCACCGTGGGCGTCGGCACACCCGCGCACTCCACCGGCGTCATCAAGCTTGGGGTGGACCTGCCGCTCAGCGGCGACGACGCGCCGGATGGGTTGCCGGCGAAGAACGCCATCGATCTCGCCCTCAAGCAGGCCGGGCGGGTGTGCGGCCCGTCCCGCCACCCGGATGCCTGTTTCGATCTGCAGGCCGTCACCTATGACGATGTCAGCCAGGGCATCCATGACCCGGCGAAGGGCGCGA
>WNGK01007824.1_pt1 | contig 11162 bp, 9 predicted proteins | sample 5400601 | NCBI WGS metagenome assembly WNGK01 (sample SAMN13153376, study PRJNA577476) | soil metagenome | isolation source: 60 cm soil or saprolite under Garry oak tree replicate 1 | place: USA:California | collected 2016-06-15
CGGGCCCGGAATCAACGGCGGCAAGCACGTGCGCCAGCAGCGATCGGCCGGCGATCGCGTGCAACACCTTGGGGCGCGAGGAGCGCATGCGCGTGCCCTCGCCCGCCGCGAGCGCGATGGTCAGGCAAGTCCTGACCGGAGGCCGGCGGCAGGTCACCATCGTCGTCCCGGGTGCTTGTCGATCTCAATCATAGGTGGTAGTAACGTAAGGTCGAGGCTTCGGGGGCGCGAGCACCCCTCGTGCTGTTGTTCGCGGAGCTCACGCTGCGAACTCCGCGCCGCTGCGTGATTCGACAAGCCTTGCATGACGTCTCGGTTCGGCACGCGCGCGTGCTCCGCGCCGATATCTATCACATCGCAAACCGCAGGGGTTAAACATGAGAACCTTGGTCCCGAACCCTTCCTCGGGGGCGCCGCGTTTCTCGAAACAGCGCCGCCCGTTCCTCGAGCCGATCGCCTATCCAAAGGAGTATCCGCACTTCGAAAAGCCGCCGTTGACCAACAACGTCAATTTGACGTTGCCGCTTCGGGCGGTGTTACCCGAAGATGCCGACCGTGCGGAAGCAGAAGGCAGATTGGTATTTCATCTTTCCGGCGATACCGGCAGCATTCACGGCGACAACAGCCAAGTCGCCATTGCTGAGGCGATGGAACAGCAAGTGAAGTCGGCGACGGACGCCAAACGGCCGGCATTCTTGTATAATCTCGGCGACGTCGTCTATTTCAACGGACAGAGCGAATTGTACCCTTCGCAGTTTTACGAACCCTACCAATATTACCCCTCACCCATATTCGCCATTGCGGGCAACCACGACGGCGATACCAGGGTAAGGCCAGGAGACGAACCCGACACCGAGCCCTCGCTCTACGGATTCATGGAGAACTTCTGCTCGGTCCAGGCCCGTCACATCAGCCCGTATCGGCCGACCATGACCCAGCCGTACGTGTATTGGACTCTGCAAGCGCCGCTGATCACCATCATCGGGCTCTACTCCAATGTGGAAGGTACCCTGGACGCTCGCGGAACCTACGAGCAGCACCGGTGGCTCGAGGATCAACTCCACACGGCGGCTAAGAGCGATTGTTTCATCGTGGTTGCGGTCCACCATCCGCCCTACTCGCTCGACAGGACCCATGGCGGCTCGCCGGATATCGCTGCGGCGCTGGACGAGGCGATGCGGACCACCGGTGTCAAGCCCCACGCCGTTGTTTCGGGCCATGTCCACGATTACCAGAGGTTCACCCGCGCCTTGGACGGCCGTCAGATCCCCTACATCGTCGATGGCCGAGGCGGATATGCCAACGACGCGAGACTGGTCCACAAGCTTCAGAAGGGTGATAACGGCGATCCGCCGGAAAAAGGCGCGCAAACTCCGTCCGAGCAGGACCGGGAACTGGACCTGAAGATCGAGGGCTACGACCAGGCCAATCCCGGGTTTCTGCGGGCGACGGTGACCCGGGTAGAGCTGACGATCGAATCCTTCTCCATGCCGTTCGATGGCCGGTTCGACGATCGGCCGCAGGATGCGGTGACGGTAACCAGAGATGGTCGGCTGGCTGGCAATGGCTCACGGGGCGCCGGCACCCCACGGCCTCGCGGCGGTCGGCGCCGCTGAAGCGTTCGTGAGCCCCGAAGACGGGCCCGCGAGGCGTCCACCGCCATCGCGGGCCCGCCCGGCCGCTCTCTTGGGGTAACGTTGCACGAGAGCGCGGCTCGAAAGTCCCGGGCCGCCTCATCGTCCAGATGCAAACCCGCGGTGCCGAAAGCGGGCACGTTGGACTTGCATTACGCAGGCTCTGGTACGAACCTCCGAAGGTCCGGAGCGTGCCATGATCTTCCGCCAGCTGTTCGACAGCGTGTCCTCGACCTACAGCTATCTCATCGCCAGCCGCCGCGGCGGCGAGGCGCTGATCCTCGACCCCGTGCTCGAGAAGGTCGACCGCTATATCCAGCTCGTCAACGAGCTCGATCTCAGACTCGTCAAGGCGGTCGACACCCATCTGCACGCCGACCACGTCACCGGGCTCGGCGCGTTGCGCGACCGCACCCATTGCATCACCGTCATGGGCGAGCAGAGCAAGGTCGACGTGGTCTCGATGCGGGTCGCCGACGGCGATCAGCTCCATGTCGAGGGCGTGAGCCTCGACGTGCTCTACACGCCGGGCCATACCGACGATTCCTACAGCTTCCTGATGGGAGACCGGGTGTTCACCGGCGATACCCTGCTGATCCGCGGCACCGGACGCACCGATTTCCAGAACGGCGACGCCAGAGCCCAGTACGAATCGATTTTCGGCCGCCTGCTCAAATTGCCGGATGAGACCCTGGTGTTCCCCGCCCACGATTACAAAGGCGATACCATGAGCACCATCGGCGAGGAGAAGGCCTTCAATCCGCGGCTCAAGGTGAAATCGGTCGACGAGTACGTCGACCTGATGAACAGCCTGCATTTGCCCAATCCGAAGATGATGGACGTCGCCGTTCCGGCCAACCTGCGGGTCGGGCTGGCGCAGGAAGAGATCGCCAAACGCGGCTGGGCGATGAGCGCCGAGCAGGCGATGGCGCTCTTGGGCCGCGCGGACGTGGCGTTGATCGATTTGCGCGAGCGGCGCGAGCGCGAGAAGCACGGCAGCATCCCGGGCTCGCTCCATGCGCCCTATCCGGATCTGGTCGAAAACATCCGGCCGGGCGGGATGCTCTACGAGCTCGCGGCGGCAACCGGCAAACGCATCGTATTCTACTGCGCGTTCGGCGAGCGCTCGGCCATGGCGGTCGAAGCCGCGCGCCAGGCGGGCCTTGCCGCCACGCTGCACATCCAGGGCGGGCTCGACGCCTGGAAGAAGGCCAACGGCCCCCTCGCCCGCTAGGATCGTTCATGCCTCGATTGTTTTTCCCGACCGCGCGCGAATGGAACGTGCTGATTGCGATCGGGCTGTTGTCGCTCGGCTACGCGCTCTATCTGCGCTACATCGTCATCGAGCAGGCGTGGGTGGCGCTTTCCTGCCAGGACGGCGCAACCACCTGGATCTGCATTTCGCGCAATGCGGCCATCGCCCTGTTCAAGAACTGGGTGTTCGGAGCGACCGCCCTCGGCGTGGCGGCGCTCAATTTGATCCGCCCCTCGCTCGTGCTGTTCGCGATCGCCATGGTCGCGGCCGCGTTCGGCGTCGTGCTGTACAACATCGGCGCCTCGGGCCTGGCGGCCGCGCTGCTCATCCTCAGCTTTGCGCGTCCCGCAAGCGCCACAGGGTGAGCGCGAGCGCAACGAAAGCATCTTCAGGCGCGTTTGCGGGCCGGCGACTTGCGGCGCGAGGCCCGCGCCTCCTTCCGCCGAGCCGGCGGCTTCACGGCCTTCGCGCTCGCCTGCTTGGGGACGTCCAGGCGCGCGGCCTGTCGCAGGGCCGCGTTCATCCGCGATTGCCAACCCGGACCGCTCGCCCGAAATGCTTTCACCACGTCAGGGTCGAGCCGCAGCTTGAGCGACACCTTTCGCGTCGGCGATCGCGGCCGGCCGCGTTGTACCTTCACGCCGCCGACGTGAAGCTCGGCGCCCTCAAACCAATCCTCGGTCAGCTCGGGGATTTCGTCGTATTGCCCGGGCGTGATCGGGCGCGCTTCAACCTTTTGCAAGTCGCTCCGCGAATCGCGCTTTTTCTCGGTCATTGGCCTTCCTCATTGAAAAAGACGTGTCGCGCTTCGCCGCGCGGCGTCCAGCCTACGATCACCATCCGACCCCGCAGATGTCCGGCCGTGATGATCCGTGGCTCGCCATAATCCTTGCGGTCGTCGATGCGGTCGAAGGTCGTGCCGCCGAACATTTCGGCCGCATCAGCGAAGTCCAGGCCTCGCTCTTCCAGAGTGCGGTCGCGCTTCTCCGGATCGAAAGTAATCTTCATCCGACAATTTGTGTACCCCCAGAAATGTCGCCGGTCAAATTATCCCGGCCAGGCGGTAGCCGGCGATGGCGGCGCGTTCGCAGAGGGGGTCGCCCAATCCGCAGGTTGCGCCAGGATCCTCAAGGCGGCCAAAGCGCACGGGCTTGGCGGCCGCGCTGCTCATCCTCAGCTTTGCGCGTCCCGCAAGCGCCACAGGGTGAGCGCGAGCGCAACGAATACCGCGCACAGCCAGAGCGATTGCCAGTTGGCGAAGCTCTCGTTGGGCACGATGTAGATCGTGGATCCGGCGAGCAGCGCCGCTGTGGTCGCCTCCGCCGGAGGGCGGCGGCCCGACCGGCGCGGCCCGATGAACGACAGCGCCAGGAAGGGCACCAAGGCCGCGGTCATCGGCGCGAACGGGAAATCGCGGTAGCGCGGATCGAAGACGAGGCCCAGCGCCGATTGGATCGCGAAGACGCATAGCACGATGAGCAGTGCCCCAATCGTGAGCTTGAGCGGATCGGGCACTCTCGCGGCGGCCGGCCCGATCACCTGGACAAAGCTCGGCAGCGCGATCCTGCGCATCAGCGCCGCCGCACCGGCGACCGGACTCGCGATCGCCAGTGCCGCCAGCGCCACGGATCGAGCCCAGCCGCCGATCCCGAGGCTTTCGATCGGCACATTGGCCAGCACCCAGCCGACCAGGACGCCGCCGGCCAAACCCGTGACGGCGACGCCGATCCAGCGCCCGAGCATCGGCTCGTTCACCAGCGGCTCGCGCCGGTGCGCTGCGAAAGCCGTGCCGAACACCAGCCCCGCAAGCGCGATTCCCGCGGCCGCCTGCCAGCGCCAATAGGGATGATCGGAAACGGCAGCGCCCCAGGCGAACTTGAATTCGCGGGTCTTGCCGTCGAGCAGACCCCAGTGGCCGCCCACCGTGCCCTCGAGCTGCTCCTTCCAGGGCTGGTCGAACGCCTCGATGACGCTGACGCGGTAATGCTCGCGCTTTGCGGCCGCGAGTACGTCCTGGACCACCCGCGCCTGGTTGGCGGGAGACGGCAACGCGCCGTCGCGCATGCGCCCGGCGCTCGGCCAGCCGACTTCGCCGATCAAAATCTCCTTGTCCGGAAAGGCGGCCTTGAGCTTTTGGCGGATGCTCTCGACATGTGCGGCCGCCTCGAAGGCCGGGACCGGAAAATCTTCCCAATAGGGCAGGATGTGGATGGTGACGAAATCCACGGCCGCCTGGACCTCGGGATAGCGCAACCAAAATTCCCAGACATCCGCATAAGTGACGGGCACCGAAATCCGAGCATTGACGCTGCGGATCAGGTTGGCGAGCTCGGCCGGAGCGATCTCGCCGCGCAGCAGGGTTTCGTTGCCGACGACGACGGCGCGGATCGTCCCCGGGAAGCGCTGGGCGAGCGCGACCGCCGTTTCGACCTCGCGCCGGTTGCGCTCCGGATCCCAGCCGATCCAGGCCCCTTGGATCACCTGCATGCCGTGGCGCTGGGCAATCTCGGCAACCCGGTCGAGCCCGAAATCCGTGGAATAGGTTCGCACGCAGCCGGAGATCCGCGCGAGGCGAGTGAGATCCTCCTCGATCTCGCTCGCGTCGATCCGGGTCGTAAGATCGAGCGGGGTCTCGCTACCGCGAAACGGGGTGTAGGAGACGCAAGAAAGCTTCTCGCCCGCCTCGAGCGGCGATGGCGGCATGGCGACGGGCGCGCCCAGCCACCACCAGCAGCCAAGGATCGCCGCCGCGACGGGGAGAAAAAGACCTACGGCAAGGCGCATTTTCCAGGGAGGAATCGCTACTCGTGGACATGGGACGCGCCGGCTGACTTACCCTGCCGCGGGCCGAGTGCCAAGGGCGGCGCTCTGCGGTAAGCATGGAAGCGAAGGACGCTGGACAAAAGCCCGCGGTTCGGCCATGCCAATGCATCCGACGCTAGCGAATACGCCGCAATGCTGACCTATTCCGGTGTTGGAGTTCGTCGAGCTTCATCTGGTCCTTCGGGATCACGCCATCCGGCCCGCCATGTCCGCCTCGCTCGTGCGTATCTTCACCGCGGCTGTTACAGCCGCGGTCATAAGTTCTGCCGTCTCGTTCGCAGCCGCTCAGCCGGCCGGCGAGCAGAAGCCCCAGGATCAAGGCCAGAAGTCCGCGCCACAGCAGAATGACGCGGCCAAGGAGGAGAAAAAGAAGATCGACGAGTTCGCCGAGGCTGCCCGCGTCCTCTCCGGTGGCGCCGGAAACCCGGAATGCGTCTGGCTCGGCCGACGAGTGGTCAACCTGCTCTGGCGCGACGACCTCGACACGGCGTTCCGCCATCTCGATCTCTACGACCGGTTCGGTTGCCCGGCCGGGCACATCCAGGCCACGTTCCGGTGCGTCGTGCGGCAAGGAAACATCGATCCCAAGGCGCCCGAGAGCCTCAGTTCCCGTGTCCACGCCTGCTGGATCAACCCGAGCATGCCGCCTGCCACCGCGTCGGCCGCGCCGCCCGCGGGCGCCGCGCAGGGAACTTCCAATCAATAGAAACGTTTTTTGCTGCGGTGGCTCGCCGGTGTCTTGAAATGGTCACCGCCACCCGTTAGTTCATAGACCGCCAACCCGAGGTCCGCTGTTTTTCAGCATGGCCGCGGTCGAGCCCAGGGGACGGGTTCGGGTCTCGGCATTCAGCCCCAACTGGTCGCGTCCATGCGCTTCGTCGCCGCCGTCGTTGCGCTCGTCTCGCTCGTGCACGTCGCCATCTGGGCTTTGTCTAGGGACCACATGGCCGCGCCCGACGTATCTGGGCCGCTCGCCAGCGTTTCCTATGCTCCCTTTGCCGATTCCGAGCATCCCGACCGCGGCCATCACGCGACCGCCGAGCAGATCCGGGCGGACCTGAAAACCATCGCGCCCTACACCAAGGCGATCCGCACCTATGCCTCGACCGGCGGCGTCGAGCTCGTGCCCGCGATCGCCGACGAATTCGACCTCAAGGTCACGGTTGGGGCGTGGATCGACAAGGACGAGAACCGCAATGCGCGGGAGATGCGCTCGGCGGTCGAGCTTGCCCACAAGAACCGCAACGTCAACGGGTTGGTGGTAGGCAACGAGACCATCTACCGCGGCGAGCGGACGATCGACCAGCTGATCAAGCTGATCCAGCACGCGAAGCATGAGGTCCAAGTACCCGTCACCACAGGCGAAATCTGGCACGTCTGGATCGAGCATCCGGAGCTGGCATCGGCGGTCGATTTCATTGCGGCGCACATCCTGCCGTACTGGGAAGGCTTCTCCGAGGAGCAGACGGTCGATCAGGCAATCCTCATTTATTACAAGCTGCGTTCGGTATTTCCCGGCAAGCGCATCGTCATCGCCGAGTTCGGTTGGCCGAGCGCCGGCTACAACTTGAAGAACGGCAATCCGGGCCGGATGCAACAGGCGATCGTCGTACGGGACTTCGTCTCGCACGCGGAGGCGCTCGGCATCGATTACAACATCGTCGAAGCCGTCGATCAGCCCTGGAAAGTATTCGAAGGCAGCGTCGGGCCCTATTGGGGCCTGCTCGACGCCGCGCGCCACCCGAAATTCGCCTGGAGCGGGCCGATCGTCGATCCCGACCACTGGAAGATCGCAGCCATTGCGGTCCTGACCGGCTTTCTGCTGTCGCTTCCGATCTTGGCCCTGACCGCGGTGACCATCCCCCAGGCGCTGCTCCTTGCCGGCGCCGTCCACGGCATCGGCGCGTGGATCGCCACGATCTTCGCCTATTGGAACGGCCATTATTTCGTGCCGGGCGCCGCATTCGCGCTCGGCTTTGGTCTGCTGCTGCTGGGGCCGCTCGTGGTGATTGCGCTCGCCCGGGTCGAAGAGATCGCGGCGATCGCCTTCGGTCGCAGGCCGAGCCGGCTGATTACGGCCGCTCCCGCGGCACCGGAGGACTTTGCGCCGAAAGTCTCGATCCATATCCCGGCCTGCAACGAACCGCCGGAAATGTTGAAACTCACCCTCGACGCAGTCGCGCGGCTGAACTATCCGAACTTCGAGTGCGTTCTCGTCGTCAACAACACGCCCGATCCGGCGTTGTGGCGTCCGGTCGAGGACCATTGCCGCGGGCTCGGGGAACGCTTCAAATTCGTCAATGCCGAGACCCTGCCCGGCTTCAAGGCCGGCGCGCTGCGCTTGGCCGGGGTCCACACCGCCGCCGACGCGGCAATCATCGGCGTGCTGGACGCCGATTACGCCGTGCATCCGGACTGGCTCAAGGATCTGGTTCCGGTATTCGCCGATCCGACCGTCGGACTGATCCAGGCGCCGCAGGACCACCGCGACGGCGACCGCAGCCTGATGCACCACGTGATGAACGGCGAATATGCCGGCTTTTTCGATATCGGCATGGTCCAGCGCAACGAGAACAACGCCATCATCGTGCACGGCACGATGTGCCTCCTCCGCCGCACCGCGATCGAGGCGGCGGGCGGCTGGTCGAGCGACACCATCGTCGAGGACACCGACCTCGGGCTTTCCGTCCTCGAGCACGGCTGGCGCGCGCTCTACACCAACCGCCGCTACGGCTGGGGCCTGCTACCCAATACCTTCGAGGCGTTCAAGAAACAGCGCTACCGGTGGGCCTCGGGCGGCGCGCAGATCATCAAGAAGCACTGGCGCCAGTTCTTGCCGGGTGCGCGCCTGCTGTCCCGCGACCAGAAGCGCGAATTCGCCGTGGGCTGGCTCAATTGGCTCGGCGCCGAGACCGTCGGCGTCGCGGTCGCGCTGCTCAACCTGTTATGGGTGCCGGTCGTCGCCTTCGTGGGCATCGCGATCCCCGACAAGATCCTGACGTTGCCGATCATTGCGGCGTTCGTGGTTTCGATCGTGCACTTCGTCGCAGTCTACCGTCTGCGGGTCGCAATCTCGCTGGGACACGCGATCGGCGCCATGTTCGCGGCGATGTCGGTGCAATGGACGGTCGCGCGCGCGGTCGGCGACGGCCTGATCAAGCAAAGCCTGCCGTTCGTGCGCACCGCAAAGGGCGCCGGCAAGAGCAAGGGCCGGGAGTTTCAGGCGTTCTGGGAAACAATCCTCGGCGTCGCATTGCTGGTCGGCGCGGCGATCCTGTTCCTCACCAATCGCCAGCAGATCCGCGAGATCTACATCTTCGCCGCGGTGCTGGTGCTGCAGAGCCTGCCGTTCCTCTCGGCGCTGGTCATTGCCGTGCTCGAGAGCTCGCGTATCAACGATTTCGCCTACTGGCGCCGGATCGAGGCGCGCATTGCCGAATTCATTCCGCGGCGCGCCCTCATCCCCAAGGCGCCTGCGCGCGCCGACAAACCGCTGGAACCGCTGCCGTGATCGGGGATCGGATTTCGTGAGATTTCGTAGGGTGGGTTGAGCGTTGAGATTTCGTAGGGTGGGTTGAGCGTCAGCGAAACCCATCAGCTCTCGCCGAAATTACCTGCCTCGTCTTGGACGTCGCCGCCCCAATCTTCCGGATAACGCGTCACGTAATAAATCGATGCCTTCTGTGAGAAGGCGCAACTGTCGATTCTCCAAGTTTACCGTGAAGAAATAACTGCCGCCGAGAACGAAGTTGCGCCGATACTCCACCATCCAACCTCCGCGCCGCAGCTCATGCGATGGGTTTCGCTCGCTACGCGCTACCCATCCTACGACCGTCACGCCGGCAACGCCGTCTCCACCAGCCGGACCCAGTACGACGCGCCGACCGCGATCGCCTCGTCGTTGAAATCGTATGCCGGGTGATGCAGTCCGGCGGAAGCGCCGTTGCCGAGGAAGATGAAGGCGCCGGGCCGCGCCTGCAGCATGAAGGAAAAATCCTCGGCGCCCATCATGGGCGGCGCTCCGGCATCGACCCGCTCGCGCCCCGCGATCTCGGCAGCAACCGAGGCGGCGAACGCGGTCTGCCGCTCGTGGTTGCTGGTCACCGGGTAATCGCGCTTGTAGGTGAGCTTGGCCGTGGCGCCGTGGAGGCGGGCGGTCGCCTCGACGATCTCGTGAAGCCGCCGCTCGAGCAGATCCCGGACTTGCGGCGTCAGGCTGCGGGCGGTGCCGCACAGTCGCGCGGTTTGCGGAATCACATTGTCGGTGTGCCCGGCCTGGAACATGCAAATCGAAACGACCGCGGCATCGAGCGGATCGACGTTGCGGGATACGACCGACTGCATCTGATTGATCATCTGCGCGCCGACCAGGATCGGATCGACGGCGAGATGCGGCTTGGCCGCGTGACCGCCGAGGCCCTCGATGTCGATATAGAGCCGGTCGGCGGCGGCCATCATTGCGCCGGGGCGGATCGCGAATTGCCCAACCGGAAGCCCGGGAAAGTTGTGCATCCCGAACACCTCGTCGATGCCGAAGCGATCGACGAGGCCGTCCTCCAGCATGGCCTTGGCGCCTGCCCCGCCCTCCTCCGCCGGCTGAAAGATCACCACCGCGGTTCCGGCGAAATTGCGCGTCTCGGCGAGATATTTGCTGGCGCCCAACAGCATCGCCGTGTGCCCGTCATGGCCGCAGGCGTGCATCTTGCCGGGCACCGTGGATTTGTACGCAACGTCGGTGGCCTCTTCGATCGGCAGCGCATCCATGTCGGCGCGCAGGCCGATCGTCCGCCCCGCTTGCGTCCGCTTGCGCCCGCGGATCACGCCGACGACGCCGGTCCTGCCGAGCCCAGTCACCACCTCGTCGCAGCCGAACGCCTTGAGCTTGTCGGCAACGCTCGCCGCAGTGCGGTGCACTTCGTAGAGAAGCTCCGGATGCGCATGGAAATCATGGCGCCAGCCGGCGATCTCGTCCTGCATGGCGGCGATGCGATTGATGATCGGCATCTGGGCGGCTCCTCGGAAGACCGGTGCCGGGAGCGCCTAGGAGGTGGGGCTGCGGCCACGGCCCGGCCGCGCTCCAGCATGGGTCGGCGCCCACGCTAGCAATCGAGGGTCGCGATGTCGATCAAGAGGTAGATTCTTGTCCGGGGAAGGGAATCGCCCTTAGCATGCGAGCGGGCTGAAACGGGACGGGGTATGGCCGGCATCGACGCAGATCCCAAGCGACATTCTCAGCGCTGCCGTTTGCGCGCCCCCAACCCTTCCGAGAGGTTGGGGGCGTGCTCCCGCTTCGACAGATAGCCCAGGGGGAAAGCTCATGTGGAACCAAGTCTATAATCCGCTCGGCAACGCGGCGTTATCGACACTCGTGGCAGCGCTGCCGGTCGTGACGCTGCTGGTTCTGATCGCCTCGGGCAAGGTGAAGGCGCATGTTGCCGCCTTGATCGCCC
>WNGK01024178.1_pt1 | contig 11162 bp, 13 predicted proteins | sample 5400601 | NCBI WGS metagenome assembly WNGK01 (sample SAMN13153376, study PRJNA577476) | soil metagenome | isolation source: 60 cm soil or saprolite under Garry oak tree replicate 1 | place: USA:California | collected 2016-06-15
AATTACACGGTTTCCCAGATGGAAGTCGAGGCATCGTTTTTGCTTGGTAGTCCTGGTTCCAAGGACTTTCGATGAGCGACGATGTGGCCCAACCCCTGACCGTGTATATCGTCGAAGATTCGCCGATCATCCTTCGACTGTTGAGCGGGGCGGTCGAGGCCGCGGGCGCCGATCTGGTGGGTCAAAGCGACAGCGCCGAGAACGCGATCCGCGAGCTCTCGCAGTTGACGCCGGACCTGATCCTCATCGACATCGCGCTCCGCTCCGGAAGCGGATTCGACGTGCTCAAGGCGGTGCAGGCAGGACACGCTTCCATGGCCACGAAGGTAGTGTTCACCAATCACGCGACCATGGAGCACCGTGATCGCAGTTTTGAATTGGGCGCCACGCATTTCTTCGACAAGGCCTCCGAGGGCCGGCAGGCGCTCGAGATGATAGCGAAGATGGCCGCAAACAAACGTCGAGACGGCGCGGTTCCACGCGTCCGGGGCCCCGGCGGAGAGCCGAACAATCACGGCACGCGTTGAACTTCAGGAGGGAACACTGATGGAACCCAACATCGGCAAGGAGCTGTACAAGGTCATGGACGCGCTGGTTGCATTGAAGATTGATCTGAGCTGTGATCCGCACGTTCCGGGCGAGGCTCTCGTCCTTTCCGCTACCAAGGCGCGCGACGCATGCGACGCGTTGCAGAGCGCAACGACCTCGATCAAGAAGCTCGCAGCCGCGCTCAACGGCGGAGCCTCCGGTAGGGAGCCGGTGCATTAGGGACTCCGCTCGCCGCAGCACTGACTTTGTTTTTACTTCGCAAAGGAGCGCGTCCATGGTTCAAGCGATTCCGTCCGGCTACGCCGGCGTCACTGCCTATCTCATCGTTCGCGACGCGGCGCGGATGCTGGATTTCTACAAGAAGGCGTTCGGCGCCACCGAGGTGATGCGGCTTCCCGGCCCTGGCGGCAAGGTCGGACACGCCGAGATCCGCATCGGCGCCGGCACGGTGATGCTGGCCGACGAGGTGCCGGACATGGGCCACGAGAGCCCCAAAGCGCTTGGCGGAACGCCGGTCACCCTGATGTTCTACGTCGCCGACGTCGACGCGCAATTCGCGAGGGCAGTGGCGGCCGGCGGCGAAATCAAGAATCCACTCAAGGATCAATTCTACGGCGACCGCAGCGGCACCCTTGCCGACCCGTCAGGGCACATATGGACCATTGCGACGCACAAGGAAGACGTCTCGCCGGAGGAAATGGCCCGGCGCATGAAAGCGATGATGGCTGCCGAACCTGGTCCCTGAGTCGATTGCGAATCACGGCGGCGCAAAGGCGGCGATCGCGCGCCGACGACCGTGCACCAGCTAGCTTTCCGGCAGTTCGGCTTGCAGCCACCGCTCGGCCTCCCCGACCGTAGCGAAAAGCCGCATGTTCACGCCGCGATTGACGGCCACGTCCTCGGCAAACTCCATTCTCGTGAGATCGTGGCCAGGGTTCACGTCGACATACGCGATGCGCTTGAGCACGCCTAGCGCCTGAGGGCTGCGCTCGGCGACGATCTGGAATATCGCCGACATGCTGATGCTCGGTCCGGCGAGATTTTCCTCGATCAGGACCGCCCGCTGACCGCTGTGGACGCAGGCTTGGTGGATTTCCTGGGTATAGCCGAGCACGTTCTCGAAGCTGTTGCTTCCCGTGACCCGCGCATGCACGTAGCCGGGCTTGTCCTCGAGTGTCAGAACGTAGGGCATGTCCAAGAAAGCGCGCGCATACGCCGGAATCGATTCGTTTCCATCCGGCATGATGCGCACGTCCGGAATTGAACGCGTGGTCGATTATAGCAATGCCGAGGTCGACTCGCGGGCACCTGAAACGCTGCAGGGAACTCGTGGCATCGTTCGACTATAATGCGCACACGCGGGCGGCTCTGAACGCGCCTGAAGCGAATCGGCCGAGCTTCGCAATGCGCATTCTCCTGAGCAACGACGACGGTTACTTTTCGCCGGGACTGGAACGTCTTGCCGCCGACCTAGCCGCGCATGCCGAGATCACCGTGGTTGCGCCCGAGCGCGACCGCAGCGGCGCATCGAACTCCCTGACGCTCGATCGACCGTTGACCGTTCGCCGTGCGCCCAACGGATTCTTGTTCGTCAACGGTACGCCGACCGACTGCGTTCACCTGGCGGTCACCGGGCTGCTCGAAAATCTTCCCGACATGGTGATCTCGGGTATCAACCTGGGGGCGAACATGGGCGACGACACCATCTACTCGGGGACGGTCGCCGCGGCGATGGAAGGCTACCTTCTTGGCATTCCATCGATCGCTGTTTCGCTCACCAGCAAGGCCGGCAAGCACTTCGAGACCGCGGCGCGAGTGATCGTCGATCTGCTGCTGCATCATCGCCGGCAGCCGTCGGGTACGTGGCTGCTCAACGTCAACGTCCCCGATGTCGCGTACGGCGAGCTCCAGGGGCGCCGCGTGACGCGGCTCGGCAAGCGGCACAAAGCCGAGCCGGTCATCAAGACGCAGACGCCGCGCGGCGAAACCTGCTATTGGGTCGGCGCCGCGGGCGCCGCCGCCGATGCCGGCGCGGGAACCGACTTCGATGCCGTCGAGCGCGGCTGCGTTTCGGTGACGCCGCTTCAGATCGATATCACCAATCGCGCCGACATGCCGCGCGTCGCCGCGTGGCTCGAGGCAAAGGCGGACGCGCTGCAATGAAGCTCCGGCTCGCGCCTCATCCTTCTTCCACGTTTCGTGCACGGAGAGGGGAAATCTTGTCCGGCGTTATCGCGCCGCACGAAGTATCCGGATGACAGCCGGAGTCGAAAAGTTCGACGGTATCGGCATGACGTCGGCGCGCACGCGCGTGCGCATGGTCGAGCGCCTGCGCGAGCAGGGCATACGCGACGAGGCGGTCCTGTCGGCGATGGCTGCGGTGCCGCGGCACATCTTCGTCGAGGAGGCGCTGGCCATCCGCGCCTACGAGGACAGTCCGCTGCCCATCGGGTCGGGCCAGACGATCTCGCAGCCCTATGTCGTTGCGCGCATGACCGAGTTGCTGTGCGCCGGGGGGAAGCTCAAGCGGGTGCTCGAAATCGGCACCGGCTGCGGATACCAGACCGCAGTGCTGGCGCACCTCGCCGACGAGGTCTACACAGTCGATCGCATCGCTTCGCTCGTCGCCAAGGCCCGCCGCAATCTTCGCGCCCTCAAGCTCGACAACGTGCGCATCAAGCACGGCGACGGTTCCGCCGATCTCGGCGAGGACCTGAGTGTCGACAGTCTGATCGTGACGGCCGCGGCGACACAGGTTCCCACCGCATTGCTGCGCTACCTGAAAATCGGCGGTCGATTGGTATTGCCGCTCGCGGGGCGCGACGACGACCTGCGGGGCGTGCAGCGACTGACGGTGATCGACAAGACCCCGGACGGTTTCCGCGATCAGGCGTACGACGCGGTAAGATTCGTCCCGCTGCTTCCCGGACTCGCATGACTCCACCGCTTCGTCGTTCCCACTTACTGCTTTTGCTGCTCGTCGGTCTTTCGCTCGCCGGCTGCATGACGCGTCCGCCGGCGCCGGTTGACGAGCGCGCGCCCATCCCCGTGTTCCCGCCCGCACCGCCCCCTTCTGGCGCGCTTCCGCCTCGCGACGTCGAAACGAAAGTGCAGACCTACGTCGTGAAGCGCGGTGAAACGCTGGCGCAGATCGCACTCGACCACGGCCTCGATTACCGCGAGCTTGCTGCGTGGAACAGCATCGACAATCCCAACGTGATTCGCGTGGGCCAGGTGCTCGTGCTCTCAGCGCCGGGGCAAGTCGCGGCGGCGCATCCGGGCGTCGTCACGGCACCGCTCGTGACCTCGCCTCCGATCTTCGGACCGGGCGAGAGCAGGGCGTCGCGCCCCAACACACCGAGCTACAAGAGCGAGCCCAAGGCGCTGAAACTTCCCTATTCCGAGCAGGCGCTCGCGCAGCTGAATACGTCACCATCCGCGTCCACTTCGCCCGCACCGGCCGCTCCGCCCCCCGCTCCTCCTCTTGCGGTGCAGACGCCTGTCGCGCCGCTCCCATCGGCACCCGTTCCCGCCCCGGCGCGCAAGTCCGATTCCGCACGCGTGCCCGAGATCGACGAAGAGAAAATCGACTGGGTGTGGCCGACCAGCGGCAAAGTCATCGCTGGATTTTCCGAAACCGCCAATCTGAAGGGAATCGACATCAGCGGAAAGGTTGGCCAGCCGGTGCTGGCGAGCGCGTCGGGCAGGGTCGTGTATGCAGGCTCCGGGCTGCGCGGCTATGGCAAGCTCATCATCGTCAAGCACAACAGCACGTTTCTCTCGGCGTACGCGCACAACCGCGAAATCCTCGTCAAGGAGGGCCAGCACGTCAGCAAGGGACAGAAGATCGGTGAGATGGGCGACACCGACGCAGATCAGGTCAAGCTCCATTTCGAAATCCGTCGTCTGGGCAAGCCCATCGACCCGTCGAAGTACTTGCCGCCGGCATGACGTCCGACTTGCCGGGATCCGACGACGACCACGAAGGACGAGTCGCCCGTGAGCCTGACACGCTGACCCGGGAGCTTCCGCTCGATGTCCGCGGTCGGCGTCGGGTCGGACTTCCTCAACGACATCACCCAGATCTACTTGAACGAGATCGGACAGAGCCCGCTCTTATCTCCGACCGAGGAGCTAGGGCTTTCGCGCGCCACGCGCGAAGGCGACTTCGAGGCGCGGCAGAAGATGATCGAGCATAACCTGCGGCTCGTCGTCAGCATCGCTAAGCATTACCTCAATCGCGGGCTCACGCTCGCTGATCTCATCGAAGAGGGAAATCTGGGGCTGATCCACGCGCTGGAGAAATTCGACCCCGAGCGCGGCTTCCGCTTCACGACCTACGCGACGTGGTGGGTGCGGCAGTCGATCGAGCGCGCGATCATGAATCAGTCGCGGACGATTCGCCTGCCGGCGCACGTGGTGAAAGAGCTCAACATCGTGTTGCGCGCGCTGCGCCACCTCGAGACGCACGGATTGCTTGGCGAAAACCACGAGCCCACGCTCGACGACGTCGCGCATCTCCTGGGAAAGCCCGTCGATCACGTGCGCAAGGTGCTGGGCTACAACGAGCGGATCACCTCGCTCGACGCGCCTTTCGATGCCGAGCCCGGATTATCGGTCGCCGACCAGCTTGCGGACGACGACGCGCCCAGCCCCGAGCTCGTCCTGCACAACAGCGAGATCGAGGGCTGGATCAAGACCTGGCTGGACGAGCTTTCCGAACGCCAGCGCCTCGTCATCGAACGCCGCTACGGTTTGAATGGCATGGACGTCGCGACACTCGAGCAGCTCGCGCGCGAGTTGGGCGTCACGCGCGAACGCGTGCGGCAGATACAGGCGGAGGCCCTCGACAAGCTTCGCGCCGGATTGCGCCGGAAGGGATTGTCCCGCGACGCGCTGTTGTAGCGGCGCGAGCCACCCGGCGCGGGGTCCCATGCGTAGCATGGGGATCGACGGGGAATTGCGAGTCGACGCATGCGGCCGACACGCGGTGCATTGATTTGCGTGATACACCAAGGAGGCCGGTCCGAATGCGGACGCGGTGGACACGGAACGATTCCGCGCGAATAGAATTCGCGCTTACGGCTTGGTCCGAGACGCGATCAGCGCGCGCAGGCTCGGTAATCTTTTCACGTCGTGTTGCAGCTTGCGCAGAAGCTTGTCGCGCGCCTCGCCCGGCGGGCCGTAGCGCAACAGCGCATAGGCATCGGCGATGTGCTGGAACGACGCCGACCATCGCGGCCAGCGCCCGCTAGCGCGCAGCGCATATTCCAGCGGACCTTCGTCGGGCCGGCGCTTGAGGCCCGCCCGCGCAAGCCGCTGGCAGGCCGCGCGCCACAGCGCGATTTCGGCATCGACCCGTGAGCGGCGCAGCCGAATGACGCTCAACACGGCGAGGCCCCAGAAGAAGCTCGCAGCGGCGACCAGCCCGACAAGTTGCCAGGGGTGCGCATCCTCGAGGCCGATATCGCGCAGGCCGCGGTCGGGTCGAAGCGTTTCCATTCGCCGTCGAGCATCGCCTCGGCCCACGCGTGCGCGTCCGACTGACGCACGATCATGTACTCGCCGTCGGGATTCAGCTCTCCGCCCTGGTAACCCGTGACGACACGTGCGGGAATGCCGGCGGCGCGCAGCAGCACGGCGAACGCGCCCGCGTAGTGCTCGCAGAAGCCCCGCCGCGTACCGAACAGGAACCCATCGACCGGATCCTGGTCGAGCAGCGGGGGCGCCAGGGTGTAGACGAAGGGCTGGTCGTGAAACCGGCGGAGCACCGCCGCGATATATGCGCGATCAGAGCCGGCCTCCTCGCGCAGCTGCCGGGCAAACGCAAGCGTGCGCGGATTGGCGTGCGTGAGCTGCAGGTAATCGCGCGGATTATCATCGCGCGCGGGAAAGGCGTCGCGCAGCGCGGAGCGTTGGGTATAGCGCACCGTCTGCGTGACCGGCGTCCGCGCGAAAAGCTGCTGGTCGTACGTCAGCAGCGCGACCGGGTTGAGAGGGTCCGCGAGCAAGTTGTTGGTCGGAGTTTGCGGCAGGCCCGCGGGGAACTCCAGCGCGAAAAGCCATACTTTGCCGTGAGGCTCGAGCGTCACCGTGTATTCGACCATGCGGCCCGCGCGCGATGTCAGCCTGCCACCTTGCAGCCTGAACGCCGCGTGCCAGCCCCTGTCATCGAAACGCGACAGCACCGGGCCGCGCCAGTAGCGCTGCGAGGGTGGGGGCGGTGCGCCGTTGAAGTCGACGCGGAACGCAACCGCGTCGGATAAGGAGAGCGCGCTGATCGATCCGGGCTCCATATGATCGGAGAGTCCGCTGCTGGCGCTCGCGTCGGACGGCAACCCCCACAGCGGGCCGGCAAGGCGCGGGAACAACACGAACAGGAGCACCGCAAGCGGTATCCCTTGCACGGTGAGCCGCGCCGTCGCGCCGACCTCGTCGCGCCACGAGCTTCGCGCGCCGGATAGTACCCGGAGCGCTGCGAGCGTTCCACCGAGCGCGAGCAGCGTCGGCAGCGCGGCCAGCGCGGAGAAGATGCTTTGCGTGTAGAAGAATTGCGTCACCGCCAGGAAAAGCGCGAGACACACCAGGAGCATGCCGTCCCGCACGCTGCGCGCTTCGATGAACTTGATGCCGACGAGCACGTAAAGGAACTCGACGCAGGGATCGCGCGCGAGAAAGTAGCCGAACTGGGCGCGAATGCCGACGGCCGCCGCGATCGCAAGCACGGGTAGGAGCCACGGCCGCAACGACGTCGGGGCACGCAGATGCGCGCGCAGGATCACGCGCAGGACGACCAGTGTGCTACCAAGGATGGCGATCCACGGCACCATGTGCCCGATCAAAGGCAGCTGAGCACAGGCGATGAGCGCCGCGAGCCAGCGCACCTGCGACTGCGACAGCGGCGGCGACGCAGGCTTCGCCATTAGGGAACCTCTAAATAAGTCCCGCGTGGTCGCGACGGAGGCTTGCCGGGATGAGATGCACGAGGCGACGCGAAGCCAATAGTAGGCTCCCATTGGCGAGCGGCGCGACACCGCAGATCGCCCGGAAAGCCCCGTCCCATCCGGGTTTCGGCGCAATGGCCCCATCTGCGTTGTTGCGCGGCTTGCGAATAGCCTGAACTATTCGCTGCGCCCGCAGTTGGCAACTGAGGCCTAGCATCTGAAGCCATTGCGACAGAAACGCGACTCATGTGAGACTTGTTTAGAGGTTCCCCACCTTGAAAACCCTCGTTTTCCTGCTGCTGCTCGCCAACCTGACGCTTTTCGCGTACACCCGGCTCGACAGCGTCGGCTCAGGCGAAGGCGTGCGGCTTGGGCAGCAGGTCCAGCCGGACAAGATCAAGCTGCTCACTCCGCAACAGGTCGCCGCGCTCGGGCCGGCGAAAGTCGCGTCGCTCGCCGACGTCTGCGTCGAATGGGGACCGATTGCCGACACCGACCGCCCCCGGGCGCTCGCCGGCCTCGAACCGCTCGATCTGGGCAAGCTCCTGAGCCAGAAAAAAGTCGAGGTGATCACCAATTACTGGGTGTACATCGCGCCCGCCGCAAGCAAGGCAGCGGCCGACAAGCGCGTCGCCGAGCTCAAAGCCCAGGGTATACGCGACGTGGCGGCATTGGATGCGGGACCGCAGCGCTTTGCGATTTCGCTCGGCGTGTTCCGCACCGAGGACGCCGCGCAGGCGCGCCTCGCCGCTCTGCAGGAGCAGGGCGTGAAAGTCGCTAAAGTGGGCCCGCGAGCGCAGTCGGTGCAGCAATCGGTGTTTGTCGTACGAGACCCTCCGGCACCTGCGGTGGCGAAGCTCAAGGAGCTGCAGAACGACTTCCAGGGCAGCGAGATCAAGGTCGGAACGTGCGAAAAAACGGGATAGGGCCCTCAAGGTGAGCGCTTCGGCGCCCGCAGCAGCGAACGATGTCGTCGCCGCGATTCGCGCCCTCGCGGGCGATGCCGACGTCGAGCTCGCGCGCGCGCTCTTTCGCGAGTATGCGCAATGGCTCGGCGTCGATCTATGCTTCCAGGGATTCGACGATGAATTGCGGACCCTGCCAGGCGCGTATGCGCCGCCGCGCGGGCGCCTGCTTCTTGCGGGCGCGCCGAACGACGCGTTCGCGTGCATCGCGTTGCGCCCGCTCGATACGGCGGGGCGGGGCGCGACGGATGCGACGGTGGGTGAAGTCAAGCGACTCTATGTGCAGCCCGCGCACCGCGGCCAGGGCTGGGGCCGGCGTCTCGCGCAGGCGCTCGTCGATGAGGCCCGCGGCATCGGCTATCGTGTGCTCAAGCTCGATACGCTCGAATGGATGAAGCCCGCGCGCAGCGTCTACGCCCGGCTCGGGTTTCGGGAATGCGCGCGCTACTACGACAATCCATTGCCCGGCGTGGTGTACATGGCGCTCGAGCTGTGATGCGGCGCGGCTCCAGGTTTTTCAGCGCAGGCGATAGCCGTCACCGTAACGCACCGGACCTGCCGCGATGTATCTGAGCCAGGCCGAATCCGCTGCCCTCGAGGCGCACGTCCGAGGTGTCGAGGAGCGCACCGGTGTGCAGGTCGTCACCACAGTGATCGGCAAGGCGGATTCCTACGCCGAGCTGCCGTGGATGGCGTTTGCCCTGGGCGCTACTCTGGCGGGACTCGTCATCGCGATCGCCGACTTCGTGTATCCGGCATGGCCGACTTCGCACGTCGTGCTCGTGACGACGCTGATGATCCTCGGCGCGGGCGGCGCGAGCGCGCTCCTCGCGATCTTCGTTCCCTCGTATGCGCGGCTCTACCTGACGAGCCATCGCCGCGACGTGGAAGTGCGCCATTACGCGCAGTCGCTTTTCCTGAGGCGAGAGCTTTTCAGGACGCGCGCTCGCAACGCCGTCCTGATCCTGGTGGCTCGATTCGAACGCAAGATCGAGATCCTCGCCGACGTCGGGTTGCACGATGCGATCGGCGCGGCGGAGTGGCGCAAGCTGATCTCGCGCATGACGCCCTTGCTTCGCGAAGGGCGCTGTGCGGCCGCGCTCGAGGCGGGCCTCGCCGCTCTCGAGGACGCCGTGGTCCGCAGCGGACTTAAGTTTCAGGCCGGTGCAGACGACGAACTTGCGAATCGTCCCATCGACCTCAAGGGTGTGCGATGAACGCGGGCACGCTCACTCGCGCGATCCTGCTCGGCGCGTTTGCGGCCGCGTGGGCATGCGTGCCGAGCGCAGCCGACGTACCCTTTCTAACCGGCCGGGTCGTCGATAACGCCGAAATCTTGAAGCCCGCGACGCGCGAGCAATTGACGAAGTCGCTCAAGGCGCACGAGGACGCGACCGGCGACCAGATTGCCGTGCTCACCGTGACGACCATCAACGGAGAGTCGGTCGAGGAATATGCGACGCGGGTGTTCGAGAACTGGAAGCTGGGCAAGAAGGGAAAGGACAACGGCGTACTGGTTGTCGTTGTCCCGCAGGACCGCAAGATGCGCATCGAAGTGGGATACGGGCTCGAGGGAACGCTGACCGATGTAGCGGCGAGCCGCATCATCCGCAATCTGATGACGCCGCAGTTCAAGGCTGGAGATTACGACAAGGGCGTACAGGATGGCGTCGCCGCGATCATCGCCCAGCTCGAAGGCAAGGGTGACGCGACGTCGAGCGGTGCCGCGCCATCGGCGGATTCCGGCAAAAGCTCGGTGATGCATTTCAACGAGCCCGATCTCGCGTGGCCGGAGCGCATCCTGCTCGGTGCGTTCATTTTCGGGATCATCGGGCTGTTCACTTTCGTCGGCATCATGACGCCCGGCGTCGGATGGTTCCTTTACGTGTTTCTGATTCCTTTCTGGGCGATGTTTCCGCTCATCATCGTCGGCACGCGCGGGACGATGTTTTTGCTCGGCACCTACGTCATCGGCTATCCCATCGCCAAGCTGATTCTCTCGCGCACGGCGTGGTACCAGAAGGCCGCCAGCGACCTCAAGATCAAGGGCAGCGCAAGCATCGGCGGCTTCGTCATGTCGAGCTCGAGCGGATCCTCGTCCGGGGGCGGAGGCGGGTTTTCCGGTGGCGGCGGCAGCTCAGGCGGCGGAGGAAGCTCGGGGAGCTGGTAGACAGGCAGGCCGCTCCGGGTCGCGGTCTTCGGCCCTACCCCTGCGCACGCGGCGCGTCGTCAATCGCAGGCAGCCCGTGCGAATGAATCCGCATCTACAACCGCGCGCTGACTGCGTAGTGTCGCGCTTCGTCGGTCATGCGCGCCGGGGGCTCGATGCGAACGTCACGATATCCGGCGTCGCCGAGGAGCGTCCTGATCTCATCCTCGCTGTACCAGGTCATCGTTTGCAAATCATCCTCTCTGGCGATGATCTTGCCGCCCGCTCGATGCTCGATGCGCCGCTGCGTGCGCACCATGCGGCGCGCGGCATCGACGAGCGTTTCCGAGCGGCATGCGATGGCCGATCCGTCGCTTTGCATACGCTGGCGAATTTCGATGACAGGAGCCCCGGGTGGGTGGTCGGCGTGCACGGGAACCATCAGATCGAGCAAGAGGATGCCGGGGTCGACCATGTGCGCGCGAATGCGCAGCAGCGCATCGAGCGCCGTGATGCGATCGACGAATCGTTGAAATGATGCGTGCCCGATGAATA
>WNGK01032973.1_pt1 | contig 11162 bp, 7 predicted proteins | sample 5400601 | NCBI WGS metagenome assembly WNGK01 (sample SAMN13153376, study PRJNA577476) | soil metagenome | isolation source: 60 cm soil or saprolite under Garry oak tree replicate 1 | place: USA:California | collected 2016-06-15
AGCCCCGAGGAGGCGACGGCCAATCTCAACGCGATGAACATCATGGCGACGGACAAACCATGGGTGCTGTCGTTCTCGTATGCGCGGGCGTTGCAGGATCCGCCGATGAAGCTCTGGGCGGGCCGCGCAGAAAACGTGCGCGCCGCTCAGCAGGCGTTCTATCAGCGGCTGAAGATGAACAGCCTCGCGCGCGACGGCAAGTACCGCGTGGAGCTGGAGAAGGCAGCGTGACGCGCGTGAGCGCGCTCGCACGAATCTAGAAGAACCAAAACCGCAGCACAATCCCGAAACCGACTGGCCGCGCGTCCGACGCCGCGCGGCTCACGCCTCATGCAGGACAGACCCGGAACGCATTTCTTTCTCGAAGTCCATCCCACGATTCCGCCCCGGCTCGCCCGGCTGGAGGAGCTTGCGACCAACCTCTGGTACACGTGGGATCGGCCGACGCGAAGCCTCTTCGGATGGCTGCACCCGGGACTGTGGGACGCGGTCGGGCACAGTCCGAAGGCTTTTCTGAGACGCATCGACGAGAAGCGGCTGGTCGACGCGGCCGTGGATCCGGCGTTTCTCACCGCCTTCGACGGCGTGATCGCGGCGTACGACGGTTATCACGGCGAAGCCAGGTCCGAGGAATCGGAGACGAGCCTCGGTCAGAACGACCTCGTCGCGTATTTCTGCGCCGAGTTCGGTTTCCACGAGAGCTTGCCGCTCTACGCCGGGGGCCTGGGCATCCTCGCCGGCGACCACTGCAAGGCGGCCAGCGACCTGCACCTGCCGTTCGTCGCCGTCGGCCTGCTCTATCGTCAGGGTTACTTCTCGCAGACCATCGACGGCGAAGGCAAGCAGCTCGCCGTGTACACGGATTCCGACTTCGAGGACCTGCCCATCGCGCCGGTGCGCCGCCAGGACGGGGGCGAGCTGCAGGTCGCACTCGAGCTCGCGGGGCGCAAGGTGCAGGTCAAGGTCTGGGAGGCCCGCGTCGGACACGTAACGCTCTTCCTGCTCGACACCGACGTCCCCGCGAATCGCGCCGCCGACCGCCACATCACGTACAGGCTCTACGGCGGCGATCGAAACACGCGGCTCGAGCAGGAGATCGTGCTCGGTGTCGGCGGCGTGCGCGCGCTCGCCGCCATGGGACTCAAGCCCACGGTCTGGCATATGAACGAAGGCCACGCGGCCTTCCTAGTGCTCGAACGCCTTCGCACGATCATGCGCACCGGCGTCGACCTCGACAGCGCGCTGGAAGCGGTGGCAAGCGACACCGTGTTCACGACGCACACCGCGGTGGAGGCCGGTCACGACCGCTTCTCCAGGGAGACGATCGAGCGCTACTTCGGCGACATGCTGCGCGAATTCTCGCTTTCCCCCGAAGCGCTGTGCGCACTCGGCGCGACTCCGGACGGCGACGAGTTCGACATGACCGCGCTCGCGGTTCGCGGCTCGGGATTCCACAACGGGGTGAGCCGTGTCCATCGCGACGTGACCGCGCAGATGCTGCGTGAGCTGTGGCCGCAGATACCGGTCGACGAAAAGCCGGTGGGCTACGTCACCAACGGCGTGCACACATCAACCTTCCTGTCCTCGCAGATGAAAGCGCTGTTCGACCACTACGTCGATCCCGCCTGGACGCGGGGTCTGACGGAGCAGCAGTGGCGCGACGGCGTCGAGCGCATCCCCGATGAGCTGTTCTGGGGTGCGCGCCGCAACCTCAAGACCGCGCTGCTGCAGCTCGTGCGCGCCCGCATCCGGTTTCAGCATGCTCGCAACCAGGGCAGCGAAACCCATCTCGACCGGCTGTTCAAATTCGTCGACCCCGACAACCCGAACGTGCTGACCATCGGGTTCGCGCGCCGCTTCGCGCAGTACAAGCGTGCAATGCTGCTGTTCGACAACCTCGAGTGGCTGCGCGAGATCGTCAGCGACCGGGACCGGCCGGTCGTGTTCATCTTCGCAGGCAAGGCGCACCCTGCGGACGTCCCCGGGCAGGAGCTGATCCGGCGCGTGCACGAAGCGGCGCGGATGCCGGCGCTCGAGGGGAAGATCCTCCTCGTCGAAGGATACGATCTGCACCTGAGCCGCCGCCTCGTGGCCGGGGTGGATGTCTGGCTCAACAATCCCGTTTATCCGCTGGAGGCGTGCGGGACCTCCGGCATGAAAGCGGCGATGAACGGCGCGATCAACCTGTCGGTGCTCGACGGTTGGTGGGCGGAGGGCTACGAGGGCGACAACGGCTGGGCGATCCGGCCGGAGTCCATGGTTCTGGACGAGCAGCGGCGCGACCACGAAGAGGCGCACACGCTCTACGAATTCCTGCAGGATCAGGTTCTACCGCTTTATTACGCGAGGGGCGACGCGGACTACTCGCCGGGGTGGACCCGGATGGCGAAGCGCTCGATCGCCAGCATCATGCCGCGCTTCAGGGCCGTGCGCATGGTCGGCGAATACGTCACCAAGTTCTATCTGCCGGCGTCGCAACAAGGACGAGCGCTCGCCGAGCAGCAGTTCGCGCCCGCGGCCAGGATCGCGGCGTGGAAAGCGCGGGTGCGCGCCGCCTGGCCGCAGGTGAGCCTGCGCCGGCTCGACACGCCGAAGCAACGAATCGGTTTCGGCCAGAACATCGCCGTGGAGGTGGGCGCGAAGCTCGACGGCCTTGCACCGGAGGACGTCGTCGTCGAGATGTTGATGACTCGCCTCGAGCACGATTCGGGCGAGGAGCGCGTGATCAGGTATCCGCTCGCTTCAACCGGCAAGCTCGACGGCGCCGGCGAGCACGTGTTCAGGCTCGATGTCGCGCCCGAGCTCTGCGGCAAGCTCGACTATCGCATCCGTGCCTATCCGCGTCCCGAAGCCCTGATGCATCCGTTCGAAATGGGATTGATGGTGTGGGTGTGAAGTCGCGAGCGTCGCAAGCGCTGATCCCCGCGGCCGACATTGTCCCGGCTCGTCCGGCGTGGCGTGGCGCTCAGCCGAACGCCTGTTCCAGCCGTCGCACGAATTCGGGCAGTCCTTCCTCGGGCAGATGATTGATGCCGGCGGCGGCTGACCGCCCGCCACCGGTCGCGAACGCACGGCAAAGAGCGTCGGCGCCGGTCGGTGCACGTCGCGGAGCACGCACGCTGACCATGTAGCCACCCTGGGCGTTCGGCGTCAGGATCGCACAGGCAAGATCGGGAAATCGATTGGCGAGCTCATTGCCGAGCGCGCCGCGGACCCGACGTGACCACGCCGCGTCGGGCAGCACGTACACGATCGCGCAAGCGAGCGTGTACGTGGGTTTGAGCTCGTTGGCGAGCACGAGATCGCTGCGGCGGGCGGCGTCGATGCGCGAGAGCAGCGGTTCGTTCTCGATCAGCCGGAACGGATCGGCATAGCGCGAGAGCGTCCGGTACAGCGCGACCGGATGCACGATCAGATCGGCCTCTGTGTCGCCGTACGCGTTGTATCCCAGGTTCTCGCCGAGCTCGCGCAACGCCGTGAGACGCGCGGGATCGAGACCTAGCGGTTGGGCGAGCGCCCGCGCCGAGTCGTCGAGATTGTCGCCGAACGCCGCGACGACCGCCCAGAGGCGCTGCCTGCCCTCCAGATAGCGGTCGACGAGGATCCCGGTGCACACACCCGGAGAAGTGTCGATCGTCGCCCGCAGTCCCGGGTGCTGCGGCACGTCACCGGCGAAGTGATGATCGAAGTACTGCACCGTGACGCCGCGCTCGAGCAACGCCTCCAGCGTGGCCCGATTGCTCGCGAGCGAGATGTCGAGCACGGTCGCGGTGTCGCCCACCTGCGCGTCGACGCGAGCGAGCAGCGCGATGTCGCGCTTGACGCCGGTGACGAGCACGGACTCGCGAGGCTCGTCGAGGCGAAGCTGATGCAGCGCGCACAGTCCGTCGGCGTCGCCGTTGAATACGTCGTAATGGGTCATGTGGGAGAAAGAGGCAGGAACCCTCAGGGCGAACGGCGTCTGTCCCAGACGGTGTGGGCGATCCGCTCGCGCACGGCATGCCACGCTTCGGGCGCGCGCGCGTTTGCGAGCGGCGCTTCCGCATCGTACCAGACGACAAACGGCTCCTCGTCCGGGGCGAGCGGCTCCTGCGTGTGCAGCTGGTAACCGAGGACCGCGAGGTCGGCGTCGGAGACGTCGGAGCCGGCGGCCGAGCGTCGCCCGACGCGCTCGCGCAGCGTCGCTTCGCTCGCCGGCAAGGCGAGAATCACGAACGCCACGCCGAGCTTCGCCGCAAGATCTCGAAGCAGATCGCGTTGCGCCCGTTTGAGAAATGCCGCGTCGACGACGGCCACGTAACCGGCCACGACGATCTCGCGGGTGAGCGCGGCGAGCCGCCGATAGGTCGCGTCCGTGGCGGCGCCCGCGTATAACCCGTGCTCGGCGCCGCGGCGATCGCGGGGGTCGAGCCCGTGCAGGCGCTTGCGCTCGACGTCGCTGCGCACGCGCACCGCGCCGAGCGCTTCGAGCAGCGCTTCCGAGAGCTGGGTCTTGCCCGACCCGGAGAGTCCGTGGGTGATGACGATCGCGGACTGCGGCGATCCCGCGTAGCCACGCACGAGGTGAACGTAGCCGTGGTACTCGGCGACGGAAGCGCTTCGTTCCTCGCCCGGCGCGAGCTGCGCCGTGCGCAGCCGCGCGATCTTGGCACGGACCAGCGCGCGATAGACGAGATAAAAGCGCAGCACCGCAAGTCCGGCGTATTCGCCCGTGCGCTCGAGATACGCGTTGAGGAAGCGGTGGCTCAAGTCGGCGCGGCCGCGGTCCTCGAGATCCATCACCGTGAACGCGACCTCGCTCATCACGTCGATCCAGCGCAGCGCCGGATTGAACTCGATGCAGTCGAAGATCGTGAGCTCGCCGTCGATGCGGGCGATGTTGCCGAGATGCAGGTCGCCGTGGCATTCGCGGACGAACCCTTCTTCGAGCCGGCGCGCGAAGGCGGCGCGCCGCGCGGCGTGCTCGCGTGCGGTCCAGGCCGCGAGCGCCTCGACTTCCCAGCGCTCCACCGGATCGTCGAGGAGAGGCAGGAGAGTGCTGCAGTTGTCCTGCGCCCGTTGCAGGACTCCGTTGGGCGCGCCGATCGGTACCACGTCGAGGTAGAGCGCCGGCGCGAGGCGCCGATTGAGCCGCAGCTCTTCCTCGCAGAAGTGACGTCGCGCGGCGAGCGTCGTGAAATCGAGAAAGCCGAAATCGACGGCCTTCTTGAGCTTGTACGCGAAGCGTCCGGTGAGAAGCACATACGAAATGTGCGTCTCGAGGACGGTCACACGTTCGCATTCGGCGTCGAAACGCGCAGGTTGTGCCAGCGCGGCGACGAGCCTCGCCTGGTCCTGCCTGCTTGCATTCGCGTCGGTTGTCATCCTCTGTCCTATAGGCGCCGCGGCGTCTTCTGACAAGTCCTCGATCCATTCTGGTCATTGCCAACAACTCGCCGTTGACCGAAGTCAACTTTGCGCGCGACCCTGCTGTCCGCAGGCACGCGCCGTGCTAGTGTTGCGCCATGGAACGCCAACATTGGTTCAACATCTGGTACGTCATCATCGCCCTCCTCGGCGTGCTGTGGCTGCGCAACCTGTGGATGACCGCCTCGCAGGTCGAGCCGATCGCCTACAGCCAGTTCGAGCAGGAGTTGAAGGCAGGCAGGGTCAAGGATATCGCGATCTCCAACAACGTCATCCAGGGCACCTACAAGGAACCGAAGCCCGACAAACGCACGCGCTTCGTCACCACGCGCGTCGACCCCGACCTGGCCAAGGAGCTGTCGCAATACGATGTCCAGTTCAGCGGCGTCGTGGAGAACACCTTCTTCCGCGACATCCTATCGTGGGTTGCTCCTGCGCTGGTGTTCTTCGCGATCTGGATGTTTATCGCCAAACGCATGGCCGGACAAGGGGGCCTCGGCGGCAGCTTCCTTTCCATCGGCAAGAGCAAAGCGAAAGTCTACGTCGAGACCGACACCAAGGTCACCTTCGAGGACGTCGCCGGCGTGGACGAGGCGAAGGAGGAGCTGAAGGAAGTCGTCGGCTTCCTCAAGGATCCCAAGCGCTACACGCGGCTCGGCGGTCACATCCCCAAGGGCGTGCTCCTCATCGGGCCGCCAGGCACCGGCAAGACGCTGCTCGCCCGCGCGGTGGCTGGAGAAGCCGGCGTCCCCTTCTTCTCGATCAACGGCTCCGAGTTCGTCGAGATGTTCGTCGGTGTGGGGGCCGCTCGTGTACGCGATCTGTTCGAGCAGGCCCGCACGCGTGCGCCCGCCATCATCTTCATCGACGAGCTGGACGCGTTGGGCCGCGCCCGCGGCGCTTATGGGCTGGGCGGGCACGACGAGAAGGAGCAGACGTTGAATCAGCTCCTGGTGGAGATGGACGGCTTCGACACCAGCCAGGGATTGATCCTGCTCGCGGCCACGAACCGTCCGGAGATTCTCGACCCGGCGCTCCTGCGCGCAGGACGCTTCGATCGCCAGGTGCTGGTCGATCGTCCCGACAAGCTGGGCCGCGTGCAGATCCTCAAAGTGCACGTGCGCAAGGTGCAGCTCGCGCCGGACGCCGATCTGGAGAAGGTCGCGGCGCTGACGCCCGGGTTCACCGGCGCGGATCTCGCCAACCTGGTCAACGAGGCGACGCTTGTCGCGACGCGCCGTGGCGCGGACTCGGTCGCGCTCGGGGATTTCAATGCCGCGGTGGAGCGCATCGTCGCCGGCCTGGAGAAGAAGAGCCGCATTCTCAATTCGAGGGAACGCGAGATCGTCGCGCATCACGAAATGGGCCACGCTATCGTCGCGCTGGCCCTGCCCGGGACCGACCCGGTGCACAAGGTGTCGATCATCCCCCGCGGGGTCGGTGCGCTCGGCTACACGATCCAGCGTCCGACCGAGGACCGCTTCCTCATGACCCGGGAGGAGCTCGAAAACAAGATGGCGGTGCTGCTCGGCGGGCGAGCCTCCGAGCATGTCGTCTACGCCCACTATTCCACCGGCGCCGCCGACGATCTCGCCAAGGTCACCGACATCGCGCGGAGCATGGTCGTGCGCTACGGGATGGAAGCGAAGCTCGGCAATCTCGCGTACCAGGAGGAGCCCACACCGCTGCTGCCGACGATGCAGGCCCCGCCCGCGCGACAGTACAGCGACGAGACTGCGCGCGAGATCGATCACGCCGTGCGTGCGCTGTCGGAGACGGCGTTCGGGCGCGCAGTGGCGATCCTGACGGCGAACCGCGAGGTGCTCGAAGGCGCTGCGCAGGATCTCCTGAAGAAAGAGACACTCGGCGAAGACGAGATCGCCGAGATCGCCACGAAGCTCCAAAAGTAGGGGAAAAGTAGGGTCAGACTCGACTTTTTGGCAGATCCAATGGCTAAGGAATGACAGGGAAAAAGTCGAGTCTGACCCTACTTTTCGGTTGGATCGCCGTCGCGCTCCTTGTCGCCGCCGGCGCAGCCTTGGCGCAGGCACCCGACGCGCGCACGCGCGATCAAGTCCGGGCGCTGATCACGCGTGCGAGCCTGGCGTCGCTGCGGCATCCTGATTTCGCGACCTACCGTCAGCCGCTCGAGGCCTTTTACGGCCCCAGCGGCAAAGCGCCGCAATGGCTGACGGCGAACGCGCCCTGGCGAGCGGGTGTCGCGGAACTCTCGGCCGCATCGGATCACGGTCTGGAGCCGAGCGATTACGACGTCGACTGGCTCAACCGCGAATTCTCGGCGATCGCCGCGGGCGATCTCACCCCCGAACGCGTCGCGCACGCCGACGTCGCCCTCACGGTGTCCCTCTTCCGGCTGCTCTCCGATCTGCATCGTGGCCGCGTCGGACCGGCCGGTGCAGGCTTCAAGCTCAGCGCCGGGGAGAAGCCTCTCGACGTCGCCGCGCTGGTGCGCGCCAGCTTAGCCAGCGGTAACGTTCACGATGCGGTCGCCGCGGCCGAGCCGACCTTCACGCTCCACCGGCGGCTCGAGGAGGCGCTGCTGCGCTACCGCGCACTCGCGGCCACGCCTTTGCCGCCGCTGCCGGAATTGCCAAAGGGCACGCGCAAAGTCGAGCCCGGCGGCATTTATGCGGGTGTCGCGGCGATCGCCGAACGGCTGCGCCGCGTCGGCGATCTGCCCGCGGACGCCGTGATCCCCGGCGATAACCGTTACAGCGGTGCGCTGGTGAAGGCCGTGAGCGTCTTCCAGGACCGGCACGGCCTCAAGCCCGACGGTGTTCTCGGCCGCGACACGCTCGCCGCGCTCGCGACACCGCTCGAGGCGCGCGTGCGCCAGCTCGAGCTGTCGCTGGAACGGCTGCGCTGGCTGCCCGAATTCCCTGCGGCCCCGTTGATCGCGGTGAACATTCCATCGTTCCGGCTGTGGGCGTTCTCCGACGCGCGCGACGACCGCGCCGCGCAGCTCTCGATGCCGGTGATCGTCGGCCGCGCAGTGAACGCACGGAAGACGCCGGTGTTCATCGGCGAAATGCGTTATCTCGAGTTCAGTCCCTACTGGAACATTCCTCCGACGATCCAGAAAAGCGAGATCGTCCCGCGCCTCGCGCGCGACCCTGCGTACTGGGAGAACGAGCAGCTCGAAGCGGTCGCGACCGGAGGGCCAGGTGCCGCCATCACGACGCTCGATGCCGAGACGCTCGCCGGCCTGCGGAAGGGCGCGCTGCGCGTCCGCCAGCGCCCCGGTGCCAAAAACGCGCTGGGCGGCGTGAAATTCGTTCTGCCCAACACGATGGACATCTACCTGCACGGGACTCCGGCGCAGCGACTGTTCGGCGAAACCCGCCGCGATTTGAGCCACGGCTGCATTCGTGTCGCCGATCCGCCTGCGCTGGCAGCGTTCGTGCTGGGCGATCAGCCGGAATGGACGGGGGAGCGGATCGCCGCGGCGATGGACGCAGGCAAGACCAGCACGGTGCGGCTCAAGCGTCCGATCCCGGTGGTGATCTTCTACACGACCGCGATCGTCGACTCGACCGGACGCGTGCTGTTCCAGTCCGACATATACGACGACGACCGCAAGCTCGAGAGCGCGCTGCGCGCGCGGTAGCCGGGACGAAGCTCAGGGGGCCGTACATGTGAAGCTCGTCGCATCGGTCGGATCACCACTGCCCTTGTAGCGTGCGGCATTGGGATAAGCGCAGACCGGGCGTCGCCAGAGCGTTTGGACAGTGCCGCGTCGCGCAGATCGGTGAGCTCGACATCGGCGAGGCGGATGTCGATCGCCTGCCCCTGCAGGTGCAGGCTCCCCGTCGCGACCCCGTGTCCGGCCCGCCGCAGCATTTCGTTGGTCGCCGGCGAGCGGTAGCCCGAGATGACCTGGAACGGCGCGCGAGTCGCCGTCGCCGCGGCAAGCGCGTTGAGCTGGTCGAGGAGTCCCGGATCGATGGCGTGCGTCGCGCCGTTGCGGAAGTCGCGCAGGAAATGCCGGACGCTATCGAGCGCGGCGGAAACGTAGCGGTCACCCACCGCGTAGACGAGCGAAAGCGTCTCGCCCGTGTGCGTATGCTCGAACGAGAGCGAACGCGCCGCCGTGGACGCCACGCTCTTTTTCGACAGGATGAGCATCGGGGCGGCGACGAGCGCGGCACCGAAGTGCAGAAAACGGCGGCGTGCGCGCAGGGCTTGCGAGGTCATCGAAACTCGATCCGGGTTTGGAAAGACGGCCGTGATTGTAGGCGGTCGCGACCGGAGACACAACGCTTCCCGCCCGGCGGCGAGCGGCGGTAGACAGACGCACCGAACGACGACGGCGCTCAACCGGGGCTACGTTCGGCCGACGGTCTTCGTGTAAAGATCGCCGAGCGCGCCCTTCGGGTCGTAGCGTTTCTTGAGCGCGCGATACGCGTCGCGGTCGTAGACGGACCAGAACTCGTCCTCGGTGAAATACGACTCGGAGTACAGCGACTTGATCCCGCCGAGCGCGTCGACCTTGCGCTCGACCTTGCGGTTGAAATGCCCCGGCGGATGCGGCGTGCGGTCGCGCACGACGTCCCAGAACCCGAAGTTGATGTACAGCGCGTCGGGTTTGAGCGGGTAAAGCGGAAAGCGCTCGCTCGCCGGCGGCGCGCGGATCGGGCAGATCCATACCGGCAGGATGCCGATCTCGGCGTGGAAGAACTCGAGAAACTCGGCGGCGCGCTCGAGCGGAATGTCGACGTCCTGGATCACCGACTCGGGATGCACACCGGTGAGTCGGTTCAACGCGCGCGTGACGCCGTGCCGGCTGTTCCAGCGCATGATCTTCTGGTAGGTGATCGAGTTCAGCCGCTCGCGCCCGTACAGCCGCCGCAGCAACGGGTGCTGTGCGCCGACGTTCTTCGAGCACCAGAACCAGTCGGTGTCCCACCGCCACAGGTAATCGTGCACGCTCATGAAATCGCTGGCGCGATCGCGGATCGAGCGGTAATAGATCTGCTCGAAGGTGTAGTCGCTCAGGTACGGGGCTGTCTCGACGAAGGTCCCGCGCACGACGTAGAGCTCGCCCGCCGCGAACACCACGCCGTCGAGAAACGCGGTGTCGCGCGTGGCGGCGATCGTCGCGATGTCGGCGAAGCACGCCGACGGATCGGTATAGCGCTGATGCTCGATATGGACATACGGTTTGACCGGCATCGTCCGTTGCGTGACCTTGAGCGCGTAGCCCAGCGTCCCGTACGAATTGGCGAAGCCGTAGAAGAGGTCGCGATGCGGGTTGTCGCGCGTGCAGGTGAGGATCCGCCCGTCGCCGGTGAGCACTTCGAACGAGGCGACGGTGTCGTGGACGAGGCCGTGCCTGAACGACGTCGCTTCGATGCCCACACCGGCAAGCGCACCGCCGAGCGTGATCGACTTCAATTGCGGCACGACCTGCGGCATGAGGTCCTGTGCGAGCGTCGCGTCGGTAAGATCCGCGAAGGTCGTCATGCCCTCCGCCGCGACCGTGCCGCCGACGGGATCCACCTCGAGGACGTGATTGAAATGCTTGAGGTTGATGCGCGGCGCGGGCCGTGCGGCCCGGTCGCGGAAGAGATTCGAGGTCGGCTTGGCCAGGCCGACGCGCGTCACGCCGTCGGCGCGCGCGGCGAGCTCGGTTTGAAGAGCGGCGATCTTTTCGGCGTAGGTAGCCAAGGGTGCGTGGCGTTGTCAAAAGTCCGTTCGTGGTGAGCCCTTGGACACGCTCAGGACAGGCCCTGTCG
>WNGK01020764.1_pt1 | contig 11156 bp, 10 predicted proteins | sample 5400601 | NCBI WGS metagenome assembly WNGK01 (sample SAMN13153376, study PRJNA577476) | soil metagenome | isolation source: 60 cm soil or saprolite under Garry oak tree replicate 1 | place: USA:California | collected 2016-06-15
AAAATGGCGGTACGCAAGTAATTCATCGTTGTCTCCGCGGCCGGGATCTTGGCGTGAACATGCGTGGCCAAGCGCCGGCACTCGCGGGAAAATGTTGGGTGAGCGTCGACCTGCTGCAAGGCTGCCACGGCAGCTGCGACACCGCGTGCTGAGGCCTTGACGGTCGCGGCGGCAAGGTTTTCATGATCCGCATGGCGAGGATCGACAGCAACCCGGGTCCGGCAGGACCGGCGCAGGCGACCCCAGCGGCGGGAGCGGCGCCGAAGAAGCCCCTGTCGCCCGCGGCCGAGCGCACGCTCGCGGAAGCGGCCGCCCGCCGCGCCGAGCGCGACCGCACCGCCGCCGAGCGGCCAAAGGAAATTGCCGGCCGTGGGGGTCCCGACCCCGTGCGTTACGGGGATTGGGAGGTCAAAGGCATGGCGTCGGACTTCTAAATTGCTGATTGCCTTTCCTAGGACGAATCGCCTATTAATAGGATCATGCTCCTAGCCAGCCGGACGTCTCCCAGACCCTCCCGCAGCGTCGCGCTTGTGGCGGGGGCATTGGCTCTCGGGCTCGTGGTGGGGGCGCAGTTCGGTCCGGAGGTGACCGGCCGGCGGGTGATGGCGAATCCCGCTCCGGCCGAGGCGCTGGTTGCCGAACAACTGCAGATGCGGCCCGGCAGTCATGAGGCCGAGGTACTGCGCGTGCTCGATGGCGACACGTTCGAGGCGAGGGTGCACGTGTGGCCGGGCATCGACATCACCACCAAGGTGCGGCTGCGCGGCATCGACGCCCCGGAGCTCAGGGCCCGCTGTGCGGAGGAGCAGGCGAAGGCCGAAGCCGCGCGCGAGGCGCTCCGGACCATGCTTGCGGACGGCGGGGTCGTGGTCGGGCGGCTCGCCCTCGACAAATATGGCGGCCGGATGCTGGCAGCGGCCGCCACCCGCACCATCCCTGACGTCTCGGCGGCAATGCTCGCCCAGGGTCTGGCGCGCGCCTATGCGGGTGGCCGGCGCGAGTCCTGGTGCTGAAGGCAGACGACGGACGACAGACGACGGAGGACGGAACGGTAAATCTTGTCCGTCCTCCGTCGTCTGTCCTCCGTCGTCCTGCTCAGTGCGTCACGACCACCGGCGCGCCCAAGCTGACGCGGCCGAACAGGTCGGTGATGTCCGCATTGTACATGCGGATGCAGCCGTAGGAGACGAAGCCGCCGACCGAGCCCGGCATGTTGGTGCCGTGGATGGCGTACTGGCCGCCTGAGAGCGTCATCGCAGCCACGCCCATGGGATTGCGCGGCGAGCCTCCCGGGATCACGTCCGGGAGACTTGGCTTATCGTGCTTGACCTCGGGTGGCGGCGACCAGGCCGGATGGAGGTATTTGCCGTCGATGCGCGAGACGCCCGCCCATTGCTTGCCCGCCTTGCCGACGCCGACCGGATAGCGGATGGCATGCCCGGCATCGACCACGTAATAGAGCCGCCGCTCGTTCGTCTTCACGACGATGGTGCCGGGAGAATAACCGTTGAAGGCGACGATATTGCCGCTTGCTTGCGCCGGCTGCGACGCCGCAGCGATTGCAAAAACGACGGCGGCCGACGCGGCCGCCAGCCATCGAGACATGTCCGACATGTGTGACCCACTAGCGCGTGATTTCCCCAAGACGAGCCCCGGCCACCTCGCGAGAGGCTGCCCCGGCCAGGGTCGCATGGTTAAGGAGTGTAATCGAAACCCGCCGCCATCTCAGCCGAATGCTCGCAATAGCGTTACTTTTTCACAAAAATCCGTGGGCTGTGCCACCGACGCCACAGAATCCCGCCCGAAGGGGCGCATTCCTGCGGCACCATCGCAATGACGAAGGTGGACCCGGACAAGGCCGCGCGCTCGCCGGCCCGGCGCTCGCCTCGAAGACTGCGATCAATACCGCAGAACCGGCTGAGCCCGCCGCCTTATACCAACGGCGGTGGACATGCTTCCATGATTGTCATCGTCCGCGAAGGCGGACGATCCAGTAACCATCGGGATCTGCGGTTACTGGATGCTCCGCCTTCGGAGCATGACGAGGCAGAGATAATTGCCGTCGCTATTACAGGAGATGGAAAACGCTCGAAGGCGGCAACGTGGTCACGTTCAGCAACGTGATCGTATCGGTCGCGTCGAGGGTGATGACCTCGCTGCCGTTGACGACATGGGAGACGGCCTGTATGGCGGCATAGCTGCCAAACTGGATGTGATTGAGATCGATCACGTCCGTGCTGCTCTGAAAATTGCCGATCACGGCGTTGCCGAATTTGATGCTTGGGCCGATCCCGCCGAACTCGAACGTATCCTGGCCGCTGCCGCCCATGAAAGCATAGGAGACGGGATCGCCGGCCTTGGCGGTGTTGCTGCCGAAGAAGGTGTTGCCGCCGTTGCTCGCGCCTTTGAAGATCGCGAGGCCGAAAAACTGATCGACCCCGACCGCGGAGCCGCCGAAGTTGTTGTAGGCGAGGCCATTCCCGATGTCGAATGTCGCCGACGTCGTCGCAGCGGAGTAGTCGAGCGTGTCGATCCCGCCGTCGCCGAAGAAGGCGTGATTGCCAGGCCCGCCGGCGAACGTGTCGTTGTCGGTGCCGCCCTTGAAGACCGTGATGCCGGCGAACTGATCCCGGCCCCCTAAAATGTAGGACGGAACAGGCTGGGGAGTGACTTGAATGAGCTTATCGTCCAGACCATGAGCGACATCGAACGCCACCGGCGCCGTGTTGGCGGAGAAGTCGAGCGTGTCGATCCCGCCGCCGCCAATGAAGGTATGAGACCCGATACTGCCGACGAACGTGTCATTGCTGCTGCCGCCCTTGAAGACCGTGATGCCGGAGAACTGATCGACGCCGACCGTGGCGCCGCCGAAATTGTTGTAGGCCAAGCCGGTCGAGGGAGCGAAGAATACCGGCGTCGTGGCCGCGGAATAGTCGAGCGTGTCCACTCCGCCGCCGCCGACAAGGAAGTGATTGCCGGGCCCGCCGATGAAGACATCGTTGCTGCTGCCGCCCTTGAAGACCGCGATGCCGAAGAACTGATCGACGCCGACCGCGGCGCCGCCGAGATTGTTGTAGGCCAAGCCGGTCGAAAGAGCGAAGAACGCTCCCGTCGTGGCGGCGGAATAGTCGAGCGTGTCCAATCCGCCGCCGCCGATGAAGATGTGATTGCCGGGGCCGCCGATGAAGACGTCGCTGCTGCTGCCGCCCTTGAAGACCGTGATGCCGGAGAACTGATCGACGCCGACCGCGGCGCCGCCGAAGTTGTTGTAGGCCAAGCTGGTCGAAAGAGCGAAGTATACCGGCGTCGTGGCGGCGGAATAGTCGAGCGTGTCCAGTCCGCCGCCGCCGACAAGGAAGTGATTGCCGGGTCCGCCGATGAAGGTGTCGTTGCTGCTGCCGCCCTTGAAAATCTCAATATTGGCAAACTGATCGACATTGACGGAGGCGCCGCCCAGATTGTTGTAGGCACGCGCGGTTGAAAAGGCGAAGAACACCGGTGTCGTTGCCGCGGAATAATCAAGCGTGTCGAAACCGGCTGCGCCGTCGAAACTGTGATTGCCGGGGCCGCCTCTGAAAGTATCGTTCTTGGGAGACCCGACGAACTGGTAAATACCGGAGAACTGATCGAAGCCGCCGAACCCGTTCGCGGCAATGCCGTTCGCCACGTCAATGACAACAGGACCCGGCGCGGAGCTGTACTCGACGCTGGCGGTGCCGGTTCCGCCGACATAGGCGTTGTTCCCCGACCCGGCAATGAACCGGTCGAAACCCGAACCGGCATGGAACAGGTTTCCGATGCCGCCGGTGAAGGGGCCAGCAAAGGTAATGTGATTGCCGCTGCCATACGAAATGACCGCGCGCGCCGCCGTTCCGGCTGCCACCACAAGAACAGTTCCCTGCCCGGGATTCGGCACCGTGAAGGTCGTCACTCCCGCGGGAATGACGAGGGTGCCGACCGGAAGCGGCGGAAAGCCGGCCGGCTGGTCTTCATCCACGATCGTGATGTCGGCCGTGTTCAACCCGAGCGTCGCGTTGACGGGATTGACCAGGCGGACCTCGAAATCAAGATTGGGCTCGATGATGAGATCATCGTTGATGGGGATGGTTACCGCTGCGGTCGTGTCTCCGGGATTGAATGTGACCAATGCAGGAGTAGCGGCTCCATAATTCGTCGGCGAGCTGGCAGTGCCTGGCGAGAGCTGGATCTGGACGGTCGAGGTTCCGCTGGTATCGAAGCTGCGACTGAGCGTGACGGTCGCCGGCCCGTGCTTTTCGCCAATGTGCCCGGTAAAGCTGTCGATCTGGACCAGCGGCGGCAGCGCCATCAGCGTCACCGGGATGTCGACTTGCCCGTTAAGCTGCGCATCGACGAAACTGACCGTCCCGTTGATCTGGTTCTGTTGCGCATTGAATACGCCCGTCAAAAAGGCCGACACCGGGCCATTATTGAAGACCAGGAGATTGTTAACGCCTCCGGCGATCGCAGCGGCAGCTACCGGTTCGACAACGGTTCTGGAAGCCAAATCGAGATTCGGTATTTCGTCCCGGGCTTCGTTATTGAAATCGGGGTCGGCGGAGAAGTCGGCCGAAAACGCCGCGCTCGTCGTGGCCGTGCCGTTGTAGTTTCCGTTTGCCAGCGTCAGCTGGAGCGAGATTCGGCCGCTGACCATTGCGGCGTAAAAATCGTCCCCATCGTTGGTGACGAGCTGGCCGGCCCCGTTCAGAAACGCTGAAAAGTTACTCATCTGGCCCTTCCCTTTTTACCATACCCCTACATCGACGCTGCCCGAATGAGCAGACTTTCGCGCACAGATCAAGATGACGTTTCTTCGGCAGCGCCAGCAAGGCAGGCCGAATGCGACGCAAGGCCGCAAGCAAAGCGCATCCACAACGGGTTCCCGGTCGACAGCTGTTTCTCGCCGAGCTCGCCACCATCCCGTCCGGGAACGCGTAGCAAGGAAGGCCACCTGCGCGAATTCCCGCCAGCAACGCGGCGCGAATGGCAGCCTTTCGCTCCGAATGCCCCGCCCCCTCCGAGACATCGCATGGACATCGCCCTTGAACAGGTCGTAGCGTCCCGGCTTGCCCTCGGCCCAGGGCAGGAATTCGTCGATAGTCATTCGCGACTTTGTCAGCGCCAATAGAGTTCCTGCCCCGCGGTCTCAAGGTGATGAGCTATCGTCGTCGATTTCGCGAGTTGATTCGATCGTAGCCTGTTCTTTCGCTCGCTTGAGTGCCGCACCAAGAATGTCTCCAAGCGACGGGTCCGATTTAGTTTCGGAATCGATCTCTTGTTCGAGTTTGAAAAACGATCCTTTCAATTTCTGGAGACTTCCTCCGGACCGTTTACCCAAGAGCTCGTTGAGATCAAGCACTTTGCGAGATATTCTACGCAATAATGGAATCATTTCGGAAAGTTCTTCGGATTGAACAAGCGTGTTGGTTTTAGTCACGGCATTGTTAAGAGATACAAGCGTTGGAAAAGCTGCACGCTCCTGTGATCTCTCAGATCGAGAAAGTTGCCGCATTATTTCTCTAGTGTTTCCCAATATTTCTTCAATAACTTCTTCAGGGGATTTGGCGGCAGATATTTTCTGTGGTACTTTTAAGTTTATTGAATCGATCGCCTTTTCGAGATCCGGCCACCACCGGTCAAAGGCGCGCTCCAATAGGTCATCTCGTATTTGTCCTTCCTCAAAGGAGTTGTTTATCGCTTTCACTATTTCTTTCACATCGGATTGGACAAAATCCGTCAGCTGAAAAAGTGAAAGTGGCCCAGAAACGTCCATCTTTGACAAATTAAAAAGGATCGGCGCGACCCGATTTCTTCCAATACCTTTGGAGATGGCGCCCGACTCGAAATTTATCCATGGGCTGACCAGCGCTTCGGGTGTGAGGCAAACAACGCAGAAGCGAGTGTCCTGTAACTGAGTCTCGATCTCAGTGGTCCACCTCGCACCTTTTTCGATATCACTGGGTGAGAAAAAGGGCTCTATTTGCTGATGCACATTCGGAAGCCATTGGCGAAACGCTTCTCCAATGCACCGGCTTTTTTCCCCCGACCAGCTAATAAAAACCTTCATGGCCTAGCGCTCCCGATTGTGTGCAATAACAGCGGGCCTCAAGTTGCGCTAACAGCCTACGCGCGCTTCCGGTTCTGCCGATTATTCACCAGATCATCCACCACGGCCGGGTCGGCGAGCGTCGATGTGTCGCCGAGGTTGCCGTACTCGTCCTCGGCGATCTTGCGCAGGATGCGGCGCATGATCTTGCCGGAGCGGGTCTTGGGCAGGCTGGGCGCGAATTGGATCAGGTCGGGGGAGGCGATCGGACCGATCTCCTTGCGCACCCAGGCGACCAGCTCCTTGCGCAGCTCTTCCGACGGCTGCTCGCCGGCCATCAGGGTCACATAGGCATAGATGCCCTGGCCCTTGATGTCGTGCGGATAGCCGACCACGGCCGCCTCCGAGCATTTCGGGTGCGCGACCAGCGCGCTCTCGACTTCGGCGGTGCCGAGCCGGTGGCCGGCGACATTGATCACGTCAGGCATCGGCGATGCAGAGGTTGCCGGTCGCCGGGCCATCGAGCACCTTGCCCTCGGCATCGACGATGACCGGGATCACGCCGAAGAAGGGTTGGGTCGCCGAGCCTGGCTTGAGCTTGGTCGCGCCCGGGAGCGGCGTGATCAGGATGCCGCCGGTCTCGGTCTGCCACCAGGTGTCGACGATCGGGCAGCGGCCGTCGCCGACCACGTGATAGTACCACTCCCAGGCCTCGGGATTGATCGGCTCCCCGACCGTGCCGAGAATGCGCAGCGATGCGCGCGAGGTTTTCTTCACCGGAGCGTCGCCGGCCTGCATCAGCGCGCGGATCGCGGTCGGCGCGGTGTAGAAGATGTTGACCTTGTGCTTGTCGATGACTTCCCAGAAGCGCGACATCGACGGGTAGTTCGGCACCCCTTCGAACATCAGCGTGGTGGCGCCGTTGGCGAGCGGGCCATAGACGATGTAGCTGTGGCCGGTCACCCAGCCGACGTCGGCCGTGCACCAGAAGATGTCGCCGTCGTGGTAGTCGAAAACGTATTGATGGGTCATCGCCACATAGACGTGGTAGCCGCCGGTCGTGTGCAGCACGCCCTTCGGCTTGCCGGTCGAGCCCGACGTGTAGAGGATGAACAGCGGATCCTCCGCGTTCATGTGCGCGCACGGGCACTCGGCGGTCACCACCTTGGCGGCCTCGTGGTACCAGACGTCGCGCACGGGATCCATGTCGACCGGCGCGCCAGTGCGGCGCACGACGATCACATGGTCGACGCCGCCGACCTTGGCGATGGCGGCGTCGGTATTCGCTTTGAGCGGCACCTTGCGGCCGCCGCGCAGGCCCTCGTCTGCGGTGATGACGACCTTCGACTGGCAGTCCTCGATGCGGCCGGCGAGCGAGTCGGGCGAGAAGCCGCCGAACACGACCGAATGGATCGCGCCGATGCGCGCGCAGGCGAGCATGGCATAGGCGGCCTCGGGGATCATCGGCAGGTAGATGGTGACCCGGTCGCCCTTCTCGACATTGCGGTTGCGCAGAATGTTGGCGAAGCGGCAGACCTCGTCGTGGAGTTGCCGATAGGTGATCTTCTTGTCGTTCTTGGGGTCGTCGCCTTCCCAGATGATCGCGACCTGGTCGCCGCGCTGGTGGAGGTGCCGGTCGATGCAGTTGTAGGCGACGTTGGTGACGCCATCCTCGTACCATTTGATCGAGACCTTGCCGGGGCCGAAGGACGTGTTCTTGATCTTGGTCGGCGGCTTGAACCAGTGGAGACGCTTGGCCTGCTCGGCCCAGAAGCCATTCGGGTCGCTGATGGAGCGCTTGTACATTTCGTGATAGTCGGCCTCCTTGATGTAGGCGCGCTTCTTCACCTCGGCCGGGACGTCATAAATCTTCTCGGACATCTGTCTTGTTCTCCCACGCGGCGCAGGGGCTGCAATTCCATGCCCAATTTCTCGTCCTGAGAGCCATTATGCGACGGCCCTCCGACGACCGACAAGACCAGGGATATCACACTTTGGTCGCGTGCCGCCTCGCACCGCGACCCAATGGTCTGACCGCCCGGATGGCTGGAGATGCGCGATCCCCGACCGTGTATAATCGCCCAACGATCGAAGGAGGCCGAGCTCCGAAACGCTGAACGGGAGCAGCCGGATTTGGAACTCCAACTGCGACAAATCAACTGTCGAAATGCAATGGCCGGAGGACTCACGAGCATGTCTGCCCTGGCGCGCTTCGTCCTCGCGGCCGCCGTCGCCATGTCTGCGACCGCCGCGCTGGCGCAGTCCTATCCCAGCCGGCCGATCCGGATGATTCTCGCCTTCCCGCCCGGCGGGGCGACCGACGTCATCGCGCGCACGGTCGGGCGGGTTCGAACGGCAATGTCGCTGCCGAGCTGGTCGCCAAATCGCGGCCCGACGGCCACACGCTGCTGCTCGGGTCCGACAGCCTGGTCGGCATCAATCCGCACCTCTACGCCAAGATGCCGATCGATCCGCTCAAGGACCTCATCCCGGTGGCGACCTTGGTGGCAAACCAGCTCGTGCTGGCGGTCAATCCGTCACTGGTGCCGGTCAAGGATCTTCCGGAATTCGTCGCCTTCGTTCGCCACGCGAGCGCGCCAATGTTCTATGGCTCGATCGGCAATGGCAGCCAGCATCACCTCGCGATGGAGATGCTGAAACGCCGGGCCGGCATCAACCTGACGCACGTGCCCTACAAGGGCGGAGGCCCGGCGGGCATTGCCGTCATGTCGGGCGAAGTCGCGGCCATGTTCGGCGGCGGCTCGGTCGTGCCGCTGGTCAGGTCGGGGCAGTTGCGGGCGCTCGCGGTGAGCAGCCGCCGGCGTTCGGCGGCGCTTCCCGACTTGCCGACCATCGCCGAGTTCTATCCGGGCTTCGAGGTCACGATCTGGCAGGGCCTGATGGCGCCTACCGGCACGCCGCCGGCGATCGTGGAGACGCTGCGCCGGGAGGTGAATACGATTCTCGCGCAGCCCGAGGTCGCGGAGCGGCTGATCAACAGCGGATCAGGCGAACCCTCGATCACCACGCTCGACGAGTTCGCCGCCATGATCCGCAGGGATCACGAGAACTACGGCAAGGTGATCAGCGAGATCGGGGTGAAGGTGGATAACTGATACCAGCGCCCCGGTCGTTCGACCCTTGTTTCGATCGGGCCACCTACCGGCTTGGCTTGAACTCCTGGTTCGGCCAGGCCGACGCATCGGGCGGCTTGATGACCACGAAGGAATGCTCGGCGGTGGCGTGGCAGTTGTTGCAGCCTTGCGTCAGCTTGTCATAGGACTCGGCGAATTGCCGAGGCTCCCCGGCCTTGATCGCAAAATCGAGGACCGCGAACGACTGGTTCAAGGCCGCTTCGAACAGGTCCGGTACCGGCAAGCCCTTCCAGCGCGGGACCGCTCTCGAGACGACCGCAAAACCCAGCTTGAGCTCCTTGAAATAGTAGCCGGCGAGCGCCCAGTTTTCCGCCTTTCCCGCAAGCCCCAGCTTGGCGTGGCGCGGCTGGATGATCATGTTCATCATCGCGCTCATCTGCGGATTGAAGGGCGCCGGCTCGGCGTCGGCCGCGCGCGGCTCCTCCGGCGGCTGCTGCTGCTGTTGCTGCGCGCGGCTCGGAGCCTGCAGCGCAGGGATCGCAATGAATGCCGCGAGCGCGGCCGATGCCATCAGCGGGAACACGAACTTTCGCATGGTTTCTCCCTTCATTTGCCTGTCGCCCCGGTGGGTCAGGCGGCGATTATACTCCGATCGCGCCGATGATCACCCCCATCAGCACCAGCACGACCAGCCAATGGCCGCCGTCGATCAACATCAGCCGCCAGTCGCGGTGAGCGAAACTGTTGTTGACCAGCATGGTCGGGATCACGAACCCGAGCCACAAGAACAGAGCGGAGATGGCGCCATTCCTGACCGTCACCTGACCGGGTCCGAGATGGCCCAGGATCCCGGCGAGCGCCCAGGCCATGGCCAGCTCGGCGACGAACGCGTAGATGAACGGCAGAAAGGCGCCCGGCTGCCCCCTCATCTCCTGCATTTTCTCCGGCGTGGTGCCGATCGCAGCCATCCAGGTCTTCCCGAAGACCATGTACCACCCGGCGCCCGCCAGCCACGCCGCCACGGCGGCGACCACGATCGCGAGATAGCTCACTCCGGCAAAGGTCATGGCGCTTCTCCCCGAACTTCGGCAGAAGCCTACCCTGCCGCGCAGGGCGAGGCGAGGGGGTGCGGCAGCAGGCGCAGCCGGCCAGCGGATCGGCCACCTTGCGACTACCGCTTCGCGTGTCCCATCCCTCCCATTCCACAAACGAGCTCCCATTCCTTCTCTGTCACCGGCTGCACCGAGAGACGGGAGTATTTGACCAGCGCCATATCCTTGAGCCGCGGCTCGCTCTTGACCTCCGCGAGCGTCACCGGCGTGCGCAGCGGCCGAAGCGCCTGGACGTCGACGGCGAGGAAGACGCCGCGCTCGTCGGTCGGATCCCGATAGGCTTCGCGTATCACCTCGACCATGCCGACGATCTGCCGCTCCTCGCCGGTGTGGTAGAAGAAGGCGCGGTCGCCCTTCTTCATCGCCTTGAGATGGCGGCGCGCGGTGAAATTGCGCACGCCGGTCCATGGTTCGCCCGCAGCGCCTTTCTTCACCTGGTCGTTCCAGGAGAAGGTGTCGGGCTCGGTCTTGAGGAGCCAATAGGCCATAGGTCATCCCTCCGCGCGGAACGGCCGCGTCAACAGGTTCTCGATTGCCTCCTCGACGCTCACGCGCCGGTCGAGGATCGCGGCGACTTCGGTCGCGATCGGCATTTCCACGCCTTTGTCGTTTCCCATCTCGACCAGCGCCGGGGCGGTGAAAACGCCCTCCGCAAGCTTGCCGCAAGCGCGCGCCTCGTCCGGCGTCCGGCCTTGGCCGAGCGCGACGCCGAGCGAGAAGTTGCGCGACTGCGCGCTCGAACAGGTGAGGATAAGGTCGCCCAGCCCGGACAGCCCGGTCAAGGTCTCCGGCCGCGCGCCAAAAGCCTTGCCGAAGCGGAAGAGTTCCGCGAATCCGCGCGTGGTGAGGGCGGCGGCGGCGCTGGCGCCAAGCCCGCGGCCAGCG
>WNGK01007830.1_pt1 | contig 11154 bp, 9 predicted proteins | sample 5400601 | NCBI WGS metagenome assembly WNGK01 (sample SAMN13153376, study PRJNA577476) | soil metagenome | isolation source: 60 cm soil or saprolite under Garry oak tree replicate 1 | place: USA:California | collected 2016-06-15
TTGTGCGTCCCCCCGATCAGGTGAGCACTCACCCGGAAAGTGCCATGACGCGTGCACTCTACGACTGTCCAGCGGTTCCTTTGACACCAGCCGGACCTGAAGTACGCCTGGTGATCGCCACTCATGCTGTCACCGCTTCTCCTCCTCCCATCGGCGTCGAGCGCGACGGGACTGTCTACGAGCTATTTATCAGCACGCTTCCCAGTCCTTCATTTACTGTCTCTGATGTGCTTGACCTCTACCTGCATCGTGGCTCGTTTGAGACGGTACTGGCCGATGAAGACAACGAGCAGGAATCCGACCGATGGTACTCTCATGCTCCATGTGGTCAGGAGTTAGCCCAGATCCTTGCCCAATGGGTATGGAATCTCCGCATGGAGTTGGGGCAGACGCTCTCCCCATCTGAACTACGCACAACCGTATTTGCTCCTGCCCGTGCCGCTGAGCCGGTTCACGCATGCCAGCCGATGGAGTCGGTGGAAGGCGAAGCTCTCGGCAAGCCAACCCCGGCGACAACGTATGGACCTTCTCAATGGGCCCGTCCCTCCTTTACTCATGGCTTTCCCGGCTCCGCGTTTACTCCGCAATCGGATGGGACGCTGCGCTGCCCTGCCAACCATCCACTGTATCCACAGGAACGGCGTCCCGAGCGTGATGGTTCCCTGCGGGTCCTGTATGCCGCACGCATTGGCCATTGCCGCTCATGTCCCTTGCGAGCACAGTGTCAAGAGAGTAGCACCACACTCAAACCGCGCCGGGTGAGTGCAGTGCTGTGGCCGCTCGATCCCTCTTCCCTTTCTGTCTTCCTTCCGTCTGAAGCGGTGTTCCACCCACCGCCTCTTGCGCCTGTGCTATGGAAAGACTGGCCACGCTGTGGCATCCGGCGCACTTGGCTCAAAGTTGTCCGAAGTCAAACAGTCCTGCTGGAAAGCTCCATCTCTCCCAATCCACCGTCTGCCCCGGTGCAGATCTCGCCAACCTTGACCCGAGCGAAGCTTGCGCATTGGCGTCTCTGCCGGCAGGAGCGGCTCGCTCGCAATGCCCGTCCATCCGACGCTCCCAGGCTGGTCGTCACGCTGCACGGTCTGTCGGCCACCTTTGCTCGCTCTTTTGGCTTTGATCTGCTCGCCACCGCTTAACCGCTCGTCACTGACGTTGTTTCTTCCCTCGGCACCGTCTGACCGATTCGCCCTTCTGTATGAATGGCCCTCAATCGCTGGCGCTTTCCTCGACTTTTTAACCGGACAGCATCGACTTTCGGGCTATTTCTTTTCGCTCTGCTTGAGCTTATCTCGTTGCGCAACTCGTGGGCTTTATCCTGGAGGCGAGCCGAGAAGGCATTCGGCGTGAGTATCCAGAGTTCAACGAGGAAGAAGTCGCTCTGACCCTCGTGGCTCGCCAGTTCGGATATCTCTTCGCTGAGAAAATACGTGCCGCTCTCCACGAGCGTTGGTCCTCCTGGGTGTTTTGAAAGGCACCTGGTTAAGCCTATCTCCCACCGCCTTTTCTTCCTAGAGGAGAGAGAACTTCGGGATGTCGCGGCTTTGACTATGGCCAGAACAGCAGCACGCTATCGGAGATGGCGTGTGCCAGCATGCACAGGAAGATGTTGCGACGCCACAGGTAGAGCAGCACGAACACGAGGGATGGCAAGGCGAGACCAACCAACGTCAGAACGACCCCACTGCCAGAGAAATGAGAGACCACGAACAGGACAAAGGAAACTCCCCCAGCCACCCAGGGCCGACGCGTGGCCATGATCACGCGCTCGATCAGAAACCCGCGAAAGAAGAGTTCTTCCACCGGGGCATTCTGGACAATCAGGTGGATCTTCTCAGGCCAGGACAACGTGCTGATGATCTGTGCCGTCTGCGTGTGAGCCGAAAGCTGAGGAACATGGACTAGCAGGGATAGGCCAAGACTTACACCGACTGCCAGCAGCGTAATGCCTACTGACAAGAGCAAGTCCAGCCAACTTGGCTTACGGACACCAACCGAGAGGAGCGGCAAGCGCTCCACTCCCACCACAAAGGCGAGCAGCAGGGCAAGGGCCACCCACCTGAGCACGAGGGCCGCAGTGAACATGCTTTCAAAGGCACCGGCTGATGGCGCAAGCAGTCCGAGGGTGTGCAGAAGACGCGCAATGGGTGCCCCCAGAACCGGGAACAAGAGGGTTGGCTCAAACCACAGCAACATGCCCATGCCGATGGCGACCACCGCAGGGACGCGAGAACGCGGCAAGCTGTGTTCTTCTTGCAAAAAACGTCTGGTTTTCAAGGATACCTTCCTTTCTCATGATGGGTTCCTTCTGCATCCACCAGCTTGCTCATGAGTCAGCTATTGCTGGCACTTCTGTGTTGGTCGATGGATGTCGATCTTCCAGGTCAACCAGGGTGACGACGATGCGCGTCCAGATCCCCTCGTCGCCTGGCTTCTCGTGGGTCTGACGTAAAAGGTCGAGCAAGTGGTCTCGTAGCGAGATCAGCTCCGCCTCTGTCAAGCGAACGACCGTCCGTGTGAGTGAGATCTCTCGTCGCTCCCCTGCTTCCCTGGCGACGCCCGCGGCAGCAATATCGGCTCGCGTGGCCTCCAGCGCCGCGCTCAGGAACAGAGAGAGCTCCTCTGGGGTCGTTACATCACTCGGCGGTTCTATTTCCGTTGCTCGGTAGACCCGCTCGACCTTGCCACCTGGAAGACGACGATACTCAGCAATCTCGATCAGCCCAGCCTGTTCGAGTTGGGCCAGATGGTAGTAGAGGCGGTCTGCTGGCAGGCTGGCCCACTGGGCCAGTTCTTTGGCAGTTTGAGGTTGCCCCCAGAGACGCTCAAGTAAGCGAAGCCGCAACGGGTCCGCCAGCACGCGATGCGGAGAGCGCAGGCGAGGAGCATGATGCTTCGTCATCTCGCAGATGATCCTCCTATCAGTTTTTATTGGAGTATATTCCAACCAGTGAGAAAAAATCAAGTAGGCTGGACGAGGAGATCGATCCGATCCGCAAGCAGAGAGCGCTCTCGCCGCCTTTTGAGAGACGCTGATTTCTGTGACCAGAGAAGGCGGAACGAGGACCCGAACAGAGCGCAAGATTGCCAGGGAGATTTGCTGGTGCTATGAGTCAGTATGTGTAGGTGTACACTGTTAACTCAATTTAGCAATTTCCCACTCCAGACGGACCAGGTTACGCCGATGGATGAAGACGACTATTCAATAGCGCTTATCAACACGCTCGATAATTCGCAAGGAACCCAGGTGTTCGCACAGGTCTTTACTCTGTAACAGGCCTATTTTTCTTCTGGATGACCTCGTGATGCTCATGGCCTTTACGTATTCCCTGAATGAAGTAGTCGAACTGACCACTCTTTCCTTGCGCTTCCTGTACGATTACCTGGCTGGTTGTTAATTGTACGACATATAATTGAAGCCACTGACCACGCGGCGTCAGTTGAATACTCAAACCATCTTCGCTAGTAACAAGGCCGAAGTGGTCTGGCAGATCGATGACGGCCTTTCCCTCCTCCAACTTCCAGGTTCCACGCGTATAGGTGCCTGCTTCGTCTCCTTCCAGAGAGACAAACACAATCTGCCTGTCGGGATCAGAAGGATGTTCCTGTACAAAGTTTTTCTGCCCATGCACGGAAAAATTGCCCGGAACAGTGACGTTGCCATTCTGGTCCAGGGACATAAGGACTTTATCGCCTGGATTATTTCCAATTGAGATGCGTAGAGTTCCAATAGATCGTCCGCCAGCGGGGCCATTGTCGATATGAAACCATGCGAAGCCATCGGGTGGAAAGAATGTGATCGAGCCAGGGGATTGAAAATCAAGACCCGATGCTATGCGGCCCAGAGTATGGAATTGTACGCGGGGCCCAGTCAGTCCAACGCCAACGTTCCCGCCATTGTGTGCCATGAATACGTTACCTGTATTGCCATCGATTGCGAGGCGTTGTACCCAACCAGAGGGGGCATTCTTCGTGGTGCTCCACACCTGGAAGCGCGGTGTGCCACCATTGGAATCATCCATCTCTATTGTGACGGCTTCATGTGATGTATCAGGAAATACCCAGTTGTTATTCGCCTCGTTGTGGTAAGCATTGTAGGCTACGCTGCTCCAGCTCTCGCCTCCGCTTATATAGAGACTATTTTGACGGATACCACTATTTCCATTAACATGGAGAGGGTGATCTGGATGTAATGTTCCGATGCCAACATTTCCAGAAGGATCAACGCACAATGCTTCCGTTGAGTTCTCGGTACTGATGATAACAGGCGATACAGGTGAAGAATCACCAGGACGCAATACAGGGAAAGAATCATTTATGGGCTGACGAGATTCAGGCGTCTGTGTCATTTTCTCTCCTTATGAAGCTGATCTTATCATATCATGGGCTAAGAAAGACACCTTTAGTTCGTCTGACTTTCTGACAAGGGTCTTTAGCCAGACGCTTCTTGCAGGATCTTTAGTATTGACGTTGGTAGCACGAACTTTTTGAAGAGAGAATTTGACTCAGTTCTAATATTCCCTGGTGCTCTTCATGCCAAGCCATCTTCTGAGTTCTGACAGAACCCCTTTCATGTGATATACCTGGCCTCCATGCTCAAGGTTGATGTATTCTTGCCAAAACGACGCTCATTCGAGCAGGAAGAATACCGAAGGGCATAGCGTATTCGCTCGTTAGACTGAGGAGCTTCGTCTCTAGTAGCAAAACGTGGGATGAGCCTTATTTTAATCCCGCCTCCCGAGCACGTATGATGGCCTGTGCTCGATCAGCGACCTGGAGTTTGTTGAAGATGTTGGAGACATGGTTGCGAACGGTTTTTGGACTCAACACCAGACGCCCGGCAATTTCTGCATTGTTACAGCCCTGTGCAATGAGGGTCAGGACCTCCCGTTCTCGTTCCGTCAGCTCTGGAAAGGCTTGTGGAAGCGAGGCGTTGCCAAGCAGGGCAAAGTAATGGGTCAAGCGCCCGGCAATGGATGGGCTGAAGATGGCCTCTCCGTGATTGACGACGGTCAAGGCACGCACGATCTCGCTCTGATCCGCTCCTTTGAGCAGATAGCCACGCGCCCCCGCAAGCATCGCGGCAAACACCGAGTCATCGTCTTCAAACATCGTGAGGACAACAATGCCAATATGTGGGCTGGTGCGCAGAATAATGCGGGTGGCCTCGATGCCATTGAGTCCCGGCATGTGCAGGTCCATGAGAATCACATCGGGCTGGAGGGTCGCCGCTTGCGCAATGGCCTCATCACCCGTGGAGGCTTCTCCCACGACCTCAGTCTCGGGCATGGAACCCAGCAGTGTCCGCAGACCGTCACGAAAGACGGGATGGTCATCGGCGATAAGCACACGCATCGGTTCCATGAGTTACTCCTTTGCTAATGGGAGCTGCACGAGAATGTGTGTTCCCTCGGCGACGTGTGATTCGATCCGACAGGTCCCCCCCAACTCGGCGGCCCGTTCGCGCATCGAGGAGATGCCCACTCCCGCATCATACTGGATCGGGAGGCCCACGCCATCATCGCTCACTTCCACCGCCAGGACATCAGCAACCTGGAGACGAACACAGCACCTGTGTGCCTGAGCATGACGCACCACATTCGTCACTGCCTCAAGCACAATCCGATAGGTCGCCACCTCGACCGCTGCGGGAAGCGTGGGCAGAGGTGATGGAGCCTCGATCACCATCTGGACTCCACTCACCTGGCTATAGCGCACGATCTGCACACGCAGTGCCGAAACCAGCCCAAGTTCATCCAGTGCAGGAGGGCGCAGATCATAGACCAGACGACGAATGTCCGCAATCGTCGTCTGCGTTTGTGCCTTCAACTCGCAGAGTAATGGATCGAGAGCAGGCGAGTTCTGGATGAGCAGGTTTCGAGCCGCATCAAGTTTGAGTGTCATACTCGCGAGCGTCGGACCAAGGCCATCGTGCAGATCACGGCGCAAACGGCGGCGTTCCTCTTCACGGGTGGTGACCAGGTGCTCGCGTGAGCGTTGTAGGTCGGCAGTCAGACGCATGGCATGAGCGGCGACGCCAATGTGCGAGGCAATAGCAGAGAGCAACCTGCGGTCGGCAGCGGTGAAGGTCTCATTGGACCCCCGTGGAGCCAATTGCAACTGACCAATGGTCTCGCCGTGATAGACAAGCGGCAAGGTAAACAGCTCGTGTTGAGCAAGTCCATAGGAGGCGGCGATAGCAAACGTCTCCCCTTGCTTCAAGGTAATGGCCGCATAAGGTAACTTGAGGGCTTGAGCAACGGTCTGGACGACCGTGGGCAGCACCGCTTCGGGAATGAGCGTTGCCTCAAGACGAGAACCAAGACGCGAAAGCACGGCATAGGGGTCGTCGCGTTCTCCATAGATCAGGCGGTTGACGATTCGCTGAAGGCGAGCGTGCAGCGGTTGAAACAGCACAGCGACCAGGCCAGTCGCCAGCAATGAGGGGAGAAAAGCGCTAGAGGGATGGAAGAGCGTGCCTATCGTACTCACCACCAGGACATATACACTGACGACGCTCACCGTGAGGGCACCATACACCAGCGTGCGATTGATGATGATGTCAATATCGAAGAGGTGATGGCGCAAGATAGCGATAGCCAGAGCAAAGGGATAGGGTAACACCAGCAACCCAAGCACATTGGTACTGATGATCGGGTATCCCAGCAGATTGGGCACTTGCCAGAAAAAGAGGCCGCCCGCCCCGGAGAGTAGGCCAGCATACACGATCCAGCGAATTTTCTGCCGCTCGGCGGTGCTCCGTACTGTTCTATACGTCCAGAGCACGAGAATGAGCGACAGGACGACAGAGATTGGCGGAAAGATACTCTCTGCCAGACTCCAGCGCCCAATCCAATCAAGCGTGCTTGAAGCCAGGGGCCACACACTGATAATAGAGACGAGAGCGCATGCGTAGGGTACGATATAGAGAAGTGGAAGCAAAGAGCGCCATTTGACGGTGATGGAGTGTGGTCGAGGAAAGATCAAGGCAAAATGCAGGAGAGAGATCCAGAAAAGCAAATAGACGCCCAGGGTTGTGGCTTTGAAGAGCCAGAAGCCGATACCGTTGACAAGATCACTCACCTGCAGGCCAAATGACCAGGTAGTGGCTCCTATCATACTTGACCCGATGAGGAGTTGCACTCGGGCGGCGCGCTCACCAGAGCGCAGAAGAAAGACAAACACCGCTACCAGGAGAAATACCAGGGCATAGAGGATCGTGCTCCACTCTTGCGCCACAATGGTGCCCAGAGGATACGCTCCGAGTGTCACAGGCACATCCAGGGAGCGCCCATTGCGTAGTACGGTGTAGGTGATTGTTTGACCAACGCGCCAGTGGGGGCGCGCCAAACCAGGCTCAAAAAGTCCCTGTGCCCATGACTCCATGCTTTTTCCCTCAACGGCAACAACAACATCCCCCTGGTGTAATCTACCGGGTTGCAAGGGCGTCACGACGACTCCATCAGGTCGCCAGACGGGTTGGCCCGGCGAGAGGCGCGTGCCATCGGAGGGGCCAGTCAAGTGGAGCAGAAGGAAAGCTGCCCCCAGCAAGATACCCCCACAAGCAAGGAAGATGACGGTGAAACGGGCGCGCATAGTGCGCCTCCTACAGATTGAAAACGTCCATCTCAACGCATTGTACCATACACATGCTCTGCCATACCCCGGAAGATCGTCTCGTATGGGGCAGGTAGAGATTGGGTAATGTGACCACAGATTGGAAGACAAAAGTTGCTAGCAGCAAGATAATAGTGTAGCCCGGAAGCCACCAGTCAATCGGCCCCGATGTGGTTTTGATCCTCCGCCAGGTTGTATATGCGGCCAATCCGCCAAAGATCAAACTACTGATATGTGCGATATCCATAGAGGGAAAGGCGCTGCGGCACAGTGGCGGACATGCCACCATTCCAGCAACTCCATTCGCGAGGAACGACCACATGACAGTTAGCAGGAGTAAGCTGATCAGAGCTGATTTTCTTGCGCCGTTCGTCCATCCCATGACAAGCATCCAGTAAGCGTACAGAAGGCAGATGAGTAGGATGGTCATTGCTTGCAAAGGCGATATGATCTCTGATAACTTTCCATAGAGTCCAATGGCGTAATCAAGCAAGACATGTGATAGACTTGCTGCCAATGCAGCCGCATTGAGGACCATCCATCCAATAGACAAAGACGGCACACTCTTCACGATAAAAACCCCTCTTTCTGCAATAGAGGCGACGGGTGGCCCTTGCTGCCAGGAAATGGCAGTGGAAGCTGATACCTTGGCAGCAGCAGAAGCACGCCCATCACTATCGGGAGCAGGTAATGGACAAATGGAGGCATATCGCCAAGGAACGCAAAAAACACTGCCCCGGCAAGTGTATATGCCATGATGACCCACCCCAACCAGCGAGGGAGGATGCGTGTCGAGACAAGCGCCGCCCCATACACGAACGCGGCAAAAAAGGTCAGCGCCGTGTAGACCTGAAAGATTGCAGTGTCCCAGAGGCTCAGTTGCAGGTAGAGCGCAGGGATGGCGTTCGTTCTGACGGTTTCCTGCGCAGCCCAATACTCTATGCTCCACCTGAACGTCATCTCAATGAGAATGAATACTGTCGCGATCGCCAGCGCAATCAAGCCCGATGACGAGAACGCGCGATTGCCTGCATCCTGCAAGATCGCTGTGAGGCGCGCGAACCCCAGTAACGTCACCACAACGGCAATGCAAAACAGGAGCAGGCCCCATTGCCAGGTAGACCATCGATGAAAGACGGCAATCAAGGCTTCTCGCATGGGCAAGTCATACATGTAGGTCCCCTTCTCATCGGTGGGAGAGAGTCCGGCAGCGGTTAGAAACAGGACGCATCCGATAATGAGTGTTATCCCCGTGAAACGGTGTTCAGTCCAAAATGTGCGATGAAGCATAGTATCCTCTCTTCCGTTTAGGTATCTCACTCTTACTGCACAACCATGGTCAGATTCATGCCCGGATGCAGCGTGCAATAGAGGTGGTAGACTCCCGCAGTCGTAAATGGTCCAATTTCCTTCGACCCACTCGTGATGTCTACATTGCGAAGCGTTGGTGCGCCTGACTCTCCTCCTGGATGGGCTGTGCCACCTGTATCCCACGCCCCGTTTTGCAAGATATGTTCCACTGAACTGTCATTGACGACCAGCACTTTCGAGCCTTTGGAAACCAGAACCACGTTTTGTGCAAAGGTATCCGCCGTCATATGAACGACTGGCTGGCCATTTGAAGTGGTGCTAGCTGCACTGGTCTGGGGAACGATAGTGACAATCAACGTGACAATGATGATGCCGACAACGATGCCAGCCCATCCGCTCAATAAGAAACCCGCTAAGCGTGGAAGACGCGGCTCCAGACCCTGCCTCCGATAGGTCTGCATAATAGTTCCGACACTGGCTACAAGCGCGACCAACCCAAAGGCAATCACGAGTACAATGAGAATGACTTCGTAGTTAGACTGGCCAGGGTGCGTGAAGTCATAGATGTCGTGTGGCTGGAAGATTGGGTCTAGCAACGTGAGCAGGGCCACAAGCGCGCCCAGATACGGCGCCCAATGCCAGCGGGTAGCGAGCACGATAGCGGCGAGTAAGACCAGCGAAGCCTCGATCACCATAGGAGGGAGAAAGGCTTTCGCCACGAAAAGAGCATAAAAAAACAGGGTGTAATACATGAAGGCGTATCCAAGAAATGCGACGAGTGTGAGCGTGCCGAGTGGTCCCCTCGTGTGGCGATCAAGACCATGAGCATGGCTGGCAAGGTCCGCTTGTTCTGGACGTTGTTCTTTGGTCTCCATAAGTCGAGCCCCCTTCTTGATGAAACGTGATGTAACAGTGTCTGTCTGCAGAGTAGCCGAGTTGGAGTCCCGTTGAGATGGGAGCAGCGTCCCGATTCCATCGGGAACAATTGTCCCGGCTCATCTAGGTGCAAAGTCCCAACACAATCGGGCGGGGCAATTTACAAGGAGCGAATATGTGACAGAACGCCCGCAGTTTTCCTGAAAGATGTTCTCCCAGGGCCAGTTTCATCAATGCTACCATATAACCCTGTTTTATATGGTAGCATTGATGAAACTGGCCCTGAGAGAACATCTTCCTGGGAAACTGTCAGGGAGTCAGGCCACTTGACGGTTTTGCATATCTAGAACCGGACAAGGCATATCGCGAATCTGGAAGAGCAAACGACGCCCATCTGGTAATTGCGGAGCAGCAGTGTTGACGCGTTCGCAGAGCCTCACCAGATCACGGTTGAACTGCCGATCATTAAAGGGACGGAGTTCGACACACACCGTCGTTGGTCCTTGTACGACTAGACCTGGCAGATGGAAGAACGGAGCCAGTCGCTGCCAGGTCGCATGAGCAAAACCCTCTGGGAAACAGTGGTCTCGGGTCCACATCACGAGATTGGTCAGTGCCACCTTGAAGACGGTCATCACCTGATCCTTCCGATTGTCGAGTTCGTACATCGCTCGTGCATGCAGCGTGAGGTCTTCGAGCGCTCGGAGCAGGTCGCGTTGCTCCCGACAATAGCGCTCGCACTTCGCATGCTCGCGGTTACTGGTCTGGTAGGCTCGCCATTGCCGCTTTTGATATTCCTCGATCTCGGCATCTGCCGCCGCTTTTTCCTCCTTGAGCGTTTTGCGCAGGAGCCAGTTCTCCATTCCCTCTTGCTCCAACTTGATCTGATGATCGTTGAGGACGCGGTAGAGAGCAGTGGCACGATCTTTGGTGAGCTTGCACCGTTTTGTGTAGAGCTGACTCGCATTGTGCGAACGCTTGCGCGCAGCATCCGTCCAGCGCTCTACATTGGCGAGCCGTTTTTCCAGGGCGGCCCGGCGCTTTCCGACCTCCGAATTCTCCACAGGCGTTTTGCCATACCCATGATTGGTATCCAGCCCCAACGGCAGTAAGAAATCGCGGATGATGTTTTCTTGTGCCGACCAGCGTTGCGTGTAGGTTTGGGCGAGTTCGACTGCGTCCACTGTCGAGGCCGTGGTCACGATGGGAATGAGCTTGGGAGTGGTGGAGATCGCGGGTGTTGGAGTGGCCTTCCAGCCCTCGTCCCACCACATGCGATCATGCCAGTCCAGGTCAGCATCCCACCGCTTCGGATACTCCATCTCTTCCTTCGAAGGAACAACGGGGACG
>WNGK01007832.1_pt1 | contig 11152 bp, 11 predicted proteins | sample 5400601 | NCBI WGS metagenome assembly WNGK01 (sample SAMN13153376, study PRJNA577476) | soil metagenome | isolation source: 60 cm soil or saprolite under Garry oak tree replicate 1 | place: USA:California | collected 2016-06-15
GGCCCAGTTCAGATTGAAGTCTGCAACTCGACTTCATGAAGCCGGAATCGCTAGTAATGGCGCATCAGCTACGGCGCCGTGAATACGTTCCCGGGCCTTGTACACACCGCCCGTCACATCATGGAAGTCGCTTGTAGCCGAAGTGCATATGCTAACCCGCAAGGGAAGCAGTGCCCTACGTTATGAGCGGTAACTGGGATGAAGTCGTAACAAGGTAGCCGTAGGGGAACCTGCGGCTGGATCACCTCCTTTCTAAGGAGTAACTCTTCGGAGTTTCGAATTTCGATATTTGGATTTCGAATTTTCTGAAGTGTAGGTCGACGGCTAACCCCAGCTATTTCAAGTGCTGAGTAGTTCTCGGAAATTCGTGAGTTCAATATGTTCTCAGTTTTCTTGGAGCTGCACCAGCATTGGAAATAGCTGGGTATGCCGTGAAGACTTTGGAATCGAAAGAAACCAGAGCTCAAAGAACGCGAGACGGTAACGCACAATTCAGTCTTTGCTGCACATCGACTGCAATGCCGGATGACGATCGCAAGATCGACATCCGGCATTTTGTTTTGTTGAAAAACCGCGGATTACGCGGATGTAACGGATTGGGGAGCGCACGCGTCTCGCGTGCTGGCGATGGCGTCGTCGCCATCGCGAACGTCAGAAAGATGGGCCTGACTGGGCTCGAACCAGTGACCCTGCGCTTATCAAGCGCATGCTCTAACCAACTGAGCTACAGGCCCCAAGCGGCGGCTACGCGACCGAATTTTAGATTTTCGATTTCTGATTAGCCGGCGCGTCGCCGCATTATCTACAATCGCAAATCTAAAATCGCAAATCGCAAATGAGCCGCAACGCGGCGGCGTGGAGGCAAGGGGATTCGAACCCCTGACTTCCAGCTTGCAAAGCTGGCGCTCTACCAACTGAGCTATGCCCCCGCACGCGAAATAACATCCCGCAATTTCCCATCCCACTTTGTGAACGGTGAACCGTAAATGGTAAACAGGATAAAGCAAAATGTCGACTGCTGACGCACACCTTGCTCGGAATTACGAAGAACTCGGCGGGCACGCCGCCCTTTTTGATGCTGACAAGAACATAGACGTGCGAATCAATGAGCGGAGAAGATGCGTTTAAAAGATGGGAGATCCCAACCCTTCTTCTCCTGGTGGGCAACGGTTCTCAAACGCCGGGCGAATCGTCTCGAAATACTCATGAGCAGCCTCCGCGTTAGGCAACCGATATGTGGATCCCTGGTCAAAACGATAAACGAACATGTCCTTCCCATAAGGATACTTCCTCCGTCGATTGTATAGGAAAGTCGAAATCCCGTCGGTTTCCACTTGTAGCTTCGATGTTACGACGTCCGCCTGTATACTGAGGTCGTGGTAATGTCTACCAAGGGCACGCGCAAGGTCCCAGCTAGACTCGAAAACGATAGCCGGCCCGTCGTAGGGACATACTCCGTCGAGTAGGACTATGCTGCCAGGAGCCAGTTGTGGGAAGGTTTTGTAAATCACTTGAAGAACAACCTGCTCTTGCCTGTAAGCTCTGACCCAAAACGATCCAATGGTCGCATTGATAATGACATTGGAAGCAGATAAGAGCGCGATCAACCCGCAAAATAGGTTTCGCTGCAACGCATCATTTTTGAAGCAAGCACTGAACAGGCCGATGAAGCCTACGAACGACAGCGCAATTCCAATAGCTGCTGCACTGTTGATGCGGTTACTGATGCCTGTTGCCGATATCTTAGGAAATCCATCGGTCAGGAAGATCGCGTAACCCAACATGAACACGAGCACACCAATACCTATCAAGCACAGCATCGCCCTTCGTGCCAAGAAAGCGTCGGAGCATTGATTGGCTTCGCCAGGCGTGGCTGCCGCTTTGGCGCAAACAAAACGTCGCCGAAGAAAAATGAACACCGCCAGACCAAGGATGATCGCGAGCAATGCTACGGTCAGATTTCTATAGTCATGCTCGATCTTCAATAATACCTTCGGAAGTTCGACACCATAAACGCCATAACTTACAATAAAGGCCTGTTTCAGTAACTGGGTTAACCACCGGAAATGGTGTCCAATACTAAGATGGCGCGGCAGGCGGCTCGAGTACAACACTTTGGCGATCACCACCGGTATGAGTAAAAGCAGATTGCTGCCAAGCAGCAGCCCCAGTCGCATTGGCGTCAAGTGCGGCTTAGTTTCGGACGCAGAGTCACGTTTTTGTCGGCGATACCACACTAGAATGAGATTGAGCAGAAAGAACGGCAAGACGGTTTCATAGCATAGAACACTCCCCAGCAAGCTCATCCAGCCAAGTAGCTTCCAAAGCCAGAAGCCCGAATGGCTTGCCTGCAGCATTCTTAAGTCGGAATAGAGACTGAGAAAGTAAAGAGCTAAACTCAAATTAACCTGAAAGGCGGCGTACCAGAATCGGGTAGCGCAAAAGTGAGGCAGCACCGAGAACACCAGCCCTACGCTTAGCGCGATAACGCGGGTCCCACCAAGTTGGCGCAATACGAGATAGAACAGCACGGAAGCCACTGCTAGGACTGTGGTGTTCACAACATGATAACCCAACGGCTCAAGACCAAACAGCTTGTACAAAATTGCCATGTATAGTATCTGGCCGGGGCGAAATACCTCGACGTGGTGACGGAGGTGAACGAGGGACAACATCGATGCTAAAATTACGTGACGGGAAAATCGGCTAAAAGACGCCAGGAACGCCCAGTCATCACTATAGAAACCAAGCCCGGTAATATAAGGAGAGCACGATAGCCCAATGAGCCCAGTCAAGAATAGGCAGTCGACGCGAACCGATCGCAGGCGGTGGCGTTCGGGGTCGCTCATTAAACTATGGCTCCCATTTGAGCATCACGCTGAAACGCGCTTTGGCGCTCCGGCGGTTGCACGGGCGTGCAGGCGAACCGGACAGAATAGCAGACAGAGACGCTTTTCCAAACTATCGATCTGGCGACGAATCGGGATGGCTTCTTCTAAAGCCTTAACGGACATGTCCAGCAAAACCGTTGGTCCTGGACCCAGAGCTTACTCCTCTTAAATCCAAATTATTGAGGAACAGGCAGTGTATTCTTTGTCTGACTGGTCGAATCAGGACTTGCTTCCGATCGTGCCCGGCCAGCACGCAAGAGATATTTTCGATAGATTCGCCGTACAGCACGAAACGGAGCGATAACAAAGACTAACCAGAGGTTTCGCAATCCCCAGCTGACCCTGAGAAAGCACGCAAAGGCTCGAATTTCCTGTAGCCAGCTACCGTTCAGCGGCACGGAACGGACCCGAAACCGCCAATAATAAGTAAACCGAAACCGCCAATAATAAGTAAACACGCTGGGCGGACATTCCTGCCCATCTGGAGGAAGCCCCACTCGCTCCCGGTACTCGCCGATCTCCTCCGCCGAATGATCCCGATTGAGCAAGAAATGAATGACGTCTTCGGGAATGCAGGTTTGTCGTGGAAATGTGGATGCCACGTAGCTTAGCGCTGTGCCGAGCCGCAAGGTGTAGCAAAGTTGCTCGGCGAGATCGACCAGACGTCGCCACCGTATGGACTTGGTGTCTCGCAGAAGAGTTACAGCATCGACGATCCAGCGTGTCTCCGGCGGAGGCCACCAAACCGGGCTGTGCAGACAGCAATGGAATAACAAATCAGTTGCCTGCAGAGTGCGTACTTCTGAACCATCAGGAAGCCGCATCACAACCGCGCTGTTCCAGAAGGTCTCATTAGCGGCCGCCCCGCACAGGTCCGGCATTAAATACCAGTGCAAATCAATATGGATTCTGTCGTCAGTTAGGATGGATTGTTGTCCCGCTGGTTGAGTAACGGACCCATCGGAATAGTCGGTACAAAAACTGGTTGAAATTTGATCCACGCGACGTTGCGTTTCAACGTCAGGACCGTGGCGATTCCGGTCCCAATCGATCCACGTGGGCATCTTCCAACCTAAACTCTTGAAATGCCTCAGGACGTGTGGAACCGATTCGGGCTTAACCATACAATCCAAGTCCCGCGTCTGTCGCAGCCCCGGATCCGGATAGTGACCCCAGGCCAAAGCAGCACCTTTGATGATTAGGAGATTTTCGCCGACAACAGGACGAAGCTCTTGGATCAGCTGACTACTAAGCACAAGGAGCTGGCGGTTCTTCACCCAAATATAGCGGCGATAACCTTTGATCCGGCCAAGCCACGGATGTCTGCTAACTCCAATTGCGCGCAGATTTTTGTCTAGCATCGGAAGCAGATAGCACGACTGATAATCGAGATGATCCAGATCAACGATCGAGCTCCACTCCTCCCACGCGGCTCGCGCTTCCGCACCGCTTTCCAGACACGCGCGGAGCAGAAGCAGTTGGGTCGGCGTCGGCCAAGGACCGGGCTTGACTAGAGGTTGAGGCAAATTCGATGGGCACACCGTCATAACAACGTTAGTTTTGGCTGATCTTCACGTCGCCGATCTAGAATCTTTTTCAAGATACGGACATAATCGCTGCGATCGCAGCGTTTCAGGACGCCTTGGTTGGCGCTATGCAGTCGCCGCTCGAGTAAAACTGCGGACAAGATTTTTTCGCGAAGACCGAGAAGTTGTGCGCGCGCGTACCAGGCGAGAAACTCGCCAATCCCCCACTCCGTCTCCAATGGACCAACTCTTTCAAACGCTTCGCGGCGGATGAGCATCGTTCCGACATGCCGACCCGGAACGCTTTCCTCTGGACAGCGCAATCTGGCCCTAGTCGTCGGTTCGACATCTGAGCTAATAAATTGTCGCACATGACCGAAGACCATATCGAGCGCGGCGTCAGATTGCAGCTCGGCACATTGCAGCTCCAATTTGGTTGAAATCCAAACGTCGTCGGCATCGAGAAATGCAAGGAGTTCGTGCCGCGCAAGTCTCACGCCGGCGTTGCGGGCCTCGGCCGCTCCTCTCGCCGGCTGCTGGATCAAGCGAACGCCACGGCTCGAAAACCGGGATACGATACCTGCAGTTTCATCTTTGGATCCATCATCGATGACCAAAACTTCGCCCACCGGTCTGGTTTGCGCCAGCACGCTCTCGATCGCGCTGGCAATATATGCTGCCCCATCGCGCACTGGAATGATGACACTCACTTTCATTGCTGGATTCGCCGCCGTTCCAGCGTTTTCTTAACTATCCGCAGCATGTCCTGACGCCATTGTTGCACCCGCGCAGCGCTGTACGTTGTGCTGTTCGCGTGTAACCGTTTATGCACCAGCACCTCCTCGACAACCGTCATCTTCAAACCGGCGTCGCGCGCACGCACATACCATTCAGTGTCCTCTTGTAGGAAAGAAGAATCAAAATAACCAACCCGTTCAAAAGCGCGGCGTCGAGCCACGAGCGTCTCGGGCAAATAACCGGGCACGGCAGCGCCTAAAAGTTCAGAAGGAAAACCGGGGGGCGGCACTTTTATAGTGGAATCGAGAAATGGTCGAACCAGCGCGATACAGTAATCAAGTTGTGGCTGAGCGACCAAACATTCTGCTTGCTTTCTTAACTTGTGTAAAACCCAGATGTCATCGTGGGAAGTGAATGCCAGCAACTCGCCGCGTGCGAGCTGGATTCCGAAGTTTTGGGATGCCGCGATGCTGAGTGCTGGATGATTCTTGATGAAGCGAACGCCGTCGGCCGCAAACTGTCGTGCAATTGATTCCGTCTCGTCAGTCGATTCATTGTCCAGAACAATAATTTCATAGGGCTTATGGTCCTGTGCGAGCACGCTCCTCAACGATTCCTCAAGATATTGGGCACCATTTTTGACGGGGAGAATAACACTGACTGAAGGAAGCCCGCTCATTATCTTGCAACCCCATTCCATGATGGCAATGACGCCGCCGAGACTGCCCCCGCGCGGCGTCGACGCAGCGATTCGCGCAACGCATTAAAGAAGAACCGTTGGCTCGCCGTTCTGTCCGTAGTCAAATTCGCGCCATGTCGCCGATAGAGACATGCCACCTCGTTCTCGAGGACAAAGTGAACGCCTTTTTCGCGAGCACGCAAAAACCAATCTACATCCTCGCCTTTCCGGTAGTTTTCATCGAACAAGCCACAGCGCTGCGGGAAAAAGAGCTCGCGTCGAAACAAACTGCTCCCCAGAAGAAGAATTAGCGCTGGAGCACCATGATCAACGAATATTGATGTCCCGGGTTGGAGTCGCTGTATTTGCGTCCTCCCAATAACGGCGTCGACTTCGGGTCGCGCCACCAGACATTTCGCTTGCCTAACTAGACTGCCTTCCACTCGCACGTCGTCAGCATCGACGAAAGTGAAGAACTCGCCGGTGGCTTGGCTGAGTGCTTCGTTTCGCGCAGCCGCCGGCCCACGATTCTCCGAGAATTTACTCTTATGTTGAATCAGTCCTTCGCGTTCAAGTTTTTCAATTACCTGCCACGAGGCGTCACTGGACGCGTCATCAACTACGATTATCTCGCTCTTGTACCGCGCGTGTGTGGACGTTCGCAACGCCACGCTCCCCACTGCCTCTCGCAGCGACCAGCCAGCGTTAAAAACGGGAATGATTATACTAATTCGGATTTGTCCCATGAGGAGAGAGACGATCCATGAACGCGCGCAGCGATTGTGGCACGACAACAGGCTCGCTTCCAAGTTCAAGCTCAAAACACGGCAGCCGATTCGTCAGCGCAACAATCATGCGAAAATTGTCAGCTCCTGCGCCGGGAAGTTGAAAGAGTGTGCTTGGAGCCAGCGCGCGGACTGCCGCACCGCTTCCAGCGGGCGTAAATCGATTAGACCGAATTCCGTTATTTTGTCTCGGAACACGCGGCAACAGAACCACACCCAGAGGCAATTGCTGGCGAAAACTCTCCGGAAAAGATTGATAAAGATCAAACCCGATCTTTCCGTCAGGGTCCCGGCCAATTTCATGCAGAGAAGCTCTACGGCTCAAAGCTGGAAAAGCTGCCAACGCTGCGCCGTCGATCTTCGCTGAGCAATAGAGGCTATGAACAGTTGGTGTCTCCGTTCCCGCCTGAACGACGCAATAATCATCGGCCAGGTAACGCCACCCGCCATCCAGCAGACAAGCAAGCGCCGTTGTGGATTTGCCGGAGCCGCCGCGGCCCGACAACAACAAGCCTCGTTCATCTTTAGTCCCCACAGCGGCGGCATGAAGCAACAACGAGTCGTCGCGTCGGAGCGCGTGCCACCAGTGGAAGAGCAGGAGAAACGGAGCCGCCCGTTGGTATAGGGGAAGCCGGGTATAATCTTGCGTCCACCATACCGCGACCTGGCGATCCGCGTCATACAAACTGAGTACCCCTGAGTCAAGTTGGAAAACAGTCCGGAAACGCCGGTCATTGTATCTGGCGATCTCACCTCGCGCGAGATAGTCTGCAGTTGTCCATGGGGGAGACCACATCGGAACGCCCGAATGGGCCGAGTCCCACGCCAGAATTTTGAAGTCGCCCTCAGTGTTCTGCGGTGGCAGTTCTTGATGTGCCAGTGCAGGAAAGAGGAGATTTTCAATGGCGAAATCAGAAAAGTGAAGGGCCGCGCGTTTGCCACCGCCGAGGTTAATACATTTTGAAGTGGACTGTGTCCGTTCACACGCAGCGCTTGCGACTTCCAGCGCTCGTTCAAAGTAATCCGCTGGGCTTATAATGTTCTGAGCCGTCAGGCGTTGACTTGCAAGAGAAGATCCGCCGATCATTCGACCGGTTTTGGGCCTGGCTCGGGCGGGAGTGCATGCGGCCAGCCCATCTCATCTACTTCATGAATCGGGTCGAGCAACAACAAGTCCTGCATATCGGAATACTTCTGCAGCACGGGCCTCTCGAATTGCGCTGGCTTGAAACCTTTTGCTCTTGCTTGCTCTACATTTTTTGCCGCACCGCTCGAGTCTTCGACGATGAGATTTTCGTTAACCAATTCAATGACGAAGTCGTCCACAGCAGGAGCGATCCCATCTCGCGCTCCAAAACGCTCTTGCAGATTTTCGATCACGGAGCCGACTGAGGCTCCGCGGACAATGCAATCCCAAATCAGTGCACCGCTACCCGAAAAGCTGTAATAGTTGCCGCTATCGAGATTGATAAGGACGGTTTCGTCCTCAAATGCCTCGTAAAGAACTTGCGGTGCATTGACCCGGTAGTTTCGAGAGACAGATGGAGCCATAAGTGAGCGGAATTGTTACGGCACGTAGCCATCAATTCAAGTTTAAATCGAAGTTTTTCACAAAGTGGGTTTCGGCGGTTTCCGATCACGCCCCGCTAGCTGTATAATGCGACTGGGGGAAGCCGCCTGCCGAATTTGGGTGTCTCTTTCGGCGTCTGTGAATGGAGTCCAAAGCGATACCAGACAGAATGGCCGACAGACAAGGAATTGAGATGGACAAAGCGACCGAGATACCGCTCATCCTGGGCGGGCATTCATTCATCAGCCAGTTGGGCAATGATCCGCCGGTTTCTGATCGAGACCAGCACCGGATTGTTGAGTCATGCCTGGACCACGGCATTCGATGGTTTGACACCACTTACCAGCCTGAACGCATCGCTCTTGGAAAGGTGCTGCGCACTCTGGGCAAGCGGAGTGAAGCAACGATTATAGCTTGGAATTTCTTCACGAATTTCTCGGGAGCCGATCAGCCCACAGGACCAGAACACTATCAACCCCATCACATTGATGTGATCCTCGAGCAGTTGCACACAGATTACCTCGACTGTCTGGTCGTCATTGCATCAAAAAACCCGGAAGAGAATCGACAGGAGGTAGAGCTGTTGGTCGATTGGCGGAGGAAAGGCTACGTTCGTTTCCTGGGATTATGGGTTCAAGACGCTCAAACCATCGAACGGTTTCGAAATGACAATCCATTTCGATTCGCGGTCCGGCCATTAAATATCACAACGACGGAGGCTGCTCCCATCTTTGCAGCCTGCAAGCGGGCAGGGTGGGAGACGGTCGCCACTTCTCCATTCAGACGTGGATGGGAGCTTGACAATATAGTTGCTGCGGCAGTAGCACGCGGCTACGGCGATGCCGAAACGCTGCGCCAGATGGTTGCGGATTTGATGTTGCGCTTCGCTTTGTTTCAGCGGGACGTCGATCGGGTGATCGTCGGTATGAGAAAAATCGAATGGATTGAGCGCAATCTTGAAAGCGTTTCCAGGGGACCACTCACCGCTGAAGAGCATCGCCGGTTGCAGAACCTGCGAGCACTCATGATTAAGAAGCGTCGCTGGTGGCAACGGGTTTGCCCATTGTTTTGACCCACGTCGAAGCGATTGAACGACTGCCAGCGACCTCGGCGGGAACGCCGAACGCGATTGAGCACGCGTCTATATCCTTGGTGACTACGGATCCAGCCCCAATTACGGCGCCGTTTCCTATGTGAGCTCCGTCCAGGATCTTACACCCAGCTCCAATCCAAACGTCCTCGCCGATGGTAATTCCCTCTTTCGTCAGCGGTTGGACGTGTATCGGGCGATCCGGCTGTTTAAAACCGTGATTGGCTGGAACGATGATTGTGTGCGCACCAATGGCCGCGTTTCGACCGATTGTGAGGTCTCCATGTCCGTAAAGAACGCAGTAGGGGCCGATGTAAGCGGACGCGCCGATTTCAATGCTGCCACCATATGGCGCGATGATGACGCCGTCCGAAATAATTACTCCTTTTGAGATCCGAACGCTTCCTCCCAGTACACAATCGTCTGTGTCGATGTGAATTTTGGCGCTCGCTGCAATGTAAATGAAGGGATCAATCTGGACACCTGGTATCATATTCAGTCGGGCCATACGGAAGCGGTGCTGAATTCTTGCTAGCAACGAGCGTTTGGCTCTCATAATGCCCTCCCCGTTCGCCAAGCGCTTGCTTCTCTCATCGCATCGATCTCATCTCGCGGCATTATCAATCCACTTTGGGTGGCGATACAGACGCACGCACCTGATTCTGCGCGCTGCTATTCAAGTTTTAAATCCCCATGTTACCGTCTGCCGCTCAAGATAGCAACGAACGGGCGGCGGCGCATTGCCATCCACACAGACGAGTATAAATGATGGCGGCAACTGCGGCGTTGGTTTTCATGGATGAAGAGCGCGACTTCGTAGAGCACACAAGCGATCAGAACGAATCGAGCAGTATGAGGCAATCCAAGAGCGCTTCGGTCTCATGCCTACAATCCTTCCACAATGTGGCCTTGGGTCGTTTGCGCGCCTCGGGATTTGTATCGAGCCCAGCGGAAAACCAGCCACCGTATTTCGCATCGATCAGATACTTTTTCACGTATTCCCAAAGGCGCACGAAATGCCTCAGATACTCGGTTTCATCAGCAGGTCGGAGCCGAGCTATTTCCAAAAGCACGCTCATCGCATCCGCCTGAACCCACCACGACTTGTCGCGCACGTAGATGACATTGTCGTCCATATAGGTCGGGCCGAAACTGGATCCGGCCAAGTGAAATCCGCCGTGGTCCGGGTCCCACGCGATCCGTAACATGGTGTCGAGGATAGATGCGCTGACGCGTTCGGTCACTGGGTCAACGGCCCCAGCAACGGCTTCCGAAGCCGCCAGCAGATGCATCGCCGTATGGAGACTCTGCCCGTAGCGGGCGAAGTCGGGTACCGGCGTCCAGTCGGGATGCAAGAACATGTGCATGACCCCCGGTGCCACAATGAAGCGGTCGCGCACAATACAGAGCATTTCGTCCAGGCGCTTTCTGAGCGCCGTGTCCGGCCAGACGCGATAAAGATCGGCGAAGCAAGCAAGGAGATCTGCGGTGGTGTTGCCATCCTTGAAACCGAAGGGCGTTCCGATAGGATCCCGAGTCTGGCCGGGTACCGGTCCTTCGTCTCCGGACAGGATTGGCTTGCCGTCCCGTCGGTAGAACACGAAATACCCGCCGTGCTTGTTATCGTGCGCATGCTCCTCCAACCAACTGAAGGCCAGCTTAGCAAGCTCCAGACATTCCCGATTCCCAGTGAGTTCATAGCAGGCGACACAGGCGGAAATCGCGTAGGCCGAACCGTGCCCATGTTTCGTCGCCCCTTCAAGGGGTTCGCCGGTCCGGTCGAGCATCCTGTACCAACCTCCCAGGCTACGGTCCCATATCGTCTCCTTGAGATATTGAAAGCCGTGTGCAGTTGCCTCGCGCAAGTGTTTGA
>WNGK01019506.1_pt1 | contig 11152 bp, 8 predicted proteins | sample 5400601 | NCBI WGS metagenome assembly WNGK01 (sample SAMN13153376, study PRJNA577476) | soil metagenome | isolation source: 60 cm soil or saprolite under Garry oak tree replicate 1 | place: USA:California | collected 2016-06-15
AGCCAGGACGCCGACTACAGCCTGGATGACGACGGCGATTATTTCACTTGGACGCTGGACGAAGTGAAGGCGGTTCTCGACCCGCAGGAAGCGGAGATCGTGGCGCAGTACTACCATGTCGAGCCTCAAGGGGAGATGCATCATAACCCGGCCAAGAACGTACTCTTCATTGACCAACCCATCGAGGCCATTGCGGCCCGGCTCAGGCTGGAGCCGGAGGAGGTGAAAAGAATTCTGGCCGTCGCCAAGGCCAAGATGCTCGCCGCGCGCTCAAAGCGTCCCACGCCCTTTGTCGATACCACCCTCTACGCGGGCTGGAACGGCATGATGATCTCGGCGCTGCTCGAGTCGTACAAGGTTCTGGACCTCGAGGGAGCCCGCGATCGAGCCTTGCTGACGCTCGACCTGCTGCTTGAGAGGGCCTACGACCCGGGCAGAGGGATGGCCCACAGTTTGGTCCGTTCAAAAACCTCCAGCTCACCGTCGAATTTCGCCTTTCGAGTTTCCAATTTCGACCTTCTGGACGACCAGGTCTTTATGGCTGCGGCTCTGCTGGACGCTTTCGAGGTGACGGGCAGGCGGACGTATTTTGATCGTGCGCTCGAACTGATGGAGACCACCCTTCGGCGGTTCTGGGACGAGCAGGGCGGCGGGTTCTTCGACACGGCTCGGGACCGCGCGGGCCTGCAAGGCTCGCTTACCGTGTCGCGCAAGGCATTTCAGGACTCTCCCACGCCGGCGGGCAATCCGATGGCGGCCTTGGTCCTCGACCGGCTGGCGCACCTGGCCGAGCGGCCGGATTTCCGCGACCGGGCTGAAGCCACGCTCGACGTCCTGGCGGCCAAGGCCGCTGATTATGGGCTGTTCGCGGCCACTTATGCGATCGCTCTGGTCAACCACTTCCGCCCGCCGGTCGAGATCGTCGTGGTGGGGCCTTCCCATGACGAGAGGACCAGGAAGCTCCTGCAGTCCGCTTATGCGGGCGGGCGCGCCGGCAAACACGTGCTGGCCGTCGGGCCTGATGTCGTGAAGGCTGGCGATCTGCCGGCAGGACTTGCCTCTACCCTGCCGAACCTGCCGCTCGACGGCCGACCTGTCGCCCTGGTGTGCGTGGGCACATCATGCCAGCCACCGGTCGAAACCCCGGACGCCCTCGCGGATTTGCTCGCGGCCAGCACGCAGGCCTGATCACTCCGCTCGAGAGTTTATCATCCGCCCTCTCCGGCAGACCAGTCCGCTGACGGTCTGCGCCCCTGCTTGCGGAAGGTTCCCTCCGGTTGTAGACTAAAATTCGCGTGTGATTCGCGAGACACCGCAGCAAGGAGTGAAAGCCATGTTGCCTCCAATTCGGACTGAGTGGGTGAGCAAGCGCCGTGGCCCGGTGGTGACGCAGATGCACTACGCGCGCCAGGGCGTCGTCACCGAGGAGATCGAGTACGTGGCGAAGCGGGAGGGCCTCCCGCCGGACCTCGTGCGGTCGGAAGTGGCGCGAGGCCGCATGATCATCCCGGCGAACATCCGGCACGTCGAGCTTGAGCCCATGTCGATCGGCGTGGCCTCGAAGTGCAAGATCAACGCCAACATCGGCAATTCCGCCGTCACCTCGAACATCGACGAAGAGCTGTCGAAGCTCCGCACGTCGGTGAAATACGGCGCGGACACGGTGATGGACCTCTCGACCGGCGGCGACATCCCTCGCATCCGGGAGGCGATCCTGCGCCACAGCCCAGTGCCGGTGGGGACGGTGCCAATCTACGAGGCGCTCACGCGCGTCAAGCAGGTGAAGGACCTGACGCCCGAACTCATGCTCGAAGTGATCGAGGAGCAGGCGGAGCAGGGCGTGGATTACATGACGATTCACGCCGGCGTGCTGCGCGAGTACATTCCGCTCATCCGGCGGCGCATCACGGGCATCGTCAGCCGCGGGGGATCGATCCTGGCGCACTGGATGGTCGAGAATAACGAGCAGAACTTCCTCTACGAGCGTTTTGAAGACATCTGCAAGATCTTCCAGAAGTACGACGTCTCCTTCTCGCTGGGCGACGGCCTCAGGCCGGGATCGATCGCCGACGCGAGCGACGAAGCGCAGTTCGCCGAGCTCAAGACGCTGGGCGAGCTGACGCGGAAGGCCTGGGAATACGACGTCCAGGTGATGATCGAGGGTCCCGGACACATCCCCATGGACCAGATCAAGCTGCAAGTGGATAAGGAAGTCGAGCTTTGCCACGAGGCGCCGTTCTACACTTTGGGCCCGCTGGTCACTGACATCGCGCCCGGCTACGACCACATCACCTCAGCCATCGGCGCCGCGATGATCGGCTGGCACGGCGCGTCCATGCTGTGCTACGTCACCCCCAAGGAGCACCTGGGACTGCCCAACAAGGAGGACGTGCACCAGGGCATCATCGCCTACAAGATCGCGGCCCACGCCGCCGACGTGGCCCGGCATCGCCCCGGCGCGCGCAACCGCGACGACGCGCTCTCCTACGCGCGCTTCCTCTTCGATTGGAACAAGCAGTTCGAGCTTTCGCTCGACCCTGAGACCGCGCGCGCCATGCACGACGAAACCTTGCAGGACGAGTACTACAAGGAAGCCAGGTATTGCTCGATGTGCGGCCCCAAGTTCTGCTCCATGAACATCACCCAGAACGTCGAGAAGCACCTGGGGATGGACCAGAAAGAGCGCGAGCAAAAGTTCGAGGAGTTGCTAAGCAAGGTGCAGGGGTAGCGCGGGGAAATGTTGCTCGGCCATGACAATGCGCGCGCTTTCGACATGATCTGTCACGAGTAGTGGAGAGGCTGTGCTTTCTAGACCCCCCAAGCTTTCCAATGAAGACACAATCTGGTACGAAATTGAGATGCTTCGCTTCTCTTACATACGTTTGGCGCGGCGCCGCGTAAATGCCGAGTTCGAGTGCGATACGTATCTTTACTTGGAGTGCTTCTTGCTTCACTACAGAAACCTGATTGCGTGCTTCAGCGGCAAGCACCACCACAAGCAGAAGAGGGAAAAGCCCGGGGCATCACTCGATATCGATTTCTCCAATGTTGCTGAGTGGGCGTCAGGAAACTTGCCCTCGGAGGCGGAAGTCCAACGCATCGTCGACGCCGCAGCGCCGCTGGACGGCGAGTACTACACGGATATTTCGCAATTTCTGGCCCACTTAACCACGCGACGTCTGGACGACAAGCAGTGGGACGTAAGAAGAATGGCGCGGCGCATCGGCGAAGTGATCGATTGGTTCTCGCGGCATTTTCCTCAAACGAGACCGTTCTGCGGCGGCCGCGCTGTTAATGATACCTCTCTTGACGCAGCCTCGACTGCAACTGTCCGCGTGTACGATACCGGAGGCTAACCAGGAGCGAAGCACGTACTGCGGCCCGCAGGCCTGCCAGCGGTTGCGGCAGCGTACGAGAAGCACGTGGCGAGCGAAACGATGCTTCGTGTTGCTTACGATGACAGCTTGGCGGACTCTTTCAGCATCCTACCTAATCGAAACTCCGAGGCCTGTTTGCGTTCGCCGTAAGGTCAGGAGTCGAGAAGCCGATGTCGCGCTCGCTCTCACCAGTCGTTCGACTGATTGCTGTGATCGCTTTGATCGCGCTCGCTCAGGTCCGGGCGGACGGTCAGGCCCAAGGTTATCGTTCGGACTCGACGCTCAAAACCGTGACCGAGGTGGTCAACGTCTACGCGGTCGTGCGCGACCGGCAAGGCCATCTCGTTCGAGACCTCCAGCGGGCGGATTTCCAACTGACCGAAGACAGCGTTCCTCAAGACGTCCGGTATTTCTCGCAGACGACGGACGCGCCCCTCACCCTGGCCCTCGCCATCGATACCACCGCCTGTCAGGACGAAGCCCTGCCGGTCGAGAAAGACGCGGCCAAAGACTTCCTGCGCGAGCTGTTGCGTCCCGGCGACCAGGCCTTTGTCCTTCGCTTCGGCTCTCGGGTTGAAATCCTCCAGCGACTGACCGGCGACCTCGACTCGCTGGCGCGAGGAATCGACCGGGCCGAGATTGAGGACCGTCCGGGCCAGGTTATGCCAGCGCGCCCGCAGGGGAAAATTCATCGCGGCCCTCACCACCTCTTTGACGCCGTCCACTTGGCCTCGAACGAGCTCATGAGAAGCCAAGTCGGCCTGAAGGTGTTGGTCGTGCTCACTGACGGCTACGAGCAGGGAAGCCTAACCAGTCTCACCGCCGCACTCGACGCCGCCGAACGGGCGGACGTCATCATCTATTGCATCGACGTCCTCGACCCGTTGCGTCTTGTGCTGCCCTCTTTGCCCGACCCGGGGCGCGCGGTCCTGGACCAACTGGCGCGGCAGACGGGCGGGCGCGTGTTCCACGTCAAACCGGCTTACACGACTCCGGCGGTTTTCGACGAGATTGCGGAAGAACTGCGCAGCCAGTACTTCCTCGGCTACACACCCGTGAGGTCCGCGCGCGATGGGTCATTTCGGAGGATTCGCGTCAAGAGCCTCGCGGACCGGGATTGGGGGAGCGCTTCTATAAGATCCCAAAACTTCATCGCGCGTCGAGGCTTCGAGAGTTTTCTGAACCGGGACGGGGACGGGGACGCCTCCCCAACGGAGGCTTTCCCTCCGGCTGCCGCCGAAAATGCAGAGGGTCTCTCAGGTTCTGCAGTTCGCGGTAGTAATAGAGGGCGGTTGGGCGCCTGTCGCTGAACCTCAGCCTCTTTAGAAATGCGATTTCCTCTTCCCTGATGTCGCCGCTGAGGGAGGCATCGCGAAGAAACTCCTTGAGGCCCGGCTCGTCCTCAGTGGGCCGATCGAATTCCCGCTCGACATATTCAAACCTCTTAGGGGGCCCTGGGGCCACTCTGCGGTTCAAGACGATTTCCACGCCAAAAGTCGCCAGGTCGATGTCCCAGGATTCGATCAGCGGATCCAGGAAGGACACGCAGTTCTCAATCGACACGTCGAAGACATCCGTGTCCAGGAACTCCAGAATGGCGACCCGCATCTGTTCGTAGCTCCGGTTGCTGAGCCGAGCCATCAGGTGGAGCCAGTTTTCGTTCTGCAGTTCTTCTTTAGCAACGCTCTTGACCACGTCCAAGAGCTTCTGGGTCACCAGGCGTTCGAGTTCCCCGAAGGGCTGCTTCTCAATAATCGCCCGCATTTGTTTCTGTTTGTCGGGCTTGCACTTGCAGAGAATCAACTCTCGAACCCCCTTGAACAACGGACTGGGCGCGTCTGTCAATTTTCTTCTTAAATCTTCCTGACGCTGCAGGTCAGCCAGCTTCGCTAGCTCGCCGTTCGGAAGCTTCAAAAGCCTTCCCATCTTGTCATAAATATCTGTTCGATTGGGCGCCGGGGGTGCCTTCTTCCGGGTCAGCAATTGCGAAACGTAGGACTCTGTGACCTGGGCGGCGCCCGCCAGATCCCGCTGGTCGAGCCCCAATTCTTTCAGCCGATGCTTGATGACCAAAGAAAGATCCACTGCAAGTCCTCCGGGCTGACTTAACTCATTTCGCTTAAATACTTTTCAACAATACCAGATTGTGCTTGACAAGTGAAGTTAATTCACCCAGTATAGTTAGCGAGTGCATGCTACCTCCTTACACTCTCCCGATAACCTAAACTAAGTCAGGTTATCTGAATCACACATCTTCAACGACAACCAGGGAGGTTGCCTTGTTGGCTCGAAACGTGTCCGTAAAACGTGAAGCCCCGATAGCGTGGCGGCGTTTACCCCGGACTCTCGATCCGGAGATTATCCCCTTGGTCCGAGGTGGCTCATTGGAGGGAGAAGCAAATGGCAGAAAGAATCAAGGCGGGCACAATCCTGATTAAGGAGGGCACTGCCTTGCCGGAATGCCTGCAATTCGAAAGCGAGCACTATTCGAACGGCTGGCGATCGGTCAAGAACCTCGACGCTCACGGGCTGGATCGAAAAATCGCCGAAGCGGGATGGACCTTCTTTTTCATGGCGGGTGAAGTCAAAGCGACCGTCATCGGTTCCGACTCACAAAGGACGCGACGCAGTGCAGCCAAGAACCTTATCGTGAACATGAAAGCGGACAGGCCCAACCAGTCGAACGCGTTCAACTGCCTGGAAATTGCGCGCGTGGCCGTGAAGCGTTTTCTGGGGGTACCCTACGTGACCGTCTCCGCCCACCCGCGACACATTCAGGAAAGCATGTTTCTGTTCCACTCCGAGAACCATACGGAATGGGACCGGGTCAAATTGGCAGCCGCTTAGACCCGCGACGGCCGAGCCCAATGACCAGCGCGAGTCTCCAAAGGAGGAGACGCAAATGTACAATACTCGCAGTCTCTCAGTTTCAATTCTCGGGACCGTGCTGTCGGCGGCGTCCCTGATTTGCGCCCAAGATGGAAAACCGGCTGAGGCGAAGTTGAGGCTCCAGCGGCCGGCGATGATCCAAGAACTGGCGCTGCAACCCTCAAGCCCTCTCGCCTTTTCACTCCCAGCCGGCCCGGTTCCTGCGCCTTGGATTGATACGCCCGACCTTTCCAGGTACCGGGAGTTTCAATTTGGAATGAGCCTGGCGGCGATCGCGAAACAAGGGGGAATGGAGCCGTCTGAGGCGAAGACGATCCACCAGCGTCCTGCAGTGATTGAAGAACTGGCGTGGCGGCCCACGCGCTCCTTCGCCCCTTCTGCCCCGGCGGACTCGGTGAACGAAGTGCTCTTCAGCTTTTACAACGGCGAGCTCTTTCGAATGGTGGTCAACTATGATCGGATTAGGACCGAAGGGCTGACTGATGAGGACATGGTGGAAGCCATTTCGGCAAAGTACGGGATCGCAACCAAGCCCGCGGCAAAGGTCATCCTCTTCTCCTCGTCCCAGGTCTATAACGACAGCGAGAAGATCATCGCACGCTGGGAGGACCCGCAGTACTCGTTCAATCTTTTCCGCTCCACCTACCAGCCAACCTTTGGAATGCTTGTTTTCTCGAAACGGCTCGACGCCCAGGCGCAGGCCGCCGTCGCTGAAGCGATCCGGTTGGATGAGCAAGGCGCTCCGCAAAGAGAAATCGAACGACAAAGGAAGCAGGATGCGGTGGAACGTGCTGGGCAAGAGGAGGCCAGGGTTTTGAACAAGGCGGCCTTTCGGCCCTAGCGGCGTGTCGTACTCTGCGACTTGCCGAAGCTGCGGCGGCCGCGAAACGGGCTTTGGGGGCAAACCGACCTCAAGAGCTTGCGGCCGCGGTTCGGGCAGGTGTAGGTTAACCGGGCGGACCAAGAAGGTCCCCCAAACTTGGAGGAATTAAATGGCTTCAAAACTGTATGTAGGGAACCTTCCCCATAGTATCAGTGACGCTGGCCTCAACGAGTTCGTAACCAATGCCGGGTTTCAGGTGGCCTCGGCGGTGGTGATTCGCGACAAAATGACGAGTCAGCCGCGCGGATTCGGCTTTGTTGAGCTGGCCGAAGGCGAAGATGTGCAGCGGGCAATCGGGAGCCTGAATGGTCAGGCGCTTGAGGGTCGCTCCCTGACCGTCAGCGAGGCTCGCCCACAGCGCACCGGCTTCTCCGGGCAACGCAACGGTGGTGGCCGCGACCGCGGAGACTACCGCCGCGACTACTAAACCGCGAGGTTGGACCCTGGAATTTGCAGGCCGGGCAAATAGGTTCCTCATTCCAAATCCGGCTGGGCCACGGTCGTCGAGTACGGCCCGCAGCGTCGGCCTCAAGAGGCTTGAGACCCATTCGGCCAACTTCGCCGCGGTCGAGGAGCCCAGGAACAAGCGCCTGCCCTGAGCATGCCGCGACGGCGGTGGTGTGTTCTGCTGCCCGAGAACGTGATAAAGGACGTGGGGGGATACCGGCATCTGCCCTAGGGCTTCCTGTCCCAATCAGCCGGTGTCGCCCGGGCGCAGCGAATCATCAAGAAAGCCGCCCGAGCCCTGTCCGCTTCGAAGGGTTCTGAGGTAGCTGTAGCCTACCAATCGGTGATGACGTTCGTCCCACAGACGGAAGGTGAGTGACTTCAAGCTGGAGAGCAGCGTGATGGCCTTCACACGCTGAAACAGCGGATCCGCTCTGTGACACTTCTCCAGGTTGTAGTTGGGAACGCGCGGACTCAGATGATGAATGTGATGAAAGCCGATGTTGCCTGAGAACCATTGCAGGAGCTTGGGCAATTTGTAAAACGAGCTGCCCTCGAGCGCCGCCGCCGTATAATCCCATTCGCCGTGGCGCCGCCAGTTGACTCCTTCGAACTGGTGCTGCACATAAAACAGCCAGACTCCTGCTGTGCCGGTTACAGTCATCACAGAGAGCTGAATCACCAGGTACGCTTTGAGGCCCATCAAGAAGCTCAAGGCGGCGGCAAGGGCCAGAATCGCCAGGTTCGTCCAATACACCGACTGACGATCCCGCTTGCTGGCCCGGGCCGAGGAAAACCGGTGCAGGACCAGGAACAAGAACAACGGCACGACCACGAAGAGCACAAACGGATTGCGCACCAGGCGGTAGGCGAAACGCTTCCAGAAAGAGGCCTCCAGGTATTCCTGCACCGTCAAAGTCCACACAGAGCCCAAGTCGCGCCGATCCAGGTCGCCCGAACCGGCATGGTGGACAGCATGTTCCCAGCGCCAGAAGTGGTAGGGCGTGAAAGTGAGCACGCCGGTGATGAACCCGCAAATATCGTTGGCTCTCTGAGATTTGAAGAACGAACCGTGGCCACAGTCGTGGTGGATGATGAACACCCGCACCAGAAAGCCGCTCGCCAGGACCGCCAGGGGCAGGGTGATCCAATAAGACACCGCCAGGCTGCGGTACGTCAGAACCCAAAGCACGCCATAGGGAACAAGCGAGTTAAGGATCTGCAAAACACTGCGCCAAAGCGAGGGCTGCTGGTACCTGGCCACGACTTCCCGCCAGGCCAGCGTGTTGATCGGCTGCTCACTTGGGGTCGAAACTGAATCATCACGAACGGCTTGCATACTACTCCTTGGTCAGAACCCCCATCAGCGGGACCCCGCGCGGGCTGGCGCTCGGTCGTGGGATGGCCGCGGCTTGAAGTGGTGCGGGGCGTGGAAGAACGGGCCCATCACTGTCGTTCCTTCGCGCAAGGGAAATCTGGAGAAACGAAAACCTCCGCGTTGTTCATGCCTTCTCCCCGCCTCAAGCGGTCGCAGCGCGGAGGCGAGCTTCCGAGCGAGCCCGACAGCTTGCATTGTCAGTCTTGCTTGGAGCTGCGCCGAAGACATCCGGACGGGACTGAAGGCGGAATTCTCAGATCGGGTTGCTTAACCCGAGTAACCCACACCGCGGGTTTCAAGCGCAAGCGTAGTATACCACGTCTCGAAGCGGCGAAACTCTCAAAAGAAGTGGTTGCCGGCGGTTCTTCCCTCTGGGGCTTGAGCGCCGCGCGACCTTTGACCTCGCTCTCAGGGCTCGCCGCTCGGACGGAGGATCAGGCTTGAATCCTAGCAGGCGGCCGTCTCGTTGCGAAACTCTGTCGTTTCCTTTTCCATGCGAAATTTATTGAGTTCGGATTCCAGTTGGCCCACCACACTGCTCGCGTAGCGTATGAAGTGGTGTCCGGATAGCAGCATCGCAAATCCCAGGCTAAACTTCCGCGGATCGAAGAGCCAGTGAGCAAGGAGTCGAAACAGGAATTTCCAGTACGCTCTCCGATAGGAGGAGAGGATGCCTTGGTGGACGATGGAGCGAACCAGGATTCCAAGCAGGGGCCAGAGCGGAATTTCCGGCGGTTTCTGGGGCTTGCGGGCCTTCCAATGCAGAAGCGAACGATAACACCGATCGTAAAATGCGGAGGCGCCGTACAGGGAAGCGAGAATCGCACGGAAACCCTCCAGCAGAACCGGCAACGGGAGGAGCGTTCTAAAGTTGGGTGGATCGAAGTTGCTGGTGGCGGTGCTTTCCATCAGTAGCCGGCCGTCTTTCAACATTCGATCGAAAAGCGGAGTCGTGGGAGGCGCCTGCAAGAACCCGGCCATGGCCCAAGGGATGGCGGCGCGCTCGATGAAATCTTTTTGCTGTTCGAAGATATCCTCGGTATCGGAATCGAAGCCGATGATGAAGCCCCCGGTCACCCAAAGACCTTGGTTCTGGATGAAGCGAACGCTTTCCAGCGGATCGCGCCGCAGGTTTTGGAATTTCTTGGCCTCCGTCAGGGACTTGGCGGAGGGGCTCTCGATGCCGATGAAGACATAAAAAAAGTTCGCCTTCACCATAGCTGCGATCAATTCCGGCCTCTGGGCGAGATCGATCGACGCCTCGGTGTAAAACAACAGCGGATAGTGATGGCCTCTCTGCCACTCTTCCAACTCGACGGCGAGATCGAGGGCGAGCTTGTGGTTGCCGATAAAATTGTCGTCAACGATAAAGACCTGGTCGCGCCAGCCGAGTTCAAACAACCGATCGAGCTCCGCCAGCAACTGGCTGGGACGCTTGGTTCGGGGTTTCCTTCCGTAGAGGGTGATGATGTCGCAGAACTCGCACTGAAACGGACATCCGCGGGAGAACTGCACCGCCATGGAGGCATACTTGTCGAGCTTGAGCAGATCAAACCGTGGGAGGGGAGTCTTGCTGATGTCCGGCTTGTCGCTGACAACGTAGAGCCGTTTGGCGGAGCCGCGCTCGACATCGGCGGCAATCTCGGGGAAAACCTCGTCGGGCTCGCCGACCACCACGTGGTCCGCCAGTCGAAGCAGGAGTTCCGGTTCGCTGCTGGCGAAGGGCCCGCCGATCATCGTGCGCTTGCCAAGAGCCCGCGCCCTGAGGAGGGTTTCGCGAATATCATCTTTCTGGACGCGCATTCCGCTGACCATGACGAGGTCGGCCCAAAGGATGTCTGTATCGAGCAGGTCCTCAAAGCTTCGGTCGATCAGCCTTAGCGTCCACCCCTTCGGACAAAGCGCGCCGACGGTCAGCAGACCGAGCGGCGGCTGGTCGGTCTCGATAGGAACAAGGTCCAGTATTCCGTCGAAGCTCCAGAAGGAGGACGGAAACCGCGGCCAAACCATAAGGACCTTGAGCGCCGGGCCGAGCGGTGGAAAGCTCGGTGGCTCGCTTGGGCAATCTGCGGCTTCAGGCGCAGACCGCTTATCGGCATCGGTCAACTGAGACATAGTATCCTTTCCCGGCGAACCCAATGGGTTCTCGCCCCAATCGTAAGTCCGGGTCAGTCTCAG
>WNGK01026026.1_pt1 | contig 11151 bp, 6 predicted proteins | sample 5400601 | NCBI WGS metagenome assembly WNGK01 (sample SAMN13153376, study PRJNA577476) | soil metagenome | isolation source: 60 cm soil or saprolite under Garry oak tree replicate 1 | place: USA:California | collected 2016-06-15
AGGATGCGAATGTTCTGCTCGGTCGTTTTCGGGTCCACCACACAGATGAATCGCAATCCCAGGTAGCGGCAAGCTTGCGCCAAGCCGATCCCCAGGTTCCCGGAACTGGACTCGATCACTACCGTCCAAGGCTTGACTTCCCCGGTGCGCATCGCCTCGCGCAGAATATGTACCGCCGGCCTGTCTTTGGCGCTCCCACCCGGATTGAATCCTTCCAGCTTGGCCAAGAGGCGGAATGGGCAGTCGGGGAACACCCGCGTCAACCTGACTAGCGGAGTGTGGCCGATTGTGGACAAAATGCTCTCCTTCATGGTTGCCTCCTTGCCCCGGTGTGACCAATGCGACGGGAGTCGTTAGCTTGTAGTGCAAGCATCTTGCCAAACTCCGGGTCAATCTGCATGTAAGCCGCCCCGGCCTTGAGGATGCCCAGCAGCGCCGCATAGGGTTCTGCCGACCGCGGCAGGAGCATCGCCACCAGCGACCCGCGGCCCACCGCCCTCGCGCGCAGGTAGCGCGCCAGGCGGTTGGCGCGCCATTCCAGCTCGGCGTACGTCGTCTCGTCCCAGTCGCACACCACCGCGACCGCGTCTGGCCGCGCGTCGGCTTGCGCCTCGAAAATCGCGTGCAGCACCCCGAAACGCTGCGCGGCTCCCAGCGCCTCCCTGGCAGGAATCGCGCGCTGCCGCCGCTCCGCTGCGGTCTGCCAGAACCGGTCGTCGCCCTTGCTGTTGACACCGGTAACCGCTGCGCCCGCCTGAATCTTTTCATTGGAAAACATAATCCCTTGCTCCCTTCTCAATAACGAACCTTTGGTTGTACAAAGCTTGTTTGGTTTGCAGTGCACGCGTGGGTTGTATCCTCTTCGCACGTGGGGTCTGAGAGTCAAGGTAAGCCCATCGCCACTACAAACAATTGGGAGAATCTCGCTTTCGCTTTAAGATTAGGGATGCGTCCAGCTAAGAAATTCTCCTAATCAATCCCCGGAACGGAGGATCGGTGAAACGGCGTATCGGAGTCTCCATCATTCTGGCGCTGGCAGTCCTCGTCGAGATCGCAGAACCACAAGTGCGCGCGATTGAAGCCGCTGACTGTCTCCTCCAGCGCGCGGTGTACGACAAACTCCGCGGGTTCCTGCAACGGGTTCATCTCAATCACTTGCCCGGCGCGCCGGGCTGCCCGCCCAGGTCGTGCCCGCGGGTAAGGTCTCCCCTTTCATCAGAAGCGAAAGCGCATCGAGCCGCGAACCGTCCTCCATCGCCGAGTCATAGAGCACCACCGACGCCGCCCCGATCTCGCAGCGGCGCCCAACGCGCAACCTGGCGGCTTTCAACACGCGGTCCTCGAACAAATGGGTCTGCAGCACGCAGTCCTCGTTGACGACCGCTTCATCGCCGATCTCGACCAGGTCCCACTCCAGGAAACCAGTCGTATGGATATAGGTGCGCCGGCCAATCCGCGCGCCGAGCAGCCGCAGATACCATGGCAGCAACGGCGTCCCCTGCAGCGCCTCCAGCAACAATGGCGTCGTCAGGAATTCGTAAAGCCCGTTGACGAATTCCAATCGCCAGACAAACACGCTCCAGAGCGGATGCTCGAAGGGCCGGTAGCGCCCCATCACCAGCCACTTGGCTGCCACCACTGCCAGCGCCCCCGCCACGCAGCACGCCGCATAGACCAGCGGCAACAGCAACAACGTCGCGCCCAGCCCGACGCGGTTCCACAGCGCCAGCGCCGCCGTGAGCACTGTGGTCGTCACCAGAATGAAACCAGCCGGCGGCAGCGTAACGCGCAAGATTTCTATCAACGCGCGAGTCAACCGCCGTTTTCGGGTTGGGCAAAATGTTCTCTGGTCGGGGAAAGGCGCGCTCGCCTGACGGCGTGGCAGCAGGATGGCCGGCGAACCCATCCACGACGTGTTGGCTCGCGCAGCTTCGCCAGGGGCCGAAGGAGGCAGTGACAGCACCCCGACCAGCGACCCGTCGCCCAGCTCGGTGCCCGGCGGCACCACCGCGCCGTTGCCGACGAATGAACGCCGCCCCAACCGCGTCGGCGCCAGAGTCATCCAGCCGCCCTCCACCCGCGCCGCGCACATCGATACCTCGTCTGCGACGGTGCCACCGTCGCCGATTTCAAGCAGGTCCGGCGTCATCGAGGTGGCCGTTGAAAGCTCGACCGAACGCCCGAGCTTCGCCCCGAGCGCTCGATACCACGGCGGCAGGTAGAGCGTCGCGTGAATGGAACCCGCCACGTCCAGGCTCAGCGCGAGTAATTGATCGATGATCCATTTTCTCACGTAGAACCAGCCGTGCACCGGGTAGGTTCCCGGACGCACCCGGCCTACGAGCAGCCACTTCAAGACCACCACGAAGCTCGTCAGCAGAATGATGAACGACGCCCCGACCAGCGGCGCCGCCGCCAAGTACTTCAGCGGCTCGGCCAGCGGATCTATGTGCGTCAGGATCGCCACTCCCGGCACGAATGCGCACAGCGGGAGGACTTGGATGACGGCCACCAGCATAGCGTACAGGGCAGCGGTTGCCGCCCTCCGAAGGGCACCATGCGCCGGGGCCGGCGGGGTCGCCACATTCGAATTGCTTACGCGCCGCCCAGGTGAACCGGCCCAGGTTTCGCCCCGAGGAATCCGTGCGCCGCTCGGCAGCAGCGAAAGGTCTTCCAGCCGTGCGCCGTCCTCCATCACCGTGTGCTCGCGCACAACCGAGCGCGATCCAACGAAACACCCGCGGCCAACCTCCACCGGTCCGATGACCAGTTCTCCGCCCTCAATCACATAACCGAACAGCGACGCGGTGTCGTCCACGCTGCTGCTGTCGCCAATCCGGATCAGGTCGAAAGCGGCAAAATCGTCCGTGTCGAGGTGGACGTTCCTCCCCATCCGCGCGCCCAACAACCGATATACGAACGGGAGCAGCGGCGTGCCGCACAGATCGTCCAGGTGCAGCGCCGAAACCAGGTTCTGCACGAACCACCAGCGCAGGTAGTAACCGCCCCAAAGTCGGTGCCGTCCAGGCTTGATGCGTCCCAACACGACCCACTTGGCCGCCACAGTGCCCAGAATGAGCGCCGGCAACACCGCCACCGCGCCCGCCGACGCCCAGGCCGCGGACACCAGCGCCGAGTGCCCGGTTTCGAGCAGCATGAAATAGATCAGATACGGCGTCACCCACTGCAGCGCCCGGAAGCCGAACACGAAGTAAAGAGCGCCCGTCTGAAGCAGACCAGCGACGAAGTGCCGGCCCCAGGCGCCGGCGCGGTTTTCGTCCCGCGTCACCCTCGGGGATTGGGCCCTGCGTGGGGATATTGATTCCAGGGCGGCCGCATCGAGCGCCGCCGCCAGCAGCGCGATCGTCGGGTGATCATATACCTCGGCCATCGAGACGCTGGCGAACTGCGGGTCCTTCCGCAACTCCGATACCATCCGCGCCGCCAGCAACGAATGGCCGCCGAGGTCGAGGAAAAAGTCGTCATCAATGGAGACCGGCTGCGGACGAAAGAGCTCCTCCCAGACTCCTGCTAACCGGCGTTCTGTCTGCGTCCGCGGTGGCTTGTCCTCCACGCGGAGAGCGGCTGCTCGCGCCTGCGGCGCCGGCAGCGAGGCCCGGTCGAGCTTGCCGCTGGGCAGTCGCGGCAGATCCGTGACCGTCTCGATCAACGCCGGCACCATGTATGACGGGAGATGGCTCCGCAGATACGAACGAAGGTGCTCTTCATCCACTTGGCCGCCGCTGCGGGGCACCACGTATGCCACCAGTTGCTGTGCGCCGGGCACGTCCTCGCGCACACTGCACGCCGCCGCCAGCAGACCGTCTGCCTGCAACAGCAGCGACTCGATCTCGGACAACTCTACGCGGAAGCCGCGCAACTTCACCTGCGAATCGACGCGGCCGAGGAACTCGATATTCCCTTCGCCGTCAATGCGGCCAAAATCGCCTGTGCGATAGATGCGAGCGCCTCCTTCCTCCGGCGTAGCGAAAGGATCGGGCAGGAATCGCGCCTCGGTGCTGCCGGGAAGTCCCACATAGCCCCGCGCCACTCCCACGCCCCCGATCCAGATCTCGCCCGTTTCTCCACTCGGCACCGGTCGAAGTCCGTCGTCAAGCAGATACACGCGGTAGCCCGGCACGGCGCGTCCGATCGTGACTGGTTTCCCCGGCAATAAGTCCGTATAGGTCGCGATGACGGTCGCTTCGGTGGGGCCGTAAGTGTTCACCAACCGCCGACCTGGCCGCGCCCAACGCTCGGCCAGTTGGTCCGGGCATTTCTCCCCGCCGAAGATCAACAGACGCAGCGTCGGCACGTCCTCACTCACCATCGCTAACAGCGTCGGCACGCACGAAAGCACAGTTACACCTGCCTCTGACAGCATCCGCGCCAGATCCGGGCCGGCGTGCGCCATCCGTGCCGTCGCGGCCACCAGCCGCGCCCCCGCGTGAAACGCGAGCCACACCTCCTCAACCGATGCGTCGAAGGCCAGCGAAAAACCTTGATAAACCCGGTCCTCAGGCTGCACCTGAAAAATCTTTCCTTCGGCGCAGACAAGATGGCAGGCGCTGCGATGCTCGATCATCACGCCCTTGGGCCGGCCCGTTGAACCGGACGTGTAGATGACGTAGCACAGGTCGTCCGGCCCCACGCCACTCGCGTTGCGCGCCAGCCGCGCGGGGCTCTCGGCCTCAATCGCAGCGCGGTCAGCGTCCACGCGGACCAGCGTGCCGCCGAACCCCGCCACTCGCTCCGCCAGAGCCGAAGTCGTCACCAGCGCTGCGGCCCTGGAGTTCTGAAGTATATAGGCGATGCGTTCGGCCGGGTACTCCGGGTCAATCGGCACGTAAGCCGCCCCGGCCTTGAGGATGCCCAGTAACGCCGCATAGGTATCTGCCGACCGCGGCAGGAGCAGCGCCACCAGCGACCCGCGGCCCACCTCCCTCGCGCGCAGGTAGCGCGCTAAACGGTTGGCCCGCCATTCCAACTCGGCGTAGCTCGTCTCCTCCCGGTCGCACACCACCGCCACCGCGTCTGGCCGCGCGTCGGCCTGCGCCTCGAAAATCGCGTGCAGCACCCCGAAGCGCTGGGCGGACCCCAGCGGCTCCGTGGCAGGAGTCGTGCGCTGCCGCCGCTCCGCTGCGGTCTGCCAAGAACGGTCGTTGCCCTTGCGGTTGACACTGATAACAGCTTCGCCCGTCTGAATTGGTTCATTGGAAAACATAATCCCTTACTCCCTTCTGCATCACGAAACTTGGGTTTTACAAATCTTGTTTGGTTCGCAGGGCACGCGTGTGTTATATCCTCTCAACGCGCATGCAGCCTGATAGAGTCAAGGTAAGCTGATCGGCACTGCAAAAACAATTGGGAGAGTCTCGCTTTCGCTTTAAGAACCGGGATGCTTCGGGCTAAGGAACTTTCTTAGATTCGGCCTAAGATATTTTCTTACATTCGGGCTAAGGAATTCCCTTGCAGCCCTGGCCGATCCTCCCTGGCAAAGTCAGTACACCGTTACATGGTTACAATGTTACATGAGTTACGTAGTGTGCCGCGTGCTGATTTTTGTAACCAGGTAACTTGTGTAACAACGTAACCCTGTGACGGCGCCACGCCGCGTCACGGCTCGGCAGACCCCTGTGTTTCCACCCAGCGGGCGGCGTAACTGATCAACTCCGTGTGATTCTTCAAAGCCAGTTTCGCCTTGATGCGGCCGCGGTGGGCGTCCACGGTCTTAAAACTCAAATTAAGTTGCTTGGCGATGGCGCGGCTGTCTTTGCCTTGACTCAAATTAAGTTGCTTGGCGATGGCGCGGCTGTCTTTGCCTTGGCCGACCAACTGCAGAACTTCAAGCTCCCGGTCAGAGAGCCGAGAGATAGCCGAACCGCCTTGGGTGTGGTTGCCGGAAAAGGCGTCCAGTATCCGCGACGACATGCTCCCGCTCAAGTAAAGCTGTCCGCCCAACACCTGCCGGATGGCCTGCAGTATCTTTTCGGGGCCTTCTTGTTTCATGATGTAGCCCCGGCCACCGGCGCGCAACACTCGCTCGGCGTAAAGGCTCTCGCCGTGCATCGAAATGACCAGCACCGCCGTTTCCCGGCGCACAGCTCGGATGTCCTTAATCAACTCCAGCCCGCTGCGGCCGGGCAGGCCGATGTCCACCAGGACTAAGTCGGGTTTCAATCGCTCAATGGCAGTCAGTGCCTGGGGCGCACTGTTGGCTTCACCGCAAACCGTCAGGTCTGTCTCCGCTCGGATCAGTCCGGCCAATCCTTCTCGAAACACCGGATGATCATCCACGATAAAGATTTTCTTGCGTTCCTTCTGTTTTGACTCTTTTTTGGCCATCATCCTGAGTAAATAAAGAACTAGGCCGCCAAAACTCACGCGGCCAAGTCGGGCTTTAGGGTTGTTATAGACCAAAAACGGAGGTTGGGACCGCCTTGATCGCCGTGGTTGGCCTTCCAAGTCAACCACGCCGGAAGGGGTTGTCGGGTGTAATCTGGCCATCCAACCCGCTCTCGAACCAGCCGCATCTCGACTTTTGACGATGCGCTTGGGCCGCTGCCACCCTGACCCCACTCTCCGTTCACTCTTACAACCGATTTTTGTGCCCGATTGGTAACCTGGAAATGATTGAATCGGTCCCCTTTGCACCCCTGCTTCTTGGCACGGTGCAAACCACTTCGGTCCCGCCCCCGTCTCCCTTCCTGATGAGGAGCGTACCCCCGATTTTGCCGGCGCGGTGCGTCATAGTCCGCAACCCCAAGCCTTTTCGTGGTGGCACCCCTTTCTCAAATCCGACACCGTCGTCGCGCACCTCCAGCATTGTTTGCTCCGGCGTTGCCGAGAGGACAATGTCAATCCGCTTTGACCGGCCATGTTTGAGCGCGTTGGTGACCGCTTCCTGAGCAATCCGGTATAGGTGCGTGGCTACGAAGTTTTCCGCCATCAGCACCGGGTGCCCGCACTTGAAGCGGCAGGACACTCTGAACAAGTCGCGCACGCTCGCCGCCAGGTTCTCCAGGGCCGACATCAGTCCGGCGGGTTCCGCTTCAACCGGATGCAATCCGTGGGCCAAGCTGTGGGTCACGTTTACCGCGCCGTCAAGCAGCTTGGAGATCCTGGCCGCCTTCTCGGCCTCCGGCGAGCCCTGCTGTGCCAGCTTCTGACTCAACGTGTTGCTTAGACAGGAGATGCCGGCCAATTGCTGGCCCAAGCCGTCGTGCAGGTCCTGGGCAATGCGCCGCTGCTCCCGTTCGCTGATGCGCAGCACTTCCTCCTCCAGCCGCCTGCGCTCGGTAATGTCCGTCACAACGCCGCCAACCGCATAGATTTTCCCCTCCTGATCATATATCGGGAACTTCGTAACGATGCTCGTGTGCGGGCCGTCCTTATGAATGGCTACTTCGTCGAACTGGATGGGCACACCACTCTCGATCACCTTCTGATCGTTGGTCCGAAAGACCGCCGCCTGATCATGGGGGAAAATCTCCGCGTCGGTTTTCCCCAAGGCCCGCCCCCGCGGCAAATGGAACGCCTGCTCAAAGTGGCGGCTCACGTGCAGGTAACGGCCTTGGGTGTCCTTGAGAAACATCATCGCCGGGCTGTGATCCAGGATGGCCTGCAGCCGGGCTTCACTGGCTCGCAACGCTTCCTCGGCCCGCTTGCGCCGGCTAATGTCGCGGTGAATTGCCGAAATGCCCGTCACCTGGCCTTGGGCATCTATGATCGGTGAAACGGTCAGTGAGACTTCGACCGGGCCGCCCTGCTTGCGCAGGCGCATCGTCTCGAATGGCTCCACCAGTTCGCCCCGCCGGATCCGTTCACGAATCTGCCGGTATTCCCCGCGGCGGTCTGACGGAACCAGCACCAGAGATGATCGGCCTGTCATTTGGCCGGCGGTGTAGCCAAAAACCCGCTTGGCGGCGTGATTCCAACTGGTGATCTTGCCTTCCAGATCCTCGCTCAAAATGGCGTCCGACGACGACTCCACGATGGCCGCCAGCCGGGCGCGCGCCAGCTCGGCTTGCTGCCGGCCCGCCATCTCCGATTGCAAGGCCGCGTTGGCCTGCAGCAGTTCGGCTGTCCGCTCACACACGCGCAGTTCCAATTGCTCCTGCGCCTGCTGCAGCGCCTGCTCCTTCTGCTTGCTCTCGGTGATATCGTAGCCCAACGCCACCAGCCCCTTGGTCCGGCCATCGGCGTAGCGCAGCGGCGCGCGGATCACGTCAATGACCCGCGCCGAACCGTCGGGTTTGGCGACGACCTCATCGCCCCGATTCATGCGGCCCGCATTCATCACCGCCCGGTCAGCCTGCTCCCACCGTTGGAGTGCCGCCCGGTAAAAGGGCGAATGAGCCGCCAGTTCGGATTCGTGTTGATTTCGGTAATCAACACCGGTGAGCTCAAACAGATCAAGTGCGGCGGGGTTGGCCAGCAGCCAGCGGCCAGCGGCGTCCTTAAATACGATCGGGTGTGGCGAAGCTTCCATCAGCGCCCGCAGGTTCTGTTCGCTGACCAGCAAGGCCGCCTCCACCCGCTTCCGTTGTGTAATGTCTATGAGGGTCGTCTCTAGCTGAGGCAGCCGCGATTCCCCATCCAGCACCGGCACGCTGGCAACCTGCACCACCAGCGGCCCACTACGGCTTCCGCCCAAACTTAACTCGCTCGAAATCACCGTGGGTGAAGCCAAGGCGCCCACCGCTCCGTGCAATTGATCGCGCCCCCTAACCGCGCCACCACTCTGCTGCCCAATCGGCTCCGCGCTCTCCATTCGGCAGCGGCGCAGATGGACCTTGAATTTCGGCAAGTCCTCGGCCACCACCAACGACCCGAAGGGCCGGTTGAGAAGTTCGGGCTTTTCCCGGCCTACCAGCGCGGCGGCGATGCGGTTGATGTCCAGGATTTTCCCGTCCGCGCCCAGCGTGACCAGCCCGACCGGGGCCAAATCGTCGAGTTTGGCCTGGCGCGCCCCGGCAGCTTCAAGCTGTTGACGCGCCTCGCGCAGCCTGCGGTTTTCCGACTCCAGGAATTTGGTGAGCGCCTGGTAGCCCCCTCTGGGCGCGCCGGCGCTGACAACGGGTGACTCGCGGGATTGGTGGCCTTGGCCCTGCGTGCCGTCACGCTCCGATTGACGTTCCGATTTCATCACCATTCGCCCACCAGTCACGCGCGTCAAAGCTTGGGTGGCCGGCCAGCTTCCGCCAGGCAGATTCAGGCTCGTTGTCCCCATGCGCGAACTGATTTCAGGACAAAGATAATCCTTCCCGCAAGACAAACAACTTTTTTCCTTTTTCGGGACTCAAGCGACGAGATAATTGGATACAAGAGTTCGGGTTCCCGTCTCTGGCCGCTTGATTAGGCAGCCGACAGTTGCGGATTGTCAATCGCGACTTCTCCCGCCGCGAGCGCCAGACCATATACACCAGTCCAGCATTGACAGAACTGTTACCGCCTAACTCAATCTCGCAAATGCATCCATGCTGAAAGCACCATGACAATCATCACCGACGACCATTGCACCAGCTATTCCTCTCCCGGCCATCCCGAACGGCCCGAGCGCATCGCCAAAACTCTGGAAAAGCTTCGAGGCCAGACCGAGCTGCCGATCCGTTGGGGCCAGCCTGCCAGGATTGAAGATTCGGTTCTACTCCGCGCCCACACCGCCGAACATCTGGTGCGGTTGGAAGTGCCGGCTGATTTCGACGGCGACACACCGTTCTTGCCAAACATTGCTGATTACGCCCGCGCCTCCGTGGGGGCGGCGCTCGAAGCCTTGAAGTCCGCTCGCGCAGGCCAGACCGCCTTCAGTTTGATGCGCCCGCCCGGACACCACGCCATCCGCAATCGAGCGATGGGCTTTTGTTACCTGAACAACGTCGCCATTGCGGTGCTCGAGGCGCTGGCCAGTGGCGCCAATCGAGTTGCAGTCTATGATTTCGACGTGCATCACGGCAACGGGACCGAGGCGATTCTGTTGAACCAAGCTGGCGCCGCGTTCTTCTCCATACACCAGTTTCCGTGCTACCCTGGGACCGGCGCGCAGAACGCAGGCAAGAACTGCTTCAATTATCCGGTTGCCCCGCAAACGCCCCGCGCAGAGTACCGGCGCGTCCTCAATGCGGCACTCAAGCATCTGCAGACCTTCAAGCCCGACTTGGTCGCCGTTTCGGCCGGGTTCGATGCTTACGCGCGCGACCCGCTGGCGCAGGAGACATTGGAGGCGGAGGATTATCACTGGTTGGGCCGATCATTGCGCGAGCTGGGCGTGCCGGTCTTCAGTCTGCTGGAAGGCGGTTACAGCAACGCTTTGCCGGAATTGATCTTTGCCTACCTCAACGGCCTGGAGGGCGCCTAGACCGGGTGGCCAATTGGCTCGCGCGGCCAGCATTAGCATGATGGGGTGAACCTCGGTGAACAGCCAAACCCCCCATTTATCTCCATCTGGCGAAGAAAGCGGGCAATTCAAGGGTGAAGTGGCCGAATTCCTTGACAAGCACTTTCCCAAAATGGGAACATTTTGCTCGCTTTTCGGCAGAAGCAATGCAATTGTATGCGGGTGATATCGAGAAAACCTCTGATTGATTTGGCCAAACGATATCCCGACTCAAAAGCCGAACTGGATGTCTGGTTTCACGAAGCCGAAGCGGCGGTTTGGGCGAACCCGGCACGGATTAAACAGCAGTATGGCAACGCCAGCATTTTGAAGGGGGGTCGAGTTGTATTTAACATCTGCGGAAACAAATTTCGCCTTGTGGTCAAGATAAACTATCCCTACTCGATTGTGTATGTGCGCTTCGCTGGCACACACAAGGAGTACGACACCATCAACGCGCAGGAGATTTGATGAAGCCTAAAGTGATTAAGACGGAGTCGGATTGCGCCGCGGTTCTGGCTCGAATCGAGCAGCTAATGGACGCGAGGCGAAAGACGCCTCAGGGTGAGGAACTGGAGCTTCTTTCCTTGCTGGTTCACGACTATGAACAAAAGGCCTTCCCAATGGACAAGCCGGATCCAATTGAAGCGATTCGTTTCCGGATGGAACAACAAGGCCTTAAACCTACGGACTTGGTTCCCTTCCTGGGCAGTCGAAGCAGGGTTTCTGAGGTCCTCTCAGGCCGGCGCAATCTCAGCCTCAAGATGATTCGGGCC
>WNGK01007833.1_pt1 | contig 11150 bp, 9 predicted proteins | sample 5400601 | NCBI WGS metagenome assembly WNGK01 (sample SAMN13153376, study PRJNA577476) | soil metagenome | isolation source: 60 cm soil or saprolite under Garry oak tree replicate 1 | place: USA:California | collected 2016-06-15
CACCCAGCTCCTCCGGCCACGGAATGCCGAACAGGCCGAGGTCGGCCATCTGGCGCACGTTGTCCCAGGGGAACTCGCTCGCCAGGTCGTAGCGGCGCGCGCTCGGCTTGACGACCTGCTGCGCGAAGTCGCGCACCATATCGCGCACCTGGAAGTGATGATCGGTGAAGTAGAGGGTGTCGTGCATGCTGGCAAATATAGTTACACGTTGCACGTTGCACGTTGCACGAGCGCCCGGAACGCGAGCCGCGTGGAACGTGTGCCGTGGAACGTGCAACGCCTTTATCCCGTAGTCCCAAACCCTGCGGCAATGCAGTTGATGGATAGCAACAGTGCGGCCAATCCGTCCTCCTGTCCCGCGCGATGGCGCCGCAGCAGCTCGACTTGCTGGCGGTTCACCTGGTTCAGCGCGGGCAGGCGGCTCGCCAGGCGCTGTCGGAACTGGGGGAATCGCGCGGTGAGCTCGGTGCCGCCCGTGAGGCGGCGCACCACGGCAACCGTTCGATGGTATTCGTCGGCGACCAGCGAAAAAATTTCCTGGCGCAGCCACGGATCGGCGACCAGGTCCGCGTACGCCCGTGCGAGGTCGAGATCGACGTAGGCGAGCGTCTTCTCGACCTCGTCCATGACCAGCCGAAATAACCGGAAGTCGTTGAACATCCGCTTGAGGAGCGCTTCGCCCCGGCTCCCCCGCACGTCGAGGAACGTCGCGAGGCCGGTGCCCAGCCCGTACCAACCGGGGATGCAGTGGCGGTTCTGGGTCCAAGCAAATACCCAGGGAATGGCCCGCAAGTCCGCGAGCGTGCGCACGCCCGTCCGGCGCGCCGGCCGGGAGCCGATGTTCAGGAGCGCGATCTCCTCGACGGGGCTCGCCGCCTGGAAGTAGTCCACGAGGCGTGGGTGATCCACCAGTCGGCGGTAGGCCGCGTGGGCCGCGCCCGACAACGCCTCCATCGCTTCATCGAATTCGGTCGTGGGGACGAGCGCCTGCTCGCGCTCGGACTTGAGCGAGTGCTCGAGTACGCTGGCCGCCAGCAGCTCCGTCTGATACGCAGCGGTGCCCCGGTTCGCATACTTGAACGACACCACCTCTCCCTGCTCCGTGAGGCGGAGCCGGCCCCGGATCGAGCCGGCGGGCTGAGCGGCGATGGCGCGGCCGGTGGGCGCGCCTCCCCGGCTGACCGAGCCGCCCCGGCCGTGGAAGAAGGCGATCGGCACGCCGCACTCCCGGCCGAGCCGGGTGAGCCGCAGTTGGGTCTTGGCGAGCTCCCAGTTGGACGAGAGGAAGCCGCCGTCCTTGTTCGAATCGGAGTACCCGATCATCACCTCGAACACGCCGCCCTGGGCCCGCACGCTGCGACGCACCAGCGGGACCTGCAGCAGGTCGCGCACGATCTCGGGCGCCCGCCGCAGGTCGTCGATGGACTCGAACAGTGGCACGATCGGGAGCGTACAGCTCTCGACCCCGGCCGAGTCCGCGAACAGACCCGCCTGCTTGGCGAGCAGATACACGCCCAGGATGTCCGCTACGTCGTGGGTCATGCTCAGGATGAAGCTGCCGACCGCTTCGCGGTCGAGGCAATCCCGTGCGTCGTGAATCAACCGGAAGAGATCGACCATCTCCGCGGCTTCCGCCGGCGGAGCGGCCCGGTCCGGACCGAGCGGGCGCGCCAGCTCGCCCTGCAGCCAGGTACGCCACTCGGGCGACGCCGGTGAGGGCGGCTCGCCCGGGCTCCGGGCCCGCCACAGCGCGGCGACGCCGGCGTTCACGCGCGGCGAGTTGTCGCGGACGTCGAGCCGGAAGGTCGAGAACCGGAACGCCTCCACTTCCCGGCGCACCGGGCGGACGATGAGCGCGGCGGCGCGGCCGCCGCGCGCCGCGACCAGGCCGGCCTCGAGCGTGCGAAGGTCGGCGATCAGCTCGTCCGCCGTCCGATAGGCCGGCGCGGTCTCGCGCCGTTCCGCGCTGGTCAGCGCGGCGTCGATCTTGCGCAGCATACAGGTCACGAACTGGCGATACACCTCGCGCGGGTTGCGCTCCCGGATCCGCTCGGCGTCGCCGGACGCCGCCAGCTCGCCGGCCAGCGCTTCGCGGAACTCGGGCGCGATCGGGGTGGCGCGCTCCGTGACGCTCAACGCGCGCAGCAGGTCGGCGACGCGCTGGCGATAGCGTCGCAGACTCGCGATGCGGTTTTCGAACAGGGTGCGGCGCGTGACGTCGGTCGTGACGAACGGATTGCCGTCCCGGTCGCCGCCGATCCACGAGCCGAGCTGGAAGAACGGCGGCACCTCGAAACCATCTGCCGGGTACGCCTGCCGCAGCGCGCGCTCGAGCTTGTCCACCAGCTCGGGCACCACGTCGAAGAGGTTCTCGGTGACGAAGTACAGGCCCCACGCCCGCTCCTGCTCGACGGTGGGCTTCGCGAGCCGCAGCTCGCCGGTGAGCCACAGCAGCTCGATCTCGGTGCGCAGGCTCTCGACCAGCGCGCTGCGCTCCCGGGGGGTCCAGCGGGGGGCCTCGAGGTCCACCAGCCGACGGTAGATGCGGCGATGCTTTTCGAGCACGGTGACGCGCTTGGCTTCCGTCGGGTGCGCCGTAATGACGGGGCGCACGCGCAGATTCGCGATCGCGGCGCGCATCTCCTCCGCCGCGATCCCGCTCCGGGCCGCGGCCGAGACGACCTGAGCGAACGTGCCGCGCAACTGGTCATGCCCTCGCTCGACTTCACTCTGGCGCCGCTGCCGCATCGCCGCGTTCTGCTCCGCGATCGACAACAATTGGAACCACATGCCCTGCGCCTGAATGGCGCGGGCGAGGAGCTCGGGCGGCGCCTGCGGGTCGAGGGCCTCGCCGGCGAGCACGCGCTCGATCTCCGGCTGATGCGTCCGGATGACGTCGCGAAAGCAGTCGTGCAGGAGGCCCGCGGTGCGGGCGAGGTCCTCGGCGCTCACGCCACCCGGTCCCGCGGCGGCGCGCCCGCGAAGAACGCTTTGAGGTTGTCGAGGGCGCGCAGGCCCATCGCTACGCGCGTCTCTTGCGTGGCACTGCCCAGATGGGGGAGCAGCACGACGTTCTCCATGGTCAGGAGATCGGGGGTCACGGCGGGCTCGCGCTCGAACACGTCGAGGCCCGCTCCCGCAATCGTCCCGTGCTGGAGCGCGGCGACCAGCGCGGCTTCATCCACGATGTCGCCGCGGGCGTTGTTGATGAGGAACGCGTCCCGTTTCATGAGGGCGAGCCGCCGGGCGTCGATCAGATGGCGGGTCTCGGGCGTCGCGGGCGAGTGGAGCGACACGAAGTCCGCCTCGCGCAGCACGTCGTCCACGCTGGCCCTCGGCTCCGCGCCCAGCTCGGACACCACCGCCGCCGGCGGCGGGTAGGGATCGTGAAAAATCACCCGCATGCCGAACCCGTGACGGGCACGGTGCGCCACCGCCCGGCCGATCCGCCCGAGTCCGACGAGGCCGAGCGTTTTGCCGCTGACGCGGGTGCCGAGCATGTGAGTGGGCCGCCACCCGGTCCAGGCGCCGGAGCGCACGTGGCGCTCCCCTTCCCCGCCCCGACGCGCCACCATGAGGAGCAGCATCACAGCGTCGTCCGCCGTGTCGTCGGTGAGCACGTCCGGCGTGTTGGTGACCACGAGCCCTCGCGCTCGCGCGGTGGCGGTGTCGATGTGGTTGAAGCCCACACCGTAGTTGGCGAGGATGCGGGCTCGTAACGGCTCGACCGCGAGCACCTGCGCGGTGAGGCGGTCGGTGACCGTAGGGAGGAGAGCGTCCGCGGTGCGCAGCGCGTCCGCGAGCTCGGCAGCGCTCAAGGGGCGGTCGTCCGGATTGAGGCGCGCTGCGAACTCCCGCGCCAACTGCTGCTCCACTGCGTCCGGGAGCCGCCGCGTGACCACGACCACGGGGCGGGCGGACCGCCCCGCGCTCACCCCTGCACCATCACCGGCCGCGACGGCTGCTGGCGGAGCGCGCGGACGACCGTCGCCCCGAGCTCGGCAGGGCTCGGCGCCACGATCAGCCCGGCCGACCGCATGATCTCCGCCTTCTCCGCCGCCGTGTCCCCGAACGCCGAGATGATCGCCCCGGCGTGCCCCATACGGCGGCCCTTGGGCGCGGTGAGGCCCGCGACGTAGCCGATCACCGGCTTCGTCATCTGCGTCTTCACGAACAGCGCCGCATCCGCTTCCTGGGGACCCCCGATCTCCCCGATCATCATCACCGCCTCGGTCTCGGGGTCCTGCTCGAACAGCGCCAGGATGTCGACGAACGAGCTGCCGTTGATCGGATCGCCGCCGATGCCCACGCTGGTGGTCATTCCCACGCCGAGCGCCTTCATCTGCGACGCGGCCTCGTAGCCGAGCGTGCCCGAGCGGGTGACCACGCCGACGGGCCCGCGCCCATAGATATGGCCCGGCATGATGCCCATCATCGCCCGGCCTACGCTGATGATGCCGGCGCAGTTCGGCCCGATGAGCGTGGTGCGGCGCTCCTTGGCGTAGCGCCACAAGTAGCGCTTGACCCGCATCATGTCCTGGGCCGGAACGCCGTCCGTGATGGTCACGACCAGCCGGATACCGGCGTCCGCCGCCTCCATGATCGCGTCGGCGCAAAACGGCGCGGGGACGAGAATCAGGCTCGCCGCGGCGCCCGTGTCCGCCACCGCTTCCTTCACGGTATTGAAGACCGGGCGTTCCAGATGCTTGGTGCGGCCCTTCCCTGGAGTGACGCCGCCCACGACGTTCGTGCCGTAGGCGATCATCTCCTTGGCGTGGAAGGTGCCCTTGTCGCCGGTGAAGCCCTGGACGATGACGCGGGTCTTCTCGTCGAGCAGGATGCTCATGCGGCGTTGCGGGCAGTGACCACGCGCTCGGCGGCTTCCGAGAGGGTGTCGGCCGTGACAATCGGCAGGCCGCTGTCCGCGAGGATGCGGCGGCCCTCCTCCACGTTCGTGCCCGCGAGCCGGACGACCAACGGAACCGCGACCTGCACCTCGCGGACGGCCTGGACCACGCCCTGCGCCACCCAGTCGCAACGATTGATCCCCGCGAACACATTCACGAGGATGGCGCGCACCTTCTGGTCGGAGAGTACCAGGCGGAACGCGGCCGCGACGCGATCGGGGCTCGCCCCACCCCCGATATCCAGGAAGTTCGCGGGCTCGCCGCCGGCGTGCTTGATCATGTCCATGGTGGCCATGGCGAGCCCGGCTCCGTTGATGATGCAGCCGATGTCCCCGTCCAGCGCCACGTAGTTGAGCCCGTGCTCGGCCGCGTCCGCCTCACGGGGATCCTCCTGGGCGTAGTCGCGCAGCTCGGCCACGTTGGGTCGCCGGAACATCGCGTTGTCGTCGAAGCTCATCTTCACGTCGAGCGCGAGCACCTGACCGTGGTCGGTGACGACGAGCGGGTTGATCTCGACCATCGTGGCGTCGAGCTCGCGGAAGGCGCGGTAGGCGCCGAGAATCGCCGTCACGACCTGGCTCACCTGCAGGGGCGCGAGACCCAGCCCGAACGCGAGCTCGCGCGCCTGGAACCCCTGGATCCCGACCGCCGGCTCCACTTCCTCGCGCAAGATCGCCGCCGGCTCCCGCTGCACGATCTCTTCGATCTCCATGCCGCCGTGCGGGTGCGCCACGACCACGATCCGCTCGCGCTTGCGGTCGAGCACCAGGCCCACGTACAGCTCCCGCTCGATCGGCAGCGCCTGCTCGACCAGCAGGCGATGCACCGGGAGACCCTCGGGGCCGGTCTGGATCGTCACGAGCGTCTTGCCCAGCAGGTCCTTGGCGGCCTGGCGGACATCCGCGTCGGTCGTGCACAGCTTCACCCCGCCCGCCTTGCCGCGCGCCCCGGAGTGGATCTGGGCCTTCACGACCCAGCGGGTGCCGCCGACTTCGGTCGCCCGATAGACCGCCTGCTCGGCGCTGTACGCCACGCCGCCCTTGGGAACGGGGACGCCGAAACCTGAGAGCAGCTCCTTGGCCTGGTACTCGTGGATGTCCACGGTTACGCCCGCGTCGTGGCCAGCGCCGGCGCGTCGCGGCGGGCGGCGATGGCGGCGGCGATCGCAACGATGTTCTGGGCCATCCGGGCCGACGCGGCATCGATCATGCGGCCGTCCAGCTGGGCGGCCCCGCGGCCGGCGCGCGCGGCCTCGTCGAGCGCGAGCAGGATGCGGCGTGCGCGCTCGACCTCCGCGGGCGGCGGGGTGAACACCTCGTTGGCGAGCGGAACTTGCGACGGATGAATGGCCCATTTGCCTTCGTACCCGAGCGCCGCCGCACGGCGGGCCGCGGCGCGAAACCCGTCCGGGTCCTTGAAGTCGCCATACGGGCCGTCAATCGCGCGCAGCCCGTAGGCGCGACACGCGGTGACTATGCGGACCAGCGCGGCGTGCCACTGGTCGCCGGGATAGTCGGGATTCAGGCCCCCGATGCTCACGGTGCGGGCGTGCACGCTCGCGGCGAAGTCGGCGACGCCGAAGTGCATCGCCTCGAGGCGGCGGCTGGCCTGCGCGATCGCCTCGACGTTCGCCATCCCCAGGGCGGTCTCGATCAGCACCTCGATCCCGATGCGATGCGGGATGCGCCGGGCGGCCTCGATCTGCGTGAGCAGCGCGTCCACGAGATAGACGTCCGCCGGGACGCCGACTTTCGGGACCAGCACGACGTCCAGCCTGTGCCCGGCCTGCTCCACGACGTCGACGACGTCGCGATACATGTAATGGGTGTCGATCCCGTTGACACGCACGGAGACGGTCTTGTGACGGGCTTTCCAGTCGTGCTGGAGCAGTCCGGCGACGACGTTCGTGCGGGCCTGCTCCTTGTCGGCGGGCGCGACGGCGTCTTCGAGATCGAGAAAGACGTAGTCCGCCTCGCCGTCGAGCGCCTTCTGGAACAGCGCCGGTTGCGAGCCGGGGACCGCGAGCTCGCTGCGCTGCAGCCGCGGGTGCGCCGGCTCGTAGCGGGTGAGGCTCATGCCCTCACGGCAGTCCGCGGGGAGGGCGCCGTTGGCGACGACTTCGCCCCGGCCGGCTGCGCCGTCGGGGGCGCCTGCCCCGCCGCGGCGCGCGGCGCGAGTGGGGCGGCGGTGCTGCGGTAATGCTCGGCGGCCGCGGCGACGCCGGCGCCGGGCGTCAGCGGGATGCCGACATCGCGCATCGCCATCTCCGCGCCGGCGATTGCCCCGAGCAGCATGAGCTCGTTCAGGTCACCGAGGTGACCGATCCGGAACAGTTTCCCCGCCATCCGAGCGAGACCGGCCCCCAGCGCCAGGTTGTAGCGCCGGAACGCCACGTCGATCACGTCGGCGGCGTTCGTGCCCTCCGGCACCATGATCGCGCTCACGGTGTTCGAGTACCACTTCGGCGCCTTCGCGCAGAGCTTGAGGCCCCCCCCCCACGCCCGTATGGCGGCGCGCACGCCCTCCGCCAGGCGATGATGGCGCGCGAAAATGTTGTCGAGTCCCTCTTCGGACATGATGACGAGCGACTCACGCAGGCCGTACAGCATCGGAATCGAGGGCGTGTAGGGGAAGTAGCCGGTTGCGTTGGCCCTAATCATGTCCCCGAAGTCGAAGAAGACGCGCGGGCACTTGGCGTGCTCGCGCGCCGCGAGGGCCTTGGGGCTGGCGCACACTAGCCCTAGGCCGGCGGGCAGCATCAATCCCTTTTGCGACCCGGTGATCGCCAGGTCGACCTTCCACTCGTCCATCCGAAAGTCGATCGACCCGATGGAGCTGACCCCGTCCACGTACAGCAGCGCCGGATGCTGGGCCGCGTCGATCGCGCCACGGACGGCCCCGACGTCGCTCGTCACACCCGTGGCCGTCTCGTTGTGGACGATGAGGACTCCCTTGATCTCGTGCTGCTCGTCCTGGGACAGGATCTCCCCGATGCGCTCGGACGGCGCGCCATCCCCCCACTCCACATCGATGATGTCCACGCGCAGGCCGTGACGCTGGGCGAGATCGATCCACAGGTGGCTGAAGTGCCCATAGCGCGGCGCCAGGAGCCGGTCGCCCGGCGAAAGCGTGTTCACGAGCGCCGCTTCCCACCCACCGGTGCCGGTTGCGGGGAAGATGAACGCCTGCCCCGTCGTCGTCTTGAACACCTTGGGGAGATCGCGCAACAGCCCCATGGCGAGCTCGGGAAACGCGGAGGAGCGGTGATCCTCCGCCCCGCGGGCCATGGCGCGCAGGATTCGCTCGGGCACATTGGTCGGGCCGGGGACGAACAGGAAATTGCGGCCGGGCATAAACAGCGTCCTCACGAGAGGGGAGAAGCAAAGCGAGAACCGCTAAGGTATTCGGCGACCCCTGGCTCGCAACCCCACGGATGGGTAGGGCGCCGCCCGCCTAAGGTGAGGGGCGCCAACTCTCTAACCCGCACACGTCGCAGCCGCTGCAGGCCGCCCCCGGCTCCCCGAAATATGCGAGCAAGGTGCCACGGCGGCACGCCCGCGCTTCCACGTAGCGTCGCATGCCCCTCGCGGCGTCGCCCCACTCGAGGTCGGAGGGATGCCACACCATCACGCACTCGGCGCGGAGACCATCCCGGCCGGCACGTCCCGCCTCTTGGTAGTAGGCTTCGACCGTGCGCGGCGGCCCCCAATGGAGCACCCGGCGCACGTCCGGTTTGTCGATCCCCATGCCGAAGGCGCTCGTCGCGACCACCACGGGGGCACGGTCGGCGAGAAACGCGCGCAGCACCCGGCCCCGCGTGCCCGCGGTGAGGCCCGCGTGGTAGGGCGCGGCCCGTACACCCATGCGCAGCAGTGCACGTGTGACGAGCTCGGTGAGCCGGCGCGTCGGCGTGTAGACGATCACCGGCCCGTCCACCCCGCGGATCAGTTCCCGGATACGGCTGAATCGCTCGCGGTCGTCCCGCACCCGCTCGACGCGAAATACGAGATTCGGCCGATCGAACGACGTGACGACCACTTCCGCGTGGGGGATCCGGAGGACGCGCAGGATGTCGGCGCGCGTTTCCGGCGTGGCGCTGCCGGTGAGAGCGATGGTGACGGGATCGCCGAGCAAGTAGCGGTAGCGGTCGAGCCGCCGGTACACCGGGCGGAATTCGTTGCCCCACTCCACGATGCAGTGGGCTTCGTCGACGGCGAGGAGCGACACCTCCCGACCGGCGCGCGACAGCCGTCCGACCAGCGAGCCGAGCCGCTCGGGGGCGCAATAGAGGAGCGTGAGGCTTCCAGACAACGCGGCGTCGAGAATCGTCCGGCGCTCACCCGACGAGAGCAGGCTGTTCACATACGCCGCCGGGATTCCCCGCCGCCTGAGCGCCGCCACCTGGTCCTGCATCAGCGAGATCAGCGGCGAGATGACGAGGGTGAGCCCTCGGGCCATCAATGCGGGGAGCTGGTAGCACAAGGACTTCCCTGCCCCGGTGGGCAGCACCGCCAGGACGCTCCGGCCGGCGAGCAGCGGCCCGAGCACTTTGAGCTGGTGCACCCGGAACGCGGCATGGTCGAACCGCTCGACCAACAACTCGCGCGCCCGCACCAGTCCGCCCGTGAAGGTCGCCATGGCGCAAAGAAAACGGGCCCCGGTGGTTTCCCCGGAGCCCAAACGATGCGATGTGTGGCTGAATTACGCCCGATCTTGCCAGTCCACGGCGAAGCCGTTGCCGCACTCGTGGCACTTCACTTCCTTGGGCTGCCCCGACACGTACTGGCGCTTGTGACAACCGGGGCATACGAGATGGGGTTCGTGCACGACGCTCCACGACTTTGGGCGGTCCTTGCGGACCTCCACGCTGTCCTTGGGCACGCGGACTTCCACCTGGTGCACGTCCAGGACCACCCAAGGCTGGCCGGGCTCTTCGACGACGCGATACCAGGCTCCTCGCCTCAGGCCTCCCTTTTCCGCGCGGTCGCCACGGCTCCGGGCCCATCCCAAGTCGGCCATGCGTCTTACTCCAGGTCCTCGGTAGTTCGCTCCCGCACCAGCACGAGGATTGCCGCCTGCGGGACGACCAGATACTTCGCTCCCTCGAACGTGATCTCAACGGCAGCCTTGCGGAAGAACAGGGCGTAGTCGCCAACCCGCGCCTGCATCGGCAGGTATTTGACGTCGGGACCGTGGATTTTCCAGGGCTCATCGTCCATGCTCGCCGGCTCGGTCATCGGCGTGCCCGGCCCGGTCGCGACGACCCGGCCGCCCTGTACCTGCCGGCTTTCGACCGCGGTCGGCGGGAGGTAAAGCCCGACGTTGGTGCGCTCTTCCCCCTCCTCGGGAGCGATGAGCACGCGGTCACCGACGACGATCAGGCGCTTGGGGGCTTCGTCCGGCATGGGCTCCAGTATACACGGTCCCAGCTCTTGGGGGCGAGGTTGGTGGGGCCTCCCGAAGCGACTGCGTCTTTTTTGTCGCGCAGGGAGGCCCCACCGGCCTCGCCCACGGTGGGAATAGTGATGTGGATCACGTGCACCGCTTGACAGGGCCGGGCGCCGCACTATTAATGCGCGCCGGTCGCAGACGCTCTCGAGGCCGCCAGTTCCCCGTTCCCTTCGGAAGGGACAAAAGACATGCAAAGCCCCCTAGGCAACGCCCAGACTGAGCAGTGGAGCTTGATTCTCCAGACCGTCTGGGGTTGGGTCTGGGGCGGCCTGTCCTGGATCGTCGACTGGCAGGTGCAGGTGTTCCGGGTGGCGGCGACCGGGACCACGTTCGGGGAGGCGTTCGGCAAGGCCCTGCTGCTGTTCTTCCCGGCGATGGTGCTCGTCGCGGGCGTCTGGGGCACGATGGTGTCGCTCTACACCATTCCGTTCCGTTCCGGCCGCGGGCGCTTTCTGGCCGCGCTCCTGATGTCCTGGTGGGACGCAGTGCGCATGGCGTGGTTTTATTGGTTCGGCCTGGCGCGCTTCCTCCTGGTGTTCGTCGGTTGGATCTGGGGTTTGCTCCGGCTTGGCGTCGGGCTGTTCTGGAGAACGCTGAAGAACCTGGTCACCTCGCCCTTCGCGATGCTGGATTCGAGCTCGCGCGAGCCGGGGGTGCCGTGGATCGCGTTCCTGCTGCTGCTGTTCTGGTCCGCCATCGAGGCCACGATCTTCACCTTCACGCTGCGTCCGACGATGAGCGAGCTGCTCTCGGACTTGACGGGCTACCAGGTGAACGCGCTGGCCCTCGTCG
>WNGK01021114.1_pt1 | contig 11150 bp, 10 predicted proteins | sample 5400601 | NCBI WGS metagenome assembly WNGK01 (sample SAMN13153376, study PRJNA577476) | soil metagenome | isolation source: 60 cm soil or saprolite under Garry oak tree replicate 1 | place: USA:California | collected 2016-06-15
AGACCTGGCAGCGTATTGATACTGGTCGCGATCGACATTATACCTGGGGCCTGGCTGTTGATCCTGACGATCCCGATTGTTGGTTTATTTCGGCCTGTCCGGGGCCGCGGGAAGCGCATAACCCGAGAGGGAACGCGCAAGCTTATATCTATCGCTGGCGTGGCAATGGCCCATGGCAAGCGCTGAATGGAGGATTGCCTCAACCCCTCAAGAACTTTCCTTATGCTTTAGTAAGCGTACCTGGACATCTTTTTGCAGGTTTGAATGATGGTCGCATCTATGTAAGTCATGATCTGGGCGATAGCTGGCAATCACTAACTCTGACTGGAGAATCTCTACCGAGTATCCTGGCGATGGCATATGTTGCATGAAAGCAAGATTACTCTCTTGCTCAGGCATTAAACTTTTGTTTCTTCGCCTAACCGCTGTTCTACGCAACGTCAACCGCTTTAGAAGTATTCTTTCCCCCTTCGAATTCGTATTGAACGGGGCGAAGGGAATGTGTACTCTAAAAACCACTGCTTTTGACGTCTTACTCATTGGATCGCATCTGACAGGTCTTTGTAGCCATTAACCAAAGAAACCAATGGTACTCAAGAACACAATAGGAAGAACAAAACGATGTATAACCCATACCCAGTGCCAGACCCATACCAACAGACCCAGTATGCACCGCCACCACCTCCATACGTTCCACCTATACAACCGGCAACGCCTGAGGAGAAAAAGGGGAGCAATAAAGGGTGGATTTGGACCGGTATAATAATCCCGATTCTCGTAGCGATAATTGGCTTAAGTGCCCATGCTGCGACGTCTGGACCATCAGGACCCAGCATCCCGCAACTGCATTCTACCTACAGTGGCATTTTGACCGACCTGGTGTACCAAAAGCAATTTCAGCTCAGTTTTCTGGACGTGAGCGAAGATAGTAATGGGAATTTTCAGGCCGCTGCAACCGTCGCTCAATCATGCACTGCGACAATTTCTAAAGCAAGCGTTAACACAAGCGGAGCCGTGAGATTTCAGCTTGACCTGATAGCAAATTCCACTTGCCCACAGGGGACTTTGGTGTTTTCTGGACAGATAAACAGTGTCGAAGGTATTACCGGTACCTGGACTGAACCAAATAGTTCAGACGGAGATAACGGGACTTTCACTCTCTCGTAAAGCCGCTGCCGATCGAAGAGTGCCTGAAGAAGGAGTAACTCTATGGGAGATCAAATACAAAAGGGATTTGCAGAGGTCAATGGCACACGTTTGTACTATGAAGTTGCTGGCGAAGGACATCCGCTTGTACTGAATCATGGTGGGCTTGTGGATAATCACCTGTGGGACGATCAATTCGACGAGTTCGCTAAGCATTTCAAAGTGATACGTTACGATATTCGCGGCTTTGGCGACTCTGGTATGATCAAGAAAGGTATGGAGCCATATTCGATGGAGCGTGACCTGTTTAGTCTCCTGCAATTCCTGGATATTCAGAAAACATATGTCTTGGGCCTGTCGATGGGTGGCGCGCTCGCCATCGACTTCACGCTGCAATATCCTGAGATTGTAGATGCGCTGATTACGGTTGGAGCAGGCTTGAGTGGTTATGAAGAGGATGATCCTGAAGAACTCAAGGCGAAGTTCGCGCAAATGGAAGAAGCGTTCAAGAGTGGCAATATCGCGCGCTCGGTCGAGATCTCGCTGCAGATTTGGACGGATGGGCCATTTCGTACGCCGGAGCAGGTTGATCCACAAGTGCGCGAACGTGTCAGAGCCATGACGACACGCAACTTCGAGCGAGGAGATGATGAAGAAGTACGGCCACAACATCTGGAACCACCTGCCGCAGGTCGCCTTTCAGAGATACATGTGCCGACGCTGATTATTGTGGGCGGCGAGGATGTTGAAATTATTCTTTCGATCGCGGATAAGCTCGAAAAAGACATCGTGGGTGCCAAGAAGGTGGTAATTCCAGGCACGGCACATCATTTGAATATGGAAAAGCCGCAGGAGTTCAATCGCCTGGTGAGTGATTTTTTGCAACAAGTTGGTAAATAGAGGTAATGAGCAAGCAAACCGTCATGCAAGCTAACTCAAAAGAGAAGTATGGATAAATCGAGTGCCTCTTGGCTTCGCGTAGTTGACCACTTCCCCACAAACGCTAACCGAAATACCGACCACTCCCCATAAATCTGTTAATCGAAATCGGTAGCCATTTGAGGCTATGTTGCATTTTTAGTGAATTCAAAGGTCATGGACAAAACCCACCCAAGTGTAGACCCACTGCATATGCCAACCGATATCTGTTCATTCCTGTACAGACGACAGCGATTCACGGAAAATGCTACAGAGCCTGTTAAGGAAGAAGCCTGATGGCCGCAAGGTAGATAAGTACGGCACAGTTTTTGGAGACAACACTTCCTATACAGAAGATTGCTCCTTCGCCACTTCATTCAGATATAGGAAAAAAGTCTCAGTCACTTGTGCTTATAAGTATGATGTATTATTAATTATACTAGCAGCACTTATGGAATGCAGTGCTGGTTGATGCGATAGTGTTTGATTATGCCAGGAGCGACGTGCGAGAGAGGTAAACATTACAGCTCTTTGTGGCTCTGTTGCTTTGTGGTCATCTCTGGCACTCTCGAGGAAGTAGTGATTATGAGCAACCATAGGAATACATTCCAAAAGAGGAAATTTCTGTTCTTTCTGCTGATTGGGCTTTTTCTTAGTGTGTGCCTGACCCTCCTCATAAACTCGATCTCGCTGCCATCTTGGATGCGTCCTCTCGTTCCTTTGTTTATCGTTGCCTTGGTTGCTCTTTTGATCCTTGTAGAGGCTCTTAAGGAAGATACACCAACCCATCGCCAATTCCGCATACCAACACGCGAGCACCCGGATCTCGGAGAGACTCTCAAGGTAGATACGCTAACCCATCCAGGGCGTCGTGCTTTCTTCAACCGCTTCGTACTACCTGCTACCTGGATTAGTCTCTTAACCATTCTGGGTGGCTTTCTCACAATACAGGAGGCAAATGCAGAGACAGCAAGAGAACAACTAGAAAAAGCACAACAGGCGTTTGATGCCCAAAGAAACGGTCAGTTGACCCGGCTTCGAATTGGCTTCGATCCCATTGGAAATCAGCCAGGAGGGGTACTTGACCCCAGCACCCTGAACGATGGTCTGAGCAAGCTCCTCGAAGGTATACCTGTCACTTCAGCGTACGTAGGAACAACGTACACCGATACGGTCAAGGCCTTGGGTGGGGGAAGCATTGAAATGGCATGGCTTAGCCCACTGAGTTACTTGTATGCTCATCAGAAGTATGGTGCGAAGGTCATTTTACGTCGATTAACGCCGGAAGGTCAGAAGACCTATCAGTGTTACATCATTACCAGGAAGCAGAGCGGTATACGCACCCTTCACGACCTGAAAGGCCAACGATTTGCCTTCGTAGATCCCTTTTCAACCAGCGGTAACCTTATTCCACGGTATGAACTCACAAAAGCCGGGCTTGATCCCGACCACAACGTTAAGGGCTTCTATGCAGGGTCACAGGCAGCAGTCATTGAGCAAGTGCTCAATGGAGACTATGCTGCGGGTGCAGTGTCAAGTGATAACTACAATGCCTCTCTGGAAGAACTCGGAAACAAGGGATCCGATCTCATGATCCTGTTCAAAAGCCCAGTGAACATTCCTGAGGGACCAATTGCTCTGCGTAAAGATATTCAACCCTACGATACACTTCATGTGGAAGATGCTTTGTTAACTATTGGAGAGGAGAATCCAACTATCCTCCATACCGTCAACATCGCAGGTTTTACGAAGGCAACAGACGAAACCTATGGAGAACTCCTTCAAATAGCGCACGATATGAATATTGACCTACCCACCTATAATGGATGAGACGAGCGAACGACTCCTCCCATGCGAGAGATCGCAACTCAGGGGTAGGGAGAGCAGTTGGGTGTGTCCAGCCCAACTGGACCGAAGACAGCTCTTATCGATTCAGGTCTAGCCGAAACCTGCCGCGTTATCGGCACAGTTGACGTTGTTCTCATGCCAAAAACTCCGCCGATAATGGACCTGTGCCGCAGTTATCCACTTTGCGGCCACGAGGCGTATTCCTTAGCGATGAGCCTGGAAGAAACGTTTCGGGGTGTTCCTCTCCAGATGGAAGAGAAAAAGAGTTGAGAGTGATGGTCGCGCGTCCTACCACACGTGTGCAGTGCTGCTCACCAGAACCACCTCGAAGGTGTTCGTGAACCGATCCTTTCTCAAGAAAAGAAATGGGGAGTCGCCTCTTATTAGCGCTATCAGCTTACCTTGCTCATCACGGAAAATGCAACAGAGCCCTCGGTGGGCAGGATGTTGATGAGCAGTTTTAAGTTAGCGTAAACAATAAGAAAGAAGGGGGCGTCAAAGCATTGCTCTTCGGGAGAGAATCAGGTATTCTCCAGTATTTCGGTTAGCATTTTTATGGTGATTGGTTAGAGTCGTAAAATTTCTGATTAGCAAATGGTCATTATTCAATTATCATCAACACTTGTTCGGCTGGCTACTCCTTCTACAATTGCCATCGCCATATCAAGGCCAAAGCTAGCTCCGCGCCCATTCACATCGCCCGAGGGATTGTAGACGGCGAGCGAGGCTACTCTTAAAGGCACCGTTTGAGCCGCTGCCCTGGCAGCTTCAATAATGTGTTGGCGCGGTGGCCAATGTGGGGCGGGAGTCAAGTTGCCTGGGTTTTCTTCAGGACCCCCCACATCTAAGTCTATATGCATATACCAGGCTTGTGCCTCATTAGCCCGTGCTCGTAATGCTGTTTGAACTCTCTCTGCTATACCAGGTTGTACCATCTCTACTGCATCTATGAGTAAAATCGGGTGACGTTGGAGTGCCTCGACTTCGGCGGGATCAAGGTCGCTTGCTCCAATCAGTACTGCTGCCTCCGGTCGCACTGGCTGCTCCAATCCTGCGACCAGCCGCCAGTCATCAAGATCCCAGCCCAGCGCTACAGCATAGGGCATTCCACCCCAGAATCCACTCATTGTTGTTTCCATCGTATTGAGGTCTCCGTGCGCATCGAACCAGACGACTCCTGGCGACCCTTTCGCCTGAGCAAGTCCTCCGATTGCGCTTACAGCATGTGTGCAATCACCTTCGAGTACCAGTACGAAACTGTCTTCTTGTTTAAGAGCCGTGCTTACTGCTGCGGATGATCTTTTAGCAATGTTCCCCAGGTTTGTGATCGAATCGCGAGTGCGCTCTGATTTGGGCAGTTCGATCCAGGTTGGGTTCGAGACGATGTGGCCTTGTGCTTCTAAGAGTTGTATCAAGCCGTGATCGAGAAATGCCTGTGGGCCGAGTGCGCAGCCCCAACGGGCAACGTCGATTTGGTAGGGGATGCAGATGACGGTGATATGCATTGTGTGGGTTCCTTTAAAGTAAAGAGCATGTTAAATGTTCGGTATATGATATGAAAGTGTGCTAGAATTTTAGCCAGTCCCAAGGCATGGCTCTTCCTAACATAATACTCACTACACAGCCATCGGTGGATACATGATACCTGGGAAGCAAGCTGTAAAGGCGCTTCTGATCGACTCGTCCACATGGGCGAGTCGATCACTGTCAACAATCGTCATCCAAGGGGACGCGGTGAATGCTGATAGCTGGGAAGCCATCTTACTCAATAGTAACGAACAAAAGGATTGTAGCATTTCCTCTTTCTAGAAGTGGAGAGTGAGGACAGTTAAGCTTGCGGTCATGAAGGACCCCTACGAACTTCATTGCACAATTGCTCCAACCGGTCACACATCACTCGTGCGAGATCAGCCGGGTAGGGTATACCATGTGCCTGGGCCAGGGAATGAGCCAGTTCCTGGTAGAAGCGTACGATAGTGAGGGCAGCCTGGAGCATGGCATCTCGTTCCATCAGGCAAATGCTTGCCTGTAGGGGAGCTAACTGCTCGACTGATAAAGTTTGTTCCACCTTTTCATAGCCCTCAGCCTTTGCTGAGAAATTTTGTCGCAGACGTGCCATGTTCACACATGTGAGACGCATATCCTCTAAAGCGCCGTACGCCGACCAGAGTTGCCCGCGTGCCATGGGTGTGATGAAGTGGTGGGACAGTTCATGCCAAAACCAGTTTATCAGGCGGCGTAACGTCTCGATCTGCTCAGCCTGTATGGGTTCTTGCCAGGAGAAAACTGCTCCCGCCAGTATGCCTTTTTTGTCTAGCAGGACCCTGTATGGTCCCACGTAAATATGATTGAAGTGGCTCTCGCGGCCAAGAGCAAGTTCAACTTCAGTGCCATCGGAAAAGATGGAGAAAACGAAGTCGGCGCCGACACCATAATAGTCTTCCAGGAACACCGGTTCACCCAGAAGTCGGATAAATGCCTCACGCCCTGTGAAGAAGTCATCGTAGGCCTCATCAGTAATGATCAGCCCGAAATCAAGGTCGGAGTGGATATCAGTCGTGCCCCTGGCATAGTAATCATCTGGTGGTGAAGAGGCATGTGTAGTTCTTGCGCATCCATGGCGTTGTTCCTCCTTATGAAATGTAGCTCCGTTATCGTTTGTTTCTTCTACTAGAAAGAGGTACACAATTCCGCAAAGGTAGACAATGTCAGTAAGCGTCCCTCTCCTGCGGGCTGGACTTCCTCGTGTTCAAGATGCCAGGTATGGGGGTGAGGAATATAGACTGCGTTGAGTCCAGCAGCGAGCGCGGGATTAATATCAGAGCGGGGTGAATTGCCTACCATCCAGGCGCTTTGTGGGTCAATTTGCAACTCGCTTACAATACGATGATAGGTGGTAACGTCTTTTTCTGGCACGATGACCACTTCCTTGAAGTACTCCTCAATTCCTGACCGCTCAACCTTGAGCTTCTGTTCTTCGCTATCGCCTTTGGTGAGCAGGAACAGGTCGTGTCGAGGAGAGAGATAGGCCAATGTCTCTTTGACTCCCTCAAGACCCATCAGTCGTTCAATCTCATCCAACACCGCTCGAACCTCCTCACGAGAGAGTCGAGAATGGTCAAGGAATGTCATGAAAGAGTGAATAGCTTGCTCAAAATAAATATTGTTCTCCCAAAGGGTATCATCGGCATCCATAATGAGGTGGTATCGCATATGCTTTTTGATCCTTCGTGATTGTTCTTACCATGGTGAATTACGGGTCGGGCTTAAGTAAGACGACGTGCCTGAGATATAGCGACTTTTGTCATCATTTCTTTTTGAGGTGTCTTACTGATAACGACTATTAGAGTTTAGTATAACACGCAACCTACCTATGGCGAAGGTTCATGTGGTTTGTATGTGATGAGAAGCGTTGCAGGGAGTTAATGAGTTCAGTTGGGTAGGTACAATGGTTCCTTGCCTGCTGTACAATAAGAGGGAACGATACTTGAGGGAACAGAGAGCTTTTGTGAGGAGGGAAACATCTTCTCAAATGGATGGCCATGTTACGTTCAGAAGGCATCCCGACTTTTCTCACGATCCTCTTGTCGTGGCACCCTATCCTGTGGGCATTCATCACATTCGTCGTAGGTTTGCTGCTCTTCGGCTCCCACAAGCAATACCTGACCTATGGAACAGTTCTCCTGGTCTCAGCCTTGTTGGTGAAGCTAGCCAGTGCCTTCACTCTCAATCGTCGCATTTACTCCATCTCAGAACTGCGACATCTGATCTTCCTGCCAGCATACGAACTCGTAGCTGTGCCTATTCTCTTCGGTAAGGGATTATTTCAGCGAACCATCGAATGGCGGGGAAGACGCTATCGCCTGGGTCGACATGGGGTCATTCAGGCAATGACTGAACAGGAGGTCGTTGCAACGTAACTACTACTCAGGTAGTCTAGAATGAAGGAAGGATTGGATGACCGTGTAACGTGGTCAGACCGTGCTCCCTTGCTTCGTCAGCCGCCTCTTTCATCGGGAGCAACAAAGCTTAGAGGTCTGCCGTCCACACCAGGTCAACCCCCATGCGGCATTAGTTCTAGATTCATGGTGAATCGAAGTTGTTACCTTTCTCATCTTGCTGTAAGCTATTATTGTGATAAGAATGTGATACACCTTTGTGAGGTTACTACCATGAGTGAAGTACAAGATACTACAAACAATACTGCTACCGATACCGAAACGGTTATGCCAGGGCGAAGCAAGCGTCCCGACCCCGCATCCACGCCCAGCACGCCCCTACGCGGTGTGAGACTGAACACACCAAAGGACATTGAGAGTGCTGCTAATAATCGCCTGACTGTATTGCCATGTGTCGTAATCGTCGGAGCTGGCTTTGGGGGCTTGCGGGCGGCGCGAGCGTTGCGCAACGCGCCAGTACAGATCACGATGATTGATCGCCAGAATCATCACCTGTTTCAGCCATTGTTGTACTGGGTTGCTACGGCCGGCTTATCGCCAGCAGATATCTGTTCGCCAATTCGGGGTATTCTGCGAAATCAAAAAAATGCAGAAGTATTCATGGAAGAGGTGACAGGTGTTGATGTACAGGAACAGCGTGTGCTGATGGGTGATTGTTCAGTGCCGTATGATTACTTGGTGCTGGCGACAGGGGCACATGATAACTACTTCGGGCATCCCGAGTGGGAGCACTACGCTCCTGGGTTGAAATCGATAGTCGATGCAACATCGCTTCGAAGGAAGATACTGCTGGCTTTTGAAGCTGCCGAGATAGAGACTGACCCGGAGAAAGTCAAAGAGCTATTGACCTTTGTGCTGGTTGGCGCTGGTCCAACTGGAGTTGAAATGGCTGGCGCAATTGCAGAACTGGCGCATAAGGCTCTGGCATCCGATTTCCGGCATATCGACACTCGTATGACCCGCATTATACTTATCGAGGCTGCGCCACGAATACTGGCGGCATTCCCTGAGTCCCTGGCCCGAAAAACGCAGAAGAGATTGGTTACTATGGGGGTGGAGGTTCGCACCGGCACACCTGTTACAGACCTGGACGAGCATGGCGTCGTGGTTGACGGAGAGCGTATCAAAGCCGCGACGATCATCTGGGGCGCGGGTGTTTCGGCATCACCAGCGGGCAAGTGGCTTGGCGCTGAGGTAGATCGCGCTGGTCGCGTAATCGTATCAAGCGATTTGTCTGTTCCAGGACATCCAAACGTGTTTGTGATTGGTGATACTGCCGTTGCTATGCAAAATGGGAAAGCGCTTCCAGGCGTTGCGCAGGTCGCTATACAGGGTGGCCGTTATGTGGCTGCTGTCATCACCGATCGAATTGAGGGGAAAGAACTGAACAAGCCATTTCATTACCGGGATAAAGGCAACCTGGCTACTGTTGGACGTTCATACGCTATTGTAGATATCGGTAAAATTCGCCTCACAGGGTTCTTTGCATGGTTATTGTGGCTTGCTGTGCACATCTACTTCCTGGTGGGGTTTCGCAATCGCCTGGTGGCTATCTTCCAGTGGGCATGGGAGTACTGGACGTATTCGCGAGGGGCACGTTTGATTACATTTGAGCATGAGCGTGAGCCTTAAAAGCTCATGCTCTCTATTTAGCCATTATACGATGTTCATTTTAAACTATAATCGCCGCTGTAAAGATTTCTTCGCCGATTAGTTAAGAGTTCTTAACATTCTCAAACCACTTAAGCGTTTTGTGCCACTAACTTGTACCTTCTGTGCTTGCTAATCCGTGTTCTAAGTAAACAACTTTCATGTGAAATGGCTATTCTAGTGTTTGAGGTGCATAGTGCAAGGGTTACAAACTACTCTTCCCGTAGGAAGTATTGTAGGCGGACGTTACCAGGTAGAAAAATTGCTGGGTAAGGGCGGCTTTGGGGCTGTTTACCTGGTTCGAGATCAACGTGTCCAGCAGAATCTGTTTGCTCTCAAAGAAGTGATCGATCCCAATATACAGGAGCGGAGTTAATGGACTATGTCGAGGGATCCAACCTGGAAGTACTTCGTCGGCAGCAGTCAAACAAGCGCTTTTCAGTGCAACAGGTGCTTAGCATTATAGCACCAATCATGAACGCTGTATCCTACCTGCATAATCAAAAGCTTCCGATTATTCACAGAGATATCAAACCGTCTAATATCATTGTACCTCCATCGCGCAACGAAGGGGTTCTGGTTGATTTTGGTATTGCTAAGGAATATGATCCGGATTCTACAACGACTGCTGTGCGTCATGCTTCACCCGGCTATGCCGCGCCAGAGCAATATGGCATTGGAACCAATACTCGGACTGACATCTATGGCCTCGGAGCGACCATCTATACGTTATTGACCGGGGTCGTTCCGACTGATGCTTTCTATCGAACTACTAATCTTGGGAGTGGGAGAAATGATCCTCTGGAGTCGATTCACAAATTCGCGCCGAATGTTCCACCACATATAGCCGATGCTATTTATCGAGCGATGGCCGTAGATATGAATGATCGTTTTCCAACCGTGCAGGATTTCTGGCAGGACCTTATTGCTCCTCCTGTGGACTTCCACTCGGCAGGGCCTTTGGTTATTCCTGGACCAACGTCGGCTCAATCTAGTCCTGCAAGTATTAATACACCTCTTCCAACGGTTCATAATGCTCCTACCTTTGTCATGCAAAGGCGTTCACAAGATCGCCGAGGATCAGGTGTACTCCTTTTACTGTTATTCGCGCTTTTTGTAGGTATTGCTGCTGTGGCACTTCTTTTGCCTTCTATATTGGGGCAGCAACATAATCAAACCTCTATTACCCCAACAGTCCCAGTCACTCACAATTTGACGCCAGTAGTAACACCAGGACTCACCCCTAGTCCAGTAGTGACACAAACGCCACCTGTCTCATCGGGCTATCCAAATGTGGCTGGCACGTATAAAGGCACGATTATTGATGAACTTGGATCCATAAATGGGAATATGTCACTTTTGATCCGACAGAAACAAGCGAACATTCGTGGCAACTTTACGGTAGGTGGAGGACTTACAGGAAATGGCCCTTTCACAGGGTACGTTACGAACAAAGACTATATCCAATTCATTGTCCAATCCAGGGGTGTAAATCCGCTCTTTTTCTATGGATCTGTACAGGCAAATGGGGATCTTGGGGGAAACTATTGTAGCCTTGATAATACAGGCCATTGTAACGCGAACGTTGGAGGGTATGGTACATGGAGTGTTTTGCCTGCATAGAGCCTG
>WNGK01007835.1_pt1 | contig 11149 bp, 10 predicted proteins | sample 5400601 | NCBI WGS metagenome assembly WNGK01 (sample SAMN13153376, study PRJNA577476) | soil metagenome | isolation source: 60 cm soil or saprolite under Garry oak tree replicate 1 | place: USA:California | collected 2016-06-15
AGGAAGCCAAAATCCTCGAGGCGCAACAGTTTGTGCGTGACGTCCCGATTGCTTCGCATGTCAAAAACTATGCTATCCGCATAGTGATGGCCACGCACCCGCAGACGCCAGCAGCGTCGGGGCAGGTCAAACGGTATGTGCGCTATGGTTCGAGCCCACGCGGTGTCCAAAGCCTGGTACTGGCTGGCAAAGTGCGTGCGCTGTTCCAGGGGCGTTTCCATGTCAGCATCGAGGATCTCCGCACTGTCGCGCTTCCGTGCCTGCGCCATCGCCTCATCCTGAACTTTGAAGGGGAAGCGGAGGGCGTGGACAGCGCGGATCTCATCCGCGATATTCTAGAACATTTGCCAGAACGGGCGTCCCGATAGGACGTACGCACCCAGAGAGGGCATAGGCGCCAAGAGAGGGCGTGGGTGTGCAGAGCACATTGTTTGATGCGGAATTCATGCGCAAGTTAGAGACCCTGCGTTTGCTGGCGCGCAAGGTCTTTCGGGGGCAGAGTCAAAACGACCGCACCACGCTGCGCCGCGGCATGGGTCTGGAGTTTAGTGATTACCGGCGTTATCACGCTGGGGATGATTTCCGTTATATCGACTGGAATGTCTACAGCCGTCTCGATCGCCTGTTTCTCAAGATCTTTACTGCCGAAGAAGACCTCACCATTCATCTGCTTGTCGATGCCAGCCAATCGATGCAGGTGGGGACCCCGCCGAAGCTGGACTATGCCAGGCGCGTGGCGGCAGCACTGGGCTATATCGGTCTCAATGGTCTCGACCGCGTTGGCGCCGTGTCGTTTGCTGATGAACTGGGCAGACCGATGCCGCCGCAGCGTGGCCGGCAGCAGATCTTTGCCCTGTTTCGCTATTTTGAGGCCCTGCAAGGGCAGGGTGGTACGGATCTCAATCGGGTGCTGAGTAATTATGCCAGACAGAGCAGCAAGGGTGGTCTCGCTATCGTGCTCAGTGACCTTCTTGATGCCAATGGCTATGCCAGGGGGTTGGACGCGCTGGCCTTTGGTCGTTTTGATGTGCTGGTGATTCAGCTCGTGGATGAGACGGAAATTAATCCTCCCTTTGAGGGTGCGTTGCGCCTGCACGATATCGAAAGTGCCCAACAACGTCGCTTGACCGTGAACCGACGCATGCTCGAACTCTATCGCCAAAAAGTGGTAGACTATTTTACCCAGATTGAGACCTTCTGTGCCAAACGCAACATCGAGTATCTGCGCGCCAGCACCACGGTCCCTTTTGAAGAGTTAATTTTGCGGTATTTGCGACGTGGTTTTTATCTGCACTAGCCTCCAGGTACCAGCCCTATGACATGGCTCAACCCGGCTGCCTTTGCCTTTCTGGCGCTGATTCCTGTGGTGCTCCTCTTGCATGCCTTGCGACATCGCCGTCGTGATGTGCGTGTCAGTACGCTATTTTTGTGGGAAAGTGTCCTGCGCGAAGCCCACGGCAGTCTCGGCCTGCAACGTCTGGTGCAGAACCTGCCACTCCTGCTGCAACTCCTCCTGGTGGGTGTGTTCACCGCGGCCCTGGCGAATCCGGTGCTGACCACCACCGTGGCCGAGAATAAAGATATTGTCCTGGTGCTCGATATCAGCGCCAGCATGCAGACGCGTACCCCGCAGGGCACACGCTTTGCCCAGGCGCAACAGCGGGCTCTGGAGGTCCTCCAGACGCTGCCGCGGGGGCGTCAGATGGCGCTGATTACGGCTGGTCGACAGCCGCAAGTGGTGCTGTTCTTTACGGCTGACAAAGATGTGCTGCGCGAGGCTATTCTGAGTCAGCAGCCCAGCGATGCGCCGGGCAACATGCGTGACGCGGTGTTGCTCGCCCTCTCCTTTACGCAGGGCAGTGGTACGCACGAGGTCGTCATTGTCGGTGATGGGGCGTATGGGCCGCTGTTCGACCTGGATTTGCAGCGTAGCCCAGTCCGCCATATCCAGGTGGCTGGCGGGGAAAAAAATATCGGTATTACCCGCATGGCGTTGCGGAAAGTCCTGGATGCCCCGGATGCCTACGATATCCTCGTCGCGGTGAAAAATTTTTCACCGCAGCCGATGGAGGTCCCCTTACAGGTCACGGCTCTCCTGCGCCAGCCGTTACTCGAACGTCGCCTGCAACTCCAGCCAGGCCAGGAGGAGGTGATCGTGTCGAGGCTCACGGGGCCGCTGAAAGGGATTGTGCAAGCAGAAATTGCTGTCGAGGACGACTTTCCCTTGGATAATCGTGCCTATAGCGTAGTCGCAGCCCCCACACAGACCTGGGTCCTCCTGGTGGGAGAGAGCAATTATTTTCTCGAAACGCTGTTAACATCGTTTCCTGGTTTGCTGGTGAACGTCGCGCCCCAGGTCGCAGAGGAGACCCTGCCACGCTTGCTCGAAGCGAACCAGGTCATCATTTTTAACGGTGTGCAGCCTCCGCCGTTACGCCGGGGCAATTTTTTGCTGCTCAATACAACCCCACAGGATCCACGCTTGCCCTTCCAGGGGACTGTGACGCGCCCGCAGGTACTCGACTGGCAGCGGCAACACCCCTTGCTGCAGTTTGTGGAGCTCACCGATCTGCACGTCGAGGAGGCCCTCGCCGTGCACCCCCAGGCTGGCGCCCAGAGCCTGGTCGATGGCACGGGCACCTCGCTCATCAGTGTCATCGACGAGCCCCACTTGCACCTGGTGACAGTGGCCTTTGATCTGATGCGCTCTGACTTGCCATTGCGGGTGGCCTTCCCCGTCTTTATCAACAACCTGCTGCACTGGCTCAGACCCCAGCAGGACGAGACGAGTGCTGGAGACGTGCAAGCCGGTATGAGCCATGCCGTGTTTTTTGATAAGCCGGTGACCCAGGCCACCGTGCAAGACCCACAGGGCAAGCAGCGTGACTACAGCGTCTCAGGCAATCCCTGGGTCTTTACGGAGGCGCAGCGGGTGGGCGTGTATATCGTCCGCGCTGGCGAAGCCAAGCACTATCTGGTGGTCAATCTGCTGGATGAGACGGAGTCCGACATCAACCCGGCGCACAAGCTCCCCTCGTTCACGCCGAGTTCCAGTCCTGGCACGCCCCAACATGCTGGTATCGTTGAAACCCCCTTGTGGCTGTATCTCCTGCTTGGTGCTATTGGGGTGCTTCTAGGCGAATGGTTCCTCTGGTGCCGGGATTTTTAACAACCACGATAGTGGTTTTTCAAGGCTCTTGGAGCGCGCCGCTTGGTACTTTCCTGGCTGGTAGGAATAGGGAACAAGGAAGTATTCATCAAAAATAACGTTATTTCATGATAATATGTAACGAAATAGAGTTGACGAAAAATGAAATTCTTGCCACAATTGATGTCCTGGTAGTCTCTTTTGATATGGAACTACCAGTTGAAATTAGGCTGATATAGAGTACAATGTCAGCCGGGAGACTTGGACCCTCTAGCAACTCTGACACGTAAGGAGCCTACCTGTGGAGACAGAATATCTCCCTACCACCTCGTATGTCATTTTGGGCCTGCTCACATTCCGGGAAATGTCTGGATATGACTTGAAGCAGCTCATCAACAGGAGTATCACCCACTTCTACTGGAGTCCAGCGAAGAGCCAGATCTATGGTGAACTACGCCGCCTGGAATCACACGGTCTGGTCACCATGCGTGAAGTGCCACAGACTCTCCGCCCGGATAAGCGACTCTATCAGATCACGCCCGAGGGGACAGAAGCCATGCAACAATGGCTGAGGTCTTCGGGTTTGGAAGCAGATTCTTACAAAAGTGCACTCTTGCTCAAGGTGTTTTTTGGGCACATGTTGTCGTATGATACTACCGTTGGGCTGCTTGAAGAACGCCGGAAGCAGATTGCGCAAGAGCTCTCGGCCTGTGAAAGGAGAGCCCAGGAGTTTCAAGACAAAATGCGCGGAGCTGAGGCCGATGACGAGACTTTTTTCCCGCTCCTCACGCTGCAGCGCAGTATTACGCTGTCGCAGGCGGACCTGGAGTGGCTTGACGGTGCTCTTGGGCAACTCAGGCAACGGCAGGCGCACGCCAGTACCCGCCGCGGCCGGCGCAAAACCTCGTCGAATGGCTCGCGCAGCCGCATGCGTGCTGTGTAGCAGTGCGCCTTGCCTCGGAGGAGGCGCAGCGTGCGATTTGCCGGCTGAGGCCGTGCACCAGGGCTTGAGCCCTGGCTGCCACCGTATTCAGCCAACAGCCGGCAACCGTGCTGGGCAGGCGTCAGCAAGAGAGGTGGGAAAACGTTACACGATATGGAGCATGGTCAGGACATGGAGCTATCCCCTCATCCGACTGTGGTGATGCGGGCCTTATTGATTGATCTCGACAACTGTCCGAGGCAAATTGAGCGCCTGCCTGAGACGCTTACCGAGTACACGCGTGTCATTGCGTGCTATGGGGGGGTGGAGCCCAAAGTGCCCTTTGGTATGGTACCGTTGCTGGCAACGGCTCTTCACGAAGGGCGTCTGACAATTCTTGGTATGCAGAAAAAAGGCAAAAATGCCGCTGATTTTGGCCTGGCGTTCTGGGCTGGTCGGTTGGCTGCTGAAATGCCGCCTGACACGGAGTTTCTCATCTTGTCTCAGGACACCGATTTGGACCATGTGGTGCACCTGCTCCAGGGGGCCAATCGCCAGGTCGAGCGCCTTGATGGGAAAGTACACCGAACGAAACGCCTCTCTACTGACTCTCCGAAGCCACAGGTAGAAACCGATGATGATGCAGTCACCGAGTACTGTACGATGTACTTACAACCAGCCCGGTCGCGCCCGGTACGCAAAGCGACGCTGTCAAACAGCATTCGGGCCTTCTGCAAGAACCGCAAGAAAAACATTACACCCGAAGACATTCTCCAGGGCTTGGTCACGCGTGGCGTGGTCGTTATTGATGACAAGAGTCGGGTGACCTATCCCGAGACTAGGCCGGCACAGCCAACCGCCGCTGTGGCGCCTGAGCTGAATGGTACACTGCTCTTCTGAGTCGATTACGCGCCAGCTCTCAGCACTGCCGCGACGCTATGCACGTCCTCCACCACATAGATCGCCAACAGCTCTGTGCGGTTGCGAACGGTTATCTCATGGCGTGGATACGCTGTGAGGTCGAGCCCTACACACGTGGCGACTTGCTCAGAGAGCACCATTTGGCAGTGGTATTCCTTCGTGAGCCCCTCTAGCCGGCTGGCAACGTGGACGGTATCCCCCACCGCTGTGAGATAGGTCGTCTCGGCATAGCCCATGCGCCCGACGACGGTTGGCCCGGTGTGGAGCCCAATGCCCATTCTGAGCGGCTCTGGCAGTTCATCCGCCAGGAGTTGCGTGAGTTCAGCCAGACTGCGGATCATGGCACTGGCCGCCAGCAGGGCACGTCGGCACCCTTCCGTCGGGCCCTGGCCCACCCCAAAGAGGGCCATGACGCCATCGCCCGTGAATTGGTTGGCAATACCGCCAGCGTTTTTAATCGCGCTGCCAATCGTCTCAAAGTAGCGATTCAGAAAGAAGACGACATCATAGGGCAGTTTTGGCTCAGCCAGCCGAGTGAAACCGCGCAGGTCAGCGAATAGCACGGCAATCTCCTGCTCCTGCCCGGCATGGTGCCCAGGTGTGGCAAAGCCAGCACTCGCTTGGGCGTTGGCCGGCAAGAGCGGTGTCACTGCCACATTGTGCGTGGGGCGCAACTGACAGGCCAGGCGCACGTTGGGTGGCGCCCCGACTCGGTCAAGGACACGGCGCTCTTCCACGCTGGCGGGAGGGATGCAGGCTCCGCCTTGTACGACACGCACCCTGCACGTTGAGCAACGTCCCCGGCCGCCACACACTGAGGCGTGTGGGATCTTGGCGAAGCGACTCGCCTCAAGCACGCTGAAGCCGGCAGGGACGACGATGTTCTGCCCGTCGGGATACGTGATCTGGATCGTCTCGAGACGCGGTTCGAAGCGCCGGCGTACGGCGCGCGCCACCAGGATGGCTCCAATAGTCGCGCCAAAGGCCACAGGGACGGCGGTACGGACCTTGTGCAGACGCTGGCGAGCCGCCTCGTCCGGTGCGTTGGCCTCTTGCAGGATCGCCTGGCGCCATGCTGCGTCACGGGCCTGCGCCGCTACGTCGCGCCCGACCTGCACGAATCCGAGCAAGGCCAGGGTTGGTAGCAAGATGGCCGCCCCAAAGAGCCACGGCACTACACGGCTATACCACGGCTGTAAGCGCAGCCAGAAATGCATGCCAATACAGCCGTGCAGCCAGGCCAGGAGCAGGACAATGGCCTGGAGTATACCGAGATCTGGTCGGTACCACCAGAGCGCCAGTACGACATACGTGTAGGAATCCTGCACGTCAAACCAGGCATGCGCCAGACGCGTTCCCACAACGTGCGTCGTGAGCAGGAAGGGAATCGTCAAGCCCATGAGCAACTGCACCGCTTCCCAGATGGACATGCGCAGGCGTCGGCGCCGATACAGGGACCACAGGGCGAGGGCAACATGGCTCACCAGGGCCCCGTACAGCACTGCGGTGCCCAGCGGATTGCGCCACAGCAGCAGAAACCAGTCACGTCCGGCTTCAAGCGCGGCGAAGGACACGAGCCCCAAGGCGTGATTGGCAAGATGGGTTGCGACATAGGCGAACAGCGCAATGCCCGACCAGAGGCGTACCCGCCGCAGCCATGCCGCGTAGGAGTGCGTCTGCGCTGGAGAGCGTGGGGGCGTCGACGTAGGGGCTGACATAGGCTGTGTCTCTCAACAAGCATGGCGGTAGAGTAAAGCCGCGATTGGCCGCCGCAGCATACCACTGTTTGTCTGTAATCGCAAACCGTGTGAGGGGTGTCTAAATAACGGAGGCGAACGTGCGCCAAGATGGATATCCTATCCGACCTATAGGGACATCTTGCATCGCTTCTAGCTTTACGTCAGAATACTGCGGCACTCGTTGTTATTCTAAACATTATAAGTAGTAGGCGAAGAGAGCTGTGGACGTGGATGCGGTCATCAGTGTCGAGCATCTCACGAAGGTCTATGACCTGGGTGAAGTGCGTGTGGAGGCCTTGCGTGGTGTGGACGTGCGTGTCGAGCGCGGGGAGTTCGTCGCCATCATGGGGGCTTCGGGTTCTGGGAAATCGACCTTTCTGAACATTGTGGGCTGCCTCGACCGCCCTTCCACAGGACGTTATCGGCTCGACGGGGTCGACGTGTCCCAGATGTCGAGCGATCAACTGGCCGAAGTGCGCAACAAAAAGATTGGCTTTGTCTTCCAGAGCTTTAACCTGCTGGCTCGGACCAGTGCAGTTGAGAATGTAGAACTGCCGTTGTTGTATAACGGTACCGACAGTCGCGACCGCCGGGCACGTGCCCTGGCAGCGCTCAAGGCGACCGGGCTGGAAGGGCGGGCTGAGCATCAACCGAGCCAACTCTCTGGTGGCCAACAGCAGCGGGTGGCGATTGCCAGAGCCTTAGTGAACCTGCCCGCCATTATCCTGGCGGACGAGCCGACTGGGAACCTGGATAGCCAGACCAGCAGCGAGATTATGGGCATTATGCAAACGCTCAATGAGCAGCAAGGCATCACCGTCATGCTGGTCACGCATGAGCCCGACATTGCGCAGTACGCGAAACGCGTCATTCTGTTCAAGGATGGGCTGGTGATCGAAGATCGCCCAGTGCTGAACCGTACCCTGGTAACAGGCGTGGTATCAAAACAGGCAGAAGAGATAGGGCAGTGAGCAGCAAGATATTCCTCTCAAGCCGGGTAGGCAGGAAAAGCACATATGGGGCATAAGCTATTGATGAGTCTGGTGCTCGTGCTGGTACTAGGGGGTGCGGCTGGGGGCGGCTATCTGTACTATGAGGGCCAGCAGCAACCGCCACGGTATATGACGGCAGCCGTCGAGCGGGGGGCCATTGCCACGACGGTGAACGCGACAGGGGTCGTGAACGCCGTCACCACGGTGCAGGTGGGCTCGCAAGTCTCGGGCACCATTCAAAAGCTCTTCGTGGACTTTAATTCACCGGTGCAAGAGGGGGAGGTCATCACGCAAATCGATCCGGCACCTCTGGCGACGAAGGTCGCCCAGGGGCGTGCGAATGTGGCCAGTGCGATGGCGGCTGTACAGGTAGCGCAGGCGACGACGATTAATGCGAAGGCAACAGTAGAAACAGCGCAAGCCAACGCCGAGAGCGCCAGGGCCAATATTGACAAATCCAAAGTCGCGCTCGCCGATGCGCGTCGTATCCTCGAGCGTAATAAGGAAATGGCCCGCAAATCTCTCATCGCTCAGAATGATCTCGACACCGCGCAAATGACCTACGATGGTGCGGTAGCGCAGCTCAAGGCCTCCGAGGCGCAACTCGAGGCGGCCGTTGGACAGCTCAAGTCGGCGAGTGCCCAGCAGCGCCTGGCCGCAGCCCAGGAACTGGCTGCAGCGGCCCAGGTCGACCAGGCAAAGGCGGCGTTGCAGGCGGCAGAGCTGGATCTCGAACACACCACCATCCGTGCCCCAGTCAATGGTATTGTGGTCTCGCGGAGCGTCGACGTTGGCCAGACCGTCGCGGCGAGTTTGCAGGCCCCAGTGCTCTTTCTCATCGCCCAGGATCTGACACAGATGCAGGTCGATACGAACGTCAGCGAAGCGGACATTGGGCGCGTGCAGGTCGGGCAAAGGGTTACCTTCACGGTGGATGCCTATCAAAATATCACCTTCACTGGTGCGGTGACGCAAGTACGCAATGCCCCAATCACGGTGCAAAATGTCGTCACGTATGATGCGGTGGTACAAGTCGCCAATCCTGACTTGCGGCTGAAGCCAGGGATGACGGCCAACGTGTCCTTTCTGGTCGCTGAGCGCCAAGACGTCATCAAAGTGCCTACCGCGGCCCTGCGCTTTCAACCGGAGGGCGCGGCACCGGATACCGGCTCCCAGGGCGGTCAGGCATCGGCACCCCAGCGAGGCGGCGGCAGCGGGGGTGGGCGTTTCCAGGAAATACAGCAGCAGCTCACCAAAGAGTTGTCACTGACCCCGGAGCAGCAAACCCGTCTCAGCGAGGTGTTTCAAAAGACCGGGCGACAGTTCAGGGCCATGCGTGAGGAAGAGTCTGAGGAACGCCGCCAGGCCATGCGGCGGGAGATGCAGGTGCAGATCCGGGTGCAGATTCGGGAGATGCTCACACCTGAACAGCGCCAGAAGTATGAGGCATTGCTCAGAGCCAGAGACGACATGCAGCCCCAGACGCGTCCAGGGCGGGTCTGGGTGCTGGGTGCTAATGGTACTCCAGAACCACACCCCCTGACCATCGGGATTGCTAATGATACCCATACAGAGGTCGTCGCGGGGGATCTCACCGCTGGACAACAGGTCATTACGGGGCTCCTGGCCTCGAAAGCGTCCAAACGTCCGGCGCCACCACCGGGCTTTGGGGCTGGTCCACGCCTCTAGGAGAGCGCCATGCGTTTACTCATTGTCACTGTGAGGATTGCCTTACGGGCTCTACGGCGTAACACCTTACGTTCGCTTCTCACCATTTTGGGCATTATTATCGGCGTGGCTGCGGTCATCGCCATGGTCAGCATTGGTCAGGGGGCAAGTGTCGCTGTCCAGGAGCAAATTGCCCGCATGGGCAACAATATGCTGGTGATTCTCTCCGGCAGTGTCACCCAGGGTGGTGTGAGGACAGGGGCCGGCGGGCGCTCGACGCTACGGGTGAGCGACGCCAAAGCGATGCAGCGGGAATGCCCGGCGGTGAGCGCGGTGACTTACCTGCGTCGACAGGTGCAACAGGTGGTCGTTGGCAACCAGAACTGGAGTACGTCGATCTCTGGGGTGACCCCGGAATATCAGACCGTGCGCGATTGGCCCCTGGTTGCTGGCCGTTTCTTGACCAAACAGGATGATGAGAGCGGTGCCACGGTGGCCGTACTGGGCCAGACGGTCGTCGAGAATCTTTTTGGCCCTGGCCAAAACCCTCTGGACCAGGTGATTCGCATTCATAATGCGCCTTTTCGCGTGGTGGGTATCCTGACACCGAAAGGCCAATCCACCCAGGGGAGCGATCAGGACGATACCGTGCTCATTCCTTTCACCACGGCTGAGCGCAAGGTGATGGGCGCCGCCATGCTGGGTACCGTAGGGGCCATCATGGTCTCTGCCGTCAGCCCAGAGTTCATTCCCGAGGCAGAGCGCCAAATTAAAACGCTCCTCCGCGATCGGCATCGCCTGAAGAGCAATCAAGACGACGATTTTATGATTCGCAACCTGGCTGACGTGGCCGCGACAGCGCAGAGTACCAACCAGAGCATGAGCATTTTACTGGCGAGCGTGGCTTCGGTCTCGCTGCTGGTCGGCGGCATTGGTATTATGAACATCATGCTGGTGTCGGTGACAGAGCGCACGCGTGAGATTGGCATCCGTATGGCCGTTGGCGCCAAGCGCCAGGACATTTTGACACAATTTCTCTTAGAAGCTGTGGTATTAAGCACCCTCGGCGGGCTCTTTGGCGTGGTATTGGGTGTCGTTGGCTCGCAGCTCGTCTCAGCCATCGCCGAGTGGCCGACTATTGTGCCGATCGAAGCCATTCTGCTTGCCGTGGTCTTTTCTGGGGCCGTAGGGATTTTCTTCGGTTTTTATCCTGCTCGCAAAGCTGCGCACCTCGATCCCATTCAGGCACTGCGCTATGAATAGCGCAGTGCCCACCTGTCCTCCAGGCCGCATCGGAGTCGCCCCCATGCTTCCGCGTGTGCAGCTCATCAAAACAGGGTATATATAAACGGCGCTACCACCGACCCCTGCGTCAGCACTACCAGGCTACCAAAGAGCAGTAACACGAGCACAATGGGAAGGAGCCAGAACTTCTTGCGCTCGCGCATGAACCCCCACAACTCACTGATAAATTCACCCATAGGCTTGTTCCTTGCGCTTAAAACTGATGCCGCATGTGCGCCGCGGGCCGGGGCTGGCGCACGACCCGATAACTCTCCGCCTCCGGCGCCCACGTGCGCCGCATGGGGTCCTTGCCGCGCAGACGCATGTACATCCCCAGCGGGGTGAAGAGGAGATAGAAGAGCGCCCCCAAGATCATCCGGGTATTGATCCACCCCAAGACCTCACCCACGCGCATCCAGAGGCGATAGACCCGGGTGAGACTCCTGGGCCAGGCGAGCGCCAGGGCCAGCAAGAG
>WNGK01023216.1_pt1 | contig 11148 bp, 10 predicted proteins | sample 5400601 | NCBI WGS metagenome assembly WNGK01 (sample SAMN13153376, study PRJNA577476) | soil metagenome | isolation source: 60 cm soil or saprolite under Garry oak tree replicate 1 | place: USA:California | collected 2016-06-15
GGCGGCGAACCGGCCTGCTGGGCGACCTGGATGACGGTGCCGTGCGCGCTCCGGGGGTGCAGGAACGCCTCCTGCCAGTTCGGGTTGGTCAGGTTGACCTGAACCGGCTCGATGCCGAGCGCCCGGATCCGGGCCAGCGTGGCCTGGATGTCGGTGACGATGAAGTTGAAGTGATGCGGTCCGGCGCCGCGGGCGGTCAGGAAGCGCTCGAGGAACGCCGCGTCAGGCCCGCCGGTTGGGGTCAGCAGCTCGATCTTCGGCCCGGCGGCGAACTCCAGCTGGCCCCACCAGTACCCGGGGGAATCGAGACCGTGAACCCACGTTCCGCCCAGGACGCCGCCGAACAACTCCCAGCCGTCGGCCAGGGCCGGCGTGCCGATGGCGAGGTGATCAAGGACGGCGGTCATGAGGCCTCACGATGCGGTCAGGAGCGTCCCGAGCCGGACGCCGGGTGGTCTTGCGGACATGACGAAGTTACCGCCGGCGGCCAGCTCACGCGGCACCGGCCGGTGCGGCCCGGCGCGCCCACTGGTGGTGCTGCGTTCCCTGGTGGATGGCCAGGTAAATCCGGTCGCGGACCGCGTTGGCGGCCTCGTTAGTCAGGGTCTTCTCGAGATCCCTGAGCACCACGCGGACGAGGAGATTCTTCTGGCCCGGCCCGGCCCCGAGGCGGCGCGCCGCCGACTCAGGCAGCCGTTCGCACGGGGTAGCGGAAAGCACCCGAACCTCCTCGACGCACGACGCGTCACCGCCGAGGGCGTCGCGGACCCGGTCGCCCAGAGTTTCCTCGTCCTCCTCGTCGACCACCGCGACCGATAGGTCACGCGTGATCGGGGGCATGGACGAGACCCGCTGGTAGGCGGCGAGGTCGCGCATCTGGTCCGCGATCCGGGGATCGGCCGAACGGAGCAGGCGGATGTCCGGGATGCTCTTGATCAGCATCAGCATGCGATCAAGGCCCATGCCGAGGGCCAGGCCGCTATGACCGGCCAGCCCGGCGGCGGCGAGCACGCCGGGATGAGCGAGCCCGCACTCCCAGACTTCCACCCAGCGGCCGTCCTGCCGCACGTCGACCTGGCGGCCGTGCTCGGTGTACGGGTGGATCCTCGGCTCCTGGCGGTACGGCAGGTCCGGGACGAGCGCCCCGAGCAGGGTCGAGATCATCTCGTCCAGGTCCGCGTCCGTCATGGCCCGGCGCGTGATAAGCCAGAGGTCGAGTTGATGCGGAGTCCCGCTGTGCTGCCAGTCGATGGCGTCCCGGCGGTACACCATCCCCGGGCAGACCAGCAGGACGCCGTCGCGCCCGGGGCCGCGGGCCCGCTGGTCCCGGGCAAGCTGCCGGAGCGCGGGCGGGATCATGGCGCTGGAATGGCTGCGGAGCATCCGCCTGGCGCTCACGTAGCGGGTGTAACGAGCTTCCCTGGTGATCGCGCCGGCCGCGTAGCCCAGGCGGTCGTAGTTGTCGGCGGGCGCCACGACTTTCGGGCCCCGGCACCACCGGACCTCGCATGACCAGGCGCGCGACAGTGCCGCCACGGCCCGGTCGATGAGGATCTGGATGGCGTGCGAGCCTTCCCCGGGATCGGTGAGATCGCGGAGGCCGAGAGCGGCCCGAAGTTGCGGTGGACTCAGGTGAGGAACTGCTCTGGACACGGTGACTCCTGGCTGAGGTGAACCCGGCGGGGGACTCCCTCCCGGCCTCCGAGCTCACCTGAGCGAAGTCGCCGTGTAACGCGGCGAATCGCCTCCCGGCAGCCCGTCGCGGGCCGGGAGGCGAGAAAATCGCCGTGCCGCCATGCCAGTCATGTCTCCAGTGTAATAAACCGGGCGCTGCGGCTAGGGCCGCTGCGGCTAGGAGGCCAGCCGGTCGCGCAGGCCGATAGCGGCGAGGGCCAGGCCCACCAGCGCTATCACCGGGCCGGCCACGGCCCAGAAGGTGACGCCGGACATGGCGCTTCCGCCGAGGACACCCACGCCCTGCAGCGTGAAGACGACTCCGGCCAGCGTGAGGAGGAACCCGACGCCGACGAGCACGACGCGCCACATGATGCTGCCTCTTTCCCCGGGCCGCTCGACGTGGCCCGTCTCCCGCCATTACCCGTGCAACGGCCTGGCCGCGATCAAGGTTCAAGGGCGCCTGGCCGTGACCCGCAGGGCCACGGCCAGGCGGTCAGCCGGGCTCCCTCCAGCAGGTCAGGGGGGGCGGACCTGCGGCGTTGCTCACGGCTGAGCAGTGAGGTTCAGGACTGCCTCGCATAGCATGCCGACCTTCCTGGCCGTACGCAGCGGGGAATACTCATATGTTAAGAATTACGTACCGAACGGCCTGGCGGTTCAGCCCCTGTTCAGGCCGCGTTGCTCGCACCGCGATTCCGGTCGGCGCGGACGGCTCCGGCGTCGGCGTCGGCTTCGCCGCCCGGGCGCGGCCCGGGCGCCGCCCGGGTCCGGAGATGGCGCGTTAACTGGCGGTCAAGACAACGTCAGGAGCAATTAACAATTTACCAGCGCAAGCACCGTTTGCGGATGGCGCGTTTTCCCGGCCCGAATGTCCTGAGCTTGCGTTAGTTTCGCGTGTCTAAAATCAGGACCCTCCTTGGTACTGGTGCAGTGGAGGCTGGTAGTCCTAGGTTTGCATCAGGAATACGTCCTGCTCGTCAGGGGAGGAGATCGCATGGCAGAGATCACCGTCACCGTCGATGGCGTGAAGTATGCGGATCACGTCGAGCCTCGGATGTTGCTTGTCCACTACCTAAGAGAAGTCGTGGGCAAGACGGGGACCCCCATCGGATGCGACACGTCAAATTGCGGCGCATGCACGGTGCTGCTAGATGGACAGTCAGTCAAGAGTTGTTCCGTCTTGGCCGTTCAGGTGGACGGCGCCGAAATTACCACGATCCAGGGCCTGGCGAACGGCGGGCTGCACCCGCTCCAGCGTGCCTTCCACGAGGAGCACGCGCTGCAGTGCGGGTACTGCACACCCGGAATGATCATGGCGGCGTCGGACCTGCTCAGGGAGAATCCGCACCCCAGCGACGAGGAGATCCGCGAGGGCCTAGAAGGCAACCTCTGCCGCTGTACGGGCTATGAGAACATCGTCCGCGCCGTACGGCGCGCCGCCCAGGCGGGAGTGAGCGAATGACCGCGCAGACCGAGGCCCCTCAGGCGACGGCAGGCGAACTCGGCAAGGCCCGCCTGCGCAAGGAAGACGAGCGCCTCATCACCGGCCAGACCAACTGGACCGACAACATCACTCTGCCCGGGATGCTGCACATCGCCTTCCTCCGCAGCCCGTACGCGCACGCCCGGATCGCCTCGGTGGACGTCAGCGCGGCCCGGAACGAGCCGGGCGTGATCGCCGCCTACTCCGGCGCGGACTTCGCCGCCGAGCAGGGCAGCCTGCCCTGCGCCTGGCCGGTCACCCCGGACATCGTGATCCCGGCGCACCCGCCGATGGCGGTGGACGAGGTGCGGTACGTCGGCGAGGCGGTGGCCTGCGTCGTGGCCCGCGACCGCTACGCCGCCGCCGACGCCCTATCCGCCATCGAGGTCGACTACGAGCAGCTTCCGCCGGTGCTCGACATCAGGACGGCCCTGGACGACGCCTCGCCCAAGGTCCACGAGGCGGGCAACAAGAGCTTCGAGTGGGTCTTCGCCAACGGCGACATGGAGGCCGCCTTCCGCGACGCCCCGGTCGTGATCGAGCGCACCTACCGCCAGCAACGGCTGATCCCGGCCGCGATGGAGCCGCGCGCGGTGGTCTGCTCCTGCGTCGGCGGGGAGTTCACCCTCTGGTCGGCGACCCAGATCCCGCACGTGCTGCGGGTCATGCTGGCCCTGGTGACCGGCATCCCCGAGCAGAGCATCCGGGTGATCGCGCCCGACGTGGGCGGCGGCTTCGGATCCAAGCTGCAGGTCACGGCCGAAGAGGTGCTGGCCGTGCTGATCGCCCGCAAGCTGGGGCGGCCGGTCAAGTGGACCGAGTCCCGCAGTGAGGGCAACATGACCGTCCACCACGGCCGCGACCAGTGGCAGCGGCTCCGGCTCGCGGCCGACAGCGACGGCCGGATCCGCGGGTTCGACGTGGACCTGCTCGCCGACATGGGCGCCTACCTGATGCTGGTCACGCCCGGCGTCCCGCTGCTGGGCGCCTTCATGTTCCCGGCCATCTACAAGATGGACGCCTACTCGTTCAAGTGCACCGGGATCTTCACCACCAAGATGCCGACGGACGCCTACCGCGGCGCGGGGCGCCCCGAGGCCACATTCGGCATCGAGCGGATGGTGGACGAGCTCGCCGCGCACCTGGGCCTCGACCCGATGGCGGTGCGGGAGCGGAACTGGATCAAGCACGAGGAGTTCCCGTTCACCACCATTGCCGGCCTGACCTACGACTCGGGCAACTACGAGGCGGCCACGGCCAAGGCCATGGAGCTGTTCGGCTACGACGAGCTCCGCAAGGAGCAGGAGCGGCGGCGAGCCAGCGGTGACCCGGTGCAGCTCGGACTGGGCATCTCCACCTTCACCGAGATGTGCGGGCTGGCCCCGTCCCGCGTGCTCGGCTCACTCGCGTATGCCGCAGGCGGCTGGGAGCAGGCGTCGATCAGGATGCTGCCCACCGGCAAGGTGGAGGTCGTCACCGGATCCAGCGCGCACGGACAGGGGCACGAGACGGCGTGGAGCCAGATCGTCGCCGACCAGCTTGGCGTGCCGTTCGAGGACATCCGGGTGCTGCACGGCGACACCCAGGTCTCGCCCAAGGGCATGGACACCTACGGGTCCCGGTCCCTGGCGGTCGGCGGCATGGCGCTGGTCTCGGCCTGCGACAAGGTCATCGAGAAAGCCAAGGTGATCGCGGCGGGCATGCTCGAGGCTTCCGTTAACGACCTGGAATGGTCGCCGGGCAGGTTCGCGGTCCGCGGCGACCCGGACAAGGGCGTCACGATCGGCGAGATCGCCTTTACCGCCTTCGCGGCGCATAACCTGCCCGACGGCGTCGAGCCGACCATCGACGCCGATGCCACCTACGACCCGGACAACTTCTCCTTCCCGCACGGCACCCACCTGTGCGCGACCGAGGTGGACACCGAGACCGGTTTCGTCAAGATCCGCTCGTACGTGTGCGTCGACGACATCGGCGCGGTGGTCAACCCTATGATCGTCGATGGCCAGGTCCACGGCGGCCTCGCCCAGGGCATCGCGCAGGCCCTGTACGAGGAGGCGGTCTACGACGACGACGGCAACCTGGTCACCTCCACGCTGGCCGACTACCTGGTCCCGTCGGCGGCCGACCTGCCGTCCTATGTCACCGGCCGGACCGAGAGCCGGGCGGCCAACCGGCTCGGCGTCAAGGGCGTCGGCGAGGCGGGCACGATCGCCTCGACTCCCGCGGTCGTCAACGCGATCGTCGACGCGCTGCGGCCGTTCGGCATCAACGACGTCGTCATGCCCTGCACCCCCGAGCGGGTCTGGCGGGCCATCCAGGACGCCCGGGGCGGCCATCAGGCCAGCGCGGCCGAACAGCACGCGGCCCGGCAGAGCGACCAGACCCAGGGCAACAGCCCGCAAGGAGGCGTGGCATGATCCCGGCGAAGTTCGATTACGTCCGCCCCGGCTCGGTGGACGAGGCGGTCAGGGCCCTGGCCGGCGGCGGCGACGACGCGAAGGTCATCGCGGGCGGGCAGAGCCTGCTCCCGCTGCTGCGGCTCCGGCTGGCCTACCCGGAACTGCTCGTCGACGTGGGCGGCCTGGCCGAGCTGCGCGGCGTCAGCGACGCCGGGGACGCGCTGGTGATCGGCTCACGGACGACGCACTACCAGCTGGTCCACGACCCGCTGGTGGCCGAGCACTGCGGGCTCCTGGCCCAGGCCGCCAGCACCGTGGCCGACCCCGCCGTCCGGCACCGCGGCACGCTGGGCGGCGCGCTCGTGCACGCCGACCCGGCCGGGGACCTGCCCGCGGTCGCGCTGGCCCTGGACGCCACCATGGTGGTCCGGGGGCCGGGCGGTGAGCGGGAGATTCCCGTGGCGGACTTCTTCGTCGACTACCTGACCTCCAGCCTGGCGCCCGACGAGATCCTGACCGCGATCCGGGTGCCCAAGCTCGGATCCGGGTGGGGCTACCGGTACGAGAAGTTCCACCGCACCGCGCAGGCCTGGGCGACCCAACATGGGCACGACGCCGCTGCGGGCCACGGCCGCGGAAAGCGCCGCGGCCGGGGCCGAAGCCAGCCGGGACGCGCTGCGGTCCGCGGCGGCCAGCGCGGACGAGGGCACGAACCCGCCGGGCGACCTGCACGGCGCACCCGACTACCGGCGGCACCTGGCCCGGGTGCTGACCGGGCGGGCGCTGGCCGCGGCGGCGGGAGCCTGACCTTGCACCATGACTGACCCAGGCGGCCAGCGGCAGTGGCGCCACCTGAGGAAACACCGGCCGGACATCGAGGGCAGCTGGCCCTGCTATGACCGGCCCCGGCCTCGGCCGTGGGCCGGCCGGGAGGAGGTGAGCGACGCGAAGACGACCGTGGAGCTGAGATAATGGCCGGTGGCATAGTCGAAAGCGCCGCCGCAGGTTATCAGGCGCAGCGCGGCGAAGTCGGTTGCGCCGTAAATGGCTTTCGCAGGGAAACTGGATTTGGCGTACTCGCGGACGCCCGTGACGCGGAATATGGCCGTGATCCCGTCGGCGAGCGTAACGTCGATGGCGTCGCCCGGGTGCAGGGCGCCGAGGCGGAAGAAGACGGCGGGACCCTGAAGACTGTCGACGTGACCTTCGATAACCGATGACCCGATCTGGCCGGGCGTCGCCGAGTACTTGTACCAGGCCGCCACGCCGGAACTCGTCCGGATGGAAGGCACCTGGATCGTGCCGTCGGAGTTGACTCCCAGGCGCAGCAGGCTCGAGTCCACGCCGATGGCTGGTATGTGCACCGACACCGGCAGTGAGCGCGGCAGCCAAGGCCCGCGGGCAGAGCCGGTAATGCCTGCTACCGACCGCGAGGGCTGCGGCGCGTGCACCTGGGCGGCGACCGCGACACCCACGGCGGCGGTGCCGGCCATGATGAGCAGGACACCGGCGAACCCGGCCACCCGGGCGCGCAGGCTCTTCGGGGCGGTAGGCGGCGGGGCGTACCCGGCCTCCGGCCAGGAGACGACCACACGGAACCCGGCAACACGCCGCCACGCCGAGTCCGGCAATGTCGCCGTCCCTTCCTCATGGTGTGCTACTCCGTTAGCCTAATATTCCGATGGTGAACAAGCCATTGCGCGTCTGCGCCGGCCACCGGCCTTCGCTTTATGGCCGTCGGCGCTTTCTGGACTTGCCTGTGGCGGCGCGAGCGGCGACCAGAGCGGTCACGCGTTTTCCCTTCCGATGCCGGTTTCTGACGCCGGGACCGGGAAAAACAGTCGTCATCTGCCCGGCGCATGAGGAGGGTCCATGAAGGTGCGCAGAACGATCGCGGGAACGCCGCTCCGCGCGAGGCTGACCGCCATGTGCTGGGGGGCCCTGACCCTGCTCGCTCCCGTGGCCGTTTCGGCGTGCACATCGACCCCGTCCTCGACGCCGCCCGCCGTTTTCTCACCGTCCGTGACCTCGCCCACGGGATCGGTCACGGCGTCCGCTTCCTCCGGCAACTCGCCCTCGCCCGGCAGCACCGCCGGGTCCGGCACGCCCGGCACGCCCGGCGTGAGCTCAAGCTCCCCGGCGACCGGGACAGCCACGGCGACGGCGACCGTGACCAGGACGGCCACCGCTACGGCCACCTCGTCAGCCAGCCCGATCCCGAGCGCCGCCCCGGTCACCGGCGGCGGGGGCACGGCTGGATTGCAGGACACGCTGCTCCTCGGGCTAGGCGCGGCGGCGATACTGGCCGGCGCCGGGAGCATCGTCTACCGCAGGCGGCTCAGGCGCGACCGCTGACACCCACGCCTCTGCGCTAAGGCTCGGGCGCTTAGGCTCGGGGGAGCGGCCGGGGGCGGAGGGAGAGCCGATGGGCGAGGGCCAGCTGCCGGGTCTGTGGGCGCCGCAGCGGCGGGCGCTGACTACGGGCCTGGTCCTGACGATCACCTTCGTCGCGTCCGAGGCGCTGGCTGTGGTGACGGTCATGCCGGTAGTCGCCCGCGACCTGGGCGGGCTGCGCCTGTACGGCTGGGTATTCAGTGCTTTCATGCTCGGCAGCGTGGTCGGCATCGTCGCGGCCGGCCGGGAGGCCGACCGGCGGGGTCCCGCGGCGCCGTTCGTGGCCGGGGTGGTGCTGTTCGGCTCCGGGCTGGCCGTAGCGGGACTGGCGCCCTCGATGGGCGTGCTGGTGGCGGGACGGGTGCTGCAGGGCCTGGGCGCCGGCGCGGTGCCCTCGGTGGCCTATGCCACCATCGGCCGCAGCCTGCCCGAGGCGCTGCGGGCCCGGATGATGGCGGTCCTGTCGACCGCGTGGGTCGCACCCGGGCTGGCCGGGCCGGCGATCAGCGCCGAGGTGGCGCGCCTGTTCGGGTGGCGCTGGGTGTTCCTGGGCCTGCTACCGGTCGTCGCGGTGGCCGGGTCCATCGCCGTGCCCGCCCTGATTCGCCTCGGGCCGCCCGCTGCCTCCGAGGCGCGGCAGCACCGGCTGACCGACGGCCTCCGCACGGCCGCCGGGGCGACGATGATCCTGGCCGGCCTCAGCCTCGCGGCCGGGTCCGGCGCGGCCGGGTCCGGCGCGGCCGGGTCCGGCGCGGCCGGGCCTGTCGTGGCCGGGTCCGGTGCGATCGTGGCCGGCCTTGCGCTGATCGCGGTCGGCGGCGTCGCCGGGCTGCCCGCACTACGCCGCCTGGTCCCGCCCGGGACCTTGACCGGTCGTCCCGGGCTGCCCGCCACGATCGCCAGCCGGGGCCTGCTGACGTTCGCGTTCTTCGGCGCCGACGCCTACGTGACCCTGGCGGTGACGGCGGTGCGCCACCGCAGCCCGGTGATGGCAGGCCTCGCCGTCACCGGCGCCACGGTGGCCTGGACGGCTGGCGCCTGGGTGCAGGCCCGGCTCAGTGACGTCTGGGAAGGACGGCGCCTGGTCCGCATCGGGCTGGTGATCATCCTGGCCGGAATCGCCGGGATGGTCCTGATGCTGCAGCCGGCCGTGCCGGTAGCCGAGGGCCTGGCGGCCTGGACCGTCGCGGGCCTGGGGATGGGCCTGGCGTACGCGCCGCTGTCGCTGATGATGCTGCAGAAGGCGCCGCCCGGGCAGGAGGGACGGGCCTCGGCGTCGCTGAACCTGACCGACGTGCTCGGCACCGCGATCGGCATCGGCGTGGGCGGCGCGGCCGTGGCGGCCACCGCGGGCAGCGATCTCCGGCTGGGCATCACCGCCGCGTTCGCCGCGGCGGCGGCGGTGGCCCTGGTGGCGCTGGCCTTCACCCGGCGGCTGCCGGCCGGCACCAGTTCGACCCCGCCCGTGGCCGAACAGGTGCCCGCGCGAGCACCGGACTGAGCAGGCCCGGCTGGCCTCAGATCACCCGGCGGCCCCGGCGAACACGGGCAGGTAGCCATGCTCCTGGCCGGACGCGGTGGGGTGGTAGGACGAGCTGAGCGCGAAGATGTCCACCGAGTGCAGCCATCTGTCCGAGTCGCATATCTCGTGTCCGGCGAACTTGGGGCTGACATCGGCGAACGTGTCGCTATTGGCCCCCGCGGCCGCCCGCAGGGCGTTGTCGAGGGCGTCGGCGCCTCCGTTGAGCGCGATGCGGTCTTGGGTGCTCAGCCCGATGCAGGTGCTCGACTTGGACAGGTCGTACAGGTCCGGGTAGCCGAGCACCACGATCTTGGCCCTGGGCGCGTGGGCCCGGATGGCCTGCAGGGTCTTGTTAAGTAGGGCCGGCAGCTGGCTGGGGTTGGTGACGAAGGCCTTGGCCGCCGAGACGGCGTTCAGGCATGTGCTGGTCGATCGGAGCACGCAGGTCTCCATGACGCTGGAGAAGCCCGCGTCGTTACCCCCGATCGTGATGCTGACCAGCGTGGTGCTCGCGCTCAGCGCCGACACCTGGCTGCTGAGCACGTCGGCGGTCGTCGCGCCCGCGCAGGCCACCGAGACGAACGAGACCGGAGACTCGGCGGCGGCCCACCGCTCCGGGTAGGCGTTCGTGCTGCGGTCGCAGCTGCCGCTGGACGAGATGTAGTCCCCGGCGCCGAGTCCGGAGCTGTACGAATCACCGAGCGCGACATAGCTGACCGAGGACGCGGCGTCGGCGGCCGGCACTGCGGTCACGGCGGTGACCAGGCCGATGGAGGAAGCAACAACTGCCGCGCTGAAAATGACACGGGAAATACCCACGAGTCACCCCATAGGGACCTGGAAGGACGGTGGAAACGCGCGCGCACTATCCTTGTACCACGCGTGACCGAGGAGATCAATATAGTAATCGGCGGCCTTGTTAACCCCGCGCTGACCTGCGATCGCCGGTCACGGTCCGTGTCGGCGCCGCGGGTTCTCAGACTTCTGGGCCGACCCGGGCACGATCTGGGCCGACCCCGGCACGAGCGGAACATCGGGCCGCTGGCGGTTGTTCTTGGGGCATGATCGAGGGGCGGTTTGCTGAGCTGATTGCCGGGCAGCGGCAGGGAGTACTGGTCACCCTTAGAAAAGACGGGTGGCCGCAGCTGTCCAACGTGAACTACGCCTGGTACGCGGGGGAGCAGACCATCAAGGTCTCCACCACCGACGACCGGGCCAAGACGGGCAACATGCGCCGCGACCCGCGGGTCAGCTTCCACGTCACCAGCGGTGACTTCTGGTCCTACGTCGTCGTGGACGGCCGCGCCGAGCTGTCGGCGGTGGCCCGGGACCCGCACGACGCGGCCGTGGAAGAGCTGATCGACCTGTACCGCGCGGTACAGGGCGACCACCCGGACTGGGACGACTACCGGGCAGCCATGGTCCGCGACCGGCGCCTGGTCGTCCGGCTGAGGGCCGAACGGGCCTACGGAATGGTTCACCGCGGCTGACTGAACGCAAGGTGCGGTTGCGCCAGGCAAAGCCTGGCTTCTGCGCTATTGACAGGAGACGCCATGAGAACCACTAGGTTGTTGTCATCCCGCGTAGGCTGGGACGATGCTGCCTGATTCCTTCGGGCGAATCGCCACGGACCTGCGCGTATCGCTCACCGACCGGTGCAACCTGCGGTG
>WNGK01010832.1_pt1 | contig 11147 bp, 13 predicted proteins | sample 5400601 | NCBI WGS metagenome assembly WNGK01 (sample SAMN13153376, study PRJNA577476) | soil metagenome | isolation source: 60 cm soil or saprolite under Garry oak tree replicate 1 | place: USA:California | collected 2016-06-15
GTCTGTGATTAAAAGCTCTGATGGGTAGGAGCGGTGTTGCAGACACGACAAGCCTTGTGAACCTTGGCGAAGAGCACCTGACATCTGTGCGGAGATGGGCTTCATTTTGTTTGAAGCCATCCAAGAGTCAGACCGCATTTCTGACTCTTCCCCGGAAGGGGAAGACCTTGGAAGGGGAGACGCCTGCGGGCGGCGCTGTTTCCTCCTGTCCCGTGAACGCAGACGGGTCTCCACAGCGCATTTCTTATGATAGCGTCACCGTCCGCGTCTCGGTAACGTGCATGTCATAGCGAGCAAGTTCGCGGAAGAACGGCTCGATAGGGACACACATTTCCGGGCCAAAGACACCACGACGGGTAATTTCGCCATTTGCCAGCATGCGTCCGGCGATGGCAAGTGGCGTACCAGTATCCACAGCGCCAGCACTGATGCCCCAACGGCGGTAGGGCAAGACAACCACCTGGTTGCTGATCTCTACCTGCTGCCCGCTGGCCTCGCCCACAGCGACAATCCGCAGTACGTCACAATCCTGTGGCTCTACATCCTCAACGGGAGCCATCTCTAGCAGTTGGGCCAGGACTTCACGAGGAGACACCTTTACTCCGCGTACGTTGATTGGCTCATCGCTGCCAAAGCCGATATCTACCAGAAACTTCAGTTTCGTCAAGAAATCACTGGGAAAAGCGATTTTGAATGAGACATGGCGAATGCCCTTGTCGCGAAATGAGACAGGGAATGTTGCGCATTCGGAGTGCAGAGAATAGATGGCAGTAGCCCGTCCGACGGGCAGGGGAAAGATCATTTCCTCCTGGCCCGTCAGTGGCTGCTGCGGATACCAGGCACCATCCTGGAAGATTTGAGCCTGTTTGGTAAATTCATCCAGGATGGTACGAATCGAATATGGTGCCACCAGAGGTGCCGTTGACGGAGTGGCATCACTACAACCAAGTTGCACCCTGATACTATCTACGCGGTCAAGTTTATCAACAGCAGCCCGAGCAAGCAGGTTGGTGATGCCGGGCGTTCCACCCATACCCACGATAGCCGTGATGCCTGCCGCCTCAGCTGCGGCACTTCTATCCATGAGCTTACGCGTCATGTGAAAAAGACCACCGAGGTCGGCATAATGCACTTTCTCCTGAATACATGCCTCGAGAACGGGGAGGTTGTAGATGTACTCAACGGCGTTCAAAACGACATGCGAACCGTGTAACAGTTGAGATAAGCGCTCCGAGTCGTTGACATCGATCTGTTTGACCTGAATTTTGCTGCTGTTGAGGTCTGCCGCAACCTCGTGGGCGCGCTCCTCGTTATAGTCGGCGATCGTCACCTGGTCAACATCCTCATATTCGATAAGGCTGCGCACGGCAATACGCCCCATGGCACCGGCACCGCCAAGAACAATGATATGCATAAAACTTGCTCTCCTGTTTGCTAGGCCACGGCGACATTACTCACGATAGTATTACTATCATTAACCCTTGTCGTAACGCCTGTCTCACTAGCGACTGGAACAGGAGGTAGTAAAACGCTTGCGTGGAGTTCATGCAGAGTATCCTCCAGGCGGCTCAGGATGGTATCAATCTCTTCGCGGGTAATAATCAGTGGCGGCTCGACACGCACAACTCGCGAATTATTGAGGGTACCAGATATGAGTACACCACGCTTGAAGAGGCCGGAGGCGACGGCATAGCCAATATCATCATTGACAAAGTGTTGCCCAATCAACAAACCTTTACCGGTGATCTGTGTATACACGTCGCTATGACGTGCCGCGATATCCTTTAACTGCCCTATGAAGTACGCGCCCTTTTCAGCGGCCTGCTCAGCGATGCGCTCTTCAAGAGTGACGTTGATGGCGGCAATGGCAGCGGCACAAGCGAGAGGATTTCCACCCGTGGTGGATGTATGAATAAAGGGATTGTTGTTCAGCACGCTCCATATTTTTGGCGTGGACATGAAGGCGCCAATGGGCATCACACCGCCACCTAAAGCTTTGGCCGAGGTGATAATATCGGGTACAACGCTCCAATGTTCGACTCCCCAGAGCTTCCCGGTACGTCCCATACCCGTTTGTACTTCGTCGGCAATGAGCAATACTTCGTATTCATCACAAATTTGACGCAGGCGCGCCCAGAAATCATCAGGAGGAACGATAGCACCCGCTTCACCCTGCACCGGCTCCATGACAACGGCGGCAATATCGTTACCTACCTCGCGAGCAATGCGCAACTGTTGCTCAACGGCATCGGCATCGCCAAATGGCACATGGAACACATTATTATGTAAAGGCAGAGCCGGACGCCGGAAAATGGCCTTACCCGTGAGGGCCAGAGAGCCAGTTGTTTTGCCGTGGAAGCCACGTACCGAGGCGATGAAGCCGCTCTTACGCGTATATAGTTTAGCCAGCTTCATGGCACCTTCGACAGCTTCCGTGCCGCTGCCGACGAAAAAGCTATACTGGATGTCACCGGGAGTAATTTCAGCTAATAAATGCGCGAGCATACCACGCAGCGGGTCCAGCAGTTCCTGCGTGGGCAATGGGCTTTTCTCTAACTGTGCCTGAACGGCCCTCACGATTTTAGGGTGAGCCCAACCAAGGTTGAATAAGCCAAACCCACCCAGGCAGTCAATGTATTCACGCCCCATCACATCCCTGAAGGTTGCACCACGTCCCATCCACTCGACTGCTGCAAAGTCGCCAGCTTCTGCGACTGACTTACGATACTCGATGAAGCCGCTGTTGTAGTATTTGGCAAAGTTGCTGACGGTGGTCTCGATTAACCACTGTGCTTCACTCTTGCCTAATTGTTGCTTCTGTACTATGTCGAGGTATCGTTTGGAATCGTTGAGGGCCTTGAGTAAGCCATCGGTACTCATAAAAATCCTTTCTGAACATGCGGCCGAATAAAGACATCCCACCCCGGCCCGCCTACCGGCTTAGCGTTTATTGGTACCTCGCACCAATTTCTAAATTCTACGCTTGTGGGCGTTATGATCTAGCCTATCCCTGGGGATAACTGAGAAACTAAGGAAGCTTGCTATTGGATAAACTAAACCTGATGAAAGAAGGCTTCACAAATGACAAAAAGCCACGAGAAGCGGAAAATGGAAGTGCTTCGCACCAGGAAATTCTAGTGCGAAAGAGGAAGAGGAAGCTCAGGGGTAACAAGTAGACAGGTGGAATCCACGGAATACGTAGTATTTCGGTATGTAACGTCCTCGTCTTTTACCTGGTATATCTGTTTCCTTCATAGGAACACCATACTTTTCGGAACCTAAATGAACTTAGGATTATCTTACAATACCAGTATAGCCTATGAGGTAATAAGAAAGCAAGCCAGACCCGTAAAATCTTCCCTAAATTGCATCGCTACTTAACGTTGGTTATCCACTGTTTGAGTACAGCAACCAGCTCTTCAGGTTCTTCCATAAAGACCATGTGGCCAGAATGCTCGAAGATATGTAACTGCCCATTGGCAATAGCTTGCGCCATCTCCTCTGCGCCTGTCATAGGTGTCACCCAATCATAGCGGCCCTGCAAAACAAGCGCAGGCACTTTGATCTCGGACAGATAGGGACGCATATCGTACTCTTTGCTCAGCGTGCCCATCATATACGTCGCAATATCCATATTCACCAGTGGATTGCCGAAAAGTTCAGCAATGTATTCCGGCTTGAAGCCTTGATGCCAGTAGAGAGGCATAATCTCTTGCTCGAAACGCTTCAATTCTTCTGCTGTCGCCGTACCCGTCGATTCCTTGTATGCAACCTCGCGTAGCTCTTTGCCGCGTTGGCCATCTACCAGTTGTTCCAGGGCATCAAGGTCGTAGCCACCCGTCCAGGCAGGGGAAGTATCAAAGAGGACGATACCTGACATGAAGTCAGGGTGACGCAGGGCCATACTGAGAGCTACGAAGCCGCCAAATGACTGACCAAGAACCATGGGACGCTCAATATCCAGTGTCTTACAGAACAGAACGATATCATCAGCCATGATCCCGAGCTGGTAGTACTCGTTCGTGTGCCGTGCCGAGCGACCACAACCTCGCTCATCAATATAGACCAGCTGAGCAACTTCGCTAACGGGATCAAGCCAGGGGCGTAAATAGGTATGATCAAAGCCTGGCCCACCATGGAGTATTACCAGGGTGGGTTTTTGACGAAAACCGGACGTTGCATCTAATCCGCTGCCGACCACATCAAAATAAAGTTCTGTCCCGTTGACGCTCAGTTTCATGTCGAGCTCTCCTCTAATTCTTCAGATTCTTCTGACTCTCTATTATACTCGCCTCTAATTGTCCAGCTTGCTGCTTTGTCCTGCTACTGGCCTGTTGATTGCGGCGTCGTTCCAGGCGCAGCATTCCTTTATCTACCTTCACTTTAGAACGCAGGCGCATAAACAAGAGGGAGCCAAGCACGAGCGTTTCTACTATACCCGTACCACCAGCAGCCAGGGGAATAGCCAGAATCATTTGCGAACCTGTAAATAACCTCAGTAGCAGTATGATAAGTGTCCAGCGCGTTGCCAGCGCAAGTATATTGGTCAAGAGCGGTGTACGTGCATCCTTTAGCGCATAAAAGCTCAGTACTAACAGTGAAGCAGCGACCAATCCCGGTAGCGCAAAGGCGTAACCAAGAAGTGCAGTGCCGGTCACAGCGGAAGAATGTTTGCCAAATGCACCATGCTGAAAGAGTAGACGAATAGCAGGCTTCCCTAGCAAGTAAAGCATGATTGAAGCAACTACGCTGAGAGAGAGGGCTACGCCAACAAGCTTGACTATAGTCATGCGCAGGCGTACATAACGGCCAGACGCCGCCAGGGTCGATAAGTGTGGGAGTGCAGCCTGCCCTATCGCCTGCGCTAATAACGCCAAAGGTAAAGCATAGAGCATGTTGGCACTGCGCTCTGCCGCAAGACTGGCCCGATCAGGCAGGTAAGAAATAAAAGCCGTGTCAACAATAAAGCCCGTCGAGGCAATGGCAACGGCAAGCGTATTTGGAATCAGCAGGCGCAGCACTGCATGCAGTCCGGGATGTCTCAGATCCCAAATAAACGTGTAGCGTACACCTTGTTTTACCACGCCTGGCACCATTACCAATACCTGCAAGGCAGCAGCAGCTAGTACACCATAGGTTGGTCCATAGATACCAACACCTGGAATTGCCAGCGAGAAGAGCAGCCCCCCAATCAAGCCAATGTTGTAGACCGCAAGCGAAAGTGCGGGCAACAAGAATTGGCGTTTACTGTTGAGAATAGCGGTGATCACCGTGCCTAGGCCCAGAATTAATGGCTGGATCAGCATGACCCGTGTCAGCGCAGCAGTTAAAGCCTGTTCGGCAGGAGGATAGCCAGGTACAAGCAGCCTGCTTACGAATGCCGGTGCAATAAATTCACTTACGAACATAAGAGCGGTAAGTGCTACCAGCAAGACATTGAAAACTAAGCTGGCAAGCCGCCATGCTTCCCGCTGACCACGATCTTTCTCATAAGAAAGAAAAACAGGGATAAAAGCGTGGGTGAGTGCTCCCCCGGCAACAAGATCGAACAATGTATCAGGTAAACGTGAGGCTGCATAGTAGGCATTTGCCTGCAGGCCTGTGCCAAAGAGCGCATTGAAGATGGTTTGGCGTACAACACCTAGCCCCTTCGAAGCAAGATATCCCATGACAAGTAACAACGCAGCCTCTGTTATGCTAAAGCGTCGTGATGAGAGAGCGTCACCACCAGGAAGAAAGCTTCTCAGCTTAAAACTGAAGGCCTTACTCAACAGCGGTACACGCCGCTTAGACGACACTTCGTTCTGGGTGGGCGTTGTCGATTCTCCAAATGCAGGTTCAACGGTAATGGTAGTAGCAACCGTCGTTGATTCGTTCACTGAATTTTCTGTCTCGCGCGAAATGGTCGGCTTCTCCTCTTAGATAGCTGCTATAGACAAGCTTTTAGTTATTATACTCATCATCTCATCCAAGTGAAGAAATTTGCTCAAAAGTACTCGTCTTATCACCCAAATGGCCCATGAGAATATTGGTGTTGATCGAGAATGCTTTTTTTTGTATTAAGAACGGCACGTGATTGGGGAAGCTTCTTATCCATGCGCGTGTAATAGTAGAGACAACCTGTGTTTGCAAGCTCATCATTTGCATAACTTCCCTCAAAGAATTGCCTTCCCCTGAAGTGGCCGCAGCTTGATTTGTTCTATCGTAACAGTCCCTTTAACCGTGTAAGTACTTCAATCTTGATTATCTTAAATATATTGATTTTAAGTAAAAACCCGGCTACAATCTTATATGTGAATATATTTGACTGGTTGCAAGTACCAATGGGGGAAGTTCGCGCCCAATGAAGTTAGAAGGAGATCATGGTCATGAAGCAAAAACAGTCCCTGGCACCTTTAGTGTACCGTATTTTACTTATCCTCGGTATACTGACTCTCGTTACACTCTTTGGCACGCAGGCAAGACCCGCCTCTGCTGCAAGCTCCTCGTTCGTACGTGTCGTTCACGCTTCACCTGATATAGGCACGGCAGATGTCTTCCTCGATGGCACCAGGGTGCTGAGTAATTTCGCCTTTGGAACCGTCACCGACTATGTCACTATTCCCCCAGGCCCTCATAAAGTTCAGGTTGCCCTGATTGGCAAAGGACCGAATGCCTCCGTGATTACCCAGACTCTTACAGTCCAGGCGGGAGTGGCCTACACCGTCGCCGGGCTCGGCAACAAGTCCACCGGCTTTTCGCTCAAAGTCTTCATCGATAATAACCAGCTTGCTCCCGGTCAGGCCAAGGTACGCATCTATCATCTTTCGCCGGGAACAGGCTCGGTGAATGTCTCGGCAAGCGGAAATACGGTTGTTAGTGGATTGACCTATCAGCAAGCCAGTAACTATCTCACGCTTTCCGCAGGTTCGTACACGTTTAATGTGAACGCTACCCAGCCCAGTGCAACACTGCCTCTTGCAGAAACACTCAATGCCAACACCGTGACCAGTGTTTTTGCTATAGGTGTGGTCAATGGTGCTCCGCAGTTTCAATTAAAAACCGCACAGGTAGCTGGCATTCCAGCCTTGCCCCGCACTGGGAGCGATCCCAATCCAGTACCTGTCCAGGGTCAGACACAACCCCTGACTCCCTGGCTGTTTGGGACCCTGGCTCTCATAATAATTGGTGCTGGCGTAGTAGCTCGTCGCCGAACACATTACAAGGCAAAAGTGTCTTCCCAACAAGAAACTGATCTCCTGTAGGCGTTTGGTAGCATTGAGAAAAACGCCTGCGCAGCCCTGCGCGGTAGTGGTTTTAGCATGAGAAGTGATTTGCATGATATGCGTGCGGTTAGACTATCGCTCTGTTTCTTTGCTCTAATTCTGGCTCTTGCTCTCAGTGGGTGTGATCAGACACCCACTGCTCAGGGCAAGCAACAGAACGTATCGCCTCCCGTTGTTCGTCACCTTCTACGTCCGACAGCAACCGCGGGCGGGCATGCGCATGTAGAGGAAAATGCCAACCCTGCACACCTGCTCATCCCTACGATAGGGATCAATGCTTCCATTGAGACTGTGGGGGTGTCGCCCAATGGGGATCTGGCCATCCCCACCCAGAATCCGTGGGAGCACGTCGGATGGTATGACTTAGGCCCACGGCCAGGTGAACGAGGAAGTGCGGTGATCGATGGGCACCTTGATCGTCCGGGCGGCTATCCCGCGGTCTTCTGGCGTCTCCGTGATATGCAAGTCGGCAACAGTGTTATGGTGATTGATACACGTGGAAAAACGTTCCATTTCCACGTCACAGCTATAGCATTCTACTCTCCACAGGATGCACCAATTCAGGAAATTTTCGCAAATGAGAGTGGCACGTATCTCAATTTGATTACCTGTGCAGGGGATTGGATTCCTAGCCAGCATCAGACCACGTTACGCCTGGTTATATACACTGCTTTAGATTAATGTTATATCTAGACTACATTCACTGGAGAATATAGGCCGCCAAAGCTCCTGCCGCCAGCAGCAAGACCAGGCCATCTATGTACTGCCAGCGCATTTGCGCTCCCAGTATCCTGAGATGGGCATAGTCCGTGTCCATATCCATATGCCTTCGATTACTCAGCACACCGAGCACACGTGCTCCTCCATGTGCAATACCGACGGCTATGCCCACAACCATTGCCATGGGCAGGCTGTGGTTGAGCACGAGCAGGAACGGCAAGAACCACATACCGGCATACGGATTTCTGGTCACTAGTCCGGGACCCAGTATACTTCCCCAGGTCAAGGTCTGTACTATTGCCGGGCGCCCATTGATCCAGCGCGAAGGCACTTGCCACGCAAGACCTGGGGGCCGGAATGGCAACCCCAACGTTTCGAAAAGTCCGAACCAGAGGGCATATACCAGCGCTATCAGTGGTATAAGCCAGGTATGCAGCGGCCAGAGTATTATACCGAGTATGCCCCAGACAGCAGCAGATGGTAGAACGTAAGCAGCCATATAGAAAATCAATTTCAGCCCATATCCTCGCCCGGAGGACAGCACGGCAGTCGTCGCCGCGTTGAACCCTCAGGGTGAAGCGAGTTTTCCGGCCCCAACCAGTGCTGCCAGGCTTACCGAGAAGATCACCAGAGCAATAGTGAAATCGCCCTGGTGGATAAGCAACAGGGCTGCCGCAAAGCCAGCGACCAGAACGCTGCCAGCGAGAAAGAAGCGCATAGAGCGCTGCGTCACCCAGGCCTCGATCATTCCATCACGCTCCTACCCTAAGTTCAAGCGCCCAAAGCAGCAAGCCGCTGCACCTCAGCTTTGACATCTTGTGCCGTACAGCAATAGCGACAAATGGTAGCGCTCAGACACGTACATTTGTGATTACAGTCGGGACACTTGCAATCGCGGCACACTTTGTAGCCCTTGCCACACTTACCGAGGCCGCTACAGGAGACCCATTTACCGGTGTTATAGATACACCATCCCCCACAATCTCCAGTGTAGCAGGTTACACAGCCTAATGGGCAGCCATGGGGAGGGCAGGGAAAGCCTATCGAAGTACAAGGACTGCCGGTCGTCCAGCCTTCGTCGCACGTACAGGTGACAGCAAAGGCATCTCCAATATTGGTGAACTGACCAAGCGTTGCAGCTGCGACGGTGGCAAAGATTCCCTTTACCGTCGTACCCATCATTTTCCGGCGGCTGAGCGCCCGTGCCAGCGATTCGGTAAAGATGCTAACGTTCTTGTCAAAATTCTCAAACATAGAATACCTCCTGAGATAGACAATGTTCCTTTGGCATTAACTGGCTTTTAAGAAACAGTAAACTCTACATTGACGGGTTTACGATCTGCCTTGCTCACTATCTTCCGAATCGGCAGATATCGCAAGACGCGCTTCGAAATGCGTCAACAGCAGCAATCTGAGCAGGTTCAGCAGTAGTAACTACCACCACACGCATTACCGGCTCTAATTTGGGCATCAGTCTTTCAAGAGCGAGCAGCGTATTCTGGCAACTGACACATCCTGGATCGGCAAACACAAGCAATGACCAGCGACCCCGAGGTTCAAAGCGGATAGAGGTATCCGTGCTTTGATCGACAGGTGTGTAGTCAAAAACCGGGGCCTTTTCCCCTATCGAGAGCCCGTCTCGCTCAGAGCCGCGATCCTTGAGTTGCTCCAGGAAGCCAATTTGACGATACATGACGATGATAAGCAACCCCAGGGCAAAGAGCAGCACCCACTGGCTGACGACCAACCAGGTTGGAAGGGTGATATCCGCAAAAGTAACATTCATCAAGCCATCCTCTCTTTGAGCACGGCAATAGTCTTTGCCGCCTGCATCGCCGCAAGGGCAAAGAGCAGAAAACCAGCGACGAGAAGTATAATAGCCCCCGGCGGCGCATGAAGCTGTGATGGATACGTGCTCCAACTCCAGAAAACTCCCCCTGCTAAAACTGTGAGGAACAAGCTGCGCAGCAGGCCCTTGCCGGTAAACTGCGAGTCGCTCAACGTACCAAAGCACCTGCATGCTACCTGCAGCTTCCTGCGTAGAGCAATGATCACCACTATGCTGAAACTGGCCAGAAGCACAAGTACTGCGCCATTGACGATTCCTGGCCACAGCCCGCTGACTATTGCGATCCCCAGACCCACTTCCACAAGAGGAATGATGAGCGCGAGTCCACGTATCAGGAGATGTCGACGAACTGGCACTCCCAATCCCATCAGGGTGGTAGCAAAGCTGCGGGTATCAGCTAGTTTGGCTGCACCGGCCGCCACCAGCACGGCTGCCAGTGAAGCTCTGACCAGGAGAACAATCACCTGGAGGATGCCCTGCATCATTTCACACCACCTTCATAGACAGTTGCCCGGGCCATACGCCAGGCATGAAATAACTCAGCTTCGGAGTTGACCAGCCCCACCCAGCGAACAATACCACCAGGATCAAGGAAAAAAGCAAACGGCATGACACGCACGCGAAAGCGATCATAAAAAGCCGGATCGACAGGTACAATTGGTACCTGGAGGTCAAGCCCTTGCGCAGTAATTGCACACTCTTCCCTGCTCTCGTTTGAGAGGAGCAAGACTTCTAGCCCCTGGACTGACCGGGTAAGGTGGTGCATTCCGGCGATAAGATCAGGAAAGGCAACTAGAGAACGGTTGGCGAAGACGAGTAGTTGCCAGTGATCACTGGCAGGAGTGAGGCGCACATGTCCCTCTAAGTCTGGAAGACTCCATGATGGGACCTGCTTCCCAGGCGCAAATCCATCTCTGGCAATACCGATGGGACTACTGAGGCGTGCAAAGCCAGTACGCACAATCGCTAGCAAAACTAAAGCGATGAACGCTATCTCTATGCCTAAGAAAGTAACTCCTATAGCAACATCCATGTCCAGTTCCTGGAATGCTTCGAAAATATATGGATCAATAGAACGGAGCAATATCCATAGCAGGTTTAATACAGCATCTGCCCCCAGCAGTGCGGCTTCCAAAGATGGTTCTTAAATAGATATTTGCTAATGTATGATATACCCTACGCTTGAACAAAAGTCAACTGTAAAATAAACGAATCAACCGGCCATCATCTTCTTTTCCGACAAAACTCTTCATCGTGTTCATCCTTGCTACCCTTTTTGTTGTTCCCTATACCGCTACTATTTACGGGCACCT
>WNGK01021082.1_pt1 | contig 11147 bp, 12 predicted proteins | sample 5400601 | NCBI WGS metagenome assembly WNGK01 (sample SAMN13153376, study PRJNA577476) | soil metagenome | isolation source: 60 cm soil or saprolite under Garry oak tree replicate 1 | place: USA:California | collected 2016-06-15
ATGAAATAGCCGCGGTAGGGGCTGCCCTTGCCCCGCCATCGGGAGAGCCTGCCCGGGATTGGATCCCGGGTGTCCGGCGCTGCCGGGATTCGAAAGATGACGGGCCGCCCAAGCTTCGCGGTCCGCGCTCCTCGCCGTTGCGTGCATCAGGGCGACGACTTGTCCGGCGGCGCTTCATGACCGGCAGGCCTAGCGGAAAAGACCGGGCCCGTCACCCGTCTCCGGCCGGTTCTCGATAGCTCGCCCGGTGTGCTAGATTCGGAGCCGGAGCAGGCGCGGAACGCGCCTCCTGGAGGAAACGCCATGTCACGCAAGCCCCTTCCCCGAGCTCAACTCATCACGCTTGCCGGCCTCGGACTGATCGTCTCGACTGCGGCCAATGCGCAGGTGCCGCCGGACATCACGGAAAAAATCGCGGCGATCGGCCGGGTCAGCGATCCGGCGAAAACCGCGCCGCTCTACGCCCCGCTCCAGGAGAAGGAGCCCTATGCCGGCGTCAAGGTCTCGCGCGACCTCAAATACGGACCGCACGAGCGCAACGTTCTCGACCTCTTCGTCGCCGAAGGCGCGAGCGGAGCGCGGCCGACCCTCATGTTCGTGCATGGCGGCGGTTTCGTCCGCGGCACCAAGCGCGCCCCCGGCAGCCCGTTCTACGACAACATCATGCTGTTTGCGGCGCGCAACGGCATGATCGGGGTCAACGTGGAGTATCGACTGGCGCCACAGTTCTCCTGGCCTTCCGGCGGCGAGGATTTGGGCATGGCGGTACGCTGGGTGGCGGACACTGTCGCCTCCCATGGCGGCGATCCCAATCGGGTCTTCCTCATGGGCCATTCCGCTGGCGCGACCCATGTGGCGATCTATGTGTCGCATCCGGAATTCCACGGACCCAAGGGGAGCGGGCTTGCGGGCGCGATGTTCTCCTCGGGCTTCTACGATTTGACCAGGACCGAGGGCAGCGAAGGGCAAAGGGACTATTTCGGGGCCGAGCGCGCGCTCTACAAGGAACGCTCGGCCCTGGGCGGCCTGCTCAAGAGCACGATCCCGTTCATGATGAACGCCGCCGAGCTCGATCCGCCGCAGATCGTGGACCAGTTCAAGCTGCTTCAGGACGCGATGTGCGAGAGCCCGCGCGGCTGCGTGCGCGCAGTCTTGCTGCCGAAGCATAGCCACATGTCGGAATCCTATGCGATCAATACGGCGGACACGCAGCTGACGAGCCAGATGCTGGAATTCATTAAGACGGGGAAGTAGCTGACGCTCGAGAGGATCAACCAGCCTGAAATGATTTGGTGCTGTCGCAGTGCGAGCCGCAGGCTCCACCTCTCCCCGCTTGCGGGGAGAGGTCGGATTGCGCGCGTTTGCGCGCAATCCGGGTGAGGGGGACTCTCCACGAATCGAGCCCTTGGTGAGTCCCCCTCACCCCGACCCTCTCCCCGCAAGCGGGGAGAGGGAGCTCACCGAATTCGCGGCGCCGTCAGTGAATCACTTCTGGCACGGAGCGAGCGTAACGTAACTTCTGGATCGCTTCGATGTCTCTGAGCGCACGCGCCTTGTAGCGCAGCTTCATTTCGTCAGGCGGTCGAATGTTGCGCGTAGTTCCGCGTCGGTCGCGTAAGGCTCCTCGTCACCGAGCCGACGCTCGATTTCAGCGATCTGTTCAGGCGTCAGGCAAATCTCCGTGGAATCCTGATCGAGGAAGTCGAACAGGAGATCGGCCGCCTCGCGTTGCCGCTCTTCCGGCAATGACTTGAGACGGGTGATAGCGTCATCGAGATGTTTGTTCATAGCAACAACTATAACAGATGAATTGCGTCACGACGAGCTATTTCCGCTCCTTCCTCAGCTTCGCCCAGTACTCCAGCCGCTTCCTGATCTCGCGCTCGAAGCCGCGCTCGGGCGGGTCGTAGAATTTCTGGCGGCCGAGCTTTTCGGGGAAGTAGTCCTGGCCGGAGAAGGCTTCGGATGCGTCGTGGTCGTATTCATAGCCGGCGCCGTAGCCCTCGGACCGCATCAAGCCCGTGGGCGCATTGAGGATGTGCTTGGGCGGCAGGAGCGAGCCTGCCTCCTTGGCAGTGCGCATCGCCGCGCCGTAGGCGACATAGGCCGCGTTCGACTTCGGCGCGGTCGCGACATAGATCACAGCCTCGGCGATCGCCAGTTCGCCTTCGGGCGAGCCGAGAAAGTCATAGGCATCCTTCGCGGCGTTGCAGATCACCAGCGCCTGCGGATCGGCGAGGCCAATGTCCTCGACTGCCATCCGCACGACCCGTCGCGCGATGTAGAGCGGGTCCTCGCCGGCATCGAGCATGCGGCAGAGATAGTAGAGCGCGGCGTCGGGGTCGGAACCGCGCACGGACTTGTGCAGCGCGGAGATCAGGTTGTAGTGGCTGTCCTGCACCTTGTCGTAGATCGGCGCGCGCCGCTGCACCACCTCCTGCAGCTTCGCCGCGCCGAAGGTCTCGCCCTTCCTCGCCGCGCGCCACACCTCCTCGGCGAGCGTGAGCGCGGCGCGCCCGTCGCCATCGGACATGCGAATGAGCGAGGCGCGGGCCTCGTCGTCGAGCGGCAGCTTCTTCCCTTCGATCGCCTCCGCGCGCGCCAGCAGCTTTTCGATGGCCACCGCATCGAGCGGCCTGAACACCAACACCCGCGCCCGGGAGAGGAGCGGCGCGTTGAGCTCGAAGGAGGGGTTCTCGGTGGTGGCGCCGATGAGCACGATGGTGCCGTCCTCCATCACCGGCAGGAAGGAGTCCTGCTGGGCGCGGTTGAAACGGTGGATCTCGTCGACGAAGAGCAGCGTCCCCTGCCCGGTCTCGCGCCGCGCGCGCGCCTCTTCGAACACCTTCTTGAGGTCGGCGACGCCGGAGAAGATCGCGGAAATCTGCTCGAAATGGAGGTCGGTCGCCTCGGCGAGGAGCCGCGCCACCGTGGTCTTCCCGGTGCCTGGGGGACCCCAGAACACGAGCGAGCCGAGGGTACGGGTGGCGAGCATCCGGGTCAGCGCGCCGTCGGGCCCGAGCAGATGGTCCTGGCCGACGACCTCAGAGAGCGCGGTCGGCCTGAGCTTGTCAGCCAGCGGTCGCGGCGCGTCGCGGTCGAGACCCGCGGCCGCGAACAGGCTTGGTCCACCGCGTTTCGTGCGCGGGTTCATGGGAACCTCAACATAACCTCTCCCCGCTCATCCGCTCAGCACGACCGAAATCTGCTGGCCGCCGCGCCGGATGGTGATGCGCCAGACCCTGGTCTGCTGGGCGGTGGCGCGTTCGAGATCGCGCGTCTTCGCAATCTTCTGATTGTTGACCGCTAGCACCAGGTCGCCGGGCTGGAACCCGAAGCTTTCGGCGGGCGAGCCGTTGGCGATGTCCAGGATGATCACGCCTTCGGCCGACGGATCGAGCCGCAGTTCGTCCGCCAGCGCAGGCGAGAGGTTCGACACCTTGGCGCCCTGGAAGGGCGAGCGCGTGGCGATGAGGAGTTCGTCGCGCGGCGTGTCGGGCACGGTTTCAAGCGCGATCGCGACCGTGGTTTCGCGGCCGCCGCGGAGAAGGCCGAGCCGCGCCGTGCCTCCGAGCGCTTTGGTCGCGAAGCGGTAATCGAAGGCAACGGAATCATCGACCGCTTGGCCGTCGATGGCGACGATGAGGTCGCCGGTCTTGAGGCCGGCGCGCGCTGCGGGGCTGCCCGGCGTCACGTTGACGACGAGCGCCCCGGCCGGACGCTTGAGGCTCAGGCTCTCGGCGATCTCGGGCGTCACCGCCTGCAGCCGCGCGCCGAGCCACGGCCGCTTGACCGCCGAGCCGCCGGTCTTGGCCGAGGCGACCACCACCCGCACCATATTGGCCGGGATTGCGAAGCCGATGCCTTGCGATCCGCCCGAGCGCGAGAAGATCGCGGTATTGATGCCGACGAGCTTGCCGGCGAGATCCACCAGCGCGCCGCCGGAATTGCCGGGATTGATGGCGGCGTCGGTCTGGATGAAGAATTGATAGTCGGTGATACCGACCTGGGTGCGCGCCACCGCCGAGACGATGCCATGGGTCACGGTCTGGCCGACGGCGAAGGGGTTGCCGATGGCGAGCACGATGTCGCCGACCTGGAGCGCGTCGGAATCGGCGAATTCGAGGGCGGGGAAGCGCTCGCCGTGGGACTTCAGGCGCAGCACCGCAAGGTCCGAGCGCGCATCCTTGAGCACCATCTCGGCCTCGAATTCGCGCTTGTCGGCGAGCGAGACCTTCACCTCGGTCGCGCCTTCGATGACGTGGTTGTTGGTGACCACGAGGCCGCTTGCGTCGACCAGGACGCCCGAGCCGAGCGACTGCTGCACCTGCGCGCCCGGCATGCCCGGGGCGCCCGGCATTCCGAAGAAGCGGCGGAAGATCGGGTCGTCGAACAGCGGATTGCTCGCCGTCACGGCCCGGCCCGCATAGACGTTGACCACCGCGGGGGCGACGCGCTGGACCACGGGCGCGTAGGACAGCCGGACCTCGCTAGGCGAACTCGGCACCCGGCGTTCCTGGGCCGATGCGGCGGGAACGAGGGAGGCCAAGGCGATGAGGAGGAAAAGCGGCGCGGCGAGCGATTTCAGACGCAAAGCCATGGGCGAATCCCGGGTTTCGAGGAGGCAGATATAAAGGCCGGGCCGTGGCATTTGAAGGGCGTGCCCATTCCAATAGAATAGGCCACCGTCCTGCCCACCAGAGGGGCCTTCGTGGACCAGCAACCTGCCGAAGCCGCCATTGCCGGCGCCAGTCCGGCCGCGATGACCTTCGCCGCGACCGTGATCTATGTCGTCGCCTTCGTCACCGGCGCCATCGTGATGAGCTTCGAGATGCTCGGCTCGCGCTATCTCAATCCCTATTTCGGCAGCGGCATCTATACCTGGGCGGCGCTGATTTCGACCGTGCTGGCGGCGCTCACCGCCGGCTACTTCGTCGGCGGCTGGCTCGCCGACCGCACCGCCTCGCCGACCGTGCTGGGGGCGACCGTGCTCGTCGCCGCGCTTTATCTGCTGGCGCTCCCGAAGTTTTCCGATGCGGTACTTGATTACGTGCTCGCCGATATCGACGATGTCCGCACCGGCAGTCTCATCGCGTCGCTCGCCATCATGCTGTTTCCGGTCACGCTGCTCGGCGTCTATTCCCCATTCGCCATCAGGCTGATGTTGCGATCCACTCAGCGCTCGGGCGTGGTGTCCGGCACGGTCTACGGAGTGTCAACCGCGGGCTCGATTGTGGGCACGCTCGGCACCACGTTTATCCTCATTCCGATGATCGGGACAAAGGCGATCACGAGTTCGCTCGGATATGCGGGCTTGGCCTGCGGTTTGCTCCTGATTGCGCTTGCGTTTCTCGAACGGCGTTGGTCACGTGCAGCGGCCTTCGTCGTCGGCGTGAGCATGTTCTCTGCACTTGTCATGACTGTTCCGACCGCGCGCGCGGAAAGCCTCGTCGACGAGGGCGTGCGGGCTGCCATGCTCAAGCGGCCCGACGGCCGCATCGCGCATATCGAGACCGAATACAACGACATTTTCATCAACAAGCGCCGCGCCGAGCTCACCATGTCGTTCCAGCTCAAGGGCTGGGATTACACCGAATCGGTGACCAATCTGCGCGATCCCGACGACCTGCCGCTGCGCTACGCGCAGGTGATGACGATCGCCATCCTCTATCCCGAAGAGCCGAAGAAGATCCTGATGCTCGGGCTCGGCGGCGGCTCGATCTCGACCTATTTCGGGCGCTTCATGCCGGAACTCGCAATCGACACGGTGGAGATCGACCGCCGGGTGATCGGAGCCGCCAGGACCTATTTCGGCCTGCGCGAGAGCGAGCGGGTGCGTTACCTCGAGGGGGACGGCCGCGTCTTCCTCAACCGCAGCAAGGAGCTTTACGACCTGATCCTGCTCGACGCCTATCGCGGCGGTTTCGTGCCGTTCCATCTCCTGACCAAGGAGTTCTACACTTTGGCGAAGCAGCGGCTGACGCCGAGCGGCGCCCTCGCCTCCAATGTCCACGACGGGACCAAGCTCTATGCCTCGACAGTGAAGACGCTTGGCGAGGTCTTTCCGACGCTTGATCTCTACCCCACGGGCCAGGGCGAAGTGATCGCACTCGCGACTGCGCGGCCCGCGGCCAACAAGGAGGTTCTGGCGGCGCGCGCCGCGGCGCTGCAGGAGCGCTACAATTTCCGCTTTCCGCTGCCGCAACTCCTGCAGCGGCGCATGAACAACCCGCAGGCGGAGGCGGCGCAGGGCGTGCTGCTCACCGACGACTTCGCGCCGGTCAACCTCTACGACACGATCGGCAAGGATCAGCGCCGGCAGAAATAGGTCCCGCAGATCACGCCGGCGCTTCGGCAGGGGCTGGCGTCGCCGGCTTCGTCGCCTCGTGGCGGGCGCGGTCTTCCTGCCCCTTCGCCTCGACGTCGCGGTCGACCAGTTCGATCACCGCGACCGGCGCGGAGTCGCCATAGCGGAAGCCGGCCTTGAGCGCGTCGGCCGCAGGTCCTTCGCCTTCGGCAGCGTGGTGACGATCTGCTCGTGCTTGATGAGGGCAGCCGCCATGTTGGCGAACATGGCGCGGCGATGCTCGGGCTTGCGGCTGAGCTTGCGGTGGGCGTTTCCGTGACGCATGTCAGACTCCAGAAGACGGACGACAGACGACAGATAAGAGACGACATCAATCTGTCGTCCGTCGTCTGTCTTCTGTCCTCCGCTCAGTAATGATCCTCGAAGCGCTTGGCGAGCTCTTCGATGTTGTCCGGCGGCCAGCCCGGCACTTCCATGCCGAGATGGAGGCCCATTTGGGCCAAGACTTCCTTGATCTCGTTGAGCGACTTGCGGCCGAAATTCGGCGTGCGCAGCATCTCGGCCTCGGTCTTCTGCACCAGATCGCCGATATAGACGATGTTGTCGTTCTTGAGACAATTGGCCGAGCGCACGGAAAGCTCGAGCTCGTCGACCTTCTTGAGGAAGGCCGGATTGAAGGCGAGGTCCGGGATCGCCTCGGCCGGGCCGACTTCCTTGCGCGGCTCTTCGAAATTGACGAAGACGTTGAGCTGGTCCTGCAGGATGCGCGCGGCATAGGCGACCGCATCGTCCGGGGTCACCGCGCCGTTGGTCTCGATCGAAAGCGTGAGCTTGTCGTAGTCGAGGATCTGACCCTCGCGGGTGTTCTCCACCCGGTAGGAGACCTTGCGCACCGGCGAGTAGAGGCTGTCGACCGGGATGAGACCGATCGGGGCGTCCTCCGGGCGGTTGCGCTCGGTCGGCACGTAGCCCTTGCCGGTATTGACCGTGAACTCCATGCGGATCTCGGCGCCCTCATCGAGCGTGCACAGCACGAGGTCCGGATTGAGCACGACGATATCGCCGACGGTCTGGATGTCGCCGGCAGTGACCGCGCCAGGCCCCTGCTTCTTCACCACCATGCGCTTGGGCCCATCGCCCTGCATCTTGATGGCGATGTCCTTGATGTTGAGGACGATGTCGGTCACGTCCTCGCGCACTCCGGGGATCGACGAAAACTCGTGCAGCACGCCGTCGATATGCACGGACTGCACGGCGGCGCCCTGCAGCGATGACAACAGGATGCGCCGGAGCGCATTGCCGAGGGTCACGCCGAAGCCGCGCTCGAGCGGCTCGGCGACGACGGTCGCCTCGCGCTTGGGATCGCCGCCCGGCGTCACCTGCAGCTTGTTCGGTCGGATCAGTTCCTGCCAATTCTTCTGGATCGTCACGTGGCCACCCATCGTGTTGAGCGGCGCGGCGCCTGGCCGCGCACCCCACTCCGCCCCGTGGGAATATCCGGCGGCGGCGGGCTCGTCGGCCCGCCGGATGAGAAGATTGTCGGTCATACCCGGCGCCTCTTGCGTGGACGGCAGCCGTTGTGCGGGATCGGCGTCACGTCGCGGATGGATGTGATGGTGAAGCCGGCCGCCTGCAGCGACCGCAGCGCCGATTCGCGCCCGGAGCCGGGTCCCGCGACCTCGACTTCAAGCGTGCGCATGCCGTGCTCCTGCGCCTTCTTGGCGGCATCCTCGGCCGCGACCTGCGCGGCATAGGGTGTCGATTTGCGTGAGCCCTTGAATCCCATCGTGCCCGACGACGACCACGCGATGGTGTTGCCTTGGGCGTCGGTGATGGTGATCATGGTGTTGTTGAAGGTCGCGTTCACGTGCGCGACTCCGGAGGCGATATTCTTGCGCTCGCGGCGGCGAACGCGGGTAGCTTCCTTGCCCATTCACGATCCTTTCGCGGCTCGGCTCGGGTTGCACCCGGCCGTCACGATTCCCACTCTGGCGCCTGGCCTATTTCTTCTTGCCGGCGATCGGCTTGGCCGGACCCTTGCGGGTACGGGCATTGGTGTGGGTGCGCTGCCCGCGCACCGGCAGGCCGCGGCGATGCCGCAACCCGCGGTAGCAGCCAAGGTCGGTCAGCCGCTTGATGTTCATTGCGACCTCGCGCCGCAGGTCGCCCTCGACGATGTAGTCACGATCGATCACTTCGCGAATCTTCAGCACCTCTTGGTCGGTGAGCTGGGACACCCTCCGCTCGTCCGGGATACTGACCTTGTCCATGATTTCATTGGCTTTTTTCGGCCCAATGCCATGGATATATTGCAACGCGATGATCACGCGTTTGTTAGTGGGTATGTTGACGCCGGCGATGCGGGCCACGGCCATCTCTCCTGTTGCCGGCAGGCGAAAAATGCCCGCCGATCCTTATGATTCCCAGCCTGCGCGGAGAGACTGCAAACGATAACGCGACACCTTCCCCGTTCCCCCGGGGCCTGGCATCGTTTGAACGTCTTCCGACTGGATGCCGGGTATTTACGGACTCAACGTCCTTTCGTCAACCTCTGCTGGCGTCTGCTTTTGCTCGGGGCAGCTCTGCCCCGGGCAAGGGTCTTGGGGGCCGGCCTGGCGGGCTTGGCCGACTTGGCCTTGGCGGCTTTGCCCCGGGCGGCGGTGCCGGCAGGGGCCTTCTTGGCCGCTGCCGCCTTGGACCTTGCCGCCTTGCGCTTGGCCGGCTTGGCGGGGGCCTTTTCGACCGCTGCTGCGGCGGCCCTTTTGGCCGCTTTCGGCGGAGGCGGCGCGCCGAGCACGCGGTCGATGGCGCCCGCCACCTCGGGGATGCTGGCCATGCCATCGACGGTCCTGAGGCAGCTCTGCCAGCGGTAATAATCGACCAGCGGAGCGGTCTGCTCGCGATAGGCATCAAGGCGCCGGCGCAGGACCTCGGGATTATCGTCGGGACGGAGCGTCTCCCCGCGCGCCTGGGCCTCCGCGGCCCGATTCGCGATTCGCCGGTGCAGGATATTGCCGTCGACCTTGAGCTCGATCACGGCGTCGAGCTTGAGGCCCTTGTCCTTGAGCATGCGGTCGAGCGCCACCGCCTGCGGCACCGTGCGCGGGAAGCCGTCGAGAATGAAGCCTTTGCGGGCGTCGGGCTCGTCGATCCGGTGGGACACGATCGCCACCACCAGCTCGTCGGGCACGAGCTCGCCCCGCGCCATGGTGTCCTTGGCGCGCAACCCCACCCCCGTGCCAGCCTTGACCGCGGCGCGTAGCATGTCGCCGGTCGAGAGCTGCACGATGCCGTGCTTTTGGACCAGCCGTTGCGCTTGCGTGCCCTTCCCCGCCCCCGGCGGGCCGAGCAGTATCAACCTCATCTCCGCCGCCCCCGCAGCTTCGACCGCTTGATCAGACCCTCATATTGGTGCGCAAGCAGGTAGCCCTGGATCTGCGCCACGGTGTCCATGGTCACGCTGACCACGATCAGGAGCGAGGTGCCGCCGAAATAGAACGGCACAGTCGCGTAGGAGATCAGGATTTCCGGAAGGAGGCAGACGAGCGCGAGGTAGAGGGCGCCGACGCAGGTGATGCGCGAGAGCACATAGTCGATGTATTCCGCGGTCCGCTCGCCCGGACGGATGCCGGGGATGAAGCCGCCGTGCTTCTTGAGGTTCTCCGCAGTCTCGGTCGGATTGAACACGACCGCCGTATAGAAGAAGGCGAAGAAGACGATGAGCGCAATGTAGAGGAACAGGAACAGCGGCCGTCCATGGCCGAGCTGGGTGACGATGGCCTGGAACCAATCCGGCCCCTGCCCGGCATTGAAATTGGCGACCGTCGTCGGAAGCAGCAGCAGCGAGGAGGCGAAGATCGGCGGGATCACGCCCGACGTGTTGAGCTTGAGCGGCAAGTGCGAGCTCTGGCCCTCGAACATGCGGTTGCCGACCTGACGCTTGGGATATTGGATCAGCAGCCGGCGCTGCGCGCGCTCCATGAACACGATGAATCCGATGACCGCGACCACCACCACGATGATCGTGAGGATGAGGCCGGTCGACAGCGCGCCCTGGCGGCCGAGCTCCAGCATGCCGGCGATCGCGGACGGCAGTTCCGCCACGATGCCCGCCATGATGAGGAGCGAAATGCCGTTGCCGATGCCGCGCGAGGTGACCTGCTCGCCGAGCCACATCAGGAACATGGTGCCGCCGGTCAGGGTGATCACGGTCGAGATGCGGAAGAAGAAGCCGGGGTCGGTGACGACACTGGTCGAGCCTTCGAGGCCGACCGAAATGCCGTAGGACTGGAAGGCCGCCAGGATCACGGTGAGGTACCGCGTGTACTGGTTCATCACCTTGCGGCCCTGCTCGCCCTCCTTCTTGAGCTGTTCGAGGGTCGGCGACACCGTCGTCATCAACTGGATGATGATCGAGGCCGAGATGTAGGGCATGATGTTGAGCGCGAAGATCGCCATCCGGTGGATGCCGCCGCCGGAGAACATGTTGAACATGCCGAGGATGCCGCCGGCCTGGGTCTGGAAAATCTGCTCCCAGGCGGCCGGGTCGATGCCGGGCAACGGGATGTACGTGCCGAGGCGGTAGACCAGCAGCGCACCGAGCGTGAAGTAGATGCGCTTCTTGAGCTCCTCGGCCTTGGCGAGCGCCGAGAAGTTGAGATTGGCGGCTAGTTGTTCCGCTGCCGAGACCATGCGCGCTTCCCTCTCCCGCCCAGCCCAGGGTCGACCCGCCGCTATATAGGCATCAGGCGGCGGCTTCGCCCGTCTCCGCCGGCTTGAGGACGGTCACCGAACCGCCCACCTTTTCCACCGCCGCGACCGCCGACTTCGAGGCGCCAGC
>WNGK01007837.1_pt1 | contig 11146 bp, 10 predicted proteins | sample 5400601 | NCBI WGS metagenome assembly WNGK01 (sample SAMN13153376, study PRJNA577476) | soil metagenome | isolation source: 60 cm soil or saprolite under Garry oak tree replicate 1 | place: USA:California | collected 2016-06-15
AATGCTGGCAGATACACCGTTGCCTCACGGTTTCGGCGCCGCTCTTGCGAGCGTGGATACATTTTCCAAGGGCTCCAGAACAGTTCGTTACCTCCCCGCTCTGCCTTGTAGGCTACGTGCGATGGGACGCACGGTCTGAGTTCCTCCTCTCCAGACAATCATCTTCAGCAGCTTTCCAGGTCGCACTAAGGTTTGCCGACCAACCGGGAGTTAAATCTTGGGGGGCCTTTGCCAGGTATGAATAGAACCACTCTTCTTGAGATTACCGAGCGCGAGCCCCTGGGCTCATTATCGTCTTGCCGACAGACGCTTCAAGTGCGAGCGTCCCCAGCTACACATCCTTTGGACCACTGGGCCGAGCGTCCTTCCATACGAGGAGAGTGAATAGTAAACGCAGGGCGGAATCGTTTTCTTATCGTCTCTTTTGACGATGCCATCGGCAACAAGCTCCTGAAGATGCCGGATCAGCATGCGCTCTGTGATCCCGGGAATGGAACGCTTGAGTTCGCTGGTGCGCCTCGGCCCATCCTGCAGACGCCACAGAATCGTACCTTTCCAACGGCCGTCCATGACTCGCATCATCGCGTCGACGGGACACTCGCCCACTTCCTTTTTTGAGACTGGCATTTTTCCCTCCAACACTGACAAATATGACAGTACCTTGATACTTGTCAGTATGCATTACACACTTAGGGTCATGGAGGTTTTTCTGAGCAACAAGCATCTCCCGCGGCTTTTCGTGCAAGCGCTGAACGAAAAACGGGTTGAACTATTCGATGAGTTCATCCACCCGGAGTACAACAAACACAACGCATACGGAGAGCAGGGCCCGGCGGGCGTTAAAGCATTCTTTCGGCACTACCTCGAACGAAGATTCACACAGGAGGAGGCGACAATGCGAACCTTTGAACTTCGCGGGTACAAGCTGCGCACCAAAGGGGCGCTCGATTTCTACATGGAGAAGATTTATCCCCGTCATCTCAACAGCTTTCCGCTGTTCGGGATTGAGGCCCACGGCTTCTGGACCGCCAAGGAGGATGTCGAGCCACGGCTCTTCGTGCTGGCCTCTTATGCGGCGGGCGAAGATCCCGGCGAGGTCGCTCGGCGGTACATGCAAAGCACAGAATTCGCTGACGACATCAGAAACTTTAATGTTTCCGACATCGTTGGCGTTGAATCAACGATTCTCATACCTTCAACAAGTTCTCCGCTCAAGTGACGGAGAGAAAGAAAAAACAAATGAACACGACAACAAGCTTAGATAGTTCGACTTTGAGAAGGAATTCGCTGCTCTTCTGGTGCACTCTCGTGATACCGGTAGCTATCATCGGAATCGGCATCAACTTCATACTCAACCCGGTTGGGGCCTCTACTGCCTACGGCATTCCGATCCACGACCCCGCCGCCTTTCCTTTTATGTGGGTCAAGGGAATTCGCGACATCTTTTCGGGTCTCGTAGTCCTGTCGTTCCTCTGGAGGGGAGACCGGCGCACCACCGCAATACTCTTCGCCATTGCAATTTTTCATCCCGTTCGGCGATGGGCTGGTCATTCTGAGCCACCTTGGCTTTGCGCCGCCCATCTATATTCACTGGGGAACAGCGCTTTACATGATGATCGTTGCCGCGTTTCTTCTGAGAAGGAAGGCCGCCTGACTTATGCCTGGGTGTAGCTTAGGGAGGAACTCATGATGGAATACCTGAATGTCGTTGCGATCATTGTCGCTGGATTGAAAGGTATCTCTGTGAAGTTCGCGCCGGTCAGTACTGGCGAGTAGAGAAGCTGAAGTCCTTCGATGATTTCCTGGAGCGGCGTTTTCCGGAGTCGAGGCGTAAGGCCTATTACCTGATGTCCATCCACGAACATCTGCCAGCTCCAGTTAAGCGGGAACTGAAACAAGTCGGATGGACGAAGGGGCTGGAACTAGCGAAATTGGCCAGACGAAACGATGGGCAGGACTTCGATTGTGCAACCTGGTTGCACAAGGCTCGCGAACTGCCAAAGGAAGAGTTCCGCCGCGAGGTGGAGAAGGAGCTGACCGGAAAAGACACTGAACCATCGGAGATTATTTATTTCAAGCTGTACAAGAGCCAGATTCCGGTGGTCGAGCAGGCGATCGAGACCGCGGCTCTGATGCTGGGAACGGAGAAATCCCGCGGCTACTGCCTGGAGATGATTTGCGCCGACTTTGTGGCCGGAGCCAGCCTCGATGGCACCAATCCCGACCTGGTCCTGCAATCGCAGCTACGATTTTTCGCGTTTCTCAACCCGGAGCAACAAGAAAGGTTCGTGGTGGAAGTGACACGCCACTCATGAGCCGGCTCACCAAACCTCTCCTGGTTCGACTCGACTGCGAGCAGTACGAACAACTGCATGAGGAGATATTGCGGCGTGACGGCTGGCGCTGCCAACTCTGTGGGGTGATGTCGCATCTCGAAGTTCACCACCAACAGTTCCGGAGCCGCTCGGGTCAGGACACGGAAGAAAACCTCATCACGCTATGCCACGACTGCCATTCGGCAGAGCACGGCGATTGAAAATACAACGGCTAAGACACGCGGTGGCACACCTTGCTCGCTCCCAACCTGCGCAATGGGTAGTATCCATAACCCGCATCAACACTGTCTATCCGTGCCAATCAGACTTCTTTCGTGTCGCCGCGTCACAAGAAAGGTTGAGAATTCGCAACAATGAGGTCATTGGTTCGATCCCGACTAGGTCCACCAATTCATCTCCCCATTCCTGTCGTCTTCGGCTAGACTGTTGCATTCTGAAGGGTCCAGCAAACATTCTTCGCAAGCCGCGAAATCCGGAATGCCCATGAGCGAAAGAGTCTTGGAAACAGATGTCCGGCCCTCTGAGCAAATCGAAACCAGGTCGGGAACCTCACCCACACGAAATGCCTTAATGCTGTTCCTCGCAAGTTTCCTGGCACTCTATTTCGAGCTCGTGGTTATTCGATACCTCTCGACAGAGATTCGAGTATTTGCTTACTTGAAGAACTTGGCTCTAGTCGCAAGTTTCTTCGGCATTGGCCTCGGGATGATCTTGGGAAAATCACCCAAAACCATGAAACGTTTCTTCCCACTTCTCGCCCTGTCGCTTTTCCTTCTTATTGCGTTCGCCTCTCCCCTTAAGTTGACTCACTTACCAGTTCCGGGTGGACAGTACGAGATGTTTGGCAAGCCTCTACAGGCACCATCCGGTCTTTGGGGCATCCTGTTGGTGCCATTCATGGTTTGGATTTTCTTTGCGGTTGTGGCGGGAGTATTGAACCTTGTCGTGGTGTTCTTTCTTGCGATCGGGGGACTGATAGGCGAACGACTGGCACATGTGGAACCTCTTCGTGGCTACGGAATTAATCTTGCGGGGAGTCTTGCTGGTATCCTAGCATTTACCGCGCTGTCGTTTTCTGCCACACCACCAGTCGTGTGGATACTGGTCGGAATAGCAGCGGCGGTCCCCTTCTTTATCCACGAACGATCGTCGCTTGCTGCCTTTGCCCTTCTTATCTGCCTACTGTCCACCCCTCAGGCGCGAAATCTCCCAGATCACAACTACGATTTCGGAGGACACACTTTGCGTCAGAATACTTACTGGTCGCCATATTACCGGGTCACATTTTATGAGTTGCCTCCTCCGGCGGGCTGGTCCCATCCACCCGCCTATTTCCTCGACGTCAATCACGACTACCATCAAAAAATCCTTGATCTTTCGCCTGAATTCACAGGGCGTTTTCCCAACGCTGAGCCCAATCACTCCGGGATCGCAGCCTATGGGCTCGCCTATCGTTTGGTCCCACACCCCGGCCGTGTACTCGTTGTAGGTGCCGGAACAGGTAATGATGTAGCCGCTGCACTCCGATACGGGGCAGCACACGTTGACGCGGTCGAAATAGATCCTTATTTAGTCAAACTTGGTCGAAGGTACCACCCCGAGCAGCCGTATGATTCGTCACGAGTCACCGTGATCGTCGATGATGCGCGGGCTTTTTTTAAGAGGGCAACTCAAAAATACGATCTTATTGTTTTCGGATTTCTCGACTCCCACACTATGTTTTCCAGCCTTTCGGTGCTTCGTCTGGACGACTACGTGTACACACTTGAGAGTTTCAGGGAAGCGAGGGATATTCTCACCAAGAACGGCACGGCAGTGCTGGCTTTCGACAGCGGCAGGACGTCTTTCATTACCGACCGGATATTTTTTACTCTCACGCGCGCCTTTGGCAAACCTCCCGTTGCCTATTACACAGGCTACGATAGCGCCGGTGTTGCCTTTGTAGAGGGCAAGGGTGCTGAAATCGAGATTCCTGACTATCCCGAAATCAGCGATGAGATCCAGTCGCACGCGGCTAGCGCTATCGTGAGCACCGATCATTGGCCATTTCTGTATCTCCAATCCCGAACGATTCCGATCTCGATGCTCGGGGTCATGGTCCTGTTTCTTGCGTTCTCATTAGGGTTGCTCCGGTGGAACGTCCCAACGCCGAATCTTGCCAACGCCCAAAACTTGCACCTTTTTCTGCTGGGCGCAGGCTTCATGCTGCTCGAAACTAAGGCCATCACTGAGCTTTCGCTCCTATTTGGTTCCACCTGGATCGTCAACGCTGTTGTGATCACTGCATTTCTGGTGATGGGACTGTTGGCGAATACGCTGATGATGTTTCGCGGCGGTTCGCGACGTCTGTCTTACGTTGTGCTTTTCGCCCTTCTGGCGATTGACATGTTCTTGCCGCATGCGGGGTTTGGAGCTCTACCGGACGGCGCTAGAACTTTTGCTGCTGCCACTTTTGCAGGGCTTCCGATATTCTTCTCCGGGATTATCTTCTCCCGCGCCTTTCGTGATGTAACTCGGCCGGCGGAGGGCCTCGGTGTCAATCTTATTGGAGCGGTCATCGGAGGAGTTCTGGAAAATGCAGTCATGATAGGGGGAACTCCGGTCCTGGGTGTGCTCGCCATTCTTCTATATGCGGCCTCTGCCGTTGCACTCAACTTACGAATCGCGCGAGGAGAGCCGGCGTCATCCGGTGATTTGGAGTAAAGCAGTTGTTCGCGAAGCAAGAATCAAATTCCGTGTAGCTGGGAATCTGGCCGCATCGTGGATGTGGGGCGACAACATCAAAAGCGGCTTGGAAAAGGTGGCATGGAAGCGGGGCGGATGATTCCCTCATCTGGGAGTAGGGGCGAATGCGCGCTCGCCAGCAAATGGCCTACTTCATCTGCGCGAGGGAACGGCTCAAAGCCGGTCCCTTAGAGGGGAATTCCCAGCAACACCTTGACTGCGACCGGCTGATTGTTCAGCTGCGCCGGACGAAACACCCATTTATTGAACGCCTGCACAATCGGGTCGCTGATCAGCGCATCCGGGGTCTGCTTTACGGCAACGTGGCCGACTTTGCCTTCTTTGTCCACCACCGCGGAGATGACAACCTGGCGTTGCGCATATTTTTGCTCTAGGTCAGCTGGCAGTTGCGGCCACTCGCGCATCACCGCCGATGGCGCCACCACCGCCTGGTCGCCGACAACGACCGCGGAATCGTCTTTCAGCAGGGCGTACTGCAAGGTCCAGGTTGGGTCTTCGGCTTCAGGTGTGCGCTTCATGGGAATGTAAACGGTGAAAACGCGCTCGTTCTCAAAGACGCCAAAATCTTCGAGCCCCCCGCCGCTGCTTGCCGTAGAGACGACCGTCATGCCATAAGACGTCTGCGGCTCGATTGTGAAAACCGGCTGATCGCCAGGGTTCCCCGGATTGTTTTCTCCGCCCTGAATTGTGATTCCCGGAAACGATCCCGTTCCCTGCCCGCTGCCGGCTCCGGATCCAGTTCCTGCGCCGCGACCGGCCGTAGCGCCTGCGCCCTTTCCTGCGGTGCCCCGACCCTTTCCTGTGCCTGTTCCGCCTGTGCCCGCACCCGATGACGTGTTGCCTGAACCAGTGCCCGTGCCCGCCGAACCGCCGCCCGAAGCTTCTTTCGCGTTCCCCGAACCTCCGCCAGTAGCAGCGCTATGTCCCGCGCCCGTCCCGGCGTTCGACGCCACTTCAGTCGCCGCATTTGCTGCCTGCGATTTGTCCTGACCGGTTGCCGGTGAGGTCGAGGGCGTCCCATTCGTCTTTCCCGGAGTGATCGAATTCGGATTCAGCGTTCCACCCGGCGCGATGGCAAATCGTCCTCGCGCTTCGCCTGCCGGAATTTTCGCATTGCTGCCTGGCGGAAGCGGCATCGGACTAAGCGAAACCAGCGGCTCACTCTCTTTGCCGTGCATCTCCATTCGCGCCACCTGGGCCGCGGACGGCGGTGCAACTTGCTTCTCCGATTTCTCTGCGCGCTTCTCCGCTGTCACCTTGATTGGTTTCGGCGACGGCTTCTCGACCGGCTTCTCTTCGTCTGCCTGCTTCTTCAGCTGAATCTTCGGCGCTTCGGGTAAAGGCTCTTCCGCGGCAGGCAGTTTCGGCATCTCGGCATTCGCCATCAACTTCGGAGGGTCGTTTACCGGGACTTTCCACTTCGCCTCGCGATGCGCATTCGAGTCTTGTTTCACTTTGATGGGCTGCGTGGCAGGACGCAACTGCGGCATTGCGGCTTTCGGAGCGATCAGATCGCTGGGCAGCCGAGTCTCCGCCATATGCACAATGTTCGGCAGAGGAATTAGTTTTCTGATCGGCTCAGGATGCACCAGCAATGGACGCTGCAGAGTTTGAAAAGCGTTGGTGGGATTCGGGGGGTCGGACAAAATCGCCTGCGGTCCGGGATACGCGAATCCCTTGCTGGCCCGCGCTGGCGCGGCCGACGGCTGTTGCGGCGCGCTCTGTCCCGCCCCCGGGCTCTTCTCCCCTTGCGTGCCTCCGCCAACTTCAGGCAGGTAGATAGTGTGGTCCTGCGTTTTAGCAACCTGAACCAACTTCGCTGGATGCAGCGCCGGCAGCCCATAAGTGAACACCAGAAAGAGTCCGAACAAAATCAGCTCGTGGCCAATGACCGAATACAACAACCCGCGCGCCGGAAGGTATCCAAACTTGAACGTAGTGAAAGTTGGGATTGCGTCTGGATTCGCCGCGACCAGTGGACCTTCATTGTTGCCGGAGATTTTCCTGCGCAGTTCTTCGATGGCCGGCGGCAGGTTGGAAACCGGTTCTGCGGCTCTCACATTCTTACGGGATTCATCGGAATGAGCCGGGTGAACATCCGCGGCTGGCGCATCGTCCCTTCGCGTTGCTGGCGAAAGAGTGGAATCTTCCTGCTGTTCGTCGTTCTTTAATCCGAGGGAAAGAAAAGGCATTAGTCACTACATCCGGGGTCAAAATAGAGGCAAAGGGCGATGCGGGCCGTCTGGCAGCCCGTATTGGCCGGAAACGAATTGGGGAAAGAGGTCACTGTAGAAGTGAAGCCTTGAGCGTCGTGTACGCGGCACTTGGGTTCAAATCCATCGTTAGGCCCGCATTGCCGGAGAGCGACAATTTGTCAGCAATCACGTCTCCCAACACATAGGTGCTTGAGCTGGGAGTGCCACCCATTGACAAGAGGTCATTGTAAGCTGTGCCAACGCATCCTTGCCCCGTATCGCTGCCACTCGTCACACACTGATGGAAATACATCGTCCCCGCTAGGAGCATGCTGCCGCTACCGCTCCAGCTCGGATTATTGCTGGCGTTCACGGCCCGATCTTGAAAAAACAAGACGCCGCGCTGTACTCCGAAGGGATCAGCGGCTCCAAGCGGATCCCCAAAGTTCAGGCTGCAGTTGGGCGCGCACATGGTATTCACGGTAGGCGCTTGGCAAGGTGCCAGCAGAACGCTTCCAGTGAGAGTGGATGGGAGATTACTTGGAATTATGGTAGATGCGGTGCACTTCACTCCATTGGCGATGGAACCGGTGCCTGTGGCAGTTAGAAAGGCATCGATGGTGTTGCCTCCGCCAGGGCTGCAGCCCCCGCCGCTGGCACCCACGTTGATGGAGTTGACATCTGCGAAATAGAAGATGGTACCACCACTTCCGTCACCAGTTGCGGTGCTAGGCCGAATACAAGAGCCTGACAGTTCACAAAACGAGCCGTTAGCACCCGCGTTGTTGCAGTTTTGACTGGCACTCGCAGTTCCGCCGATGTAATAAAGACCCGGATCGAAGATAGCGGTAAAACCTTGCACCTTAATCCCATTGGGATAGTAGCCTGGAGAAAACTGCCGGCACCCGCTTGTGTCCGGGCACCCGCCGCCCGCGTTATGATACAAAACGCCTACTCCAGGTGCGGGAGCCGTGCCGGTCGGAGGATAAGTTGCAAATGTAGGCCGAGCAGGAGCCGAAATAGACGCAAACGGATCTGCAATAGGCGGAGACGGAGAATTCCAAATGGGCGCCGTCTGAGTTGCTGTGCAAAGGGTGTTTACACTCGTGCACTTCGATACCGTGCTCCAGAAACCGCTTGGCGTCGCTTCCGTACCCCACACTCCCTGGGCCGAGCCGCAATAATTAGTGCCTCCAGCGCACAGATTTATCGTCGGATTTCCGCTAAGACTGACCGCGGTTGCACTCGACGAATTTACCTGAATACTCTTGGAGGGACCGCCTGCGATCTGAATGTCGCCATTGGCGCTGCTAAGGGCGCCGCCGCCGTTCATGTGCAGGGATCCGGATATGGTCGGGTTCAGTACAAGAATCGGTATCGGCGACGTTGCCTCCAGCACTCCACAAACGGCGGTGGCACCAATGTTCTGCTTAGTTGTCCCCCGAAGCATCCCAGCAAAGAAGGTCGGGATATTGTCAGTGATTTTGACCGACAGGAAGGCGTTCGCTGCAACACTACTGGGCGGTATAGAACCGGGGGGTAACCCCAGTGGAGCAGTACCGTTAACCTGGAAGGTCACATTGTTTCCCAAGGTCCCGGAGTTTGCGCTGCTCCGTGAGATCCCACTGTTGAAACCGTTCAACGTGGCGTACTGGCAGGGTGCAGGGGTCTGACTGGTGCTACAGTCAACTGCGGTCGGAGTGCCGGAAACCGAGAAGCCTCCTTGATTGATGGTTCCGTTGGTGTCGTCCACCAACATATCCATGGCTCCAGCAGTACACGCGGCGTCGGCCGCCGTCTGTGCCGCCTGCCGGTTGAACCACAAATTGCTCATGTCAATGGCAAACGCCATTGCACCGATCAAAAAAAGTCCCAGCCCCAACAGGACAAAAAGCATTACCTGCCCTGACTCGGGACGGTGTGTGGCTCCGCTCCGGAAAATTTTCGTTTTCATGGCGATTTACCTCGCTTAAATTCCCTGAATCAATTCATAATCCGCCCGTCGGCGGCGGCACTCAGGTTGATCTTCGGCCAACCCAGACCAAACACCGGCGTATAATTATGACTCACCGTCACTCTCACCAGGCACCCAGCCGCACTGCACCTAGCGCCAAATGCAGGATTATTAGTGTTCGCGCCGTTAGTGCACGTCGGAGGACTACTTGTGCTGTTCGGGTCGTAGCAAACAGTTACATCGCTGGCAGGAACACTCTGAAGAGAGAGCCCCGCGAAATTGGTGACTGCCGTCTTCACCTTCGTACCGGTGGAGTCAGTGCAAGTGAGCGCAGGCGTCACGGAAGGATTTCCTGGCCCGCTGCAATAGGCCTGACTGAGGCCAGTGCCATGGACGATCGCGTAGCGCACGCCCTCTTTGGCGGCGTCCGCAAGAGTGTTGTAGGAGTGCATCAGGATCATGGTCTGCAACATGCTCACAAATAGTATGAAAACGACAGAGATTACGAGCATGAACTCGACCATCGCCTGTCCGGACTCGGGCTCACGCACCTTCTGAAATCTCGACCTGGTCACCTTTTGAAATCTCATGGCCCCATGGACCTCATGCGCGCACGTCGCTTGAACGTGCAAGCACCCGAGTTGCACATCGCCGAAGCTTGCAGCGGAATGTTGAAAATCCTTCCGGGAATGAGCGTGCTAAACGTGTAGTTAATGTCCACTTGATTGAGCACAAAACTTGGCGCTTCCGGATCGGCACTGGGAGCGGGAGTGCCGCCTCCGGCCGCGCCGCAACCGGAAGAGGTACAGGTCTCGCAATTCGCCAATTGGCCGGATCCGGTACCATTGACGCCTTTCGCTGTCGCTGCATTGATATTCACCTGAGTACAAACCTGGACCGTGGAGCCAGTCGGATTCACCAACGCGCCGTTGAGGTCCTGGTAAACCGTGTACGTTACGGTGCCTGGCGTCGTCAGAATGCTGCTGCCGCTCGTTCCAGAAGGTGCCTCTTGCAGGGCGTAGGGGCTGTAACTACCTTCAATGGAGTAGAGGGCCGAGGTCCGCGACGCGCCCGTCAGGTTCACGACCACGAGGAAGAAATACCCAAGGTTAACCACATTGCAAACCAACAAGAGGAGCAGCGGCAGCATCAGCACGGTTTCTACGAGGCTCTGTCCACGGCTGCTTCGCTTCGATTGTTTCCCGATTCGCATTTCCGTTTGCCTCAAATCCGTATCGCCCTCGGATATTTCCAGAGCGGCCAGGTGAGGACCTGCCGCTACATTCCTACGCAATCCTGGCGGACCGCAAAACTCCGGCAGGTGTTTTAGCCTGCTCCGGCTCTTCCCGCAGGATCTCCACATCCCCTTCTTGCAATTCTGCTTCCTCTTCCCCGGCCTCAGCCACACTTAACTGATTCAATAGCCGGTGTAGGTAGCATCGGCTAATTCCCAGCTCCCGCGCGGCTTTCAGCTTGTTTCCATTATGCATCGCCAGGGCCGAGCGCACCAACTCGTGTTTGAATCCGCGCACTGCCTCAATGAACGAACCACGAGGCAACTCGTCGGAAATGCTCAGGCCTTGCAACTCTGGCGGCAGGTCGTCCACGCCCAAGCGCTCATTCCCATTCGCCAGCACTACGCTGCGCTCGATCACGTTCTGCAGCTCACGCACATTACCCGGCCAGGAATGCCGGGCCAGCGCGCCCAGAAATCCCGGACTCATGTTGCGTTGTCCTTTTTTGTGTACCTTGGCAAACATTCGCAGGAAGTACGCGGCCAGCAGGGGGATATCCTCCGCCCGTTCGCGTAAGGTGGGCATCTGGACTTTGACCACTGAAATCCGGAAGTAGAGATCTTCGCGGAAAGTGCCCTCGCGCACCATTTGCTCCAAATTGCGATTGGTGGCACAGATCAC
>WNGK01007839.1_pt1 | contig 11146 bp, 12 predicted proteins | sample 5400601 | NCBI WGS metagenome assembly WNGK01 (sample SAMN13153376, study PRJNA577476) | soil metagenome | isolation source: 60 cm soil or saprolite under Garry oak tree replicate 1 | place: USA:California | collected 2016-06-15
TCAACGGTCGCAAACAGGACGAAGATTCTCCCCTCTTTGGCATTTGTAATCCACAGTTTTCGGCCGTTCAGAACGTAGTCGCTGCCTTTTAGTTCAGCGCGAGTCTGCAACGCGAATGCGTCGGAGCCGGATCCAGCTTCGCTCAATGCGTAGGCCCCGATGATGTCGGCGGCCATTCGCGGCAGATATCGCTTCTTCTGCTCCGGATTCGCCCAGCGCAGCAGCGCATTATTCACCAGCGTATTCTGCACATCCACGATGACGCCGGCGGAGGCGTCAGCGCGAGAGAGTTCCTCGACCGCCAGGATCGCCTCGAAGAACTTCCCGCCTGCGCCGCCGTATTGCTCCGGAATCTCGATCCCCATAAGCCCGAGCTGGAAGAACTGCTCGATCAGCCGTTTGTCGAAAACGCCTTTTTCGTCCATCTCTTTGGCCAGAGGGCGGACTTTTTCATCGGCAAATTGCCGGACGTTGTCGCGGAAGAGAGTTTCGTCTTCGGTGAGCGAGGTGATGGGCGCGGGAGCGGACTGCAAAACTGTTTCAGGCATAGGAGACTTCCGTAGAAAGACGCCTGAAAATTCTAGCACCGGAGGCTGGACAGAAGAGCGAGCACTACTTAGGTTTGGATTCCGCGGGCCCGCCGTGCACCAGCTTCAGCGAGTCCGACTTCAGAATTCGCTTAACCTGGGCGCGGGCATGCACCGACCACGGCCCGGTGGCGTCCAGCTTTACATAAGCCTGCCAGTGCTTGAGCGCCTTGCGCGGCTCCTTCATTTTTTCGTAAGCCAGAGCCAGATTGTAGTGGGCATCTGCATAGGTAGGAGCCAACTGCAATGCGCTCAGGTAAGTCTGGATCGCGTCCGCCACGCGGCCGGTTTCGTCGAGCACGTTGCCAAGGTCGAAGTGGGCCAAAGCATAGCGCGGATCAATGTGGATGGCTTTGCGATAGTGGTCTTCGGCGGCGTTGTACTCCTGGCGATTGTAGTAAAGGGTCCCCAGATTGATGTGAGCGGCGGCGTGCTGAGGATCAAGTTTCAGCACACGCTCATAAACCGCGATCGCCTGCAGTTGGTTTCGCGGGTCTTCCTCCAGACCAACCCCGCGGGCGAAAAGCTCGGCTACATCTCCCGAGACTTGTTCGTCAGACGCTGGCGAAGGCGCATGCGAACTTCGGGCCGCCGGGACGCTGGTCACTACTTTTTCATTGCCGGCAAAATCCAGCATGAACTGGCCGGCAATCGGCTCGAGCAGCCTGCCATCATGACGAAATGCAACCCGATGCCGCCCGGACATGAAGGCGCTTGCCTCCAGCAGCGGATTTTCCATGCCCGCGGCCTGCTTCTGCATCGCGGTCACGGACTGCCGTATCTCAACTGGACGCACGTGGCGCGCGCACAGGTCACGGACTTTTTTAACTTGCAGGAGACCGAAAAAAGTATAGCTATCCGCGGGCGTGAGCAGATCGGCCCTTTCCCAGGCCGCCAGCTGTCGTGCGGTTACGCGAAGTATCCGAACCAGATCTTCTCGGCTGTATCGATACACAGGCAAAATGAATCTGCCACATTATCGGAAGCCAGCACTGCAATCGCAAGGACAAAGTGGTGCCCAGAGGAACCTTTTCTGGCAATGATTGCCCCGGGGTGGTGCAATCTCTGTTGAACCGCTGTGGAAGACGTGACTTTATTGGAAGAACTCGCCCATGTCGGGAGCGGAACTGGCGGCTCCTGGAAAAGTGCTGACTCCCAAAGTGGAGAGTATAAGTCGCAGCGTGCTCTCATGCTGATAAAAAGTCGTGCTCTGATACCCGTTCTTCACTTTTGGACCGATGACCACCCAAGCAATATGGCCTCCGCCATGCTGCAGGTCGGTGAATAAACTTTCATCGAATACAATGATCAGCAAACCGTTCTGCTGGAAGCCGCTGCTCTGAATTAGGGGGTCGATGTTGGTTTGCAGCCACTGGTCCGCGACTCCCGCCGATCCGTTGTGGGAGTTGTCCAACTGATTCGGGATAATGAAGGAGAAATCCGGAAAGGTCCCGCTCGCCAGATCCGTCGAAAATTGTGTAAAAGGCACGATATTATTTGCCTGACTTGTGCCGATGACGTCAGAAAAGTATGCGAACGGGTTGTGGTGCTTGACGTAGGGATACACGTCCCCCCCGGTGTACCCGACACTGGGCAAGCTTTCTGCATAACAGTGCCAAGTTTTATTCGCGTTCACCAGTTCCCTGACGATGTTGTCATCGGTAACGGGACCCTGAAAGGTGTTATCTAGAAAGCTTTCGGGCTGCCCGGTGGTAAGCATGAAATAGTTTGGGATGGAAGGATGAAAGTCGGCATAGTACTGCGTCGCTAGCCCGTACTTCGTGGCCAGACTGTTTAAGTAGGGCATGATCGTGGCTGCGCCGATCACCTGAGAATAAGGGCGATTCTCTTCAACCACCATAAAGACATGGGTTTGAGAGGGCGGAGGATCGGTAATCGCCGTGGCGCCAGTGCCCAATCCACGACATCCAGCGTTGAGCAGAACTGTCAGCAAACAGGCCGCGGAGGCCCAAGTCCTAACATATCTCTTCATAGCGCGATCTGTGATGCTGGTAAGGCAGGTCAGGCTGTCCGAATGGGCAGGGAAAATCCAAAAAGGAACCCGTGAAGCTGGTGGGGCGGTTCGGGGCCTGGAGCTCGCGGCTCGAGCGACATCTACGGTGCCCGAACCGGCGAGCGATCCATTCGGCTGGGACAACACGAGAGCGGCTCCGGCACGTCAAAAAACATTGCGGAAGCGCGCAGGTGGTATCGGAAAGCCGGAGAACAGGGAGGCGATACTGCTCAACTCCATCTCTGCCATCCTACGCGGCGGAGTTCTCGCTCGACGACGGCGCTCTGGCAAGCTAATCATCGGCTCAAAAGACGAGCTGTATTATTTCGGTTCCGCAACCGATGCTGAAGCGCAGGCACTCGCGCAATCGCTTAAGTCTTTCGGATTTCTCCGAGACCGCGGGGTTAGCGTGTTTCTATCGAAAGGCAACGGCGCCACCGCGATCTCTTTCGTTCTGGCAGAAGGGGCCTGGGATGACCCGCAGACTGTCCCCGCATTCAGTGGTTCGCCAGGCCGCCGATTCCGTTGGTGGGGGCTCCCCATCAAACTTCGTCTGGTGGAATTCCCACCTGGTGATGCAAAAAGAAGTGCTGGTGAGCCGCTAATAGAAGCGGGCAGGCCGTGGGTTTTACTTGACGAGACCACATTCTCTGCTCTCTAGCCTATGGAGTAAACTCGAACGCGGATGCGTATCGCGCCCGCAAGCGATTCCGCTCTCTTGGTCAGCTTTGGCGATTCCATTTCGCTGGAAACGCATCGCCGCGTGGTTTCGTTATTTCGCGCTGTCGAGCGGCTGCGGGATCCGCGCATTCGCAACCTCCATCCTGCCTACAGTTCGCTACTCATCGATTTCGATCCTCTTCATCTCACCCACGAGCAACTTGAGAGCCTGGTTGCACCGCTGATTCTCGAATCTTTGCCTTCGCATCTGGAAGCCGGTGGCTCAATCGAAATCGCAGTCTGCTATGACCGGGAGTTTGCTCCCGATCTCGCAACCGTCGCGCAGCACTCTTTGCTCACGGAGGAGCAAGTCATCGCCACACACTCGGGTGGCGACTACTTCGTCTACTTTCTCGGATTTTCTCCTGGTTTCGCCTATCTCGGCGGACTCGCCAGTCAATTGCATGTTCCACGGCTGGTCACACCCAGGAAACAAGTCAACGCGGGATCGGTGGGGATCGGCGGTGCACAGACCGGCATCTATCCCGGCTCTTCTCCAGGAGGCTGGCAGTTGATCGGACGCACGCCGCTACGCATGTTCGACGCCTTAGCCAGCCCTCCCTCACGACTCCAGCCTGGGGATCGCGTGCGCTTCCGTCGCATCGACCGCGGCGAATTTGACCGCCTCACTCGACAACAGGAGCGGGGCCGATGATCCACCTCATCAAGCCCGGGTTGCTCACGACGGTTCAAGATCTGGGCCGCCGTGGTTGTGCGCATTTCGGCCTGTCACCTGCCGGAGCGGCCGATTCCGTTTGCTTTCGCATCGCCAATCTATTGGCCGGAAATGATTCGAATGCTCCCGCGTTGGAGATCACTCTACTGGGGCCGACACTCGAATTTGAAGTCGCGGCGACGATCGCTATCTCCGGGTATGGCACGAGTGCGTCATTGCCGATCAATGAGGCGTTTGAAGTTGCTGCCGGAACCACCGTCGCCGTCGGATCATTGTCGGCGGGCGCGCGAGCTTATATTGCAATTCGCGGAGGTCTGGTAATTCCTGAGGTGATGCACAGTTGCTCGACCTTCCTTCCGGCAGGCATCGGCGGACTTCAAGGGCGCGCGTTGCGGGCAGGGGATGAACTCGTTATCGGCAAACCAACGCGGTTGGGCTTTCGCAAGCTCTCTCCGGCGCTTGCCGCAAGTTTTCGGCTGCATCACGGCCCTATCCGTGTGACGTCCTCACTTCAGTCCGACTGGTTCGACCAAGAGACGCTAGTGCGATTTCATCAACAGGCTTTCACTGTTACCGATCAATCGAACCGGTCGGGACTGCGGCTCGCCGGGGAACCGATTCTGCGCACGAACCGGGGCGAACTTCTTACCGAGGGAGTCGCACTGGGAGCCGTGCAAGTCCCACCCGACGGCCAGCCGATCGTCCTTTTTATTGATCAGCAAACCACCGGTGGTTACCCGAAGATCGCCAACGTGATTGCCGCCGATCTGCCACGGGTGGGGCAGCTTCGTCCGCGCGATGAGATAAAGTTCCAGTCTGTGAAGATCCCCGAGGCCATCGAGTTGTTACGCCAGCAGGAGCATGCTCTGCGCGAGGCTTTTGCTTCATGATCGCAGCCTTTGCACCGGTGATTTGTCTTCGGCCAGAGGCGAAAGGCAGGAGGTTTGCATGAGCCTGCTAACCATCGATCTTAATGCTGATCTCGGAGAATCTCCTGAGCGTCTTGCCGATGGTAGCGACGCCGAATTGATGCGTCACATTACATCCGCCAGCGTGGCATGCGGGGGGCATGCCGGCGACGCGCTCACCATGGAGCAGACTCTCGTGCTCGCGGGTCAGAATCATATTGTGGTGGGCGCGCATCCCAGTTATCCCGACCTTGCTGGCTTTGGAAGAACCGCCCTCAAGTTCCCGATTGCCGAGCTTCAGAGTTCGATCGCCGATCAGCTAAGCCAACTTCTTTCAATTGCCCGCCGCCTCAAGGTCCCAATCGTGCATGTCAAGCCGCACGGCGCCCTCTATCACTCCTGCAACCGCGATGCGCAGATCGCGCGCGCGCTATGCCGCGCAGTGCTCGCCGTCGATTCCCGCATGATCCTCATAGGACAGGCTGGGTGCCCATGTCTAAGCATCTACCGCGAAATGAGTCTGCGCACCGCCGCGGAAGCCTTTGCAGATCGCGCATATGAGCCCGATGGTGCGTTGCGTAATCGCAGTCTCCCTGGAGCCTTGCTCGATTCACCGGAGCGCGCCTCCGCGCAGGCAGTCTCACTTGTAACGCGCGGCAGGGTGCTCACTACTTCCGGTTCTGAACTCGCAATCTCGGCTGATACTCTCTGCATTCATTCAGATACACCAGGCTCTGCAGCAATTGCGCGCGCCATAAAGGAACGGCTTGCCACCTTAAATGTTTCGCTTCGACCGCTACGAGTCTAGATTTCGCGCGTTGAGATCGGCGATCTGGATGTTTCGCGAATGCTCGGCTTTCGCCTGACACTAATCGGACACTGAACGGGTGCCGGGTGTAATGCCCAAATCCGTAAGCTAGCCTTTTGGAAGGGGTTAGGATGGAGCCGACGAGCGGACTTGAACCGCTGACCTGCCGATTACGAATCGACCCAGTTTTGCGTATGTTGTTGTGCGATAAGGATTATAGCAGAGCGTTTTGGGGTGTTTTTGAGCACTCCGGCGGCCATTTGTACAGCACTTGGTACAGCAGCTGACCCGCCGATTTCAGATCGGCAGGCTTGGTCATTTCCAGCGCGGAACTGCCGCTAGCCTTGTGAAAGTGCGTGTAAAACTAAGCTACCCTTCGCGTGCCGGAAGCTCCTCTTGCGTGAGTCTTCTTGTGTTCGTAGCACGCCTTCACAGCCCTGTCGCGCACATCTTGCCAGCGAAATAATTCGCACAATTTTTCGCCTATCGTCTTGAACCTTTTACCGACGACAGAACAGATTTCAGCAATAGTAAGCTGATATTCACGCTCCAATCTATCGCAGTCGGGACACGACAGCGAGGCCTTCATGGTGAGCATTTTAGCAATCCGCGTTGGAGGCGGTCAGCGCAAAAAGAACAGTGTTGGATCCGAAAGTGCCGAGCACAAGGCCCCCTGAACGTGCGAGCAGGGGCGTACACTATTGCCGGTCTTTAGTTTCGCGGCCCGCTATAAGGTCTTGGTCGCATGTCTACATACATACGGCAGACTTTTGCTGTAGCGTTTGAAGTGTTGCGCAAACAGGCGATGGAGGTCTTTCGTGACGATCTCCGCAAACGCGGTAATGACCGGCTCCTACGACTACGGCGAGGTTACACGCTCGATCATGATCGCGGTCGCCGCCTCTTACGCTGCCCTCGATCTTGCGGGGCGCGTAGCCGCGGCGCGCGGCCGAACTCGCGCGGCGTGGTTGACCAGCGGTGCCATTGCGATGGGGATCGGCATCTGGGCGATGCATTTCAAGGGGATGATCGCCTTCCAGCTACCTGTGTCCGTCGAGTATCACTGGCCGACGGTGCTGGCATCACTCTCAGTGGCCATCCTCGCGTCCGCGGTAGCGCTGTATGCAACGAGCCGCCAGAAAATGCGCCCGGTTGAGGCCTTGACTGGGAGCGTCATTATGGGAAGCGGCATCGCCGGTATGCACTATATCGGCATCGCCGCGATGAGATTGCCTGCCGTCACCCATTTTTCCCTCCTTCTGGTAACGTTTTCCATTTTGCTCGCGATCTTGTTTTCTCTAGTCGCACTCTTGCTGGCGTTTGATCTACGGGAGGAGAACAAGGGGACGGCTTTGCGAAAGATTGGCAGCGCTGTGGTCATGGGGACTGCTATCTCCGCGATGCATTACACCGGCATGGCCGCCGCCAGCTTCGTGCCCTCTGCTGTGCCTCTGAACCTGTCCCATGCTATGGGCATCTCCCCGCTCGGCAGCTATGGAATTGCCATTGTTACCTTTCTCGTTCTCGGCGCAGCCATCTTGACGTCATCGGTGGATAGGCGGGCAGACGTGACGGTTCGGCAAATCAACCGAGACTTGGAGCATCAGGTTGTTGAACGGACTACACAGCTTGGAGCTACAAATGAAAAACTGAGGAGGGAAATTGCCGAACGTGAGCGAGCAGATGAAGCCTTGCGCCAAAGCGAAGACGGCCTCCGGCTTGTCATCGACACAATTCCCGCGCTGGTCTGGAGCAAATTGCCTGACGGCTCGGCTGATTTCTTGAATCAACGTTTTCGGGAATATACGGGTCTCTCTGTGGAGGAAGGATTAGGCGAGGGCTGGTTGAGAGCAATTCACCCGGAGGACCCCGCAAGTTCCTTCGACGGGTGGCGCGCGGCCTTTGCGGCTGGGAAGCCTTTCGAGTTTGAAGCTCGCCTGCGACGCGCCGACGGAGAGTATCGCTGGTTCCTGTTCCGCGGCGAGCCGCTGCGCGACGAAGCGGGAAGGATCGTCAAATGGTACGGAACCACCACCGACATCGAAGATCGAAAGCAAGCTGAATGGGTCTTACAGGAGGCACAGGCAGGGCTTGCTCACGTTACACGCTTGACCACCATGGGCGAACTGGTTGGCGCAATTGCTCACGAGGTCAACCAACCCATCGCTGCAATCGTCACCAATGCCAATTTCTGTTTACGCCAGCTCGCGAGCGCGACCCCGCACCCCGACAAATTGCGTGAGGCAATTTCAGAAATTGTAAATGACGGCACACGAGCAAGTGCCGTTATTTCAAGAATCCGCGCACTATTGCAGAAGGGCACTCCGAAGCGCGTAGCGGTGGACATCAATCAGATTATTCAAGAGGTGGCCATTCTGTTGCGCAATGAGCTGGCCCGGAACCATGTGTCATTGAGGATGGATCTCGGATCTGATCTTCCACGCGTGGGCGGCGATGGCGTGCTGTTGCAGCAGGTCCTGATCAACCTGATCATGAACGGCATCGAAGCCGTGAGTTCTATTGTGCGCGGGGTGCGGGAATTGGCCATCAAATCATCTCGGGACCATAATAATGAGGTGTCCATCCAAGTTAAAGATTCCGGAAGCGGGTTCGATCCGCAGCAGGCCGAGCACATTTTCGAACCGTTCTTTACCACCAAACCGGAGGGTATCGGAATGGGCCTATCGATCAGCCGGTCTATTGTAGAGTCGCACGGAGGGCGGTTGTGGGCTGAGTCGGGCCCGACGGGTGCGCTTTTTCAAGTTACTTTGCCAGCCTATGGCCGTGGTGTTCCATGATCGAGACGACGCCTACTGTCTTTGTGGTGGATGACGATCCATCAGTTGGTCGCGCCATCAAGCGTCTGGTTGAGTCTGTAGGATTGCAAGTGGCGCACTTCGGCTCTGCTCAAGAGTTCCTGCGCAGCGAGCGCCCAGACGCACCCAGTTGCTTGGTCCTGGACGTGCGTCTTCCGGGCGTAAGTGGGCTGGATTTCCAACACGAATTGGCGGAAGCTAACATCCGCATTCCAATCGTCTTCGTCACTGCCCATGGCGACATTCAGATGACCGTGCGGGCCATGAAGGCGGGGGCGGTCGAGTTTCTTACCAAGCCGTTCCGCGACCAAGATCTGCTGGATGCAGTTCAGGTCGCGTTGGAGCGGGATCGCGCCAGACGTCAAAGAGAAGCGGGAATTGCGACCCTGCGGGATCGCTACGAATCGCTCTCGGCACGAGAGCGTGAGGTAGTCGCGATGGTTGTCTCGGGCCAACTCAACAAGCAGATTGCGGCGGAGATTGGAACCACGGAAAATACTGTAAAGGCTCATCGCGGCCGCGCGATGGAAAAGATGCAGGCGGAATCTCTGGCTGATCTGGTAAAGATGGTTGAAAGACTGCAGACTTTCCACGAAAAGGCCTCTTAGACTAAAGCACGATAGACATCCTTCTTTCTGTTACACCACACCTACCAATGCTTCATAGAATTCTCTTTTGCTCAATCGTACGCTTACGGCAGCTCGGTGTTTGCAACAGGAGAGAGAACGAACGGGCGACCGGCTGCTAAATAAGCACCACTCTGAACTTCGCGCGGGGCCTGCGGCAGGCGTTCCAACCCGTTTCTAGAAGTATTCGACGAGGGACCACGGCAGTACACATGCTAACCATCTGTACCTCAGCAACTTGGGAGCGGCATGTGTGTTCCGATTTCGGAGGCTCCGATTGAATGGACAACTCGTGCAACCGGTTCCAGAGCGTCACTTCAGTAAAGATGGTGTTAGCTCCGTTTGTGACGAGTTCCCCCGCTATTTTCAGGCCCTGCTTCAAACTGCTGATTCAGTAGGCAGCGCGCGCAGTATGCGCGGGCTGTTTGCTGAATTGTTGAAGCAGTTTGAGCACAACGTTCAAATCGATTATCTGGACTTCTCTCTGCATGATCCTGTCCGAAATATCCCAGTAACCCATCCGGTTTTGCAAAAGGGAGCATTTGATATCCCTGGCGAACCTCCTGTCGAGGAATCCCCGGAGATGGTCTTGCGCCAGCACCACACCATCGAAGTGTGCGATGTCGAGACCGACGGCGGGTTTGCCGACAGGAGGGCCATGATCCAAGTGGGCGGGTTTCGCTCCTGTCGAATTTTTCCGTTGACTTCGGAAATACGCACTCTGGGCACCATAGGATCTAGACGCGTTGCCCCTGGGTGGGTACTGGGGCGGGAGCTTTGACACATCCACACCTTGCTGCCGAAATTTCTCCGAAGTGGACATTCGTTTTGTCCAACAGGGTGCGGACCTTGTCGCCCTGGTGCTTGAAAACGTGGTCGTGGCGGAAGTTCTCAGTAAAGAACGGATCTGGCTGGAAACTTTGTTGAACGTCAGTACCGCCCTGGTCTCCAGCCTCAATGTCCACAAATTGTTCCCAGAGGTCTCCGCATACGCCGGGTGGTGCGACAGGGTTTTACCCACCCGGCACGGCATGACGAGCCCGCGAAAAGCGATGCGAGCGTCGTCCTGGACGAACCGGGAAGAGTATGAAAGTTGAGAGAAGGTTCCAAAGGTTTTCATCCATACCGGCAGAGGGAACCTGAAGCCGTGAGACATGACACCAAACTGAAACCGGGAACCGCGCCAGTACTCGAATTGCTGGGGCTGCCGTTTGCTAAGAGTCCGCATCCGATGTGGATTTTCGACCGGGAGACCTACGTCGTCCTTGAGGTCAATGACGTTGCGGTGCAGCGGTATGGCTATTCCCGACAAGAGTTCTTGACCATGACGATTCTCGACCTCTGTCTAACTACGGACATACCAGAGCGGTTCCGACAAACCGACGGTCCGCGACCGCAAGGTCAAAGCACAGCAGAGAAGTGGCGGCACCGAGCGAAGAACGGAACGGTCTTCCCGGTTGTGATCACAAGCTGGGAGCTGACTTTTCGTGGGCGCCAAGCCGAGATGGTCCTTGCCAGGAGGGAAGTTGACGAGAACGAGGAGTAGCGAATTAATTGGGTCAATCGCCGAGGGGGAAGCGCATGGCTACGGGAGGGCAGAAACTCCGCGTCCTGCGGGAGAAGCTAGGGCTGACCATGCGGGACATAGAAACCGCCAGCGAGCGGATTGCCCGAAAGCGCGAAAACGAAGAGTACCTGGTTCCAATCAGCCGCCTTTCCGATTTCGAAACCAAAGGCGTCATTCCGAGCATTTATCGCCTGTACTCCCTGGCTGTCATCTATCGGCGCGATCTTCGGGAAATTCTCTTGTGGTATGGCGTCAGCCTTGACGTCCAAGTGTCGGATCTAGAAATTTCGGCGCCTCCGAAATCCCATTTTTCCAACGCCTTAGCCAACATGACAACGGTGCATATGCCGGTACGGATGGATCCCAGCTTCGATCCCCGCAAGACCCTGAATTTCGGACGCATGGTAGAGCAGTGGGGAACGGT
>WNGK01007840.1_pt1 | contig 11144 bp, 10 predicted proteins | sample 5400601 | NCBI WGS metagenome assembly WNGK01 (sample SAMN13153376, study PRJNA577476) | soil metagenome | isolation source: 60 cm soil or saprolite under Garry oak tree replicate 1 | place: USA:California | collected 2016-06-15
TGATGAGACTCCGACCCCAACGGTGATAGCTATCAGGGCAATCTCGCTGGCCGTGTCGAAGCCTAGTCCGAACAAGACGCCTATGGGATAGATCTGCCAAGGCTCGCGGACGATCTTGAATAGTCCTTTGAAGTAACGGTTTAGGAATCCCCTGTTTTCTAGGAGGTTTTCCAGTTCGGACTCGTTCATCTTCCCCTGTTTGAGGGTTGTGAACATACGATAGATCCCCAGGACGATAACAACGTTGATGAGTCCGATGAGAAAGAGGAAGATTCCGGAGACTGTTGTTCCTATGATTGCGCCGCTGCTTCGAAGTGCTGGGATCTGGTCTTTCACCGCGTTGGTGGCGAGAATGAGGGAGATGATAAGACCGACGACGACGGTTGAGTGGCCTAGGGAGAACCACATGCCAACGGTAAGGGGACGCTTACCCTCCTGGAGTAACTTGCGAGTTGTATTGTCGATCGCGACAATGTGATCTGCGTCAACCCCGTGGCGCAGGCCGAAAGTGAAAGCGAGGACGCCGAGGCCCGCGAGCAAGGCGGACAGTTGTCCTATTATGATTGAGGCTGCGAGGCCGATGAGGGTGGCGATTCCTAGGGCCGAGTATATGATAGAGATTCTGATCTTCTCTGCTGTTGAGAGTCCGAGGCTTGAACGGTTTAGCCGAGTTTCAGTCAATTCAGAAGACGACCTCTCCAAGAGCCATCATCGCTCCCAGCACATATTGACAGGTTGTCTCGCCACGACCCGTCTATGTGGTAATATAAAGTCTTAAGTTGGTAATACTTTTAGCCATCTCGACCAAGCTGAGTAATACTATGAGGCGAGTCACAGTTTGGTATTGAATGATGAAGGAGTTACCAGGATAAGCATGTCTCTGCCACCCGAGCTTCTCGAAGCCTTCGACAAAGCATCCGAGCACAGTGGCTACCGTGACCGGTCCAAGGCGTTGCAGGCGGCGATGCGGTCTTTCATATCAGATTTTGAAACAGGTATCAAAGGAGGCCATGTTGTAGGGTCCATTGTCATGGTCTACAACCATGAGACCCATGGCGCTGACGAGGGCATAACTGAAACGTCCCACCACCACAGACAGTCAATCCTCTCGTCGCTGCACGCCCACATTGACGCTGCACACTGCCTATGCGCGCTGCTTGTCCGCGGCAAGGTCCAGGATATTACGAGGTTGGAAGGAGAGCTGAAACGCCAGAAGGGAATAATGCAGGTAAAATCATCCTACCTCAAAACCGAATCCGTATAAGATTCGGCACTTGTGAACAAGAGTTAGCATAAGAAAACTAGTCGTATCAGAGTTCGTGACCCTGGATGGTGTCGCTGAAGAGCCTGGCAAATGGTCCTTCCCGTTCTGGAACGAAGAAATCGGCAAGTTCAAGTTTAATGAGCTGTTTTCGAGCGACACCCTCCTGCTGGGACGAGTGACCTACGAGGGTTTCGCAAAGGCCTGGCCTTCGATGATGGATGAGGCGGGTTATGCGAAGAGAATGAACGGTTCCCCAAGCATGTTGTGTCAAGAACACTGGAAAAACTTGACTGGAACAATTCACATCTGATCAAAGGGGATATTGAGAAGGAAGTATCCAAGCTGAAGCAGCAGCCAGGCCAGGACCTCTTGATCTTTGGCAGCGGCGGCCAACTTGTAAACGCGCTAATGCAACATGACCTGATCGATGAATACCGGCTCTTGGTCTACCGATTGTTCTAGGAAGTGGAAAACGTCTCTTTAGAGACGCCAACAAAGCCAACCTGAAACTCGTAGAAACAAAGACGTTCGGCTCCGGGGTTGTTCTGCTTCGCTATCAACCCAGCAGAAAGTAAGCTAAGCGGTGACTCTCGTTGCCGACGTCAGGTACGCCTTGCCACCGTTGCTGTGGAATCGCGTAGCGAACAACGACTCCCGAATGTAGTTGATTTTGAAAAACGAGGAGAAAGTTGCTTCTATCTCCTTTCTAGTAACTCTTCTCGGTCCGCCCCAGTTAGTCGGCTCCTTTTCGCTGAAGCAGAGCATGAAGTATTTTCCTCTCCCGGCTAGGACCCGGGCGATCTCCCGCGCGTATACTGGCCGGTCGTCGTCGGGGAATGTGTGGAAGAGTCCCGAATCAATGACATTGTCGAAGACGCTATCTTTGAAGTCTAGCGAGAGTGCGTTTCCCTCTTGGAAGTCGACTTTCACCTTTCTCTCGGCAGCCTTCTCTCTTGCCGCGGCAATCGCTCGGTTTGTAAGGTCGACTCCGGTCACTGAGAATCCTTTCTCGGCAAGATAGAGCGCGTTCTCGCCTGTTCCGCACCCAACATCGAGAACGTTCCCGCGATTCAGCTCCCCGGCCTTTACGAGTTCCACGAAGGCTGGTTGTGGACGACCTACATCCCACGGTGGTGTGGTCTGGTAAGCGTCTTCCCAAGAGCTCAACGGCAATCGAACCCCGCTCATCGATAACGGATTCAAGAACATTCTGGACCTCTGGCCGAACATAATTGTCGGCTCAGAATTGCAAGAAGACTCTTTAGTCGAGCATGCAACACATTTCGTGAGCCTGATTTGGAACAACTTCAGAAAGAAAGCCTAGTCTCACCAACCGTCTCGAGATGGTTGCTCGAAGAGAACGAGCCCTCCAGCCAATATTTCACCCTCACCGAGCTGATGGACCGCGACAAACAGGACGTGGCCGTCCGTAGGGCAGGAGAGAAGATTGGAAAAGAAGGATGGGCCACGAGGATCTTTGCGAGGCAGAAAGAGAATACTTACTGGGAGAACAAGGAGTCATGTTATGTTCCAAAGTTCACCGGTACAGGATGGCAGCTAGCTGTTCTAGCCGATCTTGGAGTATCATCTGAAGATCCAAGATTTGCGAATGCCGTAGACCACTTTTTCGAACTTCACAATGTTGAGACCGGCGGGTTTTCCATCCGTCCCAAGAATCAGAAAGGGTTCGAGCCGCATGTTTGCAATACAGGCAACATGGTCAGAGCGCTCGCAAAGGCAGGATATTCGAAGGATGACAGGGTTCAGAAGGCGATGGGCTGGCTTCTCTCCAAGCAACTATCCGATTCCGCATGGAACTGTGCGCCATCTGGCAAGCACGGGTCCTTCCTTGCGACTGTAGAGCCGATGTGGGCACTTTCCGAGATGATTGAGCACGAGCCGAGAGAAGAATGGAAAGAGGCCGCTGCTAAATCCTCAGAGTTTGTTCTCAGACACAAAGTCTACAAGTCCGACAGAGACGACTCGGTTGTCCTCTTCGACTTTCTGAAGATACACTATCCCACGCACTACTGCTACGATTTCCTCCATGGTCTGAGGGTCCTAGCGGAATTGGGAAACGCTCGAGACGAGAGAATGGATGACGCGCTCAGAATGCTGCGCGCGAAACAGCTAGTAGATGGACGATGGCCGCTGGAAGCGGTCTACAGGGGCTGGCGCCAATCCCACCCCATGCACGGGACCGAGACTGTTTCAAGACCTGAAGAGCGAGAGCTGGTGACAGAGGGATGGGGAACCGATCATACCTTACAGGTGGAGGAAGCGGGCAAGCCCAGCAAATGGGTAACTCTTCAAGCGTTGCTGGTCCTAAAGCGATTGGGACTCGCTGAATCGGAACTATAAGTTCTGAGAACAGTCCGGATAGTAGTCCTGTAACATTTGTAGAGACGAGGGTCTTGACTATAAATATGTCCCCTCCCACCGGGGGTAGGGTATGTCGCGTCATAAGCGCCCCGAAGTTGATAGCATACTCTTACGAGTTGAAGGCCACGTCAGAGCCATCAGAAAGATGGTGCAAGAAGATCGAAGTTATCCTGAGATCGTCCACCAAGTCTCGGCTGTAAGAGCCTCTCTGGACGGAGTCATCGAAGTTATCGTCGATGACCTGGTAGAAGACTGCATAGCAACCGCTCGCAAAGGCGGATCTGTGAAGGGAACGATCCTCGAGCTTCAACAAGTGGTCGCAGGCAGCAGATGACCAGTTCCACGGACGAGCTTCCGGTTCTCAGGGGGGTTAGGAAAGCCCCCTTTCTAGCTCAGCCAGAGAGCAGGAAGAACGAGATCCGTCTTGTCCTGATGGGCGTTGCAGCCCTCGTCAGCTACCTAGGGATCCTTCGTGGTCTCGCACCGATAGATGTTGTCGCAATTGGAGCGACACTCATCGGAGGATATCCCGTCTTCGTCGAGACCCTCCAGTCTCTCCGGTACCGTTCCATAAACATGGAAGTGTCCATGACAGTGGCGATCGTCGCCTCTCTACTCGTCGCCCAGTTCACGGCCGCGGTTGTCGTGACCTTCTTCGTGCTCCTATCGGAATTCATAGAATCCTACGCCGTCGACAAGGGAAGAGCGACGATTGTCAAGCTGGAAAATTCCATTCCCAGAAGAGCCCTCGTCAGGCGGAACGGAGTGGAGGTCGAAACCGGGGTTGATACGATCGCCCCGGGCGAGGTCGTAATTGTACGCGACGGAGAACGGATACCAGTTGACGGTGTCGTAGTCAAAGGCTCAGGATTCGTCAACCAATCCGCGATAACAGGGGAGGCTCTCACTGTTGAGAAGATGGATGGCAGCAGAGTGTTTGCTGGAAGCGTCGACGAGTCCGGCGTTCTAGAGGTGAGGACAGAGAAGGTTGGAAACGAGACAGTATTCGGCCAGATCATCAAACTGGTCGAAGAGGCTGAAGGCCGAAAAGCGCCAATCCAGAAATTATCCGATAAACTTGCGACATGGCTGGTCGAGTTCACCATAGTCTTCGCTGTAATCACCTTCATCGTAACTCGAAACCTCATCTCAACAATCTCCGTCATCGTGGTTGCTGGTGCCTGCGGTGTCGCAGCCGGGACCCCACTCGCGATCGTCGCGGTCATGGGTGGCCTCGCGAAGAAGGGTGTGATTGTGAAGGGGGGAGTCTACGTTCAGGAGATGAGCAAGATCGATACTGTTGTAATCGACAAGACTGGAACTCTCACTCTAGGCGATCCGGAAGTAACTGACATCGTGGGTCTTGATGGGTGTTCTCAGAAGCAGATCTTGACTTACGCTGCGGCTGCGGAGAAATTGTCCAATCACCCTCTCGCACGAGCGATAACTGCGAAGGCGCAGGAGCTTGGAGCTAGTCCCACGGGAACACCCTCGTCCAACTATCAGGCAGGAAAAGGCATCTTGTCATCATACAATGGGGAGCAGATTATTGTCGGAAATACCGCCTTGATGACAGAGCAGAACATCTCACTATCCAGCGACGCCCAAGCAACCATAACTAGCAAGATCTCGGAGGGAAAAACCACGGTCATAGTCGCCCACGGAGGCAGGACCTGCGGAATTATTGGAATCTCAGACAAGATCAGAAACGAGAGCCTGAACGCAGTCCAAGAACTCGGAAAAATGGGAATCTCAACAGTCATGCTAACGGGCGACAACAAGATCGCCGCCAACCGAGCCGGAGAACAGACAGGAATCAAACAGGTCTATGCGGAACTTCTGCCCACCGACAAGGTCTTGATCATCGAGCAAATGTCCGAAACAGGTCAGAAGATAGCAATGGTAGGCGACGGCATCAACGATGCTCCCGCACTAGCTAGAGCAAACATTGGCATTGGCATGGGCGCTGGCACTGATATCGCGATTGAGGAAGCAGATATTGTATTGATGACAAATGACCTAGGGAAAATTCCGGTTATCGTGAGGGCGAGCAAACAAGCATATGGAGTTATCTTGCAGAATTTTTATGGCACGCTTATCGTGGATGGGATAGGATTGGCACTAGCATTTGACGGCGTTCTCAATCCCCTCTTCGCGGCTGGCATTCACGTAGTGTCTGAGCTTGTTTTCATCCTAAACTCTGCAAGGCTAATTAGATAATTCAATCGTCTGTCGCACCTACCCATTGCACAGGAACCCTCTCTAGAAGACCGATTTGATCAATCCTCCGTCGATGGCGAGCATTGTCCCATTGATGTAGCTCGCCTTCTCACTGGCCAGAAACGCCACGAGTGACCCAACTTCCTTCGGCAAGCCATATCTTCCCGCGGGTACATCCTGCAGCATCTGTTTCATCGACTCCTCTAGACTCTTCCCGGTTCTTGATGAAACGTCCTGGGCAACTTGCCTTTGCCTGTCCGTTAGTATGTGTCCCTGCATGATCCCGTTCGACGTAATTCCTCTCGAACCGTATTCCAGCGCGAGAGACTTCGATAATCCAGCAAGGCTCAACCTTACAGTATTGGACAGGACCAAATTCGGGACTGGCTGTCGTAGCGTGGAGGATGTGATGTAGATCAATCTCCCCCATTTCTTCTGAACCATCCCCGGAACAACCCGCTTCGTCAGCCATACAGCGCTCATCAACAGCAGCTTCACTCCCTGCTCCCAGTCACCATCGCGGAGATTGGCAAAGGTTCCGGGTTTCGGTGGACCGGTATTGTAGGCGAGAATATCTATGGTCCCAAATTTGCTAGTTGCGAGATCGATAAGGTTGTCAATATCCTCTTTGAGAGTGAGGTCAGCCTTCACAGCATGCACATTGTCGTTTCCAGTTTCCTTTACAATGACGTCGCGAGCCTTTGAGATGGAGTCCTGATTACTGGAAGAGATTGCAACTTTGCAGCCTTCTGTGGCGAGAACCTTGGCTACGCCGAGCCCTATTCCCTTACTTGACGCTGGGACCAATGCTACTTTGTTCTTGAGTCCAAGTTCCAAGATGCTCCCAGCCACCGAGCTAATGAGATTAAAGCTGATAACCACTAAGAGAGGGTAATGGATACCGAGGCCTACCTGGGACGAATCGGCTATAGCGGGCCGACGCGGCCGAGCCTGAATGTTCTGCGCAGACTACACCGGAGGCACCTGCTCTCGATCCCGTTCGAGAACCTCGACATACACTTGCACAGGCCAATTGTCTTGAGCGAGGCTGCCTTCTACAACAAGATCGTCAAGAGTAAGCGTGGAGGATTCTGTTACGAGCTGAACGGCTCGTTCGCTCTTCTACTGAAGAGATTGGGTTTCAATGTATCAATGCTTTCGTCACGCGTCGAGAGAAAGGGTGGACTTTTCGGTCCAGACTTCGACCATATGACTCTGCTGGTGCAGCTCAAAAAGCCGTGGCTTGCCGACGTGGGGTTCGGGGACTCTTTCACAGAACCTAAACGGCTCGATATTTCTGGCCCTCAAACTGACCGTGGAAAAGACTACCGTTTCACCCGAAAGGATCGCTGGATCTTACTCTCCCAGAGGTCGAAAAGAAATGGTCTCTGGAAGCCTCAATACAAATTCAGAGTGACGCCACGAACGCTAGAGGATTTTCTTCCAAGATGCCGGTGGCAACAAACCTCTCCAAGGTCCCGCTTCAGAAAGAGCCGCATATGTACTCGCTTGACTTCCACTGGAAGATTGACGCTTACTGACACGAAGTTCATCGTGACCCAGGGCAGTAGGAAGGTTGAGCGGCTGCTCAAGAACCCTGAAGAGTTCACATCACTACTACATTGGCACTTTGGCATTGACCTGAACTGACGCGATTCAGTTCACAGCGAGGTACTTGTTCTCGAGATAGCCGACTAGTCCTGATGGATCGTATCCTTTGCCGAAAACCTTGTTGAGCAGTTCCTTCGGGGAATATGTTGATCCGGGTTTGTGGATGTTTTCCGCCAGCCAGTCCTTCAGAGGCGCGATGCTCTTGTCTCCTTTGACCGGGAGCAAGCCCTTCTTCGTCAAAGCGCTCCAGAGCATTCCGGCAATGATGTTTCCGAGAGAATAGCCCGGAAAGGTGGCGAACTGTCCCCAGCTCCAATGTACGTCCTGGAGGACCCCGTCCGCATCCTTCTCGGGTCTCTTGCCGAGATAATCCTCGATCATATCATCCCATACGGACGGGAGCTCTGAGACCTTGATTTTTCCCTGTAGGAGTTTCTTCTCGAGCTCGTATCTCATTGCGATATGGAAGTTGTAGGTCAGCTCGTCCGCTTCCACACGGATGAGGCTTGGTTTTACGGTATTGAAGTAAGAGTAGAGTTGTTTCTGATCGTAGCGGGATACGAAGCCTAGGTTGGCCTTTAGAAGGGGGTAGAGCAATGGGACGAATTCTTTGCTCCTTCCAACGACATTCTCCCAGAATCTGGACTGTGACTCGTGAACTCCTGCGGATACACCGGTGGCTGTGGGCGTGAATTCCAATTCATGGTCTACTTGAAGCTCGTAGAGGGCGTGACCGCATTCGTGCATTAGCCCGAACATTGACGCCTTGAAATCTTTCGGTTCATATCTCGTCGTTATCCTCACATCGTCGCTGGCGATCTTGATCTCAAAAGGATGAGTAGAAACGTCCTGGCGGAATCTCTTCTCTGGCATGCCTAGCATCCGAAGAATTTTCTCGTTTACTTGTTTCAGAGAGTTGACGTCGTAATCTACCTCTTCCAGAGGATGTTTCTCCGGAAAGACTCCTCCTGAGAGAGTCTTTGACAGGATTTTCTTTAGTTGCGGGATAAGATCGGAGAAGATCTTGTCAAGATCGGTGGTGGTCAGTCCTTCCTCGGACAGGTCGAGTAGCGCATTGTATGGGTTTCCGGATGGCTCGAGATGATCAGCTTCTTCCCGTTTAAGCTCGGTTATTTTCTCCAGGTGGGGCTTGAAGATACTGAAGTCGGATTTCTTTCTCGCTTCTCTCCACGGGATATTCGCGTCGATTGTGACCTTTTGTAATTTCTCAACTAGTTTCGGCGGGACTTTCTGGTAGTAGTTGAGTTCTCTCTTGACGACTCGGACAACGCCTTTTTCGGCGTCGTTGAGCGCTTTCAGCTTCTCAGCCTTCTCAACAGGACCCGTCAGGTCAATGGTCATTTTCTGGCGGAGCAACTCGATCTCGGATTGCGCTTGGCCCCTAGCGCTGGCTCCAGCTTCGGGCATGTTGATCTCAAGATCCCAACCTAGGAGGGACGAAGCATGAGTCATTGCCGCGATCGACCTGTACCTAGCAAGAAGGTCCAAGACAACAGGATTATTGAACGGGCTCATGAGAGCGACCAGGCCTCCCGATTCCTAACTACCTAAAAACGTTGAAGGCATCTGAGACGACCCGTCCAGCAAAAGATAATACTCATCAGAATCAAATGCCAAAGCCGGAGAAAGCGTTGTCTGATTTCATCCGTGTCGCTTCTACAAGTGAGATTCCTGAAGGCAAGATGAAGAAGGTCACTGTCGGCAATCAACAGGTTCTGGTTGTCAATTTGAAGGGCAGGTATTACGCTATTGGAAATGTCTGTACCCATTTCGGTGGATCCTTGGATAGAGGTATTCTTCAGGGCAACGAGGTTGAGTGCCCCTTACACCATTCCCATTTCGACGTCACTAGTGGCCAGGTGAAGAGAGGTCCCGCTACGAGGCCCGAGCCGGTCTATGAGGTCAAGGTTGATAGTGGCAGTATTCTCTTAAGACCAACATAGAGATTCAGTCCCTGGACGGTCTCTACTCTTCTTTCCAGTTCATCAGCACAGAACCCAAGACGATGAAGAACGCTGCTAGACCAAGGGCTATGATGGTGTTGGTCAGGGCTTGGGCTGGTTCAGCGTAAATCAGCGCGTCCCTTAGTCCGTCATTCACATATGTTAGAGGCATGAAGTTTCCTATGATCTTCATGATCTCGGGCAGTGCATCGCGCGGCCAGAAGGTTCCAGCCAGGAACATCATTGGGAAAGTTATCGCGTTGGCTGCGGCATCTGCGCTCTCTGCTTCCTTTACGAAGTTTGCAAGAACCATACCGATGCCCGGGAACAGGAGAGAGGCCGCAATGACCAATCCTAACGTGTAAATGTCTATAGTCGCCGTGACTCCGAAGATAGCATAGCCGAAGAAGAGGATGACGACGAGCGATATGGTAGCCAGGATCATCTGGTAACCGACCATGCCGAGTATCCATTCGATCTTGCTAAGAGGTGTGGTCGCGAGTTTCTTGATGATCTTCAGCTCGCGATAGCGTCCGTTGGTATTCACGGCACCGAAGACTCCGGTAGTCAGGAGCGTCATTCCGATTACTCCAGGGATGAAGAAGTCAATGTAGCGGATGTTCCGGGTCACAATCCCGACTTGCTGGACTTTTACAGTATCCGACGTGGGAGATATACTGGCTGCATAAGCGGTGGTGGTTGCCGTCACTATTCCGGCCAACGATGCAGAGGCTTGGTCGCTCTGGTCCATGTAGAGACTGATGTTTGCCTTCCCCGTGGTAAAGAGAGTGTGATTAAAGCCAGTGGGGATTACTAGGAGCCTCTGGCCTCGATTATGTAGTTGGGCATCGTTCTTCATGTACGTCAACGGGTCTGATTGCTCGGCCGCGACGATGTGAAGATTGAAAGCGCCAGTTTGGTTCAGCACACCGATATATCCTTGAGAGAGAGGTGTCGCAGTCGGAGTGTTCGCGTTGAGGTCTTGGTTCTGAAGATAGAGGTCAAACTTTGTGCTTCCGTTGCCGAATATGGCGCCGAACAGGACGATTAGTAACAGTGGGAAGGCGATTGTCCAGAATATGTTGCTCTTGCTGCGGTACCAGCTCTTGAAGTGTCCACTGATTATAGTATAGATTCGGCTTCGCATGATTAGTTTCCCTCCTCCGAGACTCTACGTCCAGTAAGGTTGAGAAATACGTCATCTAGCGTAGGACGTCTGACTTCTATTTCCTTGTCGTGCAAGGAGGTCTGAGCTAAGCTCATGAGTATGTTTGTGAGCTCGCCGTTGTGCAAAGGAATGACAATGTCTCCAGCGTTCCTAAGCTCTGCGTTGGGTAGGCCCTGCGGTAATTGTTTGAGCCCTTCTTCACCAGCGTCCCTGATAATAAGCGTCTTTTTTCCACCATGGGAGTCTATCAGCTCGTCAGGCGTTCCCGATGCGATTATCTGTCCATGGTCGATAATTGATACGATGTCGGCCAAGTATTCCGCCTCATCCATGTAGTGCGTTGTTAGAAAGACTGTTTTTCCCTGCTTCTTCAATCGTTCTATGACACCCCAGACGTCTCTGCGAGCTCTAGGGTCCAAGCCGGTCGTTGGTTCGTCAAGGAAAACAACATCAGGGTCGTTTACTAGAGAAACTGCAAGTCCAACTCTTTGTTTGAGGCCGCCTGATAGTTTCTTGAACTGTTCGTCCCGCTTGT
>WNGK01037105.1_pt1 | contig 11144 bp, 9 predicted proteins | sample 5400601 | NCBI WGS metagenome assembly WNGK01 (sample SAMN13153376, study PRJNA577476) | soil metagenome | isolation source: 60 cm soil or saprolite under Garry oak tree replicate 1 | place: USA:California | collected 2016-06-15
GTTGCGCGGATCGGCCAGAATGGAACGGTTCCCCAACGCGCACGGCCCCCACTCCATTCGTGCTTGAAACCAGCCGACAATCTTTCCATCCGCGATTGCCTTTGCTGTTTTGCTCAAGAGATCTTCCTCATCCGCGATCAACGTCACGGCGCAGCTAGCGTCCGAGATCTCCTTTTTTTTCCAATCGATCAGCGCGTGAATCTCTTCCTCATTCGATTCCGGACCGAGGTAGGCGTCGAGAAGGGGTCTCGACGCAAGATTAGTTATTTGTGATTGGTCATTTGTAAGTTGCGCTTGGATAAGCGCGGCGGCTCCGATGGCGCCTCCGGCGTCGCCCGCCGCAGCGGGGCAATACATTTTTTTAAACGGCGTCCTTCGAAAAACTTTTCCATTCGCGACCGAGTTCATCGCGCACCCGCCCGCGATCGCCAGATTATCGCTCGGATGCTGCTTGTGGAGCGATTGAAGCAGCGCAAAGACCGCTTTCTCGTAAGTTGCCTGGACCGAGCGCGCGATGTCTTTGTGCTTTTGTTCGATCGACTCGTTGGGTTGACGGGGCGGACCGAGGAGATCGACTAGCGCGCGCCGATAAAGTGTGCCGACTTCGGGCGCGCAATCTTTCCACGTGTGGGAAACATTTACGATATGATGCCGGAAATATTTCAGATTCAATCGAAAGCTGCCATCAGGGCGAATGCGCACGACCTCGCGGAGTTGCTCCAGGTAATTCGGTTCGCCGTAAGGCGCGAGTGCCATCACTTTGTGTGCATCGCCGTAATGCGAAAAACCGAGAAACTGAGTCAGGGCCGAATAAAAAATCCCTAACGAGTGGGGAAAATAGACGCGATTGTCGATCCTGACGTCGCTGCCCTGACCGAATCCGAATGCGGTGCTAGCGAAATCGCCGAAGCCATCGATTGAGATACAAGCAGCCTCATTGAATCCAGAAACCAGATAGGCCGACGCCAGATGCGCGAGGTGGTGCTCGACATGATGCATCTGCGCTTTGATGTCGATCCCGTAGTTTTGCTGGAGTGTTTCCTGTACTGACGCAACGCTGCGGATGTTTTTGATCTTCTGCGCCATCAATTTCGGATGCGGCCAGTGAGTCAAGACGAACCCGAGCCGGCGCAGATTGTTCGCCCCCGGTTTGCGATTGATCGCGATGTGATCGACATCCTCCAGTCGCAACTTTGCTTCTTGCAAACAGTAATCGATCGCCTTCGTCGGCAGACCGGCCCAATGCTTGATCCGCCGGAAACGTTCCTCTTCGGCCGCGGCGACGATTTTTCCGTCCACCATCAAACAAGCGGCGGAATCGCTGTGATAAGCATTTAATCCCAAAATAGAGCCCATTGCGAAATTCGAATTGCGAAGTGCGAATCAACCCGCGGCTTTGGCGGTACGACCGCTCGCGACAAATATTGCGAGCAATTCAAAGGCCTCCTGGCGCAATTTTTCGCATCTTTCTGTGTCCGCCAACTTGCCTTCGAGAAATAGTTCTAGCCAATACTGAATCTCGGCAGATTCGTTTTCACAGATTGCGATTTTATGAATGAAGTCATCATGCGATTCGGCGCGACTGGCTTCGCGGTAATTCGCTCCAATAGAAGTTCCGCTTTTCAGCAATTGACGGCCGATCACATAACAAACGCGGTTCGTTCGAAGCGTACTGACAAACTTGATTATTTCGAGGGCGAACAACTTGATTCTCTTTTCGAGTGTTTCTTTCATGCGTAAATCGTGTGCGCGAATGAGTGCGCAATCAATTCTCGATTCTGAAATTCGCCTTTCGCATTCCGCAATTCGCATTGCTCATTTTTCGCGCAACGGCGGTAAATTTTCACGATAGCGAAAAATGAGCCACGGCAGTTTCAGCGCGCTCAAATAACGCGGACCAAAGACGCGCGGTTGACGAAGCAACCGCAGCAGCCATCCGAGATAAAAACGATCGGCCCACATCGGAATCGGCGGTTGATCGCCGGTGAGAAACGCAAGCGCCGCGCCAATGCAATGAATCGCCGGACGCGCATGCAAATTTTCCTTCAGGAAAAGCCCCAACTTTTCCTGAACGCCGCCTCCAATTCCGACCACCACGTGCGTCGGACAGGGATTGCCGATCTTCGCGAGAAGCGCGTCATCGCGGACCTCCACGGCGTAACGCGGTGCGATGTAAAAATCGGCGGTAGCCGTCAGATTGGCCGAGCGCAACCACGTGATCGTCTTCTCGTACGCCACTTCGGTCGGAACGATCCAGAGCACGCGCTCGTTCGGTTGCGACTCAAGCCGGGAGACTAAGCGCTTGAGAAATTTCAAACCAGAAATGCGTTCGACGCGGCGCCCCGTAAAAATTTTCCAGAACAAGACCATCGCGCCGCTGTCGGCGATCACCATATCGGCAGAGGTTACGGCCCGTCGATAACCCTCGTCGTCACAAATTTTCACTAGCGTCGGAGCGGCGGGGACGACGAGCAAGCCGCCCTTGATCGACATCGTTTCGACCGCTTCGTCAACCGTGCCGTTGACAAAGCGAACGCCGAGAATTGTCTCTATCGAAGGCATTGGCATTAACGCTCAACGCTAACTTCCAACGATCAATCAAATTCGCGTCGTGGTACCAGTTCTATTTAGCCACAGCTTTTTGTGGAAGAACCTGTCGCAAGCTTACTGAGATCGTTTGATTTCCGTACTTAAAGCGAACGGTACCGTCTAGGATGTTCGTTACCCGCAAAGTCGCGTTGCCACTCGCGGTCTGCAACTCCAGCAACTCACCTTCTGTAATAGGCGTGCCGTTGACGACTGCGAGCGGAACGCGTCCGAGTGAGATCGAAGTTACGTGGAGCATCTCTGCTGTTATTTCTATTGACGGACTCGGCTCGGGAATCGGATTGGGTAAGCCGGCCAGCGAAGTCGCGACACCAGCCTGCCGATGAAGTTCTCTAATTAAGTACCCAGAACCCCCGACGACGGTTGCTGTGCAAAGTGCAATCCCAGCAAAAAGACTAATATTTCCAACACTGACAAAGCCAAGCCTCCGATCAGCCGCTTTGAGTTTTCGGCCGCTCTTCGACCTTTCAGACACAAGATGGCAAGCTGAAATGCAAAAGAGTTTTCGACGGCTCAGGAGAAGCATTCACTCTCATCCAGCGACTCGCGTGCCACTTATCGTCTACATGCCAGAATAATGCGTCGTGGCCCAATTACTTACGCAACGAACCGAGTCGACACGTCTTCTCCTTTGAGACTCGCTCGTTTCCCCTCGCTCGCTGCTTCCCTTGCAGCAACGCCAGTCCAGCTCGGACACCTTCTATCTCGCTCGTCCCACGAGCTTCATTCTACTTTCTCGTCACTGGTCACTTGTCACTCGTCACTTTCGCGGCAGAGTGCCGCCTATGCCGTACAAAGATGTAGCCCCGCCGAATGGCGAAAAAATCACCCGAACTGATCGTCTCAATGTCCCCGATCAGCCGATCATTCCATTTATCCGCGGCGATGGAACAGGCCCCGACATTTGGGCCGCGAGCGAGCGCGTGTTCGATGCCGCAGTTAAGAGAGCGTTCGGCGGGAAAAAGAAGATCGCATGGTTCGAAGTGTTCGCCGGCCAGGCGGCAAAGGACAAGTTCGATTCGTGGTTGCCGGACGACACTGTTGAAGCTTTTCGGGAATATCTCATCGGCATCAAAGGACCGCTGACTACGCCCGTAGGCGGCGGTATTCGTTCGTTGAATGTTGCGCTCCGACAGCTTCTCGATCTTTTCGTTTGTCTGCGGCCGGTCCAATACTTCAAAGGCGTCCCCTCGCCCGTTAAGCACCCAGAAAAAGTGAATATGGTGATCTTCCGGGAAAACACGGAAGACATTTATGCCGGGATCGAGTACGCCGCCGGCACAACGGAATCGCAAAAGATCCTCGATTTTTTCCAAAAGGAATTCCCAAAAGAATTCGAGAAGATCCGGTTCGGCACGCGCGAGAAAGCGATCAGTTACGCGATCCTGAACCAGCGCAAAAGCGTCACGCTTGTGCACAAGGGGAACATTATGAAGTTCACCGAAGGCGCGTTTCGCGATTGGGGCTACGAGATTGCTAAGAGCTATTTCGGCGCCGAAGAAATCGACGGCGGACCATGGTGCAAAATTCCGATGGGCAAACCTGGCGGCGGCATCGTGATCAAAGACGCGATCGCAGACATCACGCTCCAACAGGTGCTGACACGGCCGGAAGATTTCGATGTGATCGCGACCTTGAATCTAAATGGCGATTACTTGAGTGACGCTCTGGCCGCGCAAATAGGCGGCATTGGCATCGCGCCCGGCGGAAACATTAATTACATCACCGGCCACGCGGTATTCGAAGCCACGCACGGCACCGCGCCGAAATACGCGAACCAGGATAAAGTGAATCCCGGCTCGGTGATTCTGTCTGGCGAAATGATGTTCCGTTACATGGGCTGGACCAAAGCGGCCGACCTGATCCTCCACGGATTGAAGGGAGCGATCGCGAGCAAACGCGTCACTTACGATTTCGCGCGACTGATGGACGGCGCGACTGAGATCAAATGCTCGCAATTCGGTGACAACGTAATCGAGCATATGTAGCGGCTGAGTTGGGCCGCGCCGGGTAAAAAAACTAAATGTTTTCACCGTCGTGTCAGCGATCACAAATCAGCTGCTTTGCCAGCTGAGCTATGCCGGCAAATGGACCGCGCAACTTAGCTTACGGGGTTGTCCAGGGTTGTCGCGAACAAGTTCTAGATGTAGAACTCACCCTAATGGACTTCACGTGGTCGAACCAGCAACGAGAGCTTCTGGACGCAGTCGGCCGTTTCGCTGCCCAGCAACTCGACTACAATGTGATCGAGAACGACCGCGATGGGGTTTTCAACCAAGACGCGTGGAAAAAGTGCGGCAACTTCGGCATTCAGGGTTTGCTTGTGCCGACCGATTACGGCGGCCTTGGCATGGATCCACTGACCACGGTGGCCTGCCTTGAGAGGCTCGGCTATGCCTGCAAGGACAACGGCCTGCTTTTCTCCATCAACGCACATATGTGGACGGCGGTCACTCCGCTCGTCTACCATGGCTCCGAGGCACAAAAGAAAAAATACCTGCCCGGCCTTTGTGACGGCACGCTCATCGGCGGCAACGCGATGAGTGAACCGAACAGCGGCTCCGATGCATTCAGTCTTTCCACGACCGCCGTGAAGAAAAGCTCCAAATACGTCCTTAACGGCAGTAAAATATTCGTCACCAACGGCCCAGTCGCTAACCTGCTAGTCGTGTTTGCGACAGTGGACAAAACACGTGGCCCAAACGGAATCAGCGCGTTTATCGTCGAGAAAGGATCTCCCGGGATGAATGTCGCACGCAAGCTTGAGAAGATGGGCCTGCGTACCTCACCGATGGCGGAAGTGTTTTTCGAAGATTGTGAGGTACCAGAAGAAAATCTTCTTGGTAAAGAAGGCACCGGTAGTTCTCAGTTCACGTGGGCGATGACCTGGGAACGCGGCTGTATTTTGGCCAGCGCGGTCGGATCGATGCAACGGTCTTTGGAAAAGTGTATCCGTTATGCGAAGGAGCGTAGACAGTTCGGTCAGCCGATCGGCAAGTTCCAGCTAGTGGCCAGCAAAATCGTCGACATGAAAATGCGCGTCGAAAGCGCGCGGCACATGCTTTACTATTGCGCCTGGTTACGCGGTCAGGGCAAGAGCGCGTACCTCGAGGCTGCGATGACCAAGCTCTACATCAGCGACTGCTGGGTCAAATGTTGCGAGGACGCGATCCAGATCCACGGCGGCTACGGGTACATGACGGATTACGAGGTCGAGCGCGAATTGCGCGATGCAATCGGGAGCAAGCTTTACTCAGGTACGAGCGAAATCCAGCGCAATCTCGTGGCCTCGCTGCTGATGTAAGACGATACCCCAGTCAGTCGATGAAAATCCTAGTTCCGTTCAAGAGTGTACCGGACCCCGGCGGCACCACAGTCCCCGGCGCAGCGGTCTCGGCGCCCAAAGCGGTGATCAACCCGTTCGATGAAATTGCCATCGAGGAAGCGTTACGAATTCGCGAACGCGGCGAGGCGACCGAAATTGTCGGTGTCGCGATCGGAGGGCCTGCGACCGACGAACAAATTCGGTTCGCATTGGCGATGGGCATCGACCGCGCTATTCGCATCGACGATTCCCGCGCACTCGATCCGTACGCGGTGGCGCGAATTCTTCGTGCGCTGGTCGAAAAGGAAACGCCCGACGTAGTGATCATGGGCAAACAAGCGGTGGACGACGACTCGAACCAGGTCGGGCAGATGCTGGCCGCCTTGTTGGCCTGGCCGCAGGCAACGTTTGTTTCAAAGATCGAGTTCCTGGACAATAAAACGCGCGCCCGCTGCACAGTTTGATCAAGGCACGCCGCAAAACAATTGAGATCGTAACCGGTGATCAATTGAGCGTTTCCGTGAAGCCTCTTACCATCGTGCTTTCGACCGAAAGTCCACCCAGGCGCGCCGCCGGCGCACGCGTCAACTCTGTCGAAGAATTAATCGCCAAGTTGAGGAATGAGGCGAAGGTACTTTGACGCGGTGAACTCCCTTAGACACGCTCCACCAACGGCATGGTCGACACCCTCGCACTGATCGAACACGATCGCCGACGGGCGAAGAGCGCCTCGCTCCACGCAATCACGCTAGCGCGACAGCTTGGTGGCGACTATGCGTTGCTGCTGCTCGGACACGACCTGGATGAGGTCGCCGCGTCTCTCGTTTCGTACGGAGCGTGCGCAGTGGTTGTCGCAGATGATCCCGCATTGGCCGAGCCGTTAGCAGATCGGTATGCGAAGGTCATTGCGGAAGCAACGCGAACGCATGGCGCAAAGACGCTCATCGGCGCTACCTCGACTTTCAGCAAGGATATTTTGCCGCGGGTAGCAGCGCTGCTTAATCTGCCGATGGTTAGCGATGTTGTTGCGACGGAGGAAATCGAGAGCTCGGTTTTGTACCGACGGCCCACCAACGCCGGCAGCAAGTTGGCCACGGTAAAGGTTGAGAGCGATCGCCTTGTGCTCACGGTGCGCGGGACTGCATTCGAGGCGGCTACGGCAGATGCGGCGGTTTGTCCCATCGAGCGATTCGCGGTTGACGTCGCATCGCTCCCTATGAGCACGGAATTCATTTCCCGCGAACAACGCATGTCCGATCGGCCTGAACTGACTGACGCTCCCGTGGTCGTCTGCGGCGGCCGGCCGCTGAAGGACAAGCAAACTTTCGAGCGTCTCGTTGGCGGATTGGCAGATCTCTTAGGTGGCGCAGTCGGTGCGACCCGCGCGGCCGTGGACGCGGGCATGGCGCCCAACGATTATCAGGTCGGACAGACCGGCAAGATCATTGCGCCGCAACTATATATTGGCGTTGGCATCTCCGGCGCGGTTCAGCACCTGGCCGGTATCAAGGATTCGCGGATCATAGTTGCGATCAACAGAGACCCCGACGCACCAATTTTTCAAGTGGCCACTTATGGATTAGTCGGCGACCTATACGAAATAGTTCCGCAATTGATCGACACACTCCGCAAAGACCAGCAGACTGCTTAACGGATTCCATGTGTCGCGTTGACGAAGCCAAACACCTCCGAACGTTTGCCATTGTCGCTGCCAGAAAATCGTCAGCGCCCGTTCGCTCCGCTCCATACCACAATCGGGTTTGGATAATTTTGGGCCATGAATAACGCCACTCGCGAAGTGTTCGGGAACATTGATCCATGGATGCGTGTCGTGTTCTTTGTCATGATCTGGTCGAGCATTGCTTGGCTGGGATGGCAGGTGGTGGGCCGCGCGCGTCTCTGGCGCAAAGGTCAACCGGGCGGCTTCTCGCGCGACTGGTCGCTTTGGATTCAGCGGTTGGCCGTGTACGCGCTGGCGCAAAAACGCGTCCATCGCAAGTCGCTCGGCGCTTTTCTCCACATTCTGCTCTTTAGCGGATTCGTGGTTTTAGCAATAGGCACCACGCTGTTGGGGATTGCACATGACGGGCCATACGACTTTCACCACGGTTGGTATTACCTGTTCTACGAACTGACAATGGATGTGTTCGGCGTGGCATTCGTTGCCGGTTGTCTACTGGCGATCTACCGCCGCGTCTACCGAAGGAAACCGAGCCTTGGCCACAACAATAGCGATTGGTGGTTGTTGTCATTGCTTCTGGCCATCGGCGTGACCGGGTTCATCGTGGAAGCGCTCCGAATCCATTACACGCAAGTGCAACCGTGGTTGGCACATTGGTCAACTGTTGGCTGGTTGATTGACGCAACTCTGTTAGGGGGAGTTGGCCTAGCTACCGCGCAAACAATGCACGTGACGGCTTGGTGGCTGCACGCAATCCTCGTCGCCGTCTTTTTTGCCACGATTCCGGTGAATCGCTTTCTCCATGTAATCACCGGCCCGCTCAACATTGCCACCCGTCCCGAACGAGAGATCGGCGCGCTCGTGCCCCTGAAGTTGGAAGAAGTTGAGCAGATCGGCCGAACCGGCGTGAAGGCGCTCGATCAGTTCACTCGTCAGCAACTGCTCAGCCTCGATGCCTGCATGGAGTGTGGTCGTTGCGAAGATGCATGTCCGGCGACGGCCACCAATAAACCGCTTTCGCCCAAAGCTGTCGTGATCGACTTACGCGGTCTGATGTCGCGTGGCGGCGGCGACGTACACACAACAATCCGTGATGAAACTCTCTGGGCCTGCACGATGTGCCAAGCGTGCGTAGAAGAGTGTCCGGTGTTGATCGGGCATGTCGATTTGATTAGCGACATGCGGAGAGATTTAATCGGGGAAGGGAAACTGGCCGGCCCGCCTGCCAAGGCGCTGCAACAAATCAGCAGCCAATCCAACCCTTATGGCCGCGCTAACTCTGAGCGCCTGGCCTGGGCGGAAGGGCTCGATGTTCTGACGGTCGAATCGAATCCCAACTTCGAATATCTGCTCTGGGTCGGGTGCGCCGCGTCGTTCGATCTCCGTGCTCAGAAGGTCGCTCGCGCGACAGCAGAGTTACTGAAAAAAGCTAAAGTAAACTTCGCAGTGCTCGGCACCAAGGAGAGTTGCACCGGCGATCCCGCGCGTCGAATCGGCGATGAGTTCCTTTATCAACAGCTCGCGCAGACGAATGTCGAGACGCTCGCGCGCCACAAGGCGAAGAAGATCGTGACAGCATGCCCACATTGTTACAACACGCTTAAGAATGAATACCCGCAGTTCGGCGGCCACTACCAGGTGCAACATCACTCCCAGTTGCTCGCAGAATTGATCGAGGCTGGACGATTGAGCAATCACGCGGGTAATGGCGACCCGATCACACTACATGACCCCTGCTACTTGGCTCGCGTCAACGGGGAGATTGATGCAACACGGACGGTGATCGGTGCACGGACCGATGAGCAGTTTCGCGAAATGCCTCGCCACGGGAAGAAAACCTTCTGTTGCGGTGCTGGCGGCGGTCGGATGTGGTTCGACGAACCACCGACGCAGCGCGTCTCCTGTATGCGTGCACAGGAAGCGGTCGCTACTGGCACCCGTACCTTGGCAACAGCCTGCCCATTTTGTTTGAACATGATGACCGATGGGATGGGAAGCACGCAAGGAGGGGAAAACGTGAAGGTGCTCGACATCGCGGAGTTGCTGCTCAGCCGCCAGTCACCCAGCGGTCCGAGCTCCGGAAGCAACTCGCAGAATTTGTGAAAACGAAAGCGTGCGCGATCAGACGTTGGCTCAAGTTTTCCTGCAAATGCTACTCGCGGTGCGTTCCGCAGCTGGCTTAAGCCAGCCCGTAAACACACTTGCCAAAACCGCGCCACGCGCGGATATGATGGCGCTTCTTTTTGCATGCGCAGCAAACGCGTTATCCTCAAGTTCGGCTCCGGCATCCTTACGCGGACCGACCGCGCGGAAATGGACCAAGTGCAACTCGCACGGTTAGTAGAGGCGATTGCCGACCTCAAGAGCCGCGGCCACGCTGTCGTGGTGATGAGCAGCGGGGCCGTTTCATCCGGTCTCAAGCCACTCGGTTTCGAAGAGCGCCCCGACGACATCGTAACGCTGCAAGCTTGCGCAGCAGTCGGCCAGACGCACCTCATGCATGGTTACGAGAGCTTCTTGCGCACCTACGGACTACACGTCGCACAATTGCTGCTCACGCACGAAGATCTTGAAACCAAAGATCGCGCCGAGCGCGTGAAGGCCACACTAGAGCGATTGCTCGCCTTCGATAATACCGTGCCCGTAATCAACGAAAACGACTCCGTCGCGGTCGAGGAATTGCGCTACGGCGACAACGACAAACTCTCCGCTCGCGTTGCACTACTCTGGCCCGCCGATTTACTCATCCTGTTGACCAGCGTCGACGGCTTGATGCGCCTGAGCGACGGCGGCGGGGCGGAACTCCTGTCGCTGGTCGAGGACGTGGACGCCGTGCTCCGCCTAGCGCAAGAGGAAAAAGGTCCGCACTCCGTTGGCGGCATGCTTAGCAAGCTTCACGCAGTGCGAGAGGCCGTGCACGGCGGCATCGAGTGCATCATCGCCTCTGGCAGGCGTCCGGAACAGATGGTAGATCTGGTCGAAGGCCGAGGCACCGGAACGCGCTTTCTCGCCAGGCGACTTCACAACGGGCGAAGTGCATCCCCTTGAGACACGCGCCAGGTAGCGCATATTGCCAAGCATAAGCACACCACCGATGCGCGATTTTATCCTCGGCATGGGTCGGCGCGCCCGAGCTGCCTCGCGCGGGTTGATCAAACTTAGCACTGCCCAGAAAAACGAAATCCTGCATGCGATGGCGCAGGAAATTCTCGCAGAACAGGATGCCATTCTCACCGCGAATGTCGGGGATGTGCAACGCGCGGAGCATGACGGCCTTAATGCGGCGTTACTGGACCGGCTGCGCTTAAATGCAAAATCACTGGAAAGCATCGCCGCCGCCATCGAGAACGTGGCAGCCCTGCCCGATCCGGTGGGCGAAGTACTGGCAAAATGGACGCGGCCCAACGGCCTCCGTTTACGCAAGGTCCGTGTGCCTATTGGCGTTATCGCCATCATTTATGAATCGCGCCCTAACGTGACCAGCGATGCCGCGGCGCTTTGTTTCAAGACCGGCAACGCCACCATCCTGCG
>WNGK01007843.1_pt1 | contig 11143 bp, 17 predicted proteins | sample 5400601 | NCBI WGS metagenome assembly WNGK01 (sample SAMN13153376, study PRJNA577476) | soil metagenome | isolation source: 60 cm soil or saprolite under Garry oak tree replicate 1 | place: USA:California | collected 2016-06-15
CCGGCTCACGCGGGCGGCGGCGAAAGCGGCCGGCTCGCAACAGGCGCATCGCGAGAAGAATTTACGCGCTTCGGCCTGCTCGCTCATGGCTGTTCTCCCGAGATCCAAGGTTTGAGGATCGCCATAGTTGGCGCGGTTTCCGAATGGGTCAAGCGGCGTTGGCGGCGGCGGCGATTGCAGCGGCCAAGCTTCTCGCCGCAGGGCACCGCTCGGATGCAGTCTCCTCGGCGCGGTGAGTACCGCCCGGCGTCCGCCGCCCTCGGCGGTCGTGAGCAGCATCATCGACGCACGCGGTCGTGCCGAGTGAGTTCGAGTCGCCGGCGAGTCGACCACCGTTCTTTCCGACGGCGCGCTCTGTTGACAACAATTTCTAAACGCCTGTGCCGCAGAATCTTCTTGACTCCACGTCCATCGGTCTTATGTGGGGACGGGCCGCTGTGATCTGTCCAAGCTTGGGCCGATCGAGCGGCATTCGCGTTCCGAGCCTCCGGCACGCCGGCACTTGGATTGGCATCTCTGGTTGGGGAGGACGGCATGCGCCAGAACGCCCTCTTGCGATCGGGGAAGGGCTTGGGACTTCCAGGCACCGCCCGAAAGAAAGACACCAAGCTCGCCAAGGTGGCTGTGGTCGAGGCCGTCGCGCCGTTGCCGGTCGAAGAGCGCGCCGATCACTTCGCCACCCGCAATGGCGTGCGCTGCGCTGGCGTACACCTGATCGTCGATCTGCACGAGGCGGAAGGCCTCGATGACATCGACCTGATCGAGGGGGCGCTACGCCGCTGCACCGACGCCGCGCGGGCGACGCTGCTGCACATCCACCTGCATCATTTCCATCCCAATGGCGTCTCCGGAGTGGCGGTGCTGGCCGAGAGCCACATCTCGATCCACACTTGGCCGGACGCGCGCTATGCCGCCGTCGACGTCTTCATGTGCGGCAGCGCCGATCCCGACGCCTGCGTCCCGGTGCTGCGCGAGGCCTTCAAGGCCGGTCGAGTCGAGGTCAGCGAGATTCTCCGCGGGCGGAACGCGTGAGCGGAGGACCGACGGCAGCCGATGGACGACGGAAGAAGGACCCGTTCCGCCCGCTGTCGCACGCCGCCTGACGAACGATGTCCGAGAAACGCTGGATCCCCGAGACCCTGTTCGACGAGCTCGGCTTCCGCATGACCTACGAGGTCGAGCGGGTGCTCTACGAGATGCAGACCGGGCACCAGCATCTGCTCCTGTTCGAGCACAAGTATTTCGGCAAGATGCTGATGCTAGACGGCGCGACCCAGATCACCAAGCGGGACGAGTTCATCTACCAGGAGATGATGTCCCACGTCCCGATTTTTGCCCACGGCAAGGCGAAGCAGGTTCTGATCATCGGCGGCGGCGATTGCGGCATCGCCGAAGAGGTGCTCAAGCACAAGTCGGTCGAGCGCCTCACCCAGGTCGAGATCGATGCCTCGGTGATCGAGTTCTCCAAGGAGCATTTCCCGGAATTCACCAAGCCGGTCTTCGCCGACAAGCGCTTCGAAAGCGTGATCGACGACGGCATGAAATACGTCGCCAGGACCGACCGCAGCTTCGATGTCATCATCGTCGACTCGACCGATCCGCAGGGGCCCGGCAAGGTGCTGTTCAGCGAGCGGTTCTATGCCGCCTGCAAGCGCTGCATGGCAAAGGGCGGCGTCATGGTCACGCAGAACGGCGTGCCGATCTTCCAGCCGGGGGAGCTCAAGTCGAGCGTCACGAAGTTCCGCAAGCTGTTCGCCGATGGCTGCTGCTATGTCGCGGCCATCCCGACCTATATCGGCGGTCACATGGCCATGGGCTGGGCGACCGACGATGCGCGGCTGCGGCAGACCTCGGTCGCGACCATCGCCGCGCGCTACCGCAAGGCCGGCGGATTTCGGACGAAGTACTGGACGCCGGAGGTGCACCGCGCCGCCTTCGCCCTGCCGCGCTTCATCGCCGACCTCCTCGGCCGCGGTCAGCGGCGCTGACCCGACATAGGCGCGGTTGCCTCAAGGACCCCACGCGTGGGGCCGCCACCGCGGATGGCCCGCACAGAGCGACATTGCCGGCCGGGGGTGAATAGGCCATTCTGCCCTCCGATCACGCACAGGGGGATGCTCCCATGTCCGCTGCCATCAGCCGCGTGCGCGGCAATCGCCTGGGGGCGCGGCGAGCCGTGATCATGCTCGCCGCCTCGCTCGCGGCGCTCGTGCTCGCGACGACGCATGTGGCCCAGGCTCAGGTGGCGGTCGGATACGCCCCCTGGTGCGCCAATATGGGCGACTTCGGGTTCGAGCTGGAGTGCTTCTATTATTCGCGCGAGCAATGCATGGCGCGCGCGTCCGGAGTTACGAACTCCTGCACTGCCAATCCCTGGTATGTCCCCGACCGACGCAAGGTCCGCCGGCACCGCGGTGGCAGGCCGTAGCCTGCTGCGCCTGGACACATGCGAGGCATCAGCTGCTCGTCGCGAGGGCGGGATTGGCGGCGGGGCCCTTCAGGCGGGTGCGATAGAAGCCGAGCACGCGTTGCGCGGTCTCGACCTGCAGGCGGCCGTAGCTCATCAGCGCGTTATCGAGATCCTGGGCGGAAATCCCGCGGTCGGCGGTCTTGAGCAGCAGGATCGCCTTGGCCGTGGTCGAGGAGAAGCCGGCGATCTTGGCGAGGATGAGCGCGATCTCGTGGCGCGGGTCGAGCAGCACGCGCTCGACCACGTCGATGTCGACACCGGCGAGAAGCGACAGCGCGACCACCGTTTCCTCGAATTGGCGCGCGCGGGCGAAGCGGTAGACATCGGCCTCGCCGAGACGACGGGCGCGGCGGAGCGCCTCGACCTCGGCCCGGGCGGCGGCCGATCGGGAGGAGACCTTGCGGGTCTCGCTCTGGATGCCGCCGACGACCTCGCTGAGCACGCCTTCGAGCGCTTCCCGGGCGGCGGGATTTTCGGCCGCGAGCCGGGCGCGGACAGCGGCCGAGGCCTGTTCGAGCAGCCGCAGGAAATGCTGCCGCGGCAGGTCGGGCCGGACGCCGACCTGCACCGCCAGCGTCTCGTCGCTCGAGGAGCGTTTCACCAGCATGCGGAAGCCGGCGTCGGAGAAGCGCGCGCCCGAGTTCTTCACCACCGAGCGAACCACGTGCTGGTCTCCGCGCGTCACCAGCACATCGGTGACCGCCTCGCTCAATGAATTTCGTTCGGAGATGGCGGCGAGATGGAGCTGGCTCTGGCTCCTGGCATTGGCGACGAGGTCGTTCTCCTCCAGGCGCTGGGAGTCTCGCAGCACCGGGCGCGCGACCTCGATGTCGGCGTCGAAGGCGAGCATCCGGATCACGCCCACGGGCGCGGTCGGCACCTCGGCCAGCCTGATCGCGAGCTTGGCGCGCGCCTTGGCCTCGATCGCGCTTGCGAGCTTGGCCATCACCTCGTCGAACAGGTCGATCTGCTCGGCCGAATAGCGGCCGGCGCTGGCGAGGAAGAGGTCGGTGACGCGCACGAGCATCTCGATGCGCTGCGCGTTCGTCCCCGCGGCGAGCGCACGTTCGAGTTCGTCGATCAGCGATGATGTGGGCGTCATGGCCGGCACGTGCCGTTCGGTTTCCCAACCGCGCCACCATGGGCTGAGACTGGTGAAGAAACGATTGCGCTCCCTGGGGCGGCGGCGGCCGGCAACGAAATGGGCGGCCGGGAGGGCCGCCCAGTTGATCACGCCACGCGGGGAGGAACGGGGTTCGGGTCGGCCTCAAACGTCGCCGGCCCGCGTGTCACGGTGTGTCCACCTCATTCCATCATGCTGCTGATTCGTCAACGGTATTTCCATGCTCCCTGCGCAGCCCCACCAAGCTGTGCGCCAAGCTCCCCTTTCAGGGGGCAGGTTAAGAGATTCTTTCAAGGGGCTGTCCTGTCAGGGGGAGATTGATCCACGAGATGAGCGTTCAGCCGGCATGCGCGACCTCCTATAATGTGTCGCAGGTGATTCGCGCCGAGGAGAGCCATGTCGACGCTGGCGCTCGGTCTCTTGATCATCCTCGCCGTCACGACGGTGACATTCTATATCGCGGGCGATCTCTACGCGCACGGCTCGGCCTGGGCGCGAGACGTGTGCTCCGTGTCCAGCGATCTTTGTGACCATCCGGGCTGGAGCGCCGTCGCGACCGGCGTCGTCGCCGTGATCTATTTCGTCCTGCGGTCGTTCCGGCTTTAGCGCCGCCGTGGCGTCAACAGGAGGGGCGTCAGCGCCGCCAGGTGACCAGCGTCACGCCCGCGTCGTCGTCGAGGACGCGCTGCGGGCCGGCTTTAAGACCATGGCTTGCCAGCGCGTCTTCGGGGCTACGATCGGGTCCGATGCCCGGGAAGACCGGCCGGCCCCCGGGGATGCGCACCCGTGCGGTGCGCGAGAGGTGAAACGCGTCGTAGCCGATGTCGAGGAAAAGTCCGTACACTTCAGGGCCGCCGAGGACCGCGAGCGCGCCCGGCGGCGGGTGCAGGCGAGCCCAGGCCTCTTCGAGCGAGGCGCCCTTCGGATTCCACAGCAGCGCCTCGGGCATCGAGGGATCGGGCGCAAGCGCGCCGACTCTGCTGGTGACGATCAGGCGGTGGCGGCCTTGCGCGCTCGGCCCGCCTTCATGCGAGTGACGGCCGTGCACGACGGCTGCCGACTGTTCGAGGGCGCGGTGGAAGAAGTCCTGGTCGGCCTTGACCTTGAGTCCGTCGGGAATGCGCCGGTCCGCGTCGGCGAGCATCCCGTCGGCGGAAACAATGGCATAGCCTTCGATGCTGCTTGGCCCCGGCATCAGGACTCGGTCACGGCCAGGCCGCGACGCCCAGATAGCGCAGGAGCGAGAGCACGCCGATCACGATCACGATCACGCGCACGATCTGCTTGGCGCGGCCCTCGAGCGGCAGCAGGTTCACGAGATAGAGCACGAGAATGATGACGAGGAAGGTGATGAGCACGCCGATGAGAGTGTTCATGCGTGGCCGTCCTTGGGGCGGGGGTCAAACAGCTCTTGCGCAAGGGCAGGAGTCCGAGCGGCGGGCAGTCTACGGTTTTTGGCCCGCAATGCCACCCTCAGATGTCAGTGATCAGTGATCAGTGATCAGACTGATGACTGACCACTGATCACTGACGACTGAGCCCTGGACGCGCCGGCCAGGATGGGTTTTGATCCCACATTCGATGCTCGGCGCCCGGCCACCGGCGCCCGACCGGGAGAAACGCATGCGAACAACAACGAGCGCGCTCATCACTGCTCTCGCGCTTGCCGTCGGCGGATGGTCCGATGCCTCTGCCGAGCTCCTGAAAGTCTCGGTGCCGCAACGCGGCCAATGGGACACCGCCGTGACCGAACTCGGCCTGCGCGGGGGCGTGTTCAAGAAATACGGCCTCGATATCGATGTGCTCTACACCCAGGGCGGCCCGGAGTCGCACCAGGCGGTGATCTCGGGCAGCATGGATCTCGCCTGTGGCGGCGGCATCGAGGCGGCGATCGGCGCCTATTCGCGCGGGGCGCCCTTGCGCATCGTCGGCAGCGAGATGATCGGCTCGCCCGATACCTACTGGTATGTGCTCGCCAACTCGCCGATCAAGTCGCTCAGGGACGCCGCCGGCAAGACCATCAGTTATTCGCAGAATGGCTCCTCGAGCCACACCGCGCTGCTGTCGCTCATCGAGCAGTACGGGGTCGACGCCAAGCCGGTCGCGACCGGGGGTCACCCTGCGACCCTCACCATGGCGATGACCAGCCAGATCGACATCGGCCGCGGCGCGGCGCCCTTCGGCCTCGACCTGGTCGACAAGGGCGAAATCCGCATCATCGCCCGCGGCAGCGAGATCAAGGCGCGGGCGAACCAGACCGTGCGCATCTGCGTCTCCAACCTGCAGACGCTGGCGAAGAAGGACCTCGTCGCCCGCTTCATGCAGGGTTACCGGGACGCCATCGACTACATGTATTCGAGCGACGAGGCGCTTAAGGCCTACGAAGAGTTCTCGAAAATCCCGGCGCGACGGATGCAGGTCTGGCGTGAGGAATTCTTCCCGAAGGCCACGATGTGGCCCGACGAGGTCAAGGGTCTCGATCTCGTCCTCGCCGATGCGGTCAAGAACAAGTTCATGTCGGGGCCGCTGTCGCCCGAGCAGATCAAGGAGATGGTGCAGGTGCCGAAGCCGTCGAAATAGGCGAGGGGGAGGGCGTCGCGCTCGGGGCGCGCGGCTCCGGTCAGGCGGATACCAGCCGGTACCGATAGCAATCGCGGATATGGTGGTTGAAGAACGCGCCGTGCGAGGGGGCGGCGAGGAATGCCTCGTAGACCGGCTCCGGCACGCTCTCATAGGCATAGGTCTTGCCGCTCACGAAGGTGACGAGCAGCTCGCGTCGCTGCGGCCGATAGCGAATTCTCAGAATGGCGGAGGATTCGACAACGGGCATGCTTGTCAACGCAGCCATTCATGCCAGGTTTCCGCCTGCAAAAAAGCAAAACGCGGCGCCCGGAGGCGCCGCGTCCTGCAATTCGCACACGATGTCAGGCGAGCACGCCGTATTTCTTGAACCAGGCCTGGAGCTTGTTCCAGCCATCCTTCGCCGCGTCCTCGCGATAGCTCGCGCGGTAGTCGGCGTGGAAGCCGTGTGGCGCGCCGGGATAGATGTGGAATTCTGCGGTCTTGCCGGCTGCCTTGAGCTTTCCCTCCATGTCTTTCACCTGGGCAACCGGGATCCCCTGATCGGCCTCGCCGTAGAGCCCGAGCACCGGCTCCTTCACCTGGGCGGCGAGGTCGAGCGCGTTCTTCGGCATCGGGTCGGTGTGGGGATCGGCGAGGCTGCCATAGAACGCGACCCCGGCCTTGAGATTCGGATTATGGGTCGAATAGAGCCACACCGTGCGGCCGCCGCGGCAGTAGCCCATGATGCCGAGCCGGTTGGTGTCACCGCCCTGCGACTTCGCCCAGGCGACCGTCGCGTCGAGATCGGAGAACAGCTCGGTATCGGCCTTGCTGTTCACGAGCGGCAACAGTTGCGGAATGTCGGTGATCTTGGTGAGGTCCTGGCCCTTGCGGAAGTAATAATCGGGCGCAACCGCGAAGGCGCCGAGCTTGCCGAGCCGGCGGGTGACGTCGCGGATGTATTCGTGCAGGCCGAAAATCTCCATCGCCACCAGGATGACCGGCGGGTTCTGCACGTTGGCGGGCCGGGCGAAATAGACCGGCATTTCGCCGTCGGCGACCTTAGCCTTGGCATCGCCGGCGGTGAGGCCATTGGTGTCGGTCTTGATCGCCTCCGCGCGCACGGGCCCGGCGGCAAGCGTGTAGCCGGCGGCCGCGGCGGCGGACGCGGACATGAAGCCGCGCCGCGACAGCGGCGGCACCATCCGGGCCAAGCCTTCGACATCTTGCATGAGTTTGGGTTGAGCAGTCATGAGGGTCTCCCTTCGGCACAAAGCGGGCAGGCCCTGATCGGCCGGCCCGCGACAACGATTTGGGCGCGAACATGCGCCGGCCGTGTGACAGTTTGTCGACGGCGCGGCGGCGAGCCTATTCCGCGCGCAGCTCCTTCACGATCGCGTTGATGACGCGCGCGTCCATCGGCTCGATGTCGGTCGGAAACACGGCGGCGACATGGCCGTCGCGCCCGATCAGGTATTTGTGGAAATTCCAGCGCGGGGTCTCGAGCGGGCGCTCGCTGGCGGCCCATTTGTAGAATGGGTGCGGGCTGCGGCCCTTGACCTCGACCTTCGACGCGAGCGGGAAGGTCACGCCATATTCGTCATGCGCGGTCTTCATGATGTCGGCGGGCCCGCCCGGCTCCTGGCCGCCGAAATCGTTCGAGGGGACGCCGACGATGAACAGCCCCTGATCGTGGTAGCGCTTCCAGAGCTGCTGCAGCCCGGTATATTGCGGCGTGTATCCGCACAGCGAGGCGGTATTGACGACCAGGATCGGCTTGCCCGCGTGGTCGGCGAGGCGGATGTCGCCGCCTTCGAGCCCGGCGAAGGAGAAGGCATAGGCGGTGATGCGGCTCATGGCCGCGGATTGTGCGTGGGCACTGGCGGGCGCCGCAAGGGCGCCGGCGAGCAGAGCCAGGAGCTGTCTGCGATCGGTGATCATGGTGGATCTCGCTCAGGAGGGGACCGGCGCATTATAGCCGAGCCGGGGCCGGCCATCGATATGGCGCAATGCATCCGATTTCAATCCCTCGTGACCGCAGAGGGGCAATAGGAATACAATCATGAATTTTTTCGCATCGGGGGACTCGTTTCGCGTGCAACCGGCCGTCCGCGGGCGCGTTAGGAGGGATGCGACGATAGCGATGGATCGAATGCGATGTCTGGTGCCGGTCTGATGTCTGGTCCGCAAGAGTTCCGCAAGTACGCCGCCGAATGCACGCAGATGGCGGAAGACGCCCCCGGCGCCGAGCACCGCTCGCGACTGATGGACATGGCGGAGGCCTGGCGCCGCCTGGCCGAGGAAGCGGAACGATTTGAGCAGCTCATCCGCGAGATGGACCAGGCCTTCGATCCGCCGAGCCCGCAGGACCTGCAATTTCGCCCGCATCGGCGCTCGCATTGAGCGGCGTAGTTGCGTTTCATCGGCCCATTCGAGCGATTCATTTTAGGAAAATGCACCCAGCGATCGGCGCGGGGCTGCCCGCGCCGTCGAGGTCACTGCCCATATTTTTGCAAGACACCGCGGCAGGCGGGGCTGATCCTTTGCCGGTTGGTCTGCAGACACGACAGGATGCGCATGCTGTCGGGAATCGCGTTCTCGCAAAAGCGGTGCACGTCCGCTGAGCACGCTGCCCGATCTTCGGGCGTGCCCTGCGTGTCCATCGGCAATGGCAGTGGGAGCGGCAAGGGCAGAGGCTGCGCGAGCGCGAGGCTCGAACAGGCGATCACGACGACAATCCCGATAGCGGTTCCGTGGACCATCCTCGGCCCTCCCAGTTCCCCCACCCGAATCGATCATAAAGCGAGCGCCGCCTGGGGACAATGTCGGGCCCGCAACATTTGAGCTAAATCACGCCATTTAAAAGCTTTTTCCGCCGGGCTGCGGGACCCGCTGCGGGGTCGCGGGGGAACCTTCGGCGCCGATCGCGGATTGTCTAGTGAGCGGCTCAATCAGGAGGTAACCATGACAGACTATCGCGACCCGAATTACCGCGACCCGAACCGGCCCGGCTATGACCCGCAATTGCCAACGGGCGTGCAGCCCTGGTCGAATGCGACCTGGGGCTGGATTGCCGGGATCGCCGTCGTTGTGCTGGTGCTGATCTTCGCCTTCGGCAGTGGGCGCGACGCCAGCCAGACCGCCACCGACACGGCCAATCCGCCGGCCACCACTGGCCAGCGGTCGATGCCCGATCAACCGTTGCGCGGCCCGAGCACGGATGCGCCGACGATGAATCGGCCGGCTCCAGCGCCCGCGACACCAGCTCCGTCGCCGAGCCCCGCTCCGGACGCGCGTTAGTCGCGACCCAAGCAGTCCGCGGAAAGTCCAAAGCCCCCGGCATCAGCCGGGGGCTTTGCTTGGAGAGCCGAGCGGTCATCGGCCCGAGGGCACGTAACCAATCGCTTCGACCTCGAGTCCGCAATCCATGGGTGTGCGCCCGGCCTGCATCCGCGTGCGCGCGGGCAGAGCCTCGGCGCTGGTGAAATAGGTGCGATAGATGCGGTCGAATTCCTCCTGCTGGCGCTGGTCCTTGAGCCAGACAATGACCTTGAGCAGGCAATCCATGCTTCTCCATCGTCTTCCTCCCGGCATCTGCCCTGCCGCCACGCAGCGCAGCATTGGTGCGCCGTTACCCCTCTGACAGCGTGGCCTGACCTGGCGGCCCCCCTTCGTGCCGCGTTGCACCGGCGATCGGAAACTTTCCGTCATCGGCCTCGTTATCGAGACAGCTGTGATGGAAGGAGCCTCCTGAGTGCCATATCCGATTCATAATTGGGGAGCGAGCCTCGACCCCCACGCGCGGAGGTTGAGTGCCGCCATTGTGATCGAACCGAGACGCGGGACGACAAAAGATCGCCACCATGACTTGGTCGGCTTCCCACAGAAGGACAACCATCCCGGCTGTTCACAGCGATAGAGGAGTCCCTTCTATGTGCGACTATAGTCTCCATCACGTCGCGTCCCGGCCCGCCAAGATCGAAGACAAGCTGGTGACGACGAAATTCCACAACTCCATCACCCGCGGCTTCGCCGCAGTCGGAGAGCCGCACGTGGCCGTGTGCCTGCTGCCGGGCACCGAGCTCGCGTTCGAGAAGGAGGTCGAGTGCGAGCCCGCTCTCGGCATCTTGCCGAACAAGAAGATCGGTCAGAAGCTCGCGCGCTTCCGGCAGATCAACCCCGAGCACCCCAGCGTGCACCATGATGCGCTGGAATTCCCCGATGGACAGGTCGTGCTGCTCACCCGGCTGTGCTCGGGCCAGCAAGCGACCGTGCTGCAAATGCCGGCGTCGCCGTACAGCGCGACCCCGACAGAGCAGGCAGAGGAGGAGGAGAAGCGCCGCACTCTGGTCGGCTGATCGGGCAAGCCGGCCGCCATCGGCCGGGCTTTGCCGGAGCAAAAGAGCCATCGAGCGACCGATGGCTCTGCGGGCGTCATCTTCATGCTCATGAAGCAGCGACCCTGACCCGACGACCCGCAAGACGCGCGGGTCAAGGCGGATGGTTGGCCCACTGGGCATAGGCGCCGGCAAAGGTCAGCACCACGATCAGCAGGGTGACGAGCACGGGCACCTGTGGCCGCAGCGGCCGCCGGGCGAGGTAGCCGATTGCGTAGAGCGAGCCATTGAACAGCCACACCACCGCGAGGAGGCCGATCGCCTCCGCGATCAAGGTCGCAAGGTCGTCGGCGCGTGCCGGGTCGGCGGCGGCCATGCGCTCGGCGGTCCGGTGCAGACCGGGAAATAGGAACCGCTCCAGCACGCGTTCGCTCAGACAGAGAAGCAAGCCGATGCCGAGGTCCCGCAAGATCCTGTTGAGCATGGTTTTGGAATGACGCGGCCCGAGGATGACCCTTGGCCGGGGCAAGGCTTTCGCTGGCGCCTGATTCGCGGCCGTTGTCGGTTCACCAGCTCGAGCGCGGCTGGTGGCTTTCGTGACTTGAGGATCGGGTCGCGAGCCTACACTGGACGCCGGCCGCGCTCCAGATG
>WNGK01014912.1_pt1 | contig 11141 bp, 14 predicted proteins | sample 5400601 | NCBI WGS metagenome assembly WNGK01 (sample SAMN13153376, study PRJNA577476) | soil metagenome | isolation source: 60 cm soil or saprolite under Garry oak tree replicate 1 | place: USA:California | collected 2016-06-15
TCAAGCTGCACGTGCGCGCCGCGTTCAACAACGGCGTCACCCGTGACGAGATCAAGGAAGTGCTGCTGCAATGCGCGATCTACTGCGGCGTTCCTGCGGCGAACTCGTCGTTTCACATGGCCGAGGAGGTGTTCGCGCAAATGGACGGCAAAACTTGACGCGTGCAGGAATAAATAAGTATCGGGCCAGAACGCGAGCCCGATCCATGCTGTCGATGGTCGTCTTGGAGGAGGATGCGATGAAATGCAGAAAATGGGTCGAGGAACGGCTGCTCGCAGCGGCGCTCGTTGCGTTCGCGACTGCTGCACCGGCGCAGAACGTCGTCAAGCTCGGCATGGTGGGCGAGTTCTCGGGGCCATTCGCGCAGTACGGGCAGCAGATCCTCGCACCCGCGTGAGTTGCATCCAGACGAGACGGCGATGAGCATGATCACGAGCTTCATCGGCGTGCTGTTCGACGGGCTGGCGTACGGAAGCCTCCTGTTCCTCATCAGCATCGGGCTTTCGGTGACGATGGGGTTGATGAATTTCATCAATCTCGCGCATGGCGCCTTCGCGATGCTGGGCGGCTACGCCGCGGTGATCGCGATGTCGCGGCTGGGCATTCCGTTCCTGCCGTCGCTCGTCATCGCCTTCGTTCTGAGCGGCGCGGTCGGCGCGATGCTCGAACGCGTTCTCTATCGCCGGCTCTATCGGGCGACGCACCTGGATCAGGTCCTGTTCACCATCGGTCTCACCTTGATGTCGATTGCCACCGCGACCTGGTTCTTCGGGCCGGCGCAGCAACCCGTGCGATTGCCACCGTTCCTGACCGGACAGGTTCACGTGCTGGGCCTCGACCTCGGCGCGTACCGGCTGTTCCTGATTGCGATGGTCGCGCTTGCAACGCTGTTGTTAACCTACCTCGTGGAGCGCACGCGCTTCGGCGCGCAGATTCGTGCGTCGGTCGATAACCAGCAAGCTTCGGTGGGCCTGGGGATCAATGTCGAGCGCGTGTTCAGCGTTACGTTCGCGCTCGGCTCCGCGCTGGCGGGCCTCGGCGGAGGGCTGGGCATCGACGTCCTCGGCCTCGATCCGACATTTCCCCTCAAGTACATGGTTTATTTCCTGCTCGTCGTCGCGGTCGGCGGTGCGGGAACGATTCGCGGACCGCTGATCGCCGCGCTCCTGCTCGGCGTTCTCGACGTCGCGGGCAAGTATTACGTTCCGCAGATCGGCTCGTTCGTGATTTACGCGGCGATGGTGCTGCTGCTGCTCCTGTTCCCCTCGGGTCTGGTCGGGCGGCGCGTATGAGTGCCGCCGGGCCGTCCCAAGGCACGAATTGGCCTTGCAGGCCGCGGCGTTGCGAGACGCAACGCCTCCTCGTAAGGCACTCGGCCCCCGCTTTTGGGGGCAGCGCAGCGGCCGAATTGATAAATGAGGCCGCAAGCGTGGGGGTTCTTTGATGAGTGCCGCCGGGCCGTCCCAAGGCACGAATTGCGTGGGGGTACACCGATGAGCGCCGTCGGTTTGCCCACGCTCAAATGGACCAAGGCCGAGATCGCGTTCTGGCTGGTGCCGGTCGCGGCATTCTTCCTCTTCCCGCACTACCTCACGTTGGGCAGCCAAGTCCTCATCGCGGGCCTTTTCGCGCTGTCGCTCGACCTGATCCTGGGCTACGCCCGCATCATCTCGCTCGGCCACGCCGCGTTCTTCGGATTGGGCGCGTACACCGCGGGGCTCCTCGCACGACATGGCTATGGCGAGCCGCTTTCCGGGCTGGTCCTCGCGGCCGCGATCGCCGCGGCGGCGGGCTGGATCACGAGCTTCCTGATCGTGCGCGGGCAGGACCTCACGCGCCTGATGGTGACCCTCGGCATCGGGCTCATGCTCTACGAGACTGCGAACCAGGCCTCGTCGATCACCGGCGGCGTCGACGGACTTTCCGGCGTCGAAATGAAGAAGATCTTCGGCATCTTCGCCTTCGGCCTCGATGGCAAGACCGCTTATCTCTACACCCTCGCCGTCCTCTTCCTCGTATTCAACGTAGCGCGCCTTCTCGTACGCTCGCCGTTCGGGTTGAGCCTGAAGGGTATCCGCGAAGGCGAGCGGCGGATGCCGGCGATCGGCGCCTCGGTCAGGCGCAAACTCGTCATCGTGTACACCGTCGGCGCGGGCATCGCCGGCATCGCCGGAGCGCTGCTGGCGCAGACCACGCAGTTCGTCGGCATCGACGTCTTCGGTTTTCAGCGCTCGGCCGAGCTGATGATCATGCTCGTCCTCGGCGGCACTGGTTATTTGTACGGGGGCCTGCTCGGTGCGGCGGTCTTCATGCTTCTGCAGGACTATCTCGCCAATCTGAACCCCGTCTATTGGCAATTCTGGCTGGGGATGCTCCTCGTGCTGCTGGTGCTCTTCGCGCGCGGCGGGTTGATGGGCGGTCTCTTGACGCTGCGCCGGCGATGGGCGCGCAAAACCACGCCATGAGCGTAGCGCTTCGCACCCAATCGCTGTCGAAAGCGTTCGGCGCCTTCATGGCCAACAGCGACGTAAGCCTGTCGTTCGAGGCGGGCGCACGGCACGCGCTGATCGGACCCAACGGCGCCGGGAAGACAACGTTCATCAACCTGCTGACCGGATTCCTGGCCCCGACCTCGGGCGAGGTCTATCTCGGCGAAGAGCGGATCACCGCGCTGCCCCAGCATGTACGAGTCAAGCGCGGAATGACACGCACCTTCCAGATCAATACCCTGTTTCCGGGCTTGACGGCCCTGGAGTCGGTCGTGCTGGCATGTTCCGAGCGCGAGGGGCACGGCGGGGTGTGGTGGCGGACGGTGTCCGCCGAGCGGGTCGCGATCGACGAGGCGCGGGAGATTCTCGTCCAGTTGAAGCTCGACCGCGACGCCGATGTGCCCACTCGCGCGTTGCCGTACGGCAAGCAACGCCTGCTCGAGATTGCGCTTGCGCTCGCCACGCGGCCGACGGTGCTGCTGCTCGACGAGCCGGGCGCCGGCATCCCGTCCGCGGAAAGCGCGGAGCTCTTCAACGTGATCGCAAACCTGCCGCGCGAAGTCACGATCGTGTTCATCGAGCACGACATGAAGCTCGTGTTCCGTTTCGCCGAGCGCATCACCGTGCTCGTCGGCGGGTCGGTGCTGGTCGAGGGCGCCCCGGAGGAAATCGCGCGTGACCCGCGAGTGCGTGAAGTCTATCTTGGCGAAGCGCAGCATGACTGAGTTGATCCGCGCCGAGGGGCTGACCGCGGGCTACGGCGACGCGATCGTGCTGGATGATGTCTCGCTCGCGCTCGACCAAGGCGGCAGCCTCGCGCTGCTTGGCCGCAACGGCGTGGGCAAGACGACGCTCCTGCTGACGCTGCTGGAGGGCCGTGGAATCTGCAGCGCGTATACAAGCTCTTTCCGCGGCTCGAAGAACGGCGCCGCAATTTCGGCAATCAGCTCTCGGGCGGCGAGCAGCAGATGCTGGCGATCGCGCGCGCCCTGATGACCAACCCCAAGCTGCTGCTTCTCGACGAGCCGATGGAGGGCCTCGCGCCGATCATCGTCCAGGAGCTCGTCAAGGTGATCGGGCAGATCGTGCGCGCCGGAGAATTCGCGGTGATCGTGGTCGAGCAGCACGCGCGCCTAGCCCTGGGCGTCACTACCCGAGCGATGGTGCTCGATCGCGGGCGCGTCGTTCATCACGCGGCGAGCGAAGCGTTGCTCGCTGATCCGGCGACGCTCGATCGGCTCGTCGCGGTGGCGTGACGTGCTAGCGGTGCCCGGACCACAGGGCGACCGTCGCGACAAAGCCCGCAGGTGCTTCGACGGCGTGCAGCCGCCAGCGCGACGGGTCGTACGGGGCGGGGCCGTGGACGAGTTCGATCGTCTCCGCGAGCTCGACCTCGAGATGGCGGAACGGCGCCGAGAGTCCATCACCGGTTGCCTTGCTCATTGCTTCCTTGCACGTCCAGTAGCGCAGGAACCGGGTCCGTTGCTCGGATTCGCCCAGCTGCGCGAGCGTGGCCTGCTCGGCCGGCGTGAGGAACTTGCGGGAGAGTCCATCGGCGCGAACGATACGCGCGCTGTGCTCCACGTCCACCCCGATTCGCCGGTCGCGGGCGATGCCGATCAGCGCCACGCCTTCGGTGTGCGAGATGTTGAAATCGAGGGCCGATTGCCCTTCGAGCTGCGGCCGCCCGCGCGCTCCGCGCACGATGGGAACGGCGGCCGGAGATGCGCCGAGGCTTCGGCCAAGCACCCAACGCAACGACGCTCGACCGATGATGTAGCGTCGCCGCAGCGACTCGCGACCGAAGCGCGCCGCGCGTGCGTGCTCCTGCGGCGCGAGCCACGTCGACATACGCGCGAGCTCATCGTCGCTCGCCGCGAGCGGGGCCCACCACAGAGCGACGCCGGCCGCCGGCGACACGAGCTCGATGGGCGCGTGCTGCGGATTGCCCGGGGCCAGGAAATCGTCTACGCTCACTCGCCCTCACTTGCCTCTTGCCTTCGAGCAGTTTGCGCCAGCGGGCGCCACGCAACATCCTTCCGCGCCACAGCCGATGGTCTTCCTCCTGCGCTCACTCGGTCGGTTGCCGCTGACCACGCTCTACGGTGTCGCGCGCTGGATCTATTTTGTCACGTTTTACGTGCTGGGCTGGCGGCGCGATCTCGCCGAGCGAAACATCGCGCGCTCGTTTCCGGAGAAGACCGATGCCGAGCGCGCCAGGATCCTGAGACAGTCGTACCGCAACATGAGCGAGGTATTCGTCGAGCTGCTCTGGGGATGGCGCGCGAGCGCCGAGCAGTTGAAGGAGCGCCTGGTCTTCGACAACCCGGAGCTGATCGCGCGCTACGTCGCCGAGCGTCGTTCCTCCATCCTCCTTACGGCACACATCTGCAACTGGGAATGGCTGCTGCCGGCAGGCGGTGCGCATTTCGGGATTCCGATCGACGCGGTATACAAGCCGATCCGGCTGCCGAGCCTCGATGCGTACATGCGCGAGGCGCGAAGCCGCTTCGGCGGCAAGCCTATCCCGATCAAGAGCTTTGCCTTCGAGCTCCTGCGCCGGGCGAGCGAGGTGCGCGGGTATGGAATGGTTGCCGATCAGACCCCGCTGAAGAACATGGCCAAGCACTGGACGCGCTTCCTCAACCAGGACACGGCGTTCTTCGTCGGCGCCGAGAAAATCGCGCGCTTTCTCGAATCGCCGGTCGTCTACGTGGCGATGCGGCGGCTCGGGCGCGGGCGTTACGCGGCGCACCTGCACGTGCTCGCCGAACCGCCCTACGACGGGAACGAAAATGCGCCCGAAACCGAGGGCGAATCGGGAAAGCGCGAGAGCGAGGACACCTGGATCACGGAGCTGTACGCGCGCAAGCTCGAGGAGGAAATTCGCTCGAGCCCGGCCGACTGGCTTTGGGTGCACAATAAGTGGAAATATCCGAAGCCGGAAGCGGCGCCCAAGATTTGACGAGCGGTAATCGCACAATATTTCGATAATCGCCCTTGACAGGGCACAAGCGGTGCTCGTAGACTGTTCGTTAGTCGCACATCTGTGCGATAATCGACCAAGCTGGTTCATTGGTCGCCCCGGCTCATTTTTGGTAACTGAGCCCGGGCCCAAGCCATAGAGCAAGCGGCCTGGTAACGGACATTGGAGGAGCAAGTCGTGATTCGCGGGACCACGACGATCATTGCGCACCTGGGCGACCCCATCGCGCCGGTCAAGTCACCGATGATCTACAACCCGTATTTCGAGAGTGCCGGGATCGACGCGGCGGTTGTGCCGATGGGAGTGCGTGCCGCGGACTATCCGGGGGTGCTGAAAGGCATCTTCTGCCTCACCAACATTCGCGGCGCGCTGATCACCATGCCGCACAAGGTGACGACGGTCGGACTGCTGGACGAATGCAGCGTCGCCGTCACGATCGCCCGGTCGTGCAACGCCGTTCTGCGTCGTCCGGACGGGACGCTCTATGGGGATCTCTTCGATGGTGCCGGATTCGTGCGCGGCCTCCAGCGAAACGGTTTCAAGCCGGCGGGCGCGCGCTGCCTGGTGGTCGGCACCGGCGGCGTCGGCTCGGCCATCGCGGCTGCACTCGCCGCCGCGGACGTGGCCGAGCTCGCGCTCGCGGACCGCAACGCCGCCGCGCTGGCTGCACTGGCCGACCGCCTGCACGCCCAATATCCGCGGCTCACGGTGACCACCGGCTCCAACGATCCTTCGGGCCGCGATCTCGTGGTCAACGCGACGCCGCTGGGAATGAATCCCGACGATCCGCTGCCGCTCGACGTGACGCGCCTCGATCGCCGGACCTTCGTCGGCGAAGTCGTGATGAAGCAGGAGATCACGCCATTGCTCAGGGCCGCGCGGGAGCGTGGTTGTCGCACGCAAGTTGGCACCGAGATGCTCTTCGAGCAGATACCGCTCTACCTGGAATTCTTCGGCTTTGGCGCGGTGAGCTCCGACGAGCTGCGCGCCGTGGCCATGCTGGCCTGATTCCGGACCGATCGATGCTCGCGCTCTCGCGGTTCGCGATGAACACCAATACCCTGGCGGGCACGCTCGAGGAGAAGCTCCGCGCGGTGAAAGGCGCGGGGTTTGGGGCGATCGTGCTCTCCGGCGCTGATCTGGTCGGACACCCGGACGGCGTCGAGGTTGCGGTCGACCTGGTCATGGGCAGCGGGCTCAAAGTGCTCGCCTTCCAGATGCTGCACGATTTCGAGGGACTATCGGGACACATGCTGGACTACAAGATCGACATTGCGCGATCGATGTTCGACATGATGCGCTCGGTCGACGCGCCGCTGCTGATCGTCGCGTCGACCACCTCGCCGTACGCCAGCGGGGATGCACGCAAAATCGCCGACGATCTGACGATGCTGGGCTCGCTGGCCGCCCCGCCCGGGATCCGCATCGCCTACGGCGCGCTGGCCTGGGGCCGCTGGATCAACGAATACACCGCCGCCTGGGAAGCCGTGAAGCTCGCCAATCACTCCAACGTCGGGCTTGCCATCGACTCGTTCCACGTTCTGGCGCGCGGCACGTCGCGCGACGGGTTCGACGCGATCCCGGGCGAGAGGATTTTTCTCGTGCAGCTCTCCGATTATCTGTGGGATCTCGACGACCTCATCGAGACCGCGCGGCATCGGCGCGTATTCCCGTCGGAGGGCAACCACAACGTAGCGATCGTCGATCTCGTCGGCCGCGTCGAGCGCGCGGGCTACCGCGGGGAATACTCCTTCGACGTCGTCAACGATGAATACCTGCACTTGCCGGCTCCGTCGGTCGCCGCGCGCGGACGTAAGGCCGCGACCTGGCTCGCCGCACAGGCCGCGACGGCGCCGCACTGAAGCGGATGACGTCAACCCGAAAGACCGAGCGCAGCAACGCGCGTGTCCCGCGACACGTTGCGGGGCGCTGCAATGCAGTGGATGGGCCGCCGGCTCGGCGGCGGAGCCTGATCGTGGTCCAACCCAAAGGAGGAAGTCATGAAGCGTTTGTTCCGTAATTCGGCCGCGGCGCTCGCGCTGGCGGCTTGCGGCATCGCGTTCGCGCAGCAGGGGCCGGTACAGATCGTGGGCCTCATGGAACTTTCGGGCACCGGGGCGACCGCGGGCACCAATTTCGACAATGGCGTGAAGCTGGCCGTGAAAGAGATCAACGCCGCCGGCGGCATCCTCGGCCGCAAGATCGAGTACACGTCGATGGACACCCAGTCGGCGCCGCAGACGGCCAAGGCGCTGGCGCAGAAGGCGGTGGACCAGGGCGCCTACGTGGTGATGGGCCCCGTGTTCTCGGGCTCGTTCATCGTCAGCATGGTGGAAACCAAGCGCGCTGAAATTCCGAACTTCACCGGCGGCGAGGCCGCGAATATTACCCAGCAGGGCAACCCGTACGTGTTCCGCACGTCGTTCACGCAATCCACCGCAATGCCCAAGCTGGCGCGCTACATCAAGGACAGCGTGAAGGCGAAGTCCGTGGCGATGGTGTGGGTGAACAACGACTTCGGCAAAGGTGGCCGTGACTCGATGAGCAAGGCGCTCGAAGCGCAGGGGATCAAGGTGGTCGCCGATATCTCGACCGACCCGGGCCAGGTCGACTTCTCCGCCGCAGTGCTCAAGGTCAAGCAGTCGAACGCCGATGCGGTCTTCGTCTACACCAACGAGGAAGAGTCGGCGCGGGCGCTGCGCGAGCTCAAGAAGCAGGGTTACGACAAGCCCGTCATCGGCGAGACCACGCTCACCGGGCAGAAGGTGATCGAGCTGGCGGGCGACGCAGCCAACGGCGCGGTGGCGCACGTCGGCCTCACGGTCGACGCGCCGCAGCCCGCGATCAAGGCCTTCGACGAGAAGTTCCAGAAGGACTACAAGTACAAGAGCGATCACAACGGCATGAAGGGCTACAGCGGCATGTACGTGGTCAAGGCGATCACCGAAAAGGTCGGCAAGTTCGACGGCAAGGCCTTCGCCAAGGCGCTGCACGGCGCCACCCTTCGCGTCAAGGACGTCCCCGGAGTGTTGCTCGACGTGCATTTCGACGACAACGGCGATCTCGACCGCGAGAGCTTCCTGGTCAAGGTGGTCAGCGGCAAGCAGGTCGTGACGGCGACACTGCCGCCGGTCAATCCGATCCAGTAGTGTCAGGGGGGCGACCGCACCGCGAGGCTGCGGTCGCTCGGAGGAGGAGAAGGCCATGGCTGATTTCCTGCAACTGATCATCTCGGGGACGGCGACCGGCGCCATCTACGCGCTGTGCGCGCTCGGCTTCACGCTGCTCTGGCAGGCGTCGGGCACGATCAACTTCGCGCAGGGCGAGTTCGTGATGCTCCCGGCTTTCGTGATGCTGTTCTTCATCAACACCGCCAGCCTGCCGCTCTGGCTGGCCTTCCTGCTGAGCTGCCTGGTCGCGATGGTGCTGCTCGGTTACACCTTCAAGCGGGTGATCGTCGATCCGCTGATCCGCCACGGTGTGATACCGCTGGTGATCGCGACGCTCGGACTGTCCATCGGCGTGAAGCAGCTCACCAAAGCCGGCGTGACCGCGCAGGCGATGCCGTTCAACAGCCCCTTTCCCGACGGCTTGCTGGCATTGGGTGAGTTCAAGGTGTCCTACGCCGACATCGGCACGCTGCTGCTGGCAGGCCTGATCGTCATCGGCCTGCAGATGTTCCTGAACCGCACCGTCACCGGCCGCGCGATGCAGGCGGTCGCGCAGAACACGGACGCGGCCAAGGTTCTCGGGATCAATGTGCAGCGCATGGTGCTCTACACCTTCCTGATCAACGCCGTGCTGGCGGTCGTCGCGGCGCTGCTGGTGACGCCGACGTACCTCGCCAAGTTCGACATGGGCGAGTCGATCGGCCTGAAGGCGTTTTACGCGGCGATCATCGGCGGCTTCAACCAGACGCGCGGCGCGTTGCTCGGGGGCGTTCTGGTCGGCGTGCTGGAGAACCTCACCGGCTCGTATATCTCCCCGGCGTACAAGGAGGGCGTCGCGCTGCTGCTTTTCCTCGTCGTCATCATCTTCCGGCCGGAGGGTCTGCTGGGCAAGGCCGAGGAGCGTAAGGTATGAGCGCGGCGCGCGAAGTTAAGGCGCGCAGCGCTCGGCGCCGCGCGAATACCAAGCGGCCGACGCGCAACATGGGGAGATCGAGTTGCGGGCGCGAGGAGGCCGTATGAACAACGTCCAAAGGATCGGACTGCTGGTCCTGCTCGCGGCCTACGCGATCCTGCCGCTCTTCCTCAAGAATTACGGCATCTACCTGATGACCCTGTTGTGCGTGTACCTGATGGCGGCGTTCGGATTGAACCTGATCGTTGGCTACGCCGGGCAGATGTCGATCGGTCAGGCGGCGTTCTACGGCATCGGTGCGTACATCGCAGGCATCCTGATGACCAAGATGGGCGTGCCATTCTGGCTGGTGCTGCCAATCGCGGCGGTCGCATGCTTCGTCATCGGGCTGGCGCTGGGCTTTCCGGCGTTGCGCGTGCAGCATCACTATCTCGCCTTCGCCACGCTCGGGTTCAACGTGCTCGTCTTCCTTGTCATGCGCAACGAGGAGCAGCTCACCGGCGGCACGTTCGGGATCTCCAACATCCCGCGGCCGTCGCTCTTCGGCTATTCGCTCGACGGCGCGCTGCCGTTCTTCTACTTCGCGTTCGTGTCGGTGATCCTGCTCGCCGCGGTGCTGTGGTGGCTGTTGCGCTCGCCCTGGGGCCGGGCGTTCGCGGCGCTGCGCGACAACCCGATCCGGGCCGAGAGCACCGGGGTCAACATCACCGCGTACACGCTGCTGGCGTTCGCCATCGGTGCGGCGTGCGCAGGCATCGGCGGCGTCTACCTTGCGGCGCTGGTCAATTTCATCGAGCCGGGGCAGTTCCATCTTTCGGTTTCACTGATGATGCTGCTGGCGGTGATCGTCGGCGGCTCGGGGCGGTTCTTCGGCCCGGTCCTGGGCTCGGTCGTCGTGATCCTGCTGCCGGAATGGCTGCGCTTTCTGCAGGACTGGTATCTGGCGATCTTCGGTTTCGCGGTGATCGTGCTGATGGTCTTCCTGCCCGGAGGGCTGCTGTCGCTGGGCGACCGCTTCAGGACCAGCGGGGGCGCCAAATGACGACGCGGCCGAGCTTTCTCGAGGTCCGGGAAGTACGCAAGCAGTACGGCGCGATCAAGGCCGTCGACGGCGTGAGCCTGTCGGTCGGCCCGGGCGAGATCGTCGGCGTGATCGGCCCGAACGGCTCGGGCAAGACGACGCTGTTCAACAGCATCCTCGGGCAGATCAAGCCGACGTCGGGATCGGTGGAATTCTGCGGCGAGGACATCACCGGGATGTCGCCGCTGGAGCTCTCGCGCCGCGGCGTGGGGCGCACGTTCCAGACGCTGCAGGTCTTCGTCAAGCTCTCGGTGCGCGACAACCTGATCGCAGCGGCGCAGGAATTCAAGGGCACGATGCCCGGCCGTATGTTCGCGCCGCCCGACGCCGGGCTGGGCCATCACGCCGACGAGATGATCGACCTGTTCCGGTTGAAGCACGTCGCGCATCTGCCCGCGGGGAGCCTCTCCTACGGCCAGCAGAAGCTCATCGACATCGCGATGGCGTTCATGCCGGCGCCGCGGCTGGTGCTGCTCGACGAGCCGTGCGCGGGCGTCAATCC
>WNGK01035368.1_pt1 | contig 11141 bp, 7 predicted proteins | sample 5400601 | NCBI WGS metagenome assembly WNGK01 (sample SAMN13153376, study PRJNA577476) | soil metagenome | isolation source: 60 cm soil or saprolite under Garry oak tree replicate 1 | place: USA:California | collected 2016-06-15
CACCTTCGGGGAGGTCCGCCTCGACCAGGTCGCCCGGCTGCTTGGCACCGACGAGTCCACCGCCAGAGCCGAGCTGGGCACGCTGGTGTTCGACGACCCCGAGGCCGGCCGGGTCGTCCCAGCCGCCGAATACCTGTCAGGCAACGTGCGCGCCAAGCTGGCGGTCGCCCGGGCCGCGGCCGCGGAGGACCCCCGCTACGCGCCCAACGTGCCGGCGCTGGAAGGCGTGGTCCCCAAGGATCCTGGCCCGGGCGAGATCGCGGTGCGGCTGGGTGCCGCCTGGATCGGCGAGCACTATGTCCAGCAGTTCCTCCGCGAGCTCCTCGACGACGCCTCCCTGCAGGTTGAGCATCCGGGCGGGTCGACCTGGGCGGTGACCGGCTCCACCTGGGGCGTGCTGGCCACCTCCACGTGGGGAACCGATCGGGTCCCCGCGCCGCGGCTGGCCCAGGCGATCCTCGAGCAGCGGGTGATCCGCGTCTTCGACGAGCTGCCCGAGGGCAAGCGGGTGCTCAACCTCACCGAGACAGTCGCCGCGCAGCAGAAGGCGACCGACCTCAACGAGCGATTCGCTGAGTGGGTGTGGGAGGACCCCCAGCGGGCCAGCGAGCTCGCCAGCGTCTACAACGAGCGCTTCAACGCGCTCGTGCTGCGCCACTACGACGACGCCGAGCTGTCCCTACCAGGCCTGGCGGTCGGGTTTCAGCCCCACCGCCACCAGGTCGCCGCCGTCGCCCGCATCATCCACGAACCGGCGGTCCTGCTGGCCCACGAGGTGGGCGCTGGCAAGACCGCTGAAATGGCCATGGGTGCGATGGAGCTGCGCCGCCTCGGGTTTGTGACCAAGCCCGCGATCGTGGTGCCCAACCATCTGGTGGAGCAGTTCGGACGGGAGTTCCTGCAGCTGTATCCGCAGGCGCGGATCCTGGTGGCCACCAAGGAGGAGCTGCAGCAGCGCGACGGTCGGCGGACGTTTGTGGCCCGCTGCGCTACCGGCGACTGGGACGCGGTGGTCATCTCCCGCTCCGCGTTCGAGCGGATCCCGCTGCGGCCTGAAGCGCAGCGGGACTACCTCGACCAGGAAGTGGCGAGCATCCGCGAGTGGATCCAGCGGTCCAAGGCGGGGCGTGGGTTGAGCGTCAAGCGGCTGGAGCGGGCCCTCCTGCAGGCCGAGGAGCGCATCAAACGCAAGCTCGACGGCGCCAAGGACCCCGGGGTGTGCTTCGAGCAGACCGGCATCGACTACCTGTTCGTTGACGAGGCCCACGGCTACAAGAACCTGCGCACGCCCTCCAACATCCCCAACGTCGCCATCGACGGGTCCCAGCGGGCCAGCGACATGGACATGAAGATCGACTGGCTGCGGCACAACCGCGGGGGCCGGTGGGCGACCTACGCCACCGCCACACCCATCTCCAACTCCATGGCTGAAGCCTACGTGATGCAGCGCTACCTGCGACCCGACGTGCTGCACGCCGCCGGCCTGGACGACTTCGACTCCTGGGCCGCCACCTTCGGTGAGATCACCACCGGGATCGAGCTGTCCCCAGAGGGCACCCGGTTCCGGCTGCACAGCCGGTTCGCCAAGTTCCGCAACATCCCCGAGCTGCTACGCATGTGGCATCTCAGCGCCGACGTCAAGACCGCCGAGGACCTGCGGCTCCCCACCCCAGCGCTGGTCGGCGGCGAGGTGGAAACCGTGGTGGTCGACCCCGCGGCGGAGCTGCTGGAGTTCATCGCCGAGCTCGGCGACCGGGCCGACGACGTCCGCAGCCGTGCGGTCGACCCGTCCGTCGACAACATGCTCAAGATCTCCACCGACGGGCGGCTGGCCGCGCTGGACCTGCGGCTGGTGGGCCGGCGGACGGCCACCCCCAGCAAGGTCGACGTGGCAGCCGACCATATCGCCGGCCTGTGGGCCACCCATCGGGGCGACGTCTACCCCAGCCCAGACGGCGCCGAGGATCCCCAGCGCGGCAGCCTGCAATTGGTCTTCTGCGACCTGGGCACACCCTCTGACGGCTGGAACGTCTACGACGAGCTGCGGGAGCAGCTGGCCGCCCGCGGCGTGCCCAGAGAGACGGTGCGGTTCGTGCACGAGGCCCGCAACGACCGGGAGAAGGCCGAGCTGTTTGCCGCCTGCCGCACCGGACGGGTCGCGGTCCTGATCGGCTCCTCGGAGCGGATGGGGGTGGGCACCAACGTCCAGACCCGGGCGGTGGCCCTGCACCATCTGGACTGCCCATGGAAACCGGCCGAGATCCACCAGCGCGACGGCCGCATCCTGCGGCAGGGCAACCTCAATCCCGAGGTGCGGATCCTGCGGTACGTCACCCAACGCAGCTTTGACACCTTCATGTGGCAGACCGTGGAACGCAAGGCCCGCTTCATCGCGCAGGTGATGCGCGGCCGCCTGGACGTCCGTGAGATCGAGGACATCGGCGATGTGGCGCTGTCCTACAGCGAGGTCAAGGCCCTTGCCGCCGGCGACCCGCGGCTGCTGGAGAAGGCCCAGCTCGACGCGGACCTGACCCGGCTGGAGCGGCTGGAACGCGCCTGGGCCCGCAACCAGGAGACGCGCCGCTGGGATGCCGACCGGGCCGACAGCCGGGTCCGCGAGCTGCTGGAGGTCTGCCAGCAGATCCAGGCGGCGATGGCGCGGCGGGTGGACACCCGTGGCGACGCGTTCGCCATGGAGGTGGACGGCCGCTCGGGCAGGCGCCGTATCGCCGGGCGACCGTTGGCCGTCTCGGCGGGTTCACCGTCACCACGACCACCTCCCGGCGAGCCGATCACACCAGGGAGGTGGTGCTTCGCCTCCAGGACGTGCCCGAAAGCGCCATGCAGGTCCTGCAGCGCGACCTGCAGGAGACCTCCCCCAGCGGTCTGGTCGCCCGGCTCGAGCATCGCCTGTCCGCCCTGGAGGGCCTCCACGTCGATAAGCAGGCCGAGATCGAGCGGACGCGCGTGGAGGCGGGCCGCGCGCGCCAGACGATCGGGCATCCGTTCCCGCAGCGGGAACAGCTCCTCCAAACACGGCAGCGGGCGGAGTTGCTCGCCGCGGAGCTTGAGGAGCTGGCCAACGAGCAGGCCGAGCACACCGCTGAGCAAAGCGCCGCGCCTGAGCAACGGCCTGAGGCGAACGGGCAAACACCCTCGGCCACTGAGCACGAAACAGGCGTCCCGCATGATGTCGGAGGTGAGCCCGTGAGTGACAGCATTCCCAACACCCACTGGGCGTACTTCGACGACCCCGACGCGGCGCAGCGCTGCGCCGAGGAGCTGACCACACTGGACTTCCTCTGCGGCGTCGACCCCTCGCAGGCCCTCGACGACAAGTGGGTGCTGCGAGCGGCACGTGACATCCCGCTCGGCGATGGCACGAGGGAGTGGCAGGCGACGGTCGAGGCGATCGTAGTCCGCCGCGGCGGCATCTACGATGGCGACAAATCCGGCTGGCAGAGCCTGCACACCGGCGACCATGGCCCACCGCCAGCTCCCGGTCGTCCGGTAGCGCCGGCGCAGATCCAGCCAGCCACGGCCGCGGCCACGATTGCACCGCCATCAGCGGTCGACCCCAGCCCAGCCCCAGCTGACCTCCCGGCGGTACCAACCGCCACCCACCAGCGCCCGGCCGCTCCGCCGGCTGATCCACCACCGGCGGTGACCCCCGGCACCGTTGCCGCCACGCCAGCCGTGGCCGGGCGGATCCGCATCACCCACACCGACAGCGACACCGTGGTGCGCGACACCGACCGCGAGGACCTCGCGGTCCGCAAGGTCCTCAACGCCAACCGGTTCAGTTGGTCCCGCAACCAGCAGTTCTGGTATCTGCCTCGCTCATGGGGCTACGAGCGTCGCACCAGCCACGTTCGCGGGCTCCTCGAAGGCCTCCGCGAGCTTGACCGTCCGGTCCACGTCGAGGACGGTCAACCTCTTCCCCAGCGGGAGCTCAATCAGGCCCGCGACCACGTACGACAACTGGCCGAGGAGGCGCAGATGCTGGCCAACGAACAGGAGCAGCCCGCTGGCGCACCAGCCAGCACCCCAGAGCAGCGACCCGACGATGCAGCGCGGACACCCGCTGCCGTTGACGATGCGACCAGCGTGCCGGACGACGCGGACGCAGCGACGATCCTGCGGGAGCGGCTGGCACCCCAAGGGCTGCCCGGAGGGGTCGTTGAGCAGGCTGGGTGGCCGTCCCGCGAGTCCGAGGAGATCAGCGTCGAGTTCTAAACGGGCAGTGTCGCGGCCGCTCCTGCCTAGCCAGCGCAACATCAACCCTCGTCTGTCCGGTCGCGCGCCGTACGGCTTCAGAACAGCTCCCAACCCGCTTCGCGTTCCGGCGGCTGCTCGTGCAGCCACCGCTCCGCAAGCCGCCTGCTGAGCGCCTCGACGACATCACGGTCCGGCGGGAACGCCTCGGCGGCTGAGTGTTCCGGCTGCAGCAGGGCCGTGACGCCGACGGTACCGTGCTCAAGCGCGGCGGCCAGAGTGCTACCTGGCGTCGCGACGGGCCGTGCCAACGACGCGACGGCCACCAGTTCGGCGTGCCATGGCGGGCCCAGATCCGCGGCGACCGCCAGCAGCCGCCCGGTGAAGGCGGCAGTCTCGGCGGCGGTCCACGGCCGGTCCCGCTCGGCGCGGACGGCGTGGGCGGTGCCGGCCGGCTCGGCCCAGCGTCCCTGGGGCGGTCAACTGGTCGGCGTACAGCAGCCGGTTGCCGCGCCGATACACCCGCACCACGTCGGCGGCGCGGGTCCCGTCAAGCTGGTCGGCGGCCGTCAGGATGCCGGTACGAGGCGTCATGGTTGGCGGGGACCACGAACCGGCCATACCCGTTGGCCCGCAGCTGCTGGCGGTAGCGATCCAGGATCCCCAGGCGGCTGGTCGCGGCCGGGACGGCAAGGATGGCCACCTCCACCTGGAAGCCGGCCTCCCGGAACTGTGGCGTCGTCCTCAGCCAGCAGCCGCGCAGAGTGGGGATGGTAGGGCTCGTGCTCGTCGTCCGAAAGGACGTAGCGGTGCAGGTCAGGTTCAGGCATCCTCTCGGACGCTGCCAGATCAGCCACCATCGGGATGCCGGGCATGCCCGCGGGCTGCTGGACAGTGCTCGCCTCTTGCAGAGCTGGCCCGCAACAGCCCGCGCGGACCCGGTAGCCCAGCGCCGTCAGTTGCTGGCGAGCACCAGGCGGGCGGCGTCCCGCGCGACGCGGACCGGGCCGGGGCCGTGTTCCATCCGAGCGCCGGCCATCGCGCCGTCCAACAGCACCTGCAGCAGCCGGGCGGCGTCGCTCGGGTCAGCCACCCCCGCCTCTGCGGCCAGCGCACGGAGTCGGTCGCGGACCTCGCTGCGATGGTTGGCGATCACCTTGTGCACCGGATGGTTCGGATCGGCGATCTCCGCGGCGGCGTTGGCGGCCAGTGACCCGCGCCACTGGCGGGCCTTGAGCCAGCGCTCCAGTTCGGTGAACAGCCGAGCGACACGATCCTGGGGGCTGCCACGGCGGCTGAGTACCTGGTCCATCCAGGCCTGCCAGTCAACGGTCCACTGCGTGACGACCGCGACGATCAGGCCGTCCTTGCCGCCGTTGTACGGCGGAGGTGCCAAGTCGCGGAAGTAGCGGTACAGGGTTGGTGGTGGTAGCTGGGTTCGCTCCAACAACACCCGTACTGGAGTTGCGAAGCCGGACTCCTCGAACAGGCTGGTTGCCTGCTCGAGGAGGTGCTGCTTCGTTCGAGAGGGGTCTCTCCGCCCTGGTGGCGGGGACGGATTACTTTCCACATTGGGAAGAGTAACCGGTCAGGTGGCGGCGCGGCCAAATCCTCCGGGAAAAAGGCTACATCAAGATCCTACCGTTTCGTCGGGTTTCTGATCCTGCGGTGTGGGCCGCGGAATGGATGGGTGGTCAGGCGCGTGCCAGCTGGCGCTGTGGTGCGGTGTCGTGCCGGCCGGCCTCGGTGTGATGCTGGGCTGTCTCCAGGTCCAACTCGACGAGGACCTCGTGCCGTCGCCTGAGGGAGGGTGGTAGCGGTGTGCAGTCCGGGGGCTCGGTCGAGGGAGCGAGCGAGGCTGGCGTGTCGCGGCGCAGCGCTGATAGGCAGCGGCCTCAGGACCTTCACTGGCCACAGATCTCCGGGTCGCCGGCTATCCCATCTGATGGGGGGCCTGCTCCTGCCACACCGCTGCCAGCAAGTTCCGCAACGCAGCTACAGCGTCCTCGCCGCCGTCCAATGCCGCCGCGATCCCACTGCCGTAGACCATGATGTGCACACAGCTGGCAAGCGCCGCCGGGTGGGCTGCACCCGCGGCCTCCGCCAGGCGCTCCAGTAGTCGGCGTTCTTCCCGCAGGTAGCCGACCACCGCGTCGACTTGGTCGGGATCGTCGACCGCCCCGGTCCCTGCGGCGGTCATGAACGCCCAGAGGCCACGCCAGTCGGGACGGCGCAGCCAGCCGGTATAGAAGTCCACCAGCGGTCCCAGGATGGCCCGGCCGTCCTGCTCGTCGGCTCGGCGGATGGTGGTCTGCACCATGTCGCGGAATCCCGTTCGATACGCCTCGAACAGCGCGACGTGGCGCCCAAGCGTGTGCTGGTCGATCCCTTCGGAGCTCGATCGGCTCACGGCGTCCTCCACCCCGCTGGCCGGATCAACTAGAGTTGATAACGGGCGGTTGCAGCTTAAATTGCAGACAAGACGCGCGTCAACCCCGTGCCCCGTCAACGGCGGCGATCGACGCTCGTCGCCCGACCGGCCGCATGGTTCGCGGCCGGGTTCGGCTGCGATCGCATCTCGGCGGTCACCTGCGGAGAGATCACCGGCTGGCGCGAGCACCTGGCCGCCACCGTGCTGGGCACCCACCGCGACGGCCGCCAGATCACGATGACGCCGGCCATGGTCAACAACCACCTCGCGCACCTATCGGCGTTCTTCACCTGGACCGCCGCGTACGTCCCCTGGGTGCCAGGTCAGACCGGGAATCGACTTCGCCTCGTGCAACTCCCTCGGGGTGGTCCGGCGCCTGGCCGCTGAGTCGGGTCATGCGGTGAGTCCGCGCGGTGACCGACTCCGAGAACCTCAACCCGCCTTGAGCGGTGGGGAGCTGGCCCAACTGCTCGGCCTGGCCACCGGGGGCTGGTCGGCTCTCGGCGTGACTGCTCACCGCACCGCGGTCGGCGACGCGATCCAGATCCGCAACAGCGACGGCACCCTCATCGGCCTTCAGCCACTCGACCACGCTGGGCGCCCCACGGAGCAGTACAAGGGCCGTCATCGGTACCCCACCCGAGCGGCGAGCCAGTGGGAATCCGGATGCCCGGCGGGTTCATTCCGCCAAACCCGCAGCGCGCTGCCGATGCGGAGTATCAGCGCTGGGGCGCTGTGCTGCGTCCTGCGGTTGCCAAGGCAGAGGGCTGACAGCGCCCGGTACGCGGACCCGTACCCGATGGGCACGTCGTTGCCCTCACCCGTTTCGTTTTGGTCGAGGTCGGGTTCGCTGTCGCCGTCTTCGTAGAGTCACGGGTCACGGTGTGCGTCGGGTGACCCGCTCCATGTGCTCGTCGTCGACGAGGTAGCGGCCATCGTGGTCGCGGGCGAGTTGGAGGTCGTCGGGCTTCGGTTCCGGCTACGACCTTGGTGACCTGCTCGTGCTCCTCGGTGTCGCTGATCTCGACGGTGTCGCTGATCTCGACGCAGGCCATGACTGGCATCTCGTAGCGAACCCACCTGCGGGTCATGGGCTGTCTCTTCTCCTCCCGCCGCCGGTCTCGCCGGCAAACACCGGGCCGCTGGGAGCCTGGCCCTCGAGTGCGGCTCGGACGAGTGCCGCAAAGCCGGTTGGTGTTGGCACTTGACGGGTTCCGGATGTGCAGGCGGCCTGTTGCCGTGGTGCTGGCGCGTCGGCCGGGCCGGGTTGTGCCGCCTCCCCTGATCAGCCAGCGGTCTCCGATGCGGACCCGGCGGCCGTCGATCTCGTCGATGACCGCGTCGACCTGGGGTTGCTGGCGTGGAGGTCGGCGAGGTCGGCGTTGGCGGCCAGCCAGCGGGCCAGCCAGGGGCGGGCGGCGGCTGGTCCGCTCCAGAGTCGCCTGCTGCTCGGCAGGTGGGGGCGGCAGCCACGACCGTTGGGTCGGCATCGCAGTCGGATGGAGGTCCGAGTCGACACCGGCCGCCGCTTCGGCCACCAGGCTGCGACGACGGGTCAGCTAACCCCACTTCGAATCGCTACGCATGCCGCATCACCCCCCTTTTTCACCCAGAGAAGCTAACGCTAGCTATCTGGGGTGAGTGTCGCAAGCCCTCGACCGGCGAGAACCTCGTTCCCAGCGGCGACCGCGATGTCGGGCTTGTATTCATAGCGAACGCTACTTACCATTGATGGGCGTTCGGATCGGCAGGGTGCTGCCGACCGCAGCGTTGTGCCTGTCGGTGGCGCCGCGCCGGCAGCTGCACCGCTCCGCTTGAGCTGCTGGTGGCGGTCGGGCAGGTCGGCTCCGCCAGCGCCGGGTTGGCGGGCGGGCGGCCGCGACGGCGACCGCGGACGCCCTGCCCGCCAACCCCGTGCCGCCAGGCCTGGCGGCACGCCCCGTCCACCAGCCTGCTGGGCAACACCGCCGCGGCCGGGAGCGGTCTGTGGCGTGGGTGCTGGAGTGTGGCGACCGGGAGGCGGCAGGAGCGCAGCGTTCCGGCGTGCCGCACCCGCGCCCGCCGGTGTGCGGGCAGCAGAAATCGCCGGCATCGCGCCTGTCCTGTGTGGCAGCCCGATCCGTCACGGCCGGCACGAAGGAACGGTCAGCAGCGCCAGCAGGGCGCCGACGGCAAGCCACGGGCCAAACGGCAGCCGCGCGGTGCGATCCACCCCCAGCGTCAACATCGCGATCAGCGCAGCGATGCCGCCAAGCAGAAAGGCGGCAACCAATCCGGCCACGGTCGTGCCCCAGTCCCACCAGCCAAGCGCCAAGCCCAGCGTCACGGCGAACTTGAGATCGCCAGCCCCCATCCCCCCGGAGGAGACCAGCAACAGGGCAGCAAACACCAGCCCGCTCAGTGCTGCCGCCGCCAGCGCGCGGACCATCGCGTCAAGGTGATGCTCGGCGAGGCTGGCAGCCAGCAGCAGCACCGCCACCAGCGGGAATGCCGGGTAGGTGATGCGGTTGGGCAGCAGCCGGGTCTGCCAGTCGGTGATCGCCAGGACCACGCACAGGAACGCCAACGCAAGGTAGGCAGGCAGGCTGGCCGGGTGCGACGGCCACAGCCGCCGGGCGACCAGCGCCCACAGCAGGCCCATCACCGCCTCCAGCAGCGGCAGACGCCCGCCCACCTCCCTCCTCCGGCAGCAGCTGGCGGCAACCCGGGCCAGCCAGCCAGCCGGCAGGCCGAGCAGCCCGGCGAGCAGGACCGCCAGGGTGCCGCTCATAGCGGGAGCGCGTCACGGCGGCTCGGAGACCGCGCCGTCGGGGGCCTGGGGAGCCGGCCAGCCCGACCGCCTGGTGCGCAAGGAGCGTGGTGGCACCGCAGGCAAGGCAGGCTCAGGGCGCCTCCTTCCACTGGCCGTCCTCCCTGACCAGCCTGGTCGTATCGGTCCGCGTGATGCCATCCGCATACGTGATCGTGTAGGCCACCAGCGCGTCGTGGCGGCGTAGCGTGGTCGCCAGGATCGTGACGCTGCGGAGCTGCCGCCCACGAGTCTCCCAGTCCCACACCGCGACCATGTCGACCCGCTGCTGTCTGGCGAGTGCCAGCATCGCCTTGGACAGGTACCGGTTGGCCTCGGTGTAGCGGCCTTGATTTGCGGCCAACCGAGCGGCTCTGACCACGTCCCCCGGGCCGCTGTGGCTTCCGCCAGCCCGCAGCGGGACCAGGACGGCGAACGCCACGGCGGTGAGCACCACGAAGGCGACCAGGGCCACGGCGACACTGCGTCGACGTCGACCATGAGCATGCCGCTGGCTGGCCTCCAAAGATGCGCCGGACAACGCCTGGCTCGTGGTCGACGTCGCCACGCCAGCCCTGCTGGCAACCTTCCTCATGGTGGCGCTGTCGGCGCCGCGTGCCCCACGACGACCAGCCATCCGCCTGACCGGCTGGATCATCCTCATCGGCGCAGCCGTCGTGGGGTGGCAGCACGGCAAGGAGGAGCGCCGTCGGCGCCGAGCCGCTGACAAGCCACCACTGCGACACCACCTCGCAGACCACACCAGCAAGGAAGGTAGCTATCGTTACCTACTATACGACGAGGGAGGACGCAGCGTGGTCGGACACTACCCCTGGCGGCCGTTCACTGACGCTGGAAGACCTCCGGCGAGGTGACTCAGCGAGGGGGGTCTCCTGGCCTTGCGTTGCCGTAACCGGATCTCATGCGCCTTGCTGAAATGCGCGAAAGCTGCGGATTGAGACGACCGCGTCAGATGCCAATGGGAGCGACAGCTCGAAGCGCGCCCGGCCATCCGCCTTATCCGGGTCGACCGCGCGCAGCTCGCCGCCGTTGGCGTGGGCAAGCTGGCGGGCCATGGCGACACCGTGGGAAAGGCTCCTGCCGGCGCGGGCGCCGTCGAGCGCCAGTTCCTGGTCGAAGATGCGCTCGCGCTCCTCCGGAGTGAAGTCCACGCCGTCGTCCTCCACCGCCAGCACTACGCTGGCTCCCCGGCCGCTGACCGTCAGGCGGATCGGCGTCATCTGCGGCGCGAAGCGGTGGGCGTTCAGCACCAGGTTCCCAAGCACGTCCAGAATCTCGTCCTGGTTGACGTACACCGGCAGGCGCTCGGACGGGACGTCGGTGACCACCGGCCGGCCCTGGCAGATCGTCCTGGCGAGCTGCTCGGCGACGCGCACCAGGACGGCCGCGTCGATGCGCTCGCGGACCGACGCTCCCCGCAGCGGCGCTCCGGTCTGCTGGAGCTGCTCGAGCTTGCCCGAGAGCAGGTTGGTGTGCTCCACCCCATTGCCGGCCAGGTCGCTCAGCCACGGCAGCTGCTGCCGGTCCGCCTCCCTGGAGATGCTGCGGAGCAGGCCCTGCAGCATCGAGGTCGACGCCCGCAGGTCGAGCGCGACCGCGGACAGCTGCATGCTGTTGACGCCGCCGCCGGCGTCGGCCTGGCGGCGGAAGCGATCCGCCACCACGAACAGGTGCCGGTAGCGCAGC